>Ga0153948_1000378_pt1 | contig 24218 bp, 24 predicted proteins | sample TSNJ032MetaG_FD_104696 | JGI IMG/M metagenome (GOLD analysis project Ga0153948, IMG submission 104696) | Attine ant fungus gardens microbial communities from New Jersey, USA - TSNJ032 MetaG | ecosystem: Host-associated > Fungi > Mycelium > Unclassified | place: USA: New Jersey, Wharton State... | reverse complement strand
GAGGGTGTTGCTGTTGCATTTGTAGCTATGGCTGTGTTTATACCAAACTAAGAGAGAGGAGGGAGCTTGTCTGTTAAGTTTAGTACTAGGACAAAGAGTTGCATATAGGCTATAGCATACACATTGTCCTTAACATCTAGCCAAAGGAGCTTTCCAGTGAGTTTATCTACTTGTTCCTGTATATCTTTCTCCTTTCTTCTCTTCTCAAACCTAACTTTTCTCATTCTTACTTTCTTTTTCCCAGATTTCTTTTTCAACTTCTTTTTATCCTCACTATTTGACTCTAACTCTGTTTCTACCCTAGTCATCTCATTTTCTAACTTTTCAACACTCAACTCTTGCTTTCTCTACTTTTTTTTCTTTGATACCCATTTCTAGCTACCTCTCACAGCTGCCTTTCTTAACACAAATTATCCTGCTTCTATTACCTTTTCTACTACTGGGACCTAATCACTTTCAAAGTCTGCATTCTGTGCCTCTAGACAATCACCAATTGCATAATAGAGATTGTATGGAAGTCCCTTCCAGAAGTACTCATTATGTTGCTTCTCATTGATGACCTCTGCTTCTATAAGGTCAGCAGCCATGATCCAGAACCTCTGATAGTAAGCATCAAGATCTTCTTCATCCTTGATAACACCCTTTGTAGATTTCTTGACCAGCTGAGCAACTGCAGGCTTGTCTTCAAGAAGTGTCTTTGAGTAAGCCCCCATAATTTTCCTCTTTAATATCCCATAATCATCACCATATCCTTTTCCAGAATTTCTTTGTCTCCTTATCCATATATTTTACCACCACCTTCTCCTTCTCCTCTGCTGTTAATCTATATTTCTCTGCTAACTCCTCAAATTCCTCCTTAAATTCCTTCAAATCTTCAGGATTTCACAAATCAAAGTCTGGGGCCCTCCTAGACCCAGGGGCTGGCATTCCCAAGACTCTGGTAGTAACTGATGTTGACATAGGTAATATTTCCTTGTTTGTTGTGTTTTCAAATTGACTAAATAATTCCTTCCATGTGTGTTCTCTTAGTGTTTCTTCATTGTTCAGGGTGTCCATAGGCTTAATGCTTTCTTTAGCTACTTTCTTGGGCCATGAAACTTTTGGTGGTGTTGGGGTTTTCTCTTTTGTGTATGTTTGTCTTCTAGTCTTGAATAAGTTTGCACTAAGGTTGCCTTCAGACTGAGTATTGTTAGACGTGGTAGAAAGTGTTGAGAGGATAGACAACTATCCCCTGGCGGTGGGCTCCAATTTGAGGGAAGGCTAAAAAGAGTTTGAATGGGAATGTTGATAATCCTTGGTACTGTAGATAGAGAACATAGTTTTCTTAATTAGAGTTGTTCGTTTGCAGTAGGGTCCAAAAAGTATATATCTTTCTTGATGTCTAACCAAGTACTTATATACTATCAAGTTTTGTAGTCTAGCAACAATAAAAAGGTACAATCGGTGCTTGTCTCCATCAACATACCATAGTAGTTAGCATGACAATCAAGGATCATAAGACAATAGTTGACGACGTTGTCCAAGAATAGAAGAATAGAAGGGAACAAGCAAAAACAAGAAAGCATTTCTATTGCACCGCTCACCACTCATGTTCAGGACAGTACGCATGGAGCCCAATGGCTACTCCCACAATAACATGGGCAGGGTACAACCTCATCGTGCCACCCCACCTCTAGCAGTCCAATCTCCCAGAACGGGCTCCTACGCCATCCCCATAGTTATTCAAGGGCAGCGAAATGACTTTTATTGAACCAAACTTGCAAACTTTGGATCGTAGAATATCTTCCGAGGATCGGTTTCTGATAGAAAATAATTGAGCAGTAGCAAGGCTTTGACTAGATTCTGGCTAGCTAGGTGGTTCAACAGGGAGGTGACGAAATCTGCATGAATCTGAACTCAATCAATGTGAAAACCAAAGGATTCAACCTTGGTTATCAGTTCCGAACATTGACTGTATAATACAAGGCCCGAGAGAGAACTATCGTATTCGGACAGTGGTGGCCCTTTGGATAGTCATGCAGATATGCAACCCTATACAAGATAACCAAGTGGGGACGAACACAACAGAAGATGAAGGAATATGCGATCGCGTTATAGATATAACGAAGAGCAAAAGATGACCGAATTTGGTCTCTCCAGCATCTCCGATGCCTTTTCGAATTTTTGTTTGAGTTCATGATTTCCAATGACTTTGGCTGCTTGAGCCATTTGACGTATGAGCTCGCTTAATCGCCGAAATACGCGGATGATGGTCCCTTCAAACTGATCTGTGAACTGGAATCAAGTAGTGGATTTCAGAGAACTCTCAAGCGGAGAAGAAAAAGATTGACCTTGAGTATATCAGTAAATGAGACGCCTCGGCACCACTGAATGACAGCATCCATAAGCTCGACCTTGAACGATGACACATATTCGTCTTCGTCGATCGTTAATTTAGATTCCTTAGAGACTTTTGCAATGCGACGCGCAAACTCTTGCATAACACGCAGGGGCGCTGCTAATTCTTCTTTGAGATTCATCTCCTTTTCGCTCTATACATGAATGCGATCGGTAAGCTCAGACATGTGTAAGAGGACCCACGGACCTTCTCCGTAAACACGAAACAGCTCAACAGTGCAGCACACTGTTCAGGAGCAAGCGGATTGAAAACACCATTGAAAATCATCTCTGTCAATAATAACTCGTCGCCTGTACTGATCTCACATGCTACTCGACCTTTGACATCAACAATATCGGCGGAATTTGTAAAATTGAGCCGTCGAAGAACACGTTTACGACATTTGAGTTCTTCAAGCTGAAGTACATCACGTGTGTCTTGGATTCGTTTCCTGAGTTCTCGAATTCTATCTTGATGGGCCCGTTTCTTGGAATATAAGGTGTAAAGGGGAGGAAGCTGGGGAGAAGTATGAAGGGGGCTAGAAAACATTTTCTTTTCCATGAGAGAAATTTTCTGCTGGGGTGCTCAGTAAGAATCCTGTAGAATAAACTGAAGAACATACCTTGACTAATTCCTTGAATTTGTCATCCTTAATGCCCATATGTTGAATGGGATCCAGCAGCGTAATACCCTTGGGAAATCGACTTTCAACCTCCAGTACGCTTTTCCAGAGGTGTTCGCGCGCAATGTCTTGTCGCAAATCCTTGGGGACAACAAGCCGAAGGTGGCTGATACTGTCAATGGTTGAAAGTAAAACTGGCACAATTACTGGCTGGCCCTTCTGTTTGGTAGGACAAGGCTTAATGCCGGCGGGTTGAGTAGTGATTTTTGAATGATCTGAAGAGGGAGTACTGCCTTTAGCGACGTTTAGAAGGACATCGACTATATACTGCTCATGAGGGGGGACATCAGCTTCAGGTATTGGCCGGTTCTGGGAGCGCATAAGATTAATTAGACAATGTGCTGGGAGCAGCAGAATCCGCGTACCTTCGGTGGAAGGCGTTTTTGGAAATTAATAACAACACCCCATCCAAAGTCTAAATTCTGGTACTTGACTTTGATCAATCGTCCAGGGAGGAGGAAGGGGAGAGAGTAAGATGGATGGGTGATGACCTCTCGAAAGTCAGCCGTTAGCTGGTCTAACTGTTGGCGATATTCATAATACTCTGCGACGCGTTCTTCGTCCGGTATTTCAATTGCATTTTTTGTGTCCTCTTCTAACAAGAGCTCTGTGCACGACTATAAACGTTTCGACCAAAGAAAAAATCTGTCGTGCACACCTCTCTCTAGTAACGGTATCCCAGCACTACTTTGGAACTGGAAAAAGCACTTTTCAAGCATAAACTCGGGACTGATGCCTTCGACTTTCATCAAGTTCAGGATCATGTTGTACCCAAGATGGAAAGCTGAGTCTAATCGATCAGCTTCGCCTTTCACCATAGTTTTCGCTGCTGCGGGTTCAAGCTTTTCGTCCACCATCATAATCACAACTCCCCGATCGTCCAGGCCACGTCGACCAGCACGTCCAGACATCTGGATATACTCTCCCGAAGACAGGTTACGAAACTCCCTTCCGTCAAACTTCCTCGCCGCAGTGAAGACAACAGTTTTTGCTGGCATGTTCAAGCCAATGGAGAACGTTTCTGTGGCAAAGAGAACTTTGATCAGACCTTCTTGGAACAGAATCTCAATAACTTCTTTGAGAATCGGGAGGAGACCACCGTGATGTACACCAATACCACGTCGAAGGAGAGGAAGAAGGTTTGTGATTTGAGGAAGCTGACGATCTCCTTCTGCGAGATTGATGATCGCGTTCTTGAAAATATTGGTAACAAGGTCTTGTTCATCAGGAGAATTGAACTCGAATTTGGACATGCTCATGGCGAGTCCCTCACACTCGCGCTTGCCGAATGCGAAGACGATAACGGGATTGTAATTTTTGAGCATAATCATTTTGATTATTTTAGATATGTCAGATGACCCTATAATCGATGTGAATAGCATAATTAGAAGAGATGATTTTCGAGCTAACCTTTACTTTGGAGTGTACCTCCTTTCTTTATTTTTCCCTTTCTGCCTTTTCCAGCTTCTGGGTCGGCTGGATCATCACCCTGGCCTTCTTGCAACTTGCCCATGGCCTTGCTGAAATTGTCATCCCGAAACTCGCCTTTCTCGTTTACAACAAGAAAAATACCATCACCGCCGCAAGGAAAAAGGTAGTGTTGCAATGGGGTGGGCCGAAGGTCGGTGTATACGACATGGCAAGGTTGATCATGCGATTTGCATATCCATTCCGCAAATTGCATTGCATTGGGTATTGTTGCTGATAGGAAGACATAACGTACAGTGTGCGGAAGAAGAATAATTGTCTCTTCCCAAACAACACCACGATCCACATCGCGCATGTAGTGGATTTCGTCGAAGATGACCCAAGCCACTTCACGCATGATTTCTGAACCACGATATAACATCGAACGCAGAATCTTGAGGCATGTATGAGTATAGACATCTCTTGCAGGCAATTCCCAGTCACCTCTGTTGTCATTACCAAACATGTCGCCGAGGGGTTGATGGTCACATCTCCAGTCATGAGTCCAACATCTCCAAACTCTGCCAGCATTTCACGATACTTCTGGTTGCTTAATGCCTGAAAAAGAAGTGAGCAGAAATCCCCGACCCTCAGCAAAATGAAAACCTTGATAGGACTTGTGTAAATGACTCTCTGTTTTCTATTAAGACATTGAGCAATAGCGTATTCAGCTACGACAGTCTTTCCTGCACTAGTGTGAGCCGAAACGAGCACACTCTCGTTACGTTGTATGGCATAGACAGAAACCCTCTGGAAGGGATCCAATTCAAACTTGTACTCCCGATCAGGTTTTGCGGGTGGAACATGCTGAGATAGTGGAGTATATTGGTGGCCAAGCGGTACAGCGACTTGGTGCCGAACCTAGAACATTGTCCGCTAGGGTAATTGACGTGAAATAGAAGACCTACCTGGTGACGCAGCTCCAAACGCGATCCTACCTCAGTAGTGGTTCCAGTCAAACCGGCACTTGCAGTAATCTCTCGCTTGGCTTCAGTTTCAAAGTCATCTAGGACCACAGGGCCAGGTGACCTTAATCGTGCTCTCTTGACAGCATTGGTCGTGAGCTCTATGTCAACGAGGTGGTCGCCATCCTGTTCTGGAGGTCGGAGCTTTGGACTTTGTGCTTTCCTTTTCAAACTGGATGTGGGTGTGGGTGGCCTGTCGCTGTTTTGTTCCGTGGTATGTTCGAGAGAAATGCCTTCGTCAAGGTCGTCTGGAGGGACGTCAAGAAAAGAGAAAAGATTGTTGGCACTCATTAGACACAGCGTGAAATCTGATGTTCGCTGCTGAACTGGGATATCAAGTCAAGTCACCTGATTATGTCACCAGGTGACTTGACATTTTATCAGCAACAAGCAAACTAGTACTAAGACGCCTAAAATATGGCCCGTTGACTAGGGTATGTCTACAGGAGGCCTAGTGGCTGGACAGTATGGTGTGGGCAGTGTTTCATGGTAGATAGGTGGAGTAGTAGTGCGATCGAAGGTGTTGTCATTGCAGTAGTCAGAAAGGAGAGGAGAATTAATATGGGTTTATTGTGTTGGGCTTGGTGATGCCGTGGAGTGCTCACTCATGAGTCTCTCTTCGGAAAATGCTTCCAGTGGTATGTCATCGATGGTAGGTGATTTGACTTGATATCCCAGTTTTTTTGTAGAATAGTGTCATAGTATTCCGGGACATGACACACACTTCCTATTCATTCTTTAAAAAAAGTAGATCATGTGAATCAGTGGGTGATGAGATATTGTTGAATGAAGGCCCAGACCTGATCAAGTCTTATCTTCAGCAAGGTTCAGGGACCCAAGGTGAATGTTGGTTACTGGATCTCATGTAAGCCTGCGCGATGCACATGATGAGATCAATGTTATTGTTTCATATATTGATATTGGTAGCTACGTTACATGATGAAGATAAGGAGTGTAATATGTTTGTATTCACTATCCGTTTGTAACCTACCCTACCGTAACTGTAGCCTCCCCCGTTCGTATTTCAATAGTGAATTGGTCCATTTTCATCTTCTGAACATGGGGTTTGTGTTCTACTGAAAATCTTCTCTCTATTTTGTGCAGATGCTCATTACTGTCTCGGAATCAAGCTTCATTCTTTCCGAAGGCAAAAGCTGACCCCTATGGAAAGTACGAATGGTCATGTCTAGCATAGAATCAATAGTTCATCAACATCCTCGTCGCTACCAACTTCGTGGCGGGGTGCATCGGCTCCTAATAATTCTAATAAAAGATCAATGGAATCATGCATTGCTTTTAATACATTAGGAATGTCATTCAGGAAATTTGCACCCCGCTATTTTGAGAGTTCATTATTACGTATGTCATCGTTCAACAATCGAGACTTCGCATCTTCTTCGTTGTTGCGTCTACTAGTCAGGCATTGAATAGTGTGTCAAGCCATATACTCAGATGTGTCAACAGACAGATACCCTTGGCAGGCACAACAACCTGCTGACATTCTGCTAGAATGTTACAGTTCAGTTTCGGTTGGTGAGCAAATGTTGTATGTATGTATTTGGATGAAGAGTATAATTATAAACAATTTATCTTGGGAAGAAGGAAGGATACACTTGCTGAGCACATGAGAAGATCTAAGCATTCCAACCAAATCGTAATCGACAGTGATGAGTGAAGAAAACAAGTTTCCGCTTGGTTCAGCAATCGGAAGACGGAGACTGCCCATTCTCGGCCGATAGAATCACCTTGACAGGGCTCACAGGTTTGCCGGACTCAAGTTCCTGCAACATCCTCTCATATACAGTGTCCTCAACCAATTCCCACCGTGACGCGTCCTTCTGTAGTTCCCTTCTCAAGAACATTTCGTTCAGCCCAGCAAATGTCCAGCCGATGTCTCTGAGATGTTTGATACAGTCCAGGATCCACGTCTGAGGGCTCCACCATGGTTCCTGCTTATGGATAACAACCTCTGTGAGCTTCGTGCGCATCTCCTTCACTCCATCCCTCGGAACATTCCCTACATGGCATCCCCCACGATAGCTGTCTACGCGATCAAGATTTTTCAATTGATCAGAGACGTAGGTGTAGGAATCTCGGTTGCCCCGTATTTCGAATGTGTAAATACACTGGGAGGATTCTATGACGTTTAAGGTCCAATGCTCGCGACCGTTTAGCTGGTGAAAGCAAGTAAGGATGATTGGAAAAGTCCCTGGGCCAATTGAGCGAGTGGGAGTGGGGGACCTAGTGGGGGTCATTCGACAAAAGAAAAAACGATTATCGGTTTATCGGTTGGAATGATCATATTACAAACTAGCCGAGTTATGCAAAGGGCCGGGGGTTCATGTTCGGTTTCCTTTTCGGGCAACCCTCATGTTGACTCACCGGAGTTTTTGCTCGGCACGTAGATACTTGCAGCGATCTCAAGAGGAACTAGAAGCATACAAACACAAGCGACAGGCAGAGTGGAAACGAAAACAAGGAGGAAACACATTTCTTGACCACCTTGTGGTCACTGTGAACGGTGGAAAGGGCGGTGACGGTTGTGCAGCTTTTCTTCGTGAAAAATCCAAGCCACTTCGTCCTCCTTCTGGTGGAAACGGTGGAAGGGGAGGTTCAGTGCATATTCTTGCAACTTCGACGCTTTCTACCCTCTCTTCTGTGCCCAATCACATCCGAGGCCACAGCGGCGAACATGGAAAGGGCACATGGCAGAACGGGAAGGCTGCGGAACCACTGATGATCAAGGTACCAGTTGGCACGGTTATACGGGAACTTGGAAGGAATGACCCACGCAAAGCAAAAGATGAGTGGGAGCATGAGGAAGAGACTATGCTTGCAGAGGGCTTGACCACGAGCGAGCGGATGGAAAGAATGAGGGAGAGACGGTGGCTGCACTACCCGGGTTATGGAAAGCTAAACGTCCAGAGGGACGACTTCAAAGAAGCTGAGGCGTCTATGTACAAACTTGAGCGTGAGCGTCGCCTTGCACGCCGTCGTCGGCTGGACTCAAGTCCTATACACCTCGACCTGGACAAAGAAGACGGTGTTGACACTTGTACTGAAGCCGATGATGCCCCCTTAGGCATTCACCAACCTGAATACTTAGGTCATCTGATTGCTGAAGGCGGCCAGGGAGGGCTTGGCAATCCCCAGTTTGTTTCTTCCTCAAATAGGTCTCCTCGATTTGCCACTCGCGGTCATGAAGGAGAATCGGTGACTCTACTTCTTGAGCTCAAGCTCTTGGCAGACATTGGTCTCCTCGGAATGCCTAACGCGGGTAAGAGCACACTTCTTCGAGCTCTTACAGGGGGCCGAGCCAAAACTGATGTCGCGGGATATGCCTTTACAACTCTAAATCCCGTGGTTGGTATTATACGCGTAGCGGATGATGGAACTTTTGAAGGTGAACTTGTCCCGGATGAGACCGTCTACGGTGAGACAAAGACAGAATCGCAAACATTTGAAGAGAAGATGAAACGGGGGGAATTTGCCAATGCTCTTACCAGAAATCAGAGGGTCTCCACAGAAAACTCATCGTGGATTGATACATTTGCGGAATCGAGGCCCACAAGACCCGGACACCATTTTGATCTCTACGAGAAGTTTCGTTTCACTATTGCCGATAACCCAGGTTTGATAGAAAATTCGTCATCCCCTTCCGCACACGCTGGCCTTGGTCACTCCTTCCTTCGAGCTGTCGAACGCTCTCTTGCTCTTGTCTGTGTCGTTGACTTCTCTGGTGGAAAGTCAGTTGAAACTATAGAGGGTGTGACCAGTACAGAGAGTAGAATTGAAGCATCACCCATGACAGATGATCCACCGGCACCCATCGACCCCATAAAGATCAACGTGGATCCTTGCGAAGCTATCAAAATATTAAAAATTGAGCTTGAGACATATCAAGAAGGAATGTCATCCCGTATCAGAATGGTTATAGCCAATAAAGCAGACCTTGTCGCTCCTCAAACCTCATCTAGTTTCCCACCGACTTCACCAGAGACTGTTCAAGAAGCCAAGGCTCGCCTGGCACAACTCGAGGAGTACGTTAGGAAAGAGCTAGGCAAAGATGTGGTTGTAGTTCCCGTGTCTGCGAAGTATAGGATGAACTTGAGAAAAGTAGTGGCACTAATGAAAGGATATGTCGAAGCTCATCGAGAAGAGAATTTGATCATTCAGCGGGCGGCAAATGGACTGAGTAGAGAATGATGGATTCCAAGTTGTAACAAAATTTGTGATTCTGGTCAAGTTTGTACTTTTCAGCCTTCCCAACAGATGCCGCTTCCGAACATGGCGTCTGTCACCTGCATAAATGCCCTTGAACAAGAGTCTATCGTGCTGCTTTATTGATCAGACGTTATCAATCGGAATAGATCGACTAATCCTGAAATCAAAAGTTCATAGCTTAATTCCTCTTCACCCTAAAGTTCGGGCCGCTTGAAGAGAGACTAAGGGTTCATTGACGAACAACGCCTTGGTTTCACTCCACATTAATGGGGCCAGGCAGCATCGGGAGGTCTCATTCATCATCAAAACATGCCGGAACCTACAGGAATGACTCCATTGAATAATTCCTCGGAGAAAGGTTTTCCCGGAAGGTGACACACCTTGTATTGATCTTGAATACCATTATCTCCCAAGCTTGGTGAACCGGATTTGCAAATTAGTAACAATCCATTCATATGGTTATAGTGGTGTCCATTCATCAGTAGAACTTCTTTTGTCAGTATAGGAAGGTCTCATTATGGAGGCAGTGTGGATCAATATCAGTTGGCTATATTCGGTGTGCGGTGCAGACTTCAGCGCCTGAGGTTCAATAATGGTGTCTCCGCGAATTAATGAGAAGTCGAATCGAATATCAAGCTATGCTACTGTTTGATCAAGAGTAATTAACTGGAAGTCCAGCTCGAGGCAGCGGCATTCTCAATTGATCCATATAACGCCCACTGAAATCATGACAGTTCAGGCTCATGTCCTTCCATTGAGAAATGTGATATCAGTCTTGAATCTGCCCTTTCGACGTGAAGTAACTCGTATCAAAAATGCACTTTAACCAATGTGATACTTCTCCGATCTAGCTGTGAACTGCGTTGACTATAAAGAGGTATGGGTTAAGCTTTTCCTTTGCTAACCTTATCTCCAGATGGATGGTCAGGCTATGAAGGGCTTTCATATATCTCAATTTTTTCCTGTGTGAGAACTTAAATTGGGAGGTAAAGTCTTGTGAAATTATCATGGAACATGTTATAAATGAAGCCGTTCATGGTTTTTCGTCTCCAAACCCTCATGTTATCATTCCAGATGGGTACTTTCCTTCTATCAGCTGATTCATCAGGTGCTTAGTAAGCACATAGTCCGTGCCACATAGTAGAACCTAGAAACCTCAGTTCAGCTCCTACAGGAACTAAGATATATTTCCATTTTTCTACCCAGTATAGGAGTAGCTAATTGTATCTAAAGTTTCACAGGTACAATCATATTATGTTGGTGAGGCACGACATTCCAATGCTTTCTATTTTTACATTTTATTTCCAATCAAAACTGGCCTACATTTCCACAAGTCTTCTTAATATGCCATCTTTTTTCATTATAACTATACAGTTCTTATTCTATGTTTCTCCTACTCATAAAAACAGTCCAATCCAGTTGCCTAACTTCGGCTGTTCACACGAAGCGTGGGTGCTGAGGTGAGCATTCAGATTAGATACTAAAAATGTACCATTGACTTGATGTATCTAGTGTACGGCTCCAATAGGTATGAATAAAAAATAACTGTTCACACGAAGTGCGGGTGCTGAGTGTACATCTCCAATACATTGGTTCAGCACTTAGGGAATCTGACAGTTTCATCTGACAGTTTCCGTCCAACCTGTGTCTGTAATAAAAGAACATGCATGATGCAGGTCAATGAAACTGTTCCCATAAAGCTGTTCTTGATGAAGCTCACTGTCTTCTCTGCAGTGTGCCTGATTAGTTATTCCTCATGCTCGTTAATCAAGTCATCTAGTCATTCTCCTGGCGCCATCAAACCTGAGGCATATTACCATCGGGCCGATGATATTGTGAGATTTCTAGGTCAGACGGACATGGATGATTATAAATGTACAGACAATGTTCTTTTCCGCCCTGATCAACACTGCCCATCTTCTGCTCAACGTCCTGAACCCATTGGTACGATGTCATCCTCAAGGTTCGCTCATACACTAATGAAACAATCTTCTCAGCACCTCATTTTCAAAGGCCATCGTGAGGATGTCATGTTCGTTGCAAGAAATAGCTGCCATGCGTTTACTGTGGGTATCTAAATGATGTTCATTGATTAAATACTTACTCAAAAGACAGGCAAGGACCCTTGGTAAACAGTTCTCTTTTGCGCTGGATTACTGATTCATATCCTACTTAGTTAATTGGTCAATATATCAACTGGGGTGAGTTACTTGATGTATAATAGATATCTGCTGCAATATTTCCATCTCCAGTCTTATTGGGAGCTCTGGCGATTCAAGTGTACATCTACGTATTAGCCTTCCCAAAGGATAGCAAATTTACGAAAGCACTCGGTGCGCCGCGGAACCTCCTTATTCCCCCAGATCAATGACACAGTATCAGTGGGATGGGTATTCCTCTTGGATCTCATCCAAACTGGATTCGCATCACAATTCGCATGGTATGAGCATATCCATTTCACTACGAATATGTGACTGATCGATGATTCTCTCCAGGATCTTTTTAATGGAAGGGCAGCGGCACAGCCCAGGGACTATAGCTATTCCACTCTTGTCTAGCCTTGGTCAGTCCTAGTCCCTCTTTCATCTTAATGAGTATTCATGATGCATTATAGTTGCTTTCTCTGTTCAATTGTTTTTTGTTTGGCGTATCTGGAAACTCGCTGCATTGCACAAGATTATACATTTCACTATGATAGGGCTCATTACCACAGTAAGACATCTTTTTGCTCATCTGCCATTGAACTAGCTTTACACAACTTCAGATTGCTTTGGTATCCTGCATTGGAGCTGTCTGGTCCGGCATTGAGGTTTGCCTCTGATTATAAGGGGTTGGCTATTAAATTTCAGCCAGTCAGACAGCATTGACAACATTATTGATGCTTCACCATCGGGAACACCACTCACTGTAAGTCAGCTTTTTTTCCGTTCACTTGAGCAATGTCTAATTAATCTCTGCAGATGTGGATGGCGGGAAGTATTACATCTGATGTGATGATCACTACAACCATCATTGTTCAGGTATTTCCTTGAAGATATGTATTGTCTTTTCCAAGCAATTGATGAACATTAGCTCCTTCGCCGCTCGGAAGATGTATTCAGCTTCAAGACAAACAAGATCATTCATCGCGCAGTCCGCATGACTGTGGAAACAGGGGCTCTTACCGCGGCTTTCGTCATTGGCATGTATGCATGGGGCGGAAATGTTTTGGTTAGTGGAGCCAATTTTACGCTGTTCGTGTTGCACTTCCTCAGCTCTGTTCCTGTCTAAGTGTTGTGTTATGTTGATACAGGGGGTTTTCAGTTGGCAAGGTATATTCGAACTCGTTATTAGCCAGTCTTAATTCGCGTGCACCGTTGATTAAACAGGGATCCGATGATGCGGTGTACAGAAGTTGTTGAACTTGTGACAATATCACAATTAACCCGCAGAACTGGACAGGCCCTTGAGTTGTAGTAAGATGCCATCACTACTAATATAAGAATAGAATAGCTACTGGTATAACATGTATGTAACCCTCTATGAGTTATGTGTTTGATCCCAATTAGATTGTACACAGTAAGAGAACCAGCTAGCCCCTAAGGTACGGTGCTCCCCAGTATCTGCAGATGGGCTGCTCATCAGAGATGAACGAACCACTGGGTCTATGACACCACTTATATCCATATGTCCTGGATGTGAGACACTCTCACATCCATATACATAGTGCACTTGAGCATTTACCTCCCTCAGCCATCTACCGCATTGGGTGATATCTGAGGTGAGCATTGAATCTTGCAGATGTACATTTTATTCTAGGTAATAATATCAGCCGTCTACCACATTGGGTGACATCTGAGCTGTACATTTCATTCTGCGATGACTTCAGAAACTTTGATCTGGAATGCCGGCCCAGGATCGACGGATCTAGCCGGTGAAAACTCCATTGAATATCATGGTCTCGGGGGTGGGGGAAAAGAATTGGCACCCATATACTCAAATCACCTAAGAGTAAGTGACCGTTGAGTAAAGGGTACAGCGATAATTATTCATGTTTCTTGTAAATGTCCATTTTGAACGTCGGTCCTGCTACTCTTTGTTGGCACTCTCAAGCAAGTCTGTGCTTGAATACCTATAAAGAGCTCAGCGGCTCTAGCTGTATGAATTAACATAAAGTCATGAAAAATTGTGGAGTACAAGTTATTTATATATGTGTCTACAATGAAAGATAGAATATCTAGTACACAAGAGAGAGAGACCACAGTTTTGACTAAGGTTTGTTATTTCTACACCTAGAAAACAATTCGAATTGATGAGATTTGTACTTCAAGTTCCAGAATACTTGAACTATTGCTTACAGGGTTTTTTTTACAAAGCAAACTAAGATAATCTCACAAGTCAAATGTTGTTTTCAAAAATCTTCTGTTTCTCTCCTCTCCGCTCCAATTTTTCCTCCATGAAATCAAACTTGTTCCTAGACATTGTGGACTGTAGGCTAAGATCGTGGATGCGAAGCTTTTTCAGCACGGCTGATAGATCACCGCATACAATCTGACACGACAGCTCAATAGCAATAGAAGGTGACCTGAGTGCTCACCGTGAGACATAGAATGCCCGGACATCTGAGAAACGGGCCGTTTACGTGACTACTATCATGCTTCAGAGTGAGAAAGGGTGTCCTACTCTGGAACACAGGATTCGAGGTTGGCACCATTATAGAACATTCCACGATGAGGCTGACAATGCGGCTTATTGCGTGTTGTTCTCGTTGTCATCAGGCTCATGATACATTCGTTCACCTGCTATCCAAAGACAATATTTTGGATGGCTGTATATATTGATGAAACCGCAAGGTGAAACATAACCGATGAAAACATGCAGAACTCGCATGCAAACTTTTGGCGGCTCCATTGGTTCAGTATGCCTTTTTCGTCTCTTTATGAGCCACAAGGGATGATCGCCTGTTTTCGAAAAGATGCCACAAAGACTGCCTGATTCTTACGACTTTATGACCAAGGCTTCGATAGATTCCCATCTCATCATATCTCAGTTCCTATGACTCACCTAATCTTTGACTGCCTGCAGTGTCCCCGATATCGGAGATGATCAAACAATTCGAGAGCTCTTTGGTGCAGAGAAGTTCTGGAAGGATTTGCCTTGTTAGGTTCGAATCTTTAGGAAGTTTTGGTTTACAAATGAAGGGATCGTACTAACGCACCGTGTGACAACTCGATGAAGATTACATCAGTATATTTGTGCGAATAAAGATGAAGGACGCATTGCGCAAGGGTCGGATGCAGTCTGCTTTTCTGAAGGAACGAGGTTGTAATGAGGTAGTGGTGGATCAATTTTTGTGAATCTAGCTTTGATGTCAAGCATGTGTCATTCAAACCGATCTGATGCTCAATGGTATTCAGCTTCCGCGCCATATCTCCGTGGATGTCTGAAGGTTTTGAAATCATCAGGACTCCAAGAGGTTGGGGTCATCACGCAGATTTCTGATCATATCTTCTCGTCTTAACCTGATTACCAAGTTCGACAATTGAGATGAATACGCCCTAACTAGGTGAACGATCTACGACCTCAGCAGCATGTGAGCTCTTTCAATAAATGACAATCTTAGGTACACACGACAGAAACGGGCAGAAATAAGAACGACAGGACTCATTCACGTTGTATTAGTGCCAAAAGTCCTAGACCTCCTAGTAATGCGTATTTGAGCTGCGGAAAATCATTCTATAAGGCAAGTCCTCGTCAAAAAGCCATGGGTAAGTATTTGTGTGACATTGGACATACCATAGCAATTGTAACATATCCGATGTAGGGAAGAAATCTATCGCAGCCAAAGGAGTTTTATCAGTCTCAGGAACCTGGAAAGACGGAGGCACTAGACACACCCTCGAACTTTGCCAACAATGTGCTTTCGCTCCAGCCATTTTAAGCCCTGATACAACTCAAGATCGTCTACGTGATTGTTGTCACCCTTTGTCAACATAAGCTGTTTATCCTTGATCTTGTCGTCATGTGTTTCTAGGACTCGATGGACAATTGGGATATCAGCGCCAGGAATTTTGTATACAGTGATATCGCCAGTATGGTAGCGTTCATTCGGAAGGTTGGTTAGGAAGAGAAGGTCGCCTCGGTAGAAAGCTGGTTCCATTGATCCACTGCAGAGTCATACACAGTCTAACATTTAGACTTGCGAAAAGCAAGGTCGAACCTGAGCACTACAACGATTGGTGACTCCGAATTTGTTACCAAACTGAGGCCTTTCCAGATCATGAGACCTGAGGCAATGACCGAAGCGAAGTTGAGGACCTGTAACAGAACCTATAACAAATATGAACACTCGTGAGGGACAGAGGACCAAGACTCACATGCCGGAATCCAAGTCTCTTGAATGTCTTTAACTCCTCAGAGAGCATAACAGTGATGTAGGAGAGAGAATGTTACCTGAGCCGACACGTCCGCAGTTACGCTTAGGTTCACGTGGTCATATTTGGAAACAGTGTTCATAAATTGATCCAAAATCAACATCAACCATTAGAATACAAGGTTTAAGATGCATAGAGGGGCCTAATCATATCATGTTGGGCATGGAGGGTAGTAACAAGATATGCGGGAGGAGTGAACGGAAAAGCAACAAGATGACAGGGAGCCACCTGATCATCACCCCTTCACTTGCTATCTCACGAACGATTTTCAAAGACGTATAATGAGTTCTTTATTTTTCGGGGTTGGGATTCCTGGAATGAGCGAATGAATCAGTACCAGATAGAAGAGAGTGATGGGAATGAATCAGATAGGAGCGAAAGACGTTGAAAGAACGATTTTCAACACCGTGGTTCAGCGTGAACTATGATGCAATTATATCATCAGGTGATAGGAGTCTTGGTGCACATGTATTTGGGTGCTAACGATCGGGATAAGGCCATTGGTATTGAGCTACTCACATTCTCCGTTTGCCTCCAGGAAGAATCGTCACATTGACAAAACTGGTGCAAGTCAATAACAGGACGACCCGAGTTAACACAACTACCTACCGACGATTATACAGGATGCGTTTCTTGGCACGCCCTTTCGGTGGTTTCTTCTTCTCCTGTTTGTCGACCTTAGGTGTCTGGGACTTGACTTTGCCAGCACGGGCAAGAGAACCGTGAACTATACTCACAAGCCTAAGTCGGGGATGTCAGAGCAACAGCGACAGCATACCTTTTCCCATCTTGTATTGAAGTTGCGGGTCGTCGGAGGCGACGAATGCAATCTCCAGTTATGCAGTTCCTAATGATAAGGTTACGGGACTCTCCGGATCGATGGTGATCAGATAATTACTTGATAAAATTGTGACATATCAAGTCGCCGCTTGAATGTCTAGACTCACAGTCACGCTCTACGCACTGGAACATCTCAGTTCCTTGCTGACTCTCCTAGACCCTTTCAGACCCATCTGCACAAAGGTATATCAGGTCGTGCACAGACATGACCTTTCTCAGTCATTGTCGCCAGGTCTATCTCTTGGAAAAAAACTCAATCTAATTTCCATCTCCTCTCCTGGCAGAGGTATCACTGGCTCTAGAAAATCCTTTAGTCTCTATCTGTTTCTCTCCTAGATTCTTGGTCTCTCACTCAAAAAGAGAGCACTGCATTACTGTCTTGATTCAGGCACTCAGCACTGTCCTTTGGTTATCCCAAGAATCCAAATGCATCATGCTATGGCCACTGTCTCCAACTCTACTTCAATGACTGTGGCTTCTGCAAGAACCTTGACAAATGCCATTTCAGCTCATCTCTCCACTGAAGAGCATACCAAGAATGTGATGCTTTTGATCTCAATGATGCCTCAGACTGTGTACTCTTCAGCTGCTACTGCCTGCCTTCTAGTCCCTTCAGTGACAATATTATAGATATGGGTGACCTCTGTGCTGCCATACACTATCTCGACTTCAAGCACAAGCACTTGGCCTCTTTTTTGATCTCTTTGTTGCCAATCTCCTCTTCGACAACCTTCAATGTACCGATCCCGATGTACCGATCCCGATGTAAAGGATGTCATTACCTACATCACCAACCCTCAAGTCAAACATGGTACTGCATGTCACCTCAGTGTAGTACCAGACAACCTCCTTACCAATAAGACCAGTAATCGGCATTTGTATTCTAGCGGTCATTGCCTTTCCCTCTGTCAGGGGCACTCAGGATCGTCACCTAGAAGATGTTCTTGGTCCTGGAGATAATGCAACGGATTATACCCATAGTAGTGTTGTGGGATTGGAGTCTAACTAGGCGGGTATCTTGCATCCAAGTAGACGGGTGATTTGTTGAAGTTAAGCAATCCTGCACAAGGCAGTTATGCAACCGGTGGTTGAATTACACCTAATTTTGGTCAATTCTGGTAGTCCTGGTGCAGACGAAGCAGGTGCTTGGTCTGATTGGGATAAGAAATCTCCTGGTAGTCCTTTTAGTCCAGCTGGTGGTGGAGAACACAATTTGATTATCCCAAAGTAAGTAATCTCGGGAAGAAGTTTCCAAGCAACGAGCATCATTGCCCAATGGATGGCAAATGCTTTGTCTAGACCCCTTGCTGATCCCTTTCAAAACTTATCCAGTGGCATCTTGCTCACTTGAAGCATGCCAGGCGCATGATACCTATCCTCCAAGTCCTCATCTGCCTTCTGTTCTGACTTCCATGTACAGGGTCGCGTTTATGATGTGTCTACCTTTGTTTGGGAACTTCGAGCAGCACAAAATTTGGTAAACATGCTTTGAGGGGTTGTCTCAAGTCTCTTGAAATAATGATATCATACCACAAGAAACAGAGTGTTGCCATTGATATGTTGTCATATATCTGTAACATCAGAGCTGATCTCATCAATCGAGGATGGGTGAATTTCCCTAAACGGTCGACGAGAATAATGAAACCTGCTCCTGTCATAAATTTGATTTCACTTTCCTTGATAACATACTTCACCGTGAGCAAGATTTGTCCCAGGTGTACAATCGCTACCACTCTTCAAACTTCACTCTCTTTTATATTCAAGCGTCAGCCCCTTCGACGATGTTTTCCGAGATCTTCATTAATCTCCTACTCGCCGCTTCCCCAGTTCTGGCTACTGTCTTTGTATGCTGCACAAAATATCTCTTGAGTTCTTCTGATATCTTCTCTAGATCACCCAACCCACTGCTTTGTCAACTTTCCACGGAGGTCAACCCGCCATGATCAACTGGCAAGATGATGGTGCTGCTCCATCTCTCCAGCAATTCGGCGATGCTATTGTTTCTATCTATGTTGGAAATTCCCAGAACCAGGTACGAGTTACCGCATTCTATCCCGGTTTGATTTAAGTGTTTTGATAACTAGACCTCCCTGCAAACCATTGTGGACAGTGTGAACGTCGCCACCACTGATTCCATCCAGTTTACCCCAAATGCCGACATGGGTTCCGATGGCGATTTTTAGTGAGTGCCTTTCAGCATCGTGCAGTTTGACTCGTCCTTAGTAAGTCTTAGTTTTATTCGCTTTGAGTCTCTCGCCTTCAAGGATCCTCAGAATCCCCAGCTCCCTGCCTTGTCTTTCTCTTCTAAGTTTACGTGAGTATTCAGTTATATCTTACCTTCTCACCATTGATTTTTTTCTTTAGGATGGACAACATGAGAGGAACTTTCAATTCTACTATTCGGGCTCAGATTGCAGGTCAATCAACTGCACCTCTTGTCGGACAGACCATGCTGAACACTGCACCCACAAGTCAAGCTTCCGCTACAGCACCTCGTAGCTTCTCTACGATAGCGTCTCACAGTACCTCCAACTCCGTGGCAGCCTCCTCCACTTCGGGTGCTGCTTCAACTCCCTCTAGCAGTGCTGCACTGAGTTCAAAAGCCAGCTGGATGGCTATCATTTTGGGCGCACTTACTGGTGTCACTACATTTTAGGTCCCGCCATGAAACCCATTCCTTCTTCGACTTGGATAGCCTCGTTTATTTTGTGTGTCCAATTGCTCCCGATATGTATTTTAACTTCGCTTCTTGTTTCAAGTTCTCTAAGAGAGTGTATGCACATTTGCACTGGTGACAGTTGCCATCCTATAGGAAATCATCGTTACGATTGATGTCTTCATTCTTCTCTGTTTTTTGATGCCAGAATATGTTTCACTTCCTAACGTGTAGTTGCAGTTTTATTGTACACTTCCAGGCAGACAAGCTCGACAAGCTCGAATTGCTTCGACGATTGCCTGTCTAGTTTAAAATATATATGAGTAGTCGATGTGATTGCCAATGGGAAGCATTAAGGACAGTACAAGAACAGTTCAACAAATCCCAGATAAGGCCATCATCTACTAACCGTTCAGAAGTCTGGATGAGCATTCATCGCTCGAGATAGAAAACTCCTCTGGGGCTGAATTTACAGGAAAATTATCACGTGGGGACTAGTATACAGCGCTGAGTTGATTCTGCTCCCAGTACCAGTCCAAGGAGCGACGATATTCGACTTAGACCCCGGTTTCTGGGGAAGTCCCAGGAAGCACAGACTGCGACGGCCCGTTGCACCCCTAGCCCGATAACGACCCTGCCATATTGGAGCGACACGATGAAACTCCGTGCTACCTTGAATCAGACAACGTCTGGGGCATATTGACGTGGGTATAAATTCTCCGTGTCCAGAGATGTTCCGCAATCCGTTTTGGGTGGGCAGAGGTGACTTGAAATGAACATCATCGTACGCGACAGACGATCTTCCGAAGCTGATGAGATGTTTGTCCTAGGAAGACTGGGTGTCTGTCCCGTTCATCGATAAGTCAAATAGATATAGGGTGATCCGGAGACAGCGGACATCGTATAGGCGAGAGTCAGCAGCATCAAGATCGCAGACTGTACTTTAAGTTGGTTTGAGTGACTAATGTTCTAGTAGGAGGGGAAAAGTTGAGTCAACATTAGAGAGGAAATTTATTTACTGGATGATGCACAACAGTGAGAATTTTTTCGTGATTTGAACCAGACCCTGGACTGCTAAAACAGGTGATAGCATTTGTCAACCCGCTGAAGACCATTATCCTTCTCGCGCCAAATGAAAGCACAATTATTCCTTCCTTCCGATAGGGCCCTCAACAAAACTTTTGACAATGTGCACTGCCTAACTGAACTATTAACACCACTGTCAGCGATGATTATCGGCCAATAACGCGTTCTTTTTAAAGGTTGTCGGTCAAATTCTTTGCATGCGAACATCTTGGCATCTATCTTGGCATCGGTACCGGCGAAACTTGACCTTCTTTTTCGACCTAGTATTTCTTTTACTCAACAGCAAGTGATCTAGTACTAGGACGCGGAATTCACGATGGATGTGAAATTTTCTGGTAGTAGCTGGGCCTGGACCATCTCTTAGCACGAAGGTACACCCGAAACTTCAGCATCAAAAATGGACCTTCACGTCCACTTTTTCATAGGTCATCCAACTACCCCGTCGAAAGGTCTTGCAACTTTGCGAACGCGCGGACTTTTTCCGGCCACGATACAATGATTCCGAATTAGATTCAATGACTCAAATTCTTAAACACTCCGATCGTTGATGTACACGCCCCAGGACTCTTGGCGTGATAGATTTTTGTAGACCCCAAGAGTGTGCATCGACATGTGACTGGATGAGTTTGATGAATGTCTTATGATCACGACAAAAACAAACAGCCATCGTATAAAAAGGACGAAGGACCCTTTGTAGAGTATTTTTCCGTGGAAGCGAATTCACATAGGACATATGAAGAACAGACAAATTTTGGCTATCCTCACTCTTGCTCTTCCTGCTCTTGCTCAACAACAGGTGTGGGGACAGTGTGAGTATGTATCAGATTGTTTCGAGACGGTGTGACTCATCCATCATAGGTGGTGGCATTGGCTGGACTGGCCCTATGACATGTTTATCAGGGTCAATCTGCACTGTCCTTAATCCCTGGTATTCGCAATGTATCCCGGGAGCCGCTCCTCCCCCTTCGACGACCACCGCTCCGATAACAACGCCTCCTTCATCTACCACTACTTCTTCTATCACTACACCCACCAGCAACCCAAATCCTCAGGACTGCCCAACTCTTCCGTCTAATCCGTCTCTCACGTCCAACTCTTTCCTCCCAGATCCTTTCACATTTTTTGACGGCACTCAAGTAACCACCAAAGCTCAGTGGGACTGCCGCCGTGCAGAAATCTCACAGCTTCTTCAAAAATATGAGTTGGGTACCCTCCCCCCTAAACCTTCCTCCGTGAACGGTTCATTGTCTGGTGGTGTCCTCACAGTCAACGTATCCGAAGGTGGAAAATCTATCTCTTTCACAGCGACCGTATCCTTGCCGAGTGGCAGTGGGCCGTTCCCTGCCATCATTGGAGTTGGTGGCATCAGCATCCCAAGACCTTCCGGGGTTGCCCTCGTCACTTTCAACAACGACGATATGGCTGCTCAGATAAACAGTGGCAGTCGAGGCCAAGGAAAGTTTTACCAGCTTTATGGAGCGAATCATTCCGCTGGTGCCATGATTGCATGGACTTGGGGTATTTCTCGTGTCATCGACGTACTCGAGACCATCCCCAATTCTAACATCGACCTGACAAAACTTGCTGTCAGCGGATGTTCCAGAAATGGAAAGGGTGCACTCGTTGCAGGTGCTTTTGAAACACGTATCGCCCTGACGATCCCTCAGGAGTCTGGATCCGGTGGTGCTGGATGTTGGAGAATATCAGACAGGATGCTTTCAAGTGGTGTCAACACTCAGACTGCGTCGGAGATTGTGGGAGAGAATGTCTGGTTCTCTCCCAACTTCAATCAACTCGTCAACCAAGTCAACAACTTGCCCTTTGATCACCACCTACTTGCAGCTCTTGTCGCACCTCGCCCTCTGCTAATCATCGACAATACGGGTATTGACTGGCTTGGTCCGGAAAGTGTTTGGGGTTGTATGCTTACCGCTAACAAGGTTTGGCAGGCACTTGGTGTTGGAGATCTGATGGGGATCAGTCAGGTTGGCAATCATAACCATTGTGCCTTCCCGGGAAATGAACAGAGTGATTTGGATGCATTTGTGGACAAATTCTTGGATGGCCAGCCAACGAATACAAATATCCTCAAAACTGACGGTGCCAACAATCTTGGTTTTGTTGAATCACAATGGGTAAACTGGCAGGTCCCCACCCTGTCATGATATCAATTGTCATATCTTAAGCACGTTTGTGTACTTTTAGTTTTGGTTGCCGATTAATGATGACAAGCTAAATTCAATATGGATATTTTTGAGAAGTTTTCTGTAAATTTCTATTGCCACACTCATTCAAAAATATTGAGGCAGACCGAGACGTAGCTTAGCGTGGATCGATTAGTATCACTCCTGATCTGACAGAGATGTCCCCGGTTGTGGTGCTGTGTCACTCAACTCTGAATCATTTACCTTTAAGGTTGTCAATCCTCGAAAGGGATCAGTCTGCCATGGTGGCAAACCATGTACCGTAACTTGGCTTGATGATGGCGTACGCCCCCTCCTATCTGAGATTGGTGTATGCACTGTGGGACTATACACTGGGAAACAGGTTCGCTGAAACGTTCGTCTCTCCTTCAAAAACTCATTCTTCGTCATCCAGAAATTGATTCAGACCATAACGCCAGCAGACGTTTCCACAAAATTGTCGCTAACTTTCACTGTGCATTTCTTTTTTGGAGGATTTTCCCTGCTTTGCTGACATCATATCATGCCTATAGTCTATTCCTGCTGCTGGTCCCAATTCGGATGCCTAGTGTGTTTTCATCATTGATCAATACCTACCCTTAAGATTTAACACCATCTTTTCCAGTTATCTTGCTTTCGTTTCTACATCTGCCAAACAGAACAATTCCCTTCCATACGCCGCTTTCTCACCTTTCTTCCGGTCCGTGGCTTTTCAATACAATATTATCTTCTTCTCACTACCGCATTTAGACTGGATCGAATGACGGGATCATTCATAACTTCTGATTCCTCTGCAATATACCCAATTCCTTTCCCCACATCCATTAATTTATCAAGCAGCAATACTGTTTTGTCCACCATCACTGTTGGAACAATTCTCACATCCACAGCACAAAGCTCCAATCATACCACTACAAAGACCACTCAAATTCTGCAGCTATCGAGCATCTCAGAAGCCTCCTCTGCGACGGTCAACTCTGTTACCACCCCCTTCAGCGATCTTAGTCCACATTCCTCCGCCACGACTCCGGTTTTGACTGTGACCACACCTTTTTCTTCCTTTTCCTCGAGTTCCTCCACACCGTCAGTCTCTTCTCTCAACACTGGCGATACCAGTGGTGCTCCGGGTGTGGGACTTTCCAGAGGCATTGTGATCAGTATTGCTGCAATTGCTGGCGTTGCCAACCTTCTGACTCTCTTATGAGCTCTCTTCGTCAGTCTCCGTATCTTGGTTCTTCGTCTATCAAGAGCGCTGTCGTATCGTAAATTCTGTTTGTTTTCTCTGCTCTTTTTGCATTCGATTGCTTCGAGTCTTTCTCGTCTTT
>Ga0153948_1000374_pt1 | contig 24291 bp, 27 predicted proteins | sample TSNJ032MetaG_FD_104696 | JGI IMG/M metagenome (GOLD analysis project Ga0153948, IMG submission 104696) | Attine ant fungus gardens microbial communities from New Jersey, USA - TSNJ032 MetaG | ecosystem: Host-associated > Fungi > Mycelium > Unclassified | place: USA: New Jersey, Wharton State... | reverse complement strand
TTTCGAGTCGCTCAAAAATTGATTCATAGACATACTTCCTAGTCGTCAACAGATCAGGTCCCATCACCATCTAGGTTGAATGGAAATCTAGTCGGTCAGCATGATGGATCTCAATCAACCATAGCAAGGGACCCTGTATTTGCTCGGCCGTCTGTCAAGCCGAGAGGTCCTTTGCAGTCTTCAAATGGACAAGACACTCGATTTCTTCCATCACAACCCACGAACGACCCACCTTCAGATATGCAGCTCCGAAACCTCGTGCATCCGGCTGTTACTATGGCTCCACCACCTTACGTGAACGACCGACCTGACTATTCCCAATCTCAAGTCTCTGGTATTAACCTCGAGGCCAGGCGGCGTAGTTATGACGATAGCGTTCAACCTATACAGCCCATTCTCGGTCAGAGATCAGGCCTTCCTCCTCTCCAATCCAACGCTCGCCCAAGCACATCTCAAGGCCTGACTAATACTTCCAGACCAGAAAAGGAGCGCCACATTAATGCAGGTTTAGTCCTTCCCACGGGAAATGATAATGCAACGATATCTCCCATTTCCATCACATTTTCAGATCACACGTCGACTCATCCATCGTCTCCTAGTGGTCAGGCGTCCCCAGGATCAGACGCTCAACCTATTGGTAGACAAGGGCTGGCCCCTGTCTCTACTTCTCAGGAAATCTCCACTGATAGTTATCAATCCCTTTCTGTGACGGAACCAATGCCGCGCTCTGAATTATTTTCTATAGTTACCGAGGAAGATCAAACAATAAATCTCAAAATATTACCTAGTCGGTCAAGAGAGACATCACGATCTCGAAGCCCAGCAATCTCAAGGCAAAGTGATGATGTTGATGGTCAATCACATCCTCGAAATAGACTGTCATTAACGTCAAACCGGAGTATGGAGGGACGGGAATCATTTGTGAGCTCGAGATCTACGTCCCCGCATCATCGAGTAGATGTACCACGCGGCATTGAAGATGGATCAGATTCCGAAACTTCAGGAGATGGACGTCCTACTCTTGACCAGCATCATCTGTCTTCAGCTCCAATCAGTGATAACGATAATATACATTCGCCTTTGAGCGAGGGTGCTTCTGTCCCATCCCAACACGATGCTTCGGATGACTTGTCAGAGTCTTCACCTGTCGAGCGAACTTCGCATGCAACCTTCATTGCTCCTGCTCTTCCTCCTATCCGTTTCTCCTTAAACCCTACAGACTTTTCCGAGCTTTTGAGCTCAGTGCAAGGGAATAGATTTAAATCCTTGGACCAAGTGACCACTGTCCTTCAAGAATCTGATGGTCCCTCCACGCCGAAGGCGTCACACGGGTCATCTGAGGAAGATTTGACAGCTGTTAACCCTCAAGCTAAGACAGCAGATGAACCAAAGCAACAGTCCTTCTCAGAATTACTGCCAGAGGAAAGACAGACACTCAGCATGTATGTCGCTAAAGCTGACACCATCATCCATCTGAATTGCTTATATGGGAATGAATAGGATACCTTCATCAGAGAACAAGCCATTGCCTACTCTCAATCTTAGTCTAGATGACGTAGAGGCGATATCCGTCAGTAGCGAACCGTCCAAATCGGTCAATGGTCTTCACATCACGGAGTCGGATTCGGACGAAAACTCGCTGATCTCTCAGTTACATGGAATTATCAAGGGTTCCCGAGAGCAGGGTATCAAACAAATTCAACTGGACGTTGATTTTGTTGAGAACGTGGCTATGACATTGGAATCGAGAGAAACGGTCTGTGATGATCTCAAGGAGAAATTTGATGGAATGAAGGTAGCATTCCTATTTTTTTTTCTTGATTCGAGCACTGAGCGTACATTACAGAGGACAAGCAAAAACTTCATCGACGGCGTATTAGTGGCACAGGCAGAGCATGACAGGGAATGGAAGGCTAGGCGTGACGCTGAGGCAGAAGTCACTCGGTTACGTGTTCTACTATCTGGTCAAGCAGCCAAATTGACGGCGATGTCTGGAGAAGATCGTCGACGCGAGTTGAGGCAGCAAATGTCTAAAGAGCTGAATGATGATCTATCCGGTCTGGAGCATGATTTATCACGGCTGAAGCTCGAGAGAGATATGACTTTGGCAGAGATGGAAGAGCTCCACTCAGCGAACAGGTATACAATCCTGCTATCTAACATCATCCTATTTATCTAATGTTCTCCATCCAGCTTGAAACATGAGAAACCTACGGCGAATCTTGGGCGGTCTCTTACGAAGCGTCTGGACAGTCTCAAGAGGCAATACCAAGGAGATCTGGGTGCACTCGTTGAGGAACGAGAGACATTGAAGCGCGAGATTGCAGAGCTTCGTACTGTTAGGGATATTTATCTCGAGGAGACAACGGCTCTTAATGCCCGCAATGAGGAACTTGCACAGCTCAGCAATATATATTCCCGCCGATTGGAAGCCATTCCTGAAGTGCCTCTCAATCCCCCCTCCACCCAGCCCATAATTCAACCTTCCCTTGAGAAACTTAGGAACCTGAGCCATGTACCTACCCAATCTGCGCCTTCTATCAGTGCATCAACGAGTGGATCATCGACCCTTGTTCACGAAGATACCGATAGGCTCATGAAGCTGCCTAAACAAGACACAGATGTGCCTAGTACTACACCGCGGAAGTTGAAGTGGATTGGTTCGCACAAGCCGAAAATGATTCCCGCGCCAGCTCAAGACTCGCAACGGAATAAGGGCCACCTGGACCACAATTTCCAGCAAGTCAGCGTGTTGAGATTTACTCGCTGTGATCAATGTGGAGACAAGTTATGGGGTTCTCAACTTCGTTGCACGAGTATGTGATCTTGTGTGTTTTTGAGTCTTACTAATAGTCTGACTACGACTACCAGTTTGTCACACATCAATCCACATTCGCTGCACGGGTGCTGTTCAAGTCCCTTGTGCCCAGCATCTTACAGAAGACTCGCAAGCTCATCCCAGTAGGTTGTCCGTATGTTTGTCATTGACTATATCTCATTCAGTTATTGCAGTTCCTGCAATGTTTGGTCGAGAGTTGTTTGAGCAGGTGCAGGCAGACAGTCAAGGTGATGATCGGCAGGTTCCAATCATTGTTGAAAAATGCATCCAGGCAGTGGAAGCAGTCGGTATGACGAAACTTCATAGTTTTTGGGTGATCTATTTTTGACGTGTATCTTAGCTCTAGACTATGAAGGCATCTATCGTAAAACAGGAGGCGCTAGCCAATCAAAATTAATTACACAATTGTTCGAACGCGGCGATTACACGACGTTTGACTTGCTCGACACTGACAGATTCAACGACATCAGCAGTGTCACATCCGTTCTCAAGAATTACTTCCGTTCTTTACCTAATCCACTCCTTACACATGAGCTGTACATACAGTTCGTCCAAGGCATTACTATTAAAGACCCAGCGGTGAGAGATTGGACATTGGCGAACACTGTTAAGAAGCTGCCTAGCGAACACTACTGTACGCTCCGTTCCTTAATGATACACCTTAACCAGTACGTATCTCAAAAGTTATCTTGAGTTAGTTGATCTTTGAACCACTGATTAGTATACACGAGCGCAACGAGAGGAACTTGATGAATGCTAGAAATCTTGGGGTGGTATTCGGACGTGAGTGCTAATTGTCCGCTCTCATTTGACTTATACTCAGTCGATATCGCAGCTACTCTTATCATGTCTCCGGATCCTGGGGCTGAATTCAGCGACATGGCTCAGCGAGCTCTCCTTGTTGAATGGCTTATCGAGCATGCCCCTCAGCTTTTTAAAGGCGCTGCATGATGATTTCATGTTTCTCATGTTCATATTGTCCTTGTAGCCATTTGTGGATCTTTTTATTTCACTTCGTTCGGACATCTCATACATTTTCAGCTATATCATGTGTAGTGTTAAGTATTCATAGTTATTTATCGCGATAAATCTTTTTCTACTCTCGTTTCTTAACGCCGTTATTTATATCTTTTCAATTTGATTAAGGAATGTGGCGTAGAACGTGGCAATTAGGTCTACCTTGGCAGGCACACGAGGGTGAAATTGAGCATTTTATGGTTCCATTCATGTTATGTGTGTATCGCTGAGCAAGGGTTATAGTGCTTCGCGAGACCTCCTTGGTCGGTTGGAGGAATCTGGTTTGAGAGTGCAATAAAGAAAATGGCGTCGAGGCCCTGTAGCCGCACCCGCAACTGCCGCAGCGGAGACGCGTCCATTGAGAGGTACAGTTTCTGCCCTCACGCCGAGAGAGAACATACGATCAAACACTGAAAATGACATTAGCTGGACTCGAGTCAGAGTGGAGCAAAATTTATTGTACGGGTAACGGTGAAAGCCTTTGCACTGGCTTGACAGGCAGTTTGGGTGAGAGAAAGAGGGGGACTGACACCCTCAAGTTGACGGAGATATCGAAAAACCATGGAGGGCTGGGGTGGGCCAAAGCGGAAGACGGCTGCGTATGCTTGCCTCCATTTTTCATCCAAAAGGCGTGCGCAGACTGGAGGATCTGGGCAAGTGACACACTGACATAATAATAATGATATTGAGCGTTCGGTGAAGTCAAGGAAAGAAAGCTTACGCATTGATATTCTTTGTTGACCTGGGTCAAGCCTAGCTTGAGAACGCGCTCGAGGAACCAGGTTCGTCTGAAGTTTTTGAGTTAGCAGATCTTGAGATTTGATTGTGTGAAGACATGCCTCTTCTCCAACTTGAGCAGTGTCTCCTTGCTAAGTGTGCTGAGATCGTGCTCGGACCACCCACCAGGATTGTCGAGCACGAAACGGCTGGCTTCTCTATAGAGTTCCTCCTCTTCGAAAAGCTCGGCTATCCGCATGGCTTTTATGGGTCGGCCGGCCGCATGTGTGATCAGGAATTGAAGGCACTCCTGTTGAAGTGATGTAACGCAAAGCTTATGGGAGATGTTCATCAAGCTTTCAACGTTATTCCAAGTGATAGTACATTCCAAGCTGAATTAGATGAATGAATGGATCCCATTGAAGCTGAGAAGAGGATAACGCACTGGGGGTATACAAATTTGAGGAAGTCATGGAAGGTATTAGCCTAAACAAGTGACTGAGAACAAGTATGCATGTGTGAGCAAAGACCCAACCCTACCTTCTCCTCTTTCAGGACTATCACTGCATCGGGACTATCTTTCGGCCGTCTCCTGACTTTTGCATGAGCTGCGGAAAGCTTACGAGCGCTAGAAGACGTGTCTTCCAGCTTCTTGCGGATCGAGTCTGATCCCTGTAATTTAGCTAGGCTGTCGTCTCTCGCCTGACATTTTGAGAGGGAGCTTCCCTCTGTATCACTCTCACTAAGCCTTACACCATCAAAGTCAGGCAGCCCATCAGGCTCGACTTGATTAGTAGACGGATCCATAGGTGCAAATGTCATTTCAGTTTCCAAGTCGGGTTTGTCTCCTGGAACAACAGGAGGCTGGGAGATGGTAATAACAGAGGACATGGACAGTGGTCGTCCTGTTTCAGACCAATGACCGCTCAGAGCAGCCTCAAAGAATGGAGAGGCAAAGTAGAGGACTTCTTTGTGGGCCCTGAATGGTGTGGTGAGTGGCGGTGAGGCCATGGAGATAGATTATAGTGGCAAACCAGAAAGTGGTGCTCTCGACCACAATTTTGACTGTCCCAGGAAATCTTGCATGTTTTGTAAAAGTTTCATGGAGCACTATAGGTTCCTCAATGTTCAACTCGGAGACGATATCGTCCGATTCGTATCCCTGAAGGACCCATGGTGGAGAGCCGGACGAGCGGAAAACTCCAGCAGCTGCAGTATGTGTCTCTGTTGGAGAGCTGAGGGATGCAATTGGGTTATTTGGGCCTCGTGAATTGCGAGCAATGAGTAGGTGCGACGGGTTCGTGGTCATCCCTTTCATTCTTTATTGTCACTCCCTTCCTCCTATCGATATTGATCATAGCCATGATGATTTTGGTACATTGACCATGGCGCTATAGTGTAGTGGTTATCACTCGGGATTCTGATATTTAATTTCCCGAAACCCAGGTTCGAACCCTGGTAGCGCCTGATACGTTTTGCTTGAGTCTACTCGTATATACTATGGTTTAATATGCAGAAGCCCACATTTTACTAGTACTGGCTATAGCTATTATCGTTCCGCTGTTGCTGAGACTTGGATAGCACAGTAGAGTCATGATGGTAGGTCTTGTTGACCACTGAACACTTAGCACATTCGGAAGTCGCGGTCCAGACGAAAAATATTATGTGTCTTTTCTTCTGGCTTTCTTCTTTTTTGGTTTGATGGTCTCATCCTTCTCAATTGTCTCCTCAGGCTGCCTTGGTGAGCCCGCCTGCGCAACATGCTTAGAAGAGAAAGGATCCAGTTGTATCGAGCCTTGTATTGAAAGCATTTCGTTTGCGACAGTTAGCCTTTGCTATTGATAAGACGCGAAGCAAGCAACAGGAACCAGGCCAGCAACACACCCTATAACAGTAAATTCAAGATCCCCGAGCTCTCCTCCAAGTTTCTGACCATTTCGTCGATTAACCCATCTGCCTGCGTCCTCTTGTTCTGATCCTTTCCCCATTGATGCGTCAGGACCAAACTCGGGATCATTCTCGGCGGGTCCATACTGAAATTCCCACTCATCTCCAGGTATATGATAACGGGGAACAGAAGCATTGAAAGTTCTATGTATGAGGAGGGATACGTGGTCAGGTGAACAGAGATTCACTCTACCAACTGTATGAGCATGAGCCAAGAAGAAAATTGGGAACACGCTTATCACGCGCCTAGTTTCATGCCAACCCTCGGACTCCAGATAGTCGCATCAAACTTGACATCACAAACCAAGAAAGGACAGTCGGCTTTGATCATTGCTCGGTTGTTTGTGAAAATTAAGTCGGAGTGAGAGAGGACAACACCTCGAAGGGGATGAATGTATCTGAAGGAAATATTATTTGTAATTGGACAAGGTACAATATATGATAGTAGGATACACCTCATAATCATAGAGTCAAGCATCTCTTCTATACCTGCACGAGGGTTGTTTGCAAAAATTGGAGGGATAGAAAGTCTGAGGGAGGCCTTGACGACATGAAATTCGCCTTCAGAGTCGACATTTGAATTGGGTAAAATTTTTGATTTCTTTTTCAGTATCTTCGATGAGGATGGAGTTTGGTCCTGTGCTTTGCGTTTTTTTGGCGAAGATTCATGAGTATGGTGAGGCATTGGACAAAAGAGGGACCAAGGAAATGAGGACGAAAAATCCAAAATTCCAGGTTCTCACGCACTCGTGCTTCCAGATTTTTTCGACATCTCTCATTCATATTCATGGTCTGTTCCTTGTCTTGTCGTTCGAATACAAGAATTTACAAAAGCCTAGTCATCACCAAGAGTTATCGTTCAAATTTTTCTCACAGGTTCTCGTATCCTCGGGAAAGCCTTCCTTGAGGCTGGGAGGCAGGCCGTCAAGAGTAAACATTTACCTTCATCCTTCGATTTGTCACGCTCAGAAATGTGCTAGATGCTAAGCACTCGCCACAGGCTGGTATGGCGAGTGATGTAGCAGGGGTCGGCAATGCAAACTCTGGATCTGCCACTGACAGCTTGACCCGAGAACATCGAATGACATTGGACGAGGCACAGCTGATTCTTAATGTGAAGCGGGACGAGAAGTTGGAAAATATCATGACGGTACGTCTTACCATACACAGAATGAGATGTATATTTTCATCTACGCCTAGAATTACGAGCATCTCTTTAAAGCAAACTCCCCACCTGTGCCTAAGGCCGAAGAGACTGGGAAACCTGCAACTGGAAAACAACAGCCTGTAGCGCAATCTCATTACCTACAATCCAAAGTCCAGCGAGCTCTTTTCCGTCTGGAAGCTGAGCGGAAAGCGGCTGCAGATTCAGCAGTGCAACCACAATCGCCGACACAGCCAAGTACTCAACCCCAATCACCGAGTGATTCTCAGTCATAACACAAATGGAGTCTAGTAGACATTCGATTACTATCATCTACCCCCATTCACTAATTTATGTTGCATGTCCATAGCTTTCCCTTTGGCTTTCCCTTGCAATTCCTGTTGTATATGAAATTGTGATGACCAAAATATACATTGATATTAATTGTGCATTAATCCAAGACAGCGTATTTCTTAAGATGTTGTGGAATAATTTCCTCTAATCCTTTCGACGCTAACCATTTCTTAGAGAATAGTCTACTTTGGTACCGATATGCTCCGTCGCAAATAATTGTTGCTACTTTGGAACCTAAATTTATGGTCAAGTCACTCGGAAGCTCGGAAGCTCGAAAGCTCGAAAGACACACTGGACTAACCTTTACCGAGCCTCTCAGCAAGCTCTATCGCAGCGACGATGTTGAGTGCAGAGCTCGCACCTATATACAATCCTTCCGTATCGAGCAATTCATAAAGCATCACAATGGACTTTTCATCAGGTATTGTGAATGCACCGTCGATATCTTTGATGAAGGTAGCAAGATTTTCCGTGATACGACCTTGCCCGATACCTAAGTCCGAGTCAGGAGTTTATCTACCACATAGAGAAGCTTGTGTTTACCTTCCGTGATAGAGGAACCAGTTCTTTCAACCAATTTGCCACCACTTTGAATGTAACTGGTTAGGACACTGCCAGGAGGATCGGCCAACCAAACTTGAACGCCTCCGCCGCTCTTTTCCTTGAGATATTTTCCAACACCAGCGAGGGTACCACCAGTCCCAGTTGAGCAAGTAAAACCATCCAGATCTCCTCCTGTCTGTTCCCATATCTCTGGACCAGTGGAGACATAATGAGCATGAGCGTTCGCAGTGTTGTCAAACTGGTTCGTCCAGATGGCGTTTGCTATGGATTCGGCATATGCTTTTGCTTGGTGATTGTAATTCGCAGGATTCTCGTACGCAACGGCAGGAACGGGCCGTACATCTGCACCTAGCATACGCAAAAGGTCGATTTTCTCTTGACTCTGTAGATCATACTTTGTGAGACGTTTCCCCAGAAGCAGACCTAACCTACTTGGGTATTAGGCATGTATATCACACATTTATATCCACGAGCTCTACACACATGTGCAAGACCAATACCAGTATTTCCAGCGGTACCTTCAACAACAGTTCCTCCGGCTTTTAACCTGATTAATGGTCAGTACTTTCAGTAACATGTTACCATATGAACTGGACTTGCAGTCCTTGCTCTTCAGCGTGCTGAACCAACCCAAGGGCTGCACGGTCCTTGACACTACCTCCGGGATTCTGAAACTCCGCTTTACCATAGATCTTGTACCCTGTCTTTTCAGACAGCGCCTTCAAATATATCTACCGGCAACGTAGATTAGGTCAAAAGACGTCGGGGAGGCGGTGATCGGCTTACGAGGGGAGTCTTTCCAATGGCACCGGTAAGGGTATTGGCAATGGGCATTGCCGAAAAGGATCGGATTTGGGCAGTTTTGCGAAGGAGTGAGAGCATACTGGACTAGAAAAGGACGGAGGGAAAAAAATCCCGGGTATAAGACTTCCGATCACTTCCGGAATATACACTGATACCAGTCAGAAGAGAGCCATTGCAAATGATAACTCTTCATTGGTGCCAACTTGCCATCAGCTGATGTATTCATTACACATGCAGTGTCGAGATTAGGACGTGCTTTGTTCAATTTGACAGATCGAAGCAATCTTTGGGTCAATTTGATGATATGCAGTTTGAGGCTCGGTGATTCCGTGATCAGCAGGAGCCTTGATTATTAAATTCTCAATGAATTCAAGTCACTTAATGACCTAGGACACGCTCGAATGAACATTTAGTTAGTTCAAGTAACAAGGGGCTGAAGGATGGCAGGCCGACCTGGTAAATCAAGAAGTAAGGTTGGCTAATACAATACATTGTTGTGAGTAGCATGGTGGTTATGAAGGGGAAATGAAGGGGGAGAGTCTGTGGTATGATGGAAACATACATTCTGTTCATATTGTTTTGATTGCTTATTTGGAGCCTGAGGCGCATACCATATTCAAAAACATATTATACATTACTGTATCTCCCCATTTTGGCTGGGAGAAGGTAGTGAACTGTCCACTAGACACTAACCAATTTGGATGTCTACAGAAGTATATATTCTTCCACTAAGGATTCTACAGTTGGATGTACAAGGATTATGATTATTTCAAGAATATATATATGCTATGAGACCACCACATAGTGCCAAGTGCATTATCATACATTGAGGACCATCAAGACCCTTATTACTGTTTCCTACTCGCTCCTGATATCATCATCACCTGCAAAATAAATTAAACATATTTTTTCTTCTACTGGATCCATACGCGAGGGGTCGAAGTCCACAGCGGGTTTGAACAGAAGTATGTAGGTACTAATGTATAGAAACGTGAAGGAAGAGAGAAGTTAAAATGATCTCAAGGAGATCTGGGGCTTGACCATTGTCTGAGCATTTGTTGTTGAGGATCCAACAGCCTTGCGTACAGATGCTTCAAGCAATTCCCTCGTTGCAGGTTCAAGTTTGTCAGCAGCAGTCTTAAATGCGATTGGAGACATGGTGGCGTATGCTAAGAGTTGTGTCACTGTCTGCGAATGAATGGATAGAGATGTCCCAGTGGTTTGTGAGAGTAACAATGATAATGTCGGTAGGATAACCGTTAGAATTTGGGGTCCTGAATAGCTGATTAGCCATTTCTGCCATCCAGTTTTGGTTTTCACTTACGTTTCTCTTCTGCGACCGAGGCAAAAAACGTGGAGAAGGCTTTCCAAATTTCAGTGACAGCAATGGTCTGCGATTCTGTAATGCTACCGTCGTGAACCGAAGGTGCGACTCTGCCGATGAACTCGACAAGGGCGGGAATCAAGAGTCTGGTGCACTGTCGAAGTAAATAATTCCCAGTTGAGGACGCAACGATGAGCGTCTTGGAGCATTGAGCAGCGGTCAGGGAAATCTTGAGATAATTGAGTGAAGTTCCGGGGTTTATGATGGATTGGTCGCGCCCACCTCGTCATCTTCCAGCAATTTCTGGGAGATCAAAAAACACGTATGCTCAATCGCAGCTCGACCTACTTGGACGGTTGGAGGAATGGCAGTCAAGACCAGGACGATAGCAAGCATGTTGGTCTTGGTTTTCCTGGCAGAGATGGCGCCAGCTCGTCCTCTGATAGAAATAATCAATTTCAAGGACGACATAGACATGAATGATAGCACCTCATTCCATCAATGTTCAGGAGGCAGGAAGAGAGGAGAGCATGGACACTCCGCTGGTAGCGCTCCTGCGAATCACTTTGATTCAGGACAGGTATACTCAAAATAGCTTTGAGGGAAGCAAAGGTCGGTGAAATGCGGTCAATAGGTGACGTTTCATCCTTGAGAAGATCTAGCCCATGTCAATTGAATTCATTCAAACGTGATGGAAGTGAACACCCACCAGTATACAAGAGCGTAGCAACAGAACGAACGTCTTCCCGTTGGTTTGTCTCGATGGAATTTGCAATGACAGAAAGAGCAGCAAAAGAAGTGTTGATAAGAGCAATATGATCTGCCAGGTGCCCCTCTGTACGATTGGTAATTCAAGCTCGCTGTAAGTAATAATAATGTCCAATTACTGACGGTTGATTGGAGAAGAACCACTGGAGTACTTGAGGATGTGAGAGCATATCCTCAGACAATGTGCTCGAGGTGTGGATAGACTGAGGGTGTCCACTTGTCTGATAGACAATTGAATGAAAACTATTTTGATATATAGAAGAAAATTTACCGATTTCCTTGGGTAGATGCCAATACAATCAACATCTCAACCAGGTGCACTTGTACGGTTGCCGGCTCAGTCATAGCTATCCTGTATGACAAACTCATAAATTCATCAAAGATATTTGGCTCCATGATAGCCTTGCCAGCATATTCGGGTCGTACTAGAGACTTAAGTGTTTCCAAGCATGTAACGACCAATGCCTTTCTGTCCGTGTTGGAGGAACCATCACCAGGAGACGGTGTAGACAATGCTTCATAGACAAGTCCGAATATTATATAGAAACATGCCGTAGGATCCTCGCGCAATTTCAATTGTCTGTTAGGAGTTTGCATTGGTTCCTGATCCATGGCAGCAAGGATAGCAGTATCACCCGATTGCATCACAGAAGCCACAGCACGAAGGATAGTTGGCCATGATTGCGTGTAATACTAGTAGCATATGATTGAGAAGATGATTGAGATAGACCAGTATTTGACCTGCGAGTGACTCACTGGTAACAATACTTCTCTGCCCAGACTTGAATATGACGAATCGATCGCAACAGAGGACAAGTCATGAAGAAACTCGGAGTCAATTTTGATACTAGCATAATCACGCAGAGACGAAATCCATAGCATGGAGAGCTTGGGACGATATGGTTGAATGACTTTCTCCAGGTAATTTTGTTTCAAGGTGGAAACTTGGAGTTGAGCCCATGCTGAAAGCGTCGAGATTCGAAGCATGGCGGAAGCATTGGGACTGAGCTCTCCTGTATCGCCAATGGATAACATGCCGGATTCTTTTCGATGAGATACGTTAATGTTCAGCTCTGAGAGCGCCAACACATACACCGACCTTTAGATTGTTCGAGGGCCGTAATCAAAAGCTTCAAGATTCTCCCCATCCTACCAACATCCTTAACAACACCGCATCCAACAAAGACCGCACAGGCGTATATAGCAGAGGAAAGTATCTCCGGGGTTGATTCCGACGAAAATGAAGGCGTAAGTGCGGCGGTTATTGGAGCCTGATGTTGTTCGAGCAGTAGTGCGTCGTCATAAGCAGGATCTGGCGATTGGGCAAAAATCTATGCAAATCAATGAGTCAGTTCGTCTAAGTAAAACACAAAGCATTCACTTCGATGATATCCTTCAAAAGAACCAAACCTTCCAACCTGATTTCAGTAACATATGCAGTGGATGCCGTAAAAGCCATCTTGATCAGGTCCGATATGCGTGTAAATAACAAGCCTTTCATTGCAACGTCCTGATGGCGCGCCAAATTAGCATCAAGATGTTCCTTCCTCCCACTCTCGGCGACGGTTGTACATATGATGTGCAGGCACTTGAGCGCAAATAGTTGTGTCCTCCACCGAGATGTTCCAAGCGCTCTGACATTGCCGTTTGTACTCATATCGGCACCACCAACATTCAATGATTCTCCCTCGTCATCTCTCAGCCTTCCTTGCGCTATAGCGTCGACGGTCTGTTGGGATGCCGTCGTTCGAGACATGATCCTCTGACAAAGATCAATCCAAGCTGAAGGGTTATAGACGACTGTCTGCTTTAGCCAGCTCAAAATTACGTTCCTCACCCCCTGCACAGATGAGTAATCATCATCCAGCATTCCGAATAGTTCTTCTACGAGCGCATCTCCTCCAATTTTTGACATGGAAAATGCGTCCTTCTGTATAAGTTGATAGAGTACATTGATTGATGCCATCTTGAGTGGTCGGCGAGGCGACGAGAGGTGTTGTCGGAATATTTTGACTGTCTGGGGAATGTTGATGTATTCAGGTGCAAACATGAGGAAATGCTGTATGCATTTGATAGCCTCAACGCAAATGCTCTCGTCGTCTTCTTCCATAAACTCCCGCACAAGTCCCAATACTAATTCCCTCGTTCGACTAGACTCCCTGATATCCGGTCCAAGGACATTGATAATAGCATCAATGACTTGACATACGGCAAGATACGCAGGACACTCTCCCCCTAGATTGGCGTTGCTAACACTCACGCCACCCTCACGCTCATGAGAGTCCATTAAGTAGATCTTGAGCAGCATACCCAAGGTACCCGGAACAAATTGCGCGTAAGATAAGCTCGCAGCGTCGATGACTCTTGCTAGCGCATCTAATGCCCAGAAATGAGCAACAGGATGAGGATCGGCACTGAGTGATTTCAATACTTGAACGGTGGTACCGAGCAAGGGGCCGGCCGCGAGTCCACCAACGTGGGCATATATCGCTCCAAAAGCGAGTGCGCAGCCTGCACGGGCATACGGATCACGATTACTGACTACTTGATCAACGAGGTCTTTGATCTGACTTGCCAAAAAAGTTGTCCCTGAGAGGCTGGCGAGTCGGCCAATACATTCGCTCCCTGCTGATCGCAGAACCAAATCCCCATCAGTCAAGGCATCCTGACCACGAACAAATCAGACAAATAAAGCATGAGATACAGAAGTATGGACATGCCCTTAAGAAAGGAGAAAGAAGTGTCGTAACCCGTGAACTCCCAAAAGTCTCTCTCGCCTGTTTGATCTGGGTTGCTGCCACATAGCGTAGAGCCAAAACGAAGGAAACAGTAACATTCACAAATATAGCTGATTTGCGGCCGACGTTCTTATCGAGTTTAGGGGACTTGACTAATTCTAAGACCTGCTGGATATATTTTACTGTCGAGGGTAACTCTTGTAGTGGTAACAAACGAGCAAAGAGTTCAATTGCGGTGTCAATGACCGATGTCGCTGGAGGGGGAGATTCAAAAAGGTGATATTCATTCAGTGTGAGCTTGGCCTGACACAGCGATAGCGGATCGTGTTCACATGCGCCTAAAATGGGCTTGCGCAACTGAAAAAAAGTATCAGTATATGAAAGTATTAGGTTGCGAGGACAAACCAAGGCATCTATAGAAACCTCAACATCATCTCGATTCAGATGATCCCTTGTCCCACTGACGCTGTTGCCATCTCCATTAATCTCAACTCCGATCCCTCCAAAATCAACGATTTCATTGCTCGTGACACCATACCCATACCCATCCACCGTCGTCCACACAGAAGTGAACGTTCCTACGGAACTTGCAATCGCTGCTTGCACAGCTGAGCCTACACCTCCATAAGTATCAGGACTCGCAAACACCGACATTGTCGATTGTAGCAAAGATGTCTGAGTTGATTCAGGGATGCTACTAAAACCCAACTCGGAGAAACATTGGTATACACGTCGACGAAGCAAGGCTTCACGCTCTCGGAGAGTGAGTTCTCTTTCACGTTTTACACCGGATGGAGGTGCGTATTGGTGTTGCAGTTCAGATGGATCCTCTACAATTTGGGAGATGAAACCATTAGCAAAGGAGAGTGCATTGCTTAGAAGGGAGGCAATCCGGCGCGCAACGTCAAGTGTGACGAGTGTAGATGCATTACGTTGGAGGAAACATAAAATTGCTCCTAAAGCGCTCCCACGGACATTGAGGAGGAAACTCCATTCTGCAGGAGAACGGCTGGTGCTATTCTGCGATTCCTTGGATGTGGGTTTAGGGAGGGCGTTTCTCCATAGCACTAGGAGCTGAGGGAGGTGTGGTCGGACAAAATTTGGACCGAGAAACATGAGTGAAGAGATAAGTATCCAGGATACTTCAATATCAATTGCAGCAATCCTCAGGTCGTGGTCACTCGCACGTTTGAGAAGCTGCGTCGCGATGTCCAACACCTTCGCACTAACATCGTACGACACATACAGGGGGCGTTCCGGAATCAGAGAAACAAGCGCTGACAGACCATATGCATGACCCAGAGCTCTCAGCGATACCTCATGAGAAGATGAGGGCGTAATGATCAATGTGAGATCCCGCTGTAATTTATCCATCAATACTAGGATCGTCTTGGGTAGACGGAGAGGAGTGGAAAAACAGAAACAACGAAGGGCCCAAGAAGCTGTTACTCGTACAGTGTGGCTTGGATGAGCGAGGATAGTAACGAGGGGGTCAGCAAGAGCATCCTGGACCGGAGGCGGTGCATCGCCGAGTTGTTGCAGCAGCCCGGCCACCTCTCGAAGGGCGACAACGAGGGTGGAGGGAGATGGAGAAGCTTGACCTGTCATCATTGCAGGCCAACGCTTCAAATAGTTGTTCGCTAATTCTTGTATGGCGTTAATCTGCCCTTGCTCACTCAACATCTTTACACCAATTAGATCCCGCAACAAGATCCCAACAAGCGTCCGGACCAACAATGTCTCATACCGTGTCGATGAGTTGCGCGAGACGATCTCGGTCATCAGATGTCCAACAATAAGCGAAAAATTGGCTTGCACCCACCCAGCACCCAGATATGTGAACAAGGATGCATAAAAGTCGCATAGTCCGATACGAATTTTACGAGACTGGTGTTTGTTGAAGTGACTCGAAAGAAGGAGGAGCATCTCAGTTGGTGTAGCTTGCGCCTTTTTCACTTCGGCTTGAGAGGAAGGCATAACATCATCGTCCATGTTCTCCTGTTCTCTCTTGGATTTTTGTACCGGTTCAGGCATGGAGACAATGCGCTCTTCTTGAGTAGATGCTAGGATGTGTCCGACAAGTTGGGCGAGGGTATGTCGAGTGAGCTGATCCGCCGTATCAAGACTTTTGACACATGAGTTGAGAATAGCTTCAACATCGTTGATAGTTGGATGGGCACCGTCATTCGATGAATACATGATGATGATGACCTGCAGGCTTTCAATACCATATAACATACAGCGAACGTATAACTCACACTTGCAGCAGCACGTTGAACTGGCAGTGCTTTGTCTGTGAGATAATTTCGGCATTGTTTGAATATGTCTTTCGTCATGGTATCCGTGATAGCTCGCTTTCCAGTTGAGACGGATTTCTTGAGCGCGACGAGTGCTTGATGTCTTAAGAGTGTCGACTAGCAGGCCACTCCGTCAGAAAACCAGAGAGAATCATGACTATACAAACATACACCAGACGATTTCGCAGTTCTGAGCGTCACAGTCGTAATTTCTGCCATTAAAGACATCACCTACAGAATCAAAAACCACGAAACATTGGCTACTCGAAAGAATAACTCACGTTTGCACCGAATACGCTCATGACATCACCCACACAAGATAAGGCAGCACTATCCAAGTCGATAAGCCCAGCGTTCCCCAACTGAAGATACATACATTTTGCTGCTATCCCTTTCAACTGGTGCCTTGAAATCTGCTGCGATTTTCAAGAAAGCCTGTAATGTATCAAACATTGACCTCGTTTCCGCCCGAGTATAGATCTCCACCAGACATTTTCCAACGAGGTTTCGAAATGCACGACCCGGCGTCGGATAAGGATCTGGTGAGGAGATAATCTTGGTCAACTGTTTCTCTATGTCTTGCTGTTGAGCTTTGAGGTCTGGCTGATGGTAGTCAGGACATGAAAAAAAACAAGGCAATTCAACGAGAACACACTATAGGAGCTCCCCTGATATACTTCAGTGTGGTCGTTAACCATTGAAAGAGATACACCTCTTTGTTTTCTCCAGTGAGTTCTGCCTTGACGGAAATTCAATCATCAAGATCTCTTCATGTAGCCGATATTTCCGACGGACCTCAATAAATTCATCATATTCTGGCGTTGACATGTCGAGAAATTATACTCATAAAATGTAAGAGGTGAACTGGAGTGGCAAATACGGTTAAACAGCCCGTTTGACCGTCAAACGGTTATCCTACCTCTAAATTTTATCACAGAAAGTGCTATGAGATTATGACGATTATCTATGCGACGACAACTCATTCATCCAAGCAGCAGACATCCATTAGAGTGTATGTAGACCTACCACCTCTCAAAGGAAAACAGGCTCAAATATAGACGTGGGAATAACAGATAACGGTATAAGAAACAACAAAACGGGTGTAAGACTGTATCCGTTGGTACGTGAACAGGTTCGTGCATGGGCATGAGTAGTGAGTTAAAGTGGCGTGAAGAGGGTATACGAGCTGAGAGGTGCATGTGAAGGCAGGCGTGTCAAGGGCGTAACGAGGCCAGAGCAATCACTGCTGGCGTTTCTTGACGTTCTGTGACAGCCACTGCAGCCCCTCAAACAGACCCTCTCCTGTCGTTGCGCAGCTTCCGGACGTTAGCCACGAGTCAGAGAACTGAACGGCCACTCGTACCTCGGGTGCACATACCAGGATCTATCCCGCATCCTATGAAGTCCAAGTTTCTCGGTCACTTCAGCAGGTGACATGGCTAGTACATATACATAAGCAGGACTACAACGGTGCAGATGTAATGAAATTTACCTCCAGGAAGATCTTGCTTATTTGCAAAGACAAGAAGTAGACATTCCCTCATTTCTCTGTCGCTCAGTATTCGATGAAGTTCATGCTTAGCCTCATCAATACGTTCTCTGTCCTGACTGTCAACGACAAACACGAGACCCTGCGTGCCAGTGTAATAGTGTCTCCAAAGAGGACGAATCTTGTCCTGACCACCAACGTCCCAAACGTTGAACTTGACATTCTTGTATGTTACAGTTTCAACATTAAAACCAACTAGACACACGAAAGCAGATCAATCACACTGGAGAGAGCACGTTCAATACAGCATACGCACCGGTGGGAATGGTAGTCACAGATTGGTTCAACTTGAGTTTGTAGAGGATAGCTGAACCAGGGATGAGCCCAGTCAAAATGCAAGAAAACTGGGGGCGGCTCACTCGTTTTCCCGGCCGCATCAAGTCCCAACATTAACAGCCGCATCTCCTTGTTTCCAAAGATTTTGCCTAGCCAGAAGAAAGGATGGCCCATGAGGTAAGGAAGATGGAATTGGAGGCAAGGAACACACCAAGAGCCTTTGATAGATTTGCACCCATGACGGAAGAAATTTCTGAAGTGAAGTGGTAAAGAACGACGTAGCAAGCCGGGAGGAAGAGAAGTGAGAGAGATAAATAGGAACTGGAACGAGAAATGTTCGGCCAGGCCTTGTCACACTTGTCACACAAACACGCTATCCATTCACTAGTTACAGCTATGACGGCAGCGGCACCTCTGTCTGACTATATATCTGCAGCCAGCCCTCTCCCATGTCCTTCTTCAGCGTCTCAAGGCGTCTCCTGTAAGCTTCTGCACCATTCACAATCTCTTCCTCATTAGAGTGTGGTAGTCGCCGAGGACTTGAACAAGGACTCAGCGCCACATGATGACAACTCAGTTCTGGATCAACTATGGTCCTCACTTTCGGAGACTCTGTCTTATTACGATGACGACGAGATGGCGAGCTAAAGCCTGCTGTTGCCTGCGATGGCGACTTTGCAGGACCATCGGATGAGAGAGGACTTTCTGAAGCCACCGGGCTAGTTGCCCTGGGTGTTGAAAGCTCTTCCGTACCGGTTTGATCCCATGCCGACTTGGTCTTGTCTTTCTTCTCTTTGCGTACTACCTTTGGCGAGTCAAGCAAACGATTACGGCTGTAAATTGTTCCTTTGGAACCACCCTCACTATTGTTCCCATCAAGGTCGACAATACGCATCTTCTTCCGCGGCCCTCTCATACCCACAGCGGAAACAGGCAGGTGACTGAGGGATGGATTCAATGTTTCAGGTGCAGCAGTAACATTGCAAGGTGTGTCCCGACTACTGTCAACTGAGTGCAAATTATGCGTCACTGCCACGACGGGTGGCGAGGAAGCAGTCGAAAGTGGTCTAGACGATGTCATTTGTTCTGGAGGAGGAGCCGTTAGGCGACTCTTCTCGTATAATCCGGGAGGACTTCCATCAAGCTTGACGAGCTTTCTCTCCTTCCAAAAGTAATCAAAACAAGTAATTCGATAGTTCTCCTCGATTTCGCAAAAGTAATTTCCTTCTACCCAAACTTCTGTAATATTCGGCAAAGTTGCGAGTCGACCGATCTCGGCGCTTTGTTCGATATGGTTGCGACGAAGATCGACACGTTCCAAACCCTGTAGTCGTTCGAGACCACAGATGGACTCAAGTCGGTTGGATGATAGATTGATATGAAGCACTTGTCCTACATTGAGATAGATACCCAGAACAGAGTCGATGATATTGTCTGCAAGGTTAAGATGGATGAGATTATGGAGAGCGCCTAATCCAGCTGGTATAGATACGAAGAGATTGGATGAAAGATCAAGATGTGAAAGAGAAACAAGGTATGGAAATATCTCCTGGGGTATGATGGTCAGGGCATTGTCTGCGAGTGATAGATGCCGCAGAAAAGCCCATTTGAGAGATGAGAATTGAGTTGAAGAAAAAGGAAACGTCGTTTCATCAGGAGCCTCCCCTTCCTCTTCCACCTCAAGGACAGTACCAGGTAGTTGGCTGGACTGAAATGTAAGCTGCTTGTCGGAATGACGGGGAATGTCTCGCCGCCGCTTGCGGCTGGTGCTGCCTGCCCGTCTGGCCTGATCATCCATGACGGCACCGATAAATATATCTGCGACATCCTCAAGACCACTCCTCTTGATTTTGAGACTCCTAAGACCTTCAGCCAATCTATCCCAGCCTAGTAACAGACGTGGGTCGATGTCTGTGCATTCCAAGCTTTGCAAGTTCTTGAAGGTATCCAGCGGGAGGGCGTTCTTGGATGGCACGTCGGAAAGTGTCTCGACAATCATCTTCTTGCTTGGACCGCAAATGGCAAGTGCAGGGATCTTGGTGAAGCTGCTGAAGATGTACTTGAGTTCCGAGTTGATGTCTGTAACTTCGGAGCGAGACCACCAACCAACACCAAGGGAAAGGTTTGAAACGGCAGAAAGAGAGGAACGAAATGAAGCAAGGGAAAGGGTATCTGATCTGTTATTTTCTTCCAAAGTAATATAGCTTGTTGGACGAGAGGGATTGTCGATCTCGACATCCAGAGTGCCGACGTCATAGCCGAGTTCCTCCTGGCGCATGAGGACATAGAATAGATGATGAAGGTCTGTTGAGAGCACAACAGGCTTGACGGACTTGGGAGAGCTTGGTGCGGTGGAATCATAGTAAAGCCATGTCAGGGGATTCGAGAACGAGAAAGCGGCAGACTGGGGGCGAGGAGAACGGCGGCGACGAGTAAAGCCAGCCTCTGCCAGCCCCCTCTCATTTGTGCGAATAAAATCGGCCAGTCTGCGAATGTAGTCGTCGCCTTTCTCGTGTTCCATGGGGGATAGGAGTTTGTGGTGGCCACGAGGATGAGGAATGATGCTGAGAATTAAATAGCAGCATTACATAACTACATAGCTCGCTGATATGACGCGTCTTTCCTCCCTTGTCATCTACCATGCAGATCACTGTCAAGACCACCCAGCACAAGGTCCACAAGGTACTCTTCTCCCTTGCCAGCTTGTTGATTTTTTTCATATCCAGATCAGATAGATGTTGAGCCCGCTGATACCATTATGACGCTCAAATCCAAGATTGAGGCGGCTCATGGCTATCCGATCTCTGGCCAGAAGGTCATCTATTCAGGTAAATGATATCCGATCTCTCGAATTGTGCTTATATTTTCTAGGAAAAATCCTCCCTGATGACAAGACTATCGAGTCCTGCGACGTGAAGGAGAAGGACTTTTTTGTCCTCATGGTGGCCAAGGCACGCCTGACTTTACATGCTACACAAGCCTCTCACCTTTATCCCAGCCCAAGTCAATTACGACTCCAAAACCTCAAGCATCCTCTACGTCCACTACAACAGAGGTTACCCCTGCACCACCTACATATACTATTCCTGCCACTATACCGATACCTATTGAATTCTCAGGTGAGGCTGCACCTCCAGCAGCATCAGAGACGTCTTCAGTTACTTCTGAACCTATTTCATCTACTCTGAACGTTAGCGATGGCTTCCTCACAGGGAGTGCCCTTCAAGACGCGACGGACAGAATGGTTGAAATGGGGTTTGATCCTGAACGTGTCCGTGAAGCTCTACGTGCCAGTTTCAACAACGCAGAGCGTGCAGTCGAGTATCTGATGGACGTCGGTACCCTTCTCTTTGTTTCTGTCGCATCATCTAAACGATAAATCACAGGATTCATCACCTAGGCACATCTCGCCGGCGCCAAATCCGTTTCTTGTTCAACCTCAACAGACACCCGCCTCTGCCAGTCCTACTGCGTCTGTTCCAGCAGCTCAGACTACCAATCGGTCACAAAACTTGTTCCAGGTAAATGATGATTCTGAATCTTAGAGCCAGTCTGACTTGGAAACACCTGCAGCTGGCTCAACAGCAGCAGCGAAGTAGGATTGGTGGCATCGATAGTCTGATCGGTGATGGTCTCCCTGGAGGTCGACCTAATCTGGGAGGCCTGCGTGGATCACCACGGGATACTTCTTCGCCGACTAGCTTACAAAACATGATTGCCCAAAATCCACAAGCTATCCCTTTCTTAATCCAACAGCTCGCATTGACACGCCCCGAGCTTGCGTCACGTCTAGCAAGTGATCCGAGTGCGATTCTTCAAATCTTGGGTGGCATGGAAGCTGAAGGTGATGATGGCCAGGGTGGTGAACTTCCTCCTGGTGTTCAGGCCATCCAGTTAACACAGGATGAAAGAGCCGCAATCAGACGGGTAAGTCCGGTCAGCTGCTGAAAATTCACGAGGTTTGTGATCAACATTGGCGATCTAGCTGGAGGAGGACCTTGGTGTGTCGCATCAAGATGCAGTTGAGGCATATCTAGCGTGTGACAAAAACGAGGAACTCGCTGCAAATTATCTTTTGGACCGTCATTTTGATGATTGAAACTATGTAATTCTCTTACGTTATGTCTCAAACGAATAGCATCTCTGTTCGTTGTGCTAACTTGAACCCATTTGATATCGCTAAGAAATATACCTAAATTATACTATTTCATCTAATGCTGTCTCTCCTGGCGGGAGCTCTAATTTCACAGGATTGATAATGCGAGTGACGTTGGACAACGGAGCACGCTGGATCCTGGTAAAATTCGTTTTCTGTTTGTCTGCAACAGACTTGTACATGTCCAGCTCGTGTTGCAAGCCAGTGTTGAGTTGAACCATGTTTTCTTGCTCTCTCGTCAACACAACAACTCGCTACGACGATCATCAGCGATGCGTCAGGATGTAAGATCTGGAACTGACCTGTCTGGCCTCTGCGAGTTCACGTCGAATTCGATCAACGTAGGAGATCCGCTGAGCTGGGTTATTATGACCTACAATCTCAGCATTGAATTTACTCAGCCGCTCTGCCTCTTCTTCTGCTAGCTGATTTCGGGCGAGAAGGGAATTGACTTGTTCAGATAGTGCTGTGTACGCTTCTTGATATGATGCTGCTTCACTTAGCTCGGCTAACAGCCTGTGTTGAGTGAATGAGCAACATAGTGTCCATATGAATTGATGGCTTGCTTACCGATCAATCTCGGCTCGTAAAGCGTCCTCTGCCATCCTATTTTTTTGAACGGTACTTGTGAGTCGCTGTACGGCGTCCCGGTCGTTCTTGATCTCTGTTTGGTGGTCGAGGATGAGCTGCTGTCGCTCGTCCTTGAAGGAAGCGATCTGATTTTCGAGAGAGGTGCAGGTGCATTGAAGGGTTGTAAGGGAATCTTTGAGTGTGAGGAGTTCTTCGGAGATGGTCGAACACTCGTGTTGTACTGCTTCGAGGCTGGCGGTAGTCGCTTTGTGAGAGGCACGTGTGCTTGCGAGGTCCTGTGAGTACTGTTGAGCGAGGAGGGTGGTCCTAGTGAGGTCTTTGTCGACGCAGGTGTAGGCAAAGGCAAGCATTTGCGAATAGAGGGCGTAGTAGATGGCCAAGAGTTCATGAAGACGAGCCTGAGCAGTTTCGAGATCGTGATGTTCCGTGAGCTGTGTCGGCTCCGGGACAACTGTCGGATGAGGTTCATTGAACATGATTTCATAGCTGGCCAGTTGGTGGCTGGCATCTGCGAGGTGAGACTCGAGGAGGTCGTTACGATTGTTGGTTTGGCGAACCAGATTGACGAGTTCCTGGACTTGGTCCTCAGCATTGGCAAGTTTGCGTTCGAGACGCCATCCTTTGAGTTGGGTGGAGCGGTAGAGTCGTTTCAGTTCGTTGTGAGTGGAGGACGGAACAGTAGTGGCGACAAGCTGGCAGTACTGCTCTGCAGCGTGAGAGAGCAGATGTTTGCAGTTTCCGAGACGGGTGGCAATGTCCTGATTGGAGGATTTTTCGGATTCGACAGCGTTTTCGAGCTGAGCTATCCGCTCGTCGCGTTGTCGCAGGTCATCACGGGATCCAAGATGTTTGCATAGATCGTCCTTGAGGGATTTGATTTCAGACTGGTCAGTGATGGCGGCTTTTTTCAAGTCGCGTATGCGGGATTCCAGAGCGTCATTGTGCTTTTTCTGCTTGTGTATGTGGTCGGCCTGCTCAGAGAGCGTCTTTTGACAGCGCGAAAGGTCTCGTTTGAGACGCTCAGTCTCTGCTTGGTGCTAGAGAAGTGAGCCATAGCAGAAGGGGATACCAGAGGACCCACCGCGTTTTTCCCGTCGAGATGGACGCGCTCGAGGAGGTCGAGTCTGCGCTGGAGGGCATTGTAGCGCTGGAGATTTTTGTCCATGTGTACTCGTCTTACATGTCATGTGCTTTTGTTATCATGTG
>Ga0153948_1000372_pt1 | contig 24341 bp, 18 predicted proteins | sample TSNJ032MetaG_FD_104696 | JGI IMG/M metagenome (GOLD analysis project Ga0153948, IMG submission 104696) | Attine ant fungus gardens microbial communities from New Jersey, USA - TSNJ032 MetaG | ecosystem: Host-associated > Fungi > Mycelium > Unclassified | place: USA: New Jersey, Wharton State... | reverse complement strand
GGCCGTGGAGAAGCTTAACAAGAGTATGGCACAATCGGAAGCAGTGTTTGGTATACACGAAGACACGAAACGGGTAATGATTAAGATCGTGGATAAGAAGAGTAAAGAAGTAATTAAGGAATATCCCCCAGAGAAAACCTTGGATATGATTGCCAAAGTGTGGGAACTGGCAGGGATTCTTGTGGATGAGAAAAGATAATAAGGTAAGAGAAGCAGGAGAAAACAGGAGGTTATAACATGGCAATGAGAATAACAAGCTTATATTCCGGGCTTGATACGGATTCAATCATCTCGCAGCTGGTGGAAGCGAAGAGTACGAAATTGAACACTGCAAAGAAAGAACAGACAAAATTAAGCTGGAAACAGGAGGCTTGGAAGACGTTAAATACCAAGATATTGAATTTATATGATAATTTTCTTGGCAATATGCGTTTTGAGTCCTCTTTTATGAAGAAGACTACCACAGCTTCCAATACCAGTGCTGTGTCCGTGCTTACCGGAGCCAATGCTGTAAACAGTGTCCAGAACCTGAAAATCAATAATATGGCTAAGATCGCTTATCTGACCAGTGGAAAGACGACGACTGAAAGCGGAGAGAGTGTTACAAGTTCTACCGGATTATCAGATATGGGGCTTAAGGAAGGTGATACGGTGGAGCTGACGGTAGGCAGTGAGAACAATACAGTAAAATTTACCGTAGGAACAAACGGCAGTAAAGTTAGTGATTTGGTATCCTGGATGAAGAATAATGGAGTGAGTGCCTCTTTTGATAAAAATAGTCAAAGGTTTTTTATAAGTGGTACAGAATCCGGTGATACCGGTAATTTTGAAATTAATATGAAGACAACGAATGATAACGGAGATAAAATTACCAATAATGATGCTCTTAATTACTTTGGGTTAAACACTTCGGTAGATGGCAGCGGAAAGACGATATATGGTTCGGATGGAGTTTATATTACAGGTAAGGATGCATCAATTACACTTAATGGAGTAACATTCACATCTGATAGCAACAATTTTGAGATTAATGGTCTGACTATTACTCTCAACACTGAGACCGATGAAGAGATCACTCTTACCACTGCAGACGACACCAAAGGTATCTATGATATGATTAAGGGATTTTTCAAGGAATATAACACCCTTATTGCTGAAATGGATAAGCTTTATAATGCAGATTCAGCCAAGTCCTATAAGCCTTTGACAGACGAAGAGAAAGAGGCTATGTCGGAAAAGGAAATTGAGGAATGGGAAGCTAAGATTAAAGATTCCCTTTTTCGCAGGGATTCTACATTAGGGACGGTATCAAGTGCCCTGAAAGAAATTATGTCTTCTGGTGTGAAGGTAAATGGCAATAAAATGTACCTGTCTGATTTTGGTATAGGGACTTTGGGCTATTTTTCATCGGAAAATAATGAGAGAAATGTGTATCATATTGATGGAGACGCAGACGACTCCAAGACTTCCAGTAATCAGGATAAGCTTTTGGCTATGATTACCAATGATCCAAAAACAGTGGTTGACTTCTTTACAGATTTATCACAGTCCATGTATGACAAGATGTTTGATTTGATGAAGGGTACTGATTTCAGCTCTTCGTTTACGATGTATGATGATAAGAAGATGAAGGTGGACTATGCTGACTACACCACTAAAATTGCTGAGTTGGAAAAGAAGCTTACCGCATACGAAGATAAGTGGTATGCAAAGTTCTCTGCTATGGAGGTTGCTTTATCAAAGCTGCAGAGTAATTCCAATGCGATAACGAATTTGTTAGGAGGAGGAGGGTCATGACATGCCTGTGACGAATGCGTATGCTCAGTATAATAAAAGCAAAGTTATGACAGCTTCCCCGGCAGAGCTCACCCTTATGCTTTATGATGGTGCCATTAAATTTTGCAATATTGCCATGATAGCAGTGGAACAGAAAGATATTGAGAAAGCACATGTCAATATTATGAAGGTACAGAAGATTATTGAGCATTTCCGGCAGACACTGGATATGAGCTATCCGGTTGCGGAGGATTTTGAGAGAATCTATGTCTATCTGGAACGAAGGCTGCTTGAATCCAATCTGAAAAAAGACAATGAAATTCTGGAGGAAGTTAAAGAGCATCTTAACTCCATGCGCGACACATGGAGGGAAGTTATGAAGAAAAGCAAGGAGCAGAGGCACGCATGATGGATAATTATCTCAGTATTCTGGAGGAAAGTCTGCGGAAAAAGCTCCTGATTCTTACAAGGATCAAGGAATTCAATAATAAACAACAGCAGATTTTTCAATCAGATCAGCCGAATGTAGAAGAATTTGATGATTTTGTTGATAAAAAGGGAGCTTTGATTGAAGCGCTTAGCACGTTAGATGAAGGATTTGAAACCCTTTATGATAATATTGCGGAAGAATTGAAAGAGAAGAGGGAAGAATATGCTTCACAGATCCATACCCTCCAACAGCTGATTACTCAATTGACCGAGATGAGTATGTCTATTCAAGCTCAGGAGGAGCGGAATCGAAAATTGGTTGAGGCTTATTTTGCGAACGAACGTTCAAATATCCGTACCGGAAGAGTATCCTCTAAGGTGGCATATGATTACTATAAGAATGTAAATAAGATTAATAATGTTCCGCCACAGTTTATGGATAAGAAGAAGTAAAGGGCTTAGTGTCAGAACTGATTTATATAAAAAAAATTTATAAAGGGTATAATGTAATTGATAAATCATCCGATATATAAGTCAAGTAAAGCAAAACAGAACTGCAAAGACAATAATAACAGTCAGCAGTATCTGGCTTTCCATTATAACCTTTCCGGAGGATACGCACAGTCTGATGGAATGGTTATAACATATTATGATTGCAGGTAGGATATGTGCGAATCGTACAGGCAATCGACTAACAATAGTCGCAGGGAAGCGACATTAAATTCAAGGAGGAATATACTATGGTAGTACAACACAACATGACAGCTATGAACTCTAACAGACTTTTAGGTCTGACTACAGCATCACAAGCGAAGTCTACAGAAAGATTATCTTCTGGTTACAAGATTAACCGTGCGGCAGATGATGCATCCGGTCTTGCAATTTCCGAGAAAATGAGAAAGCAGATCAGAGGTCTTACACAGGCAAGCGCCAATGCACAGGATGGTATCTCTGCAGTGCAGACCGCAGAAGGTGCATTGACAGAAGTTCATGATATGTTACAGCGTATGAACGAGCTGGCAGTTAAGGCAGCTAATGAGACACAGAGTAAAGACGACAGAAGATCTATTCAGAGTGAAGTGGATCAGTTGGTAACAGAAATTGACCGTGTAGCTACAACTACCAAGTTTAATGAGATTTATCTGCTGAAAGGAACCAATACAACAGTTACCGGATCGGATGGAACAGGCAGAGGTCAGAGTAGTTTTGTTACTGCGACTACTAATTTACAGGCAGTAACAATTACTGAGGGCACATGGGATCCGAATACAGGAAAGCTTACAATTACAAGTTCAGCTGAAACTGTTACCGTTACGTATAGTGACACTTCAACTGCATCAGTAACTGGGACACAGTTTGTAGTTGGCGGGCAGACATATGTTTTTGCAGGTGTCTCTAATGATCAGGTTGATGGTACTGATGTTTTCACCAGTATGGATGATATGCTGAATCAAATCAAATCGGATTTAGCCGATCTTGATAAAGGAAAAGATATCATGAGTGTTGCATGGTCAACCAACGAAGAAGACGGTCAGCAGGATATTGTTATATCGACATTTGCAGATTTGAACAGTGGTTTGACTACAGGTCTGCATGTGGGTTCGGATTCTTCGGTAGACAATAAAATTGGGTTGAATATTCAAGCTATGAGTGCGAGAGGTCTAGGCATAAATGGGCTCCGGGTAGATGGTGCTAATGATGACAATGCAACTGCAGCAATAGATACAATAGCAAGTGCTCTTAGAGCCGTATCATCGCAACGTTCTGAATTGGGTTCAGTACAGAATAGGTTGGAGCATACTATTAACAATCTGGATAATATTGTTGAAAATACGACATCTGCTGAATCGGCTATCCGTGATACAGATATGGCTTCTGAAATGGTTAGGTACTCCAACTATAACATTCTTGCTCAGGCAGGTCAGTCTATGTTGGCTCAGGCTAATCAATCTAATCAAGGTGTGTTATCCTTACTCGGCTAAATGTTTTAAAACGATCGAAGAGGGGACGGTTACGCCGTTCCCTTTTTATAGCATGTTTAGATTTAATTTCAATTCATGATATCTAAATTCATCGTCTTTAGCTGTTATAAGCTTTTAACTATTTCTTTTCTGGGAATACTAAAACTGAGTAGTGAGGAAATACCCAAAGATTGTATTAAAGCAGTAATGCAGCATATTATATAAAGCATATTATATGCTTATCAAATACAATTATGGAGTATTAAGAAGACAAGAACATTACATCTGAGAGTTAAAAAGGCAGGGATGTAAAGCAAGGAGAAGATCATATGTACCTACTACTTTCATATTCTCAAGCTTGTTTCCCAATAAGATCATAGAGTATGTATAAGCTGTTTCGTAAGGCTATTACAGGATTGAATCCCAGAACTGAAGAATACTGAGGCATTATTAATAGGAAGGGAGCTGCTTCTGTGTGACCGTAGAGAGCTTCACAGAAGAAACCATTCGCCGATATATAGCAACTCAAGGAATAACAGGAAACGTAATATTCAAAGTAGAAGACTGAGTTTTAGTCAATGTTTAGTTTGCTTTCAACAACAGTTTTTTTAAAAGGTTACCTAACTCTGATTTTCAATAGGAAGTGAATTTATGTGGGAACCTACCCACTTTAATGGGTGGTAATTCAGTAAAGATAAACTATGGATAGGAAAATTTATGAAAAAAGAAATACTACTTACAATTTCAATATTAGTATCAGGACGAAATGAGACTACAAAAAAATGTCTGGATTCCTTGAAAGACTTGAGAAAACATGTTTCTTGCGAATTATTGTTAACAGATACCGGATGCCCACAGGATATGAGAGAATGGTTGGAGGATTATGCCGATAGAATACTTGACTTCACTTGGTGTGATGATTTTTCAGCTGCTCGTAATGTAGGTCTGAAAGCAGCGCGGGGAAAATGGTTTTTGTATATGGATGATGATGAGTGGTTTGATGATACTACCGATATTGTGTCATTTTTTGATACAGGGGAATATCTACAATACCATTGTGCCGGTTATAATGTAAGAAATTATCAAGATCTGGCAGGTTATAAATATAGTGATTTTTATGTGACAAGGATGACAGAGATAATTAAAGGTATAGAGTTCCATTATCCGGTGCATGAATCTTTGAATCCGCTTCAAGCCCCTCAGAAGACGTTGAAAGCTTTTGTCCACCACTATGGTTACGTATATAAATCTGATGATGAGGTAAGGGCTAAGCATGAAAGAAATATGTCACTTCTGCTGAAAGCTCATGAAGGAAATATCCACTGTCTTAAGCACAATGCACAGATGACAGCGGAGTATAATGCTATAGGTGACATTGAGAATTCATTGGCTATATCATATAAGGGAATACAGGATTATACAGATTCTGACTCAAGCAATTCATTGTTTATTAATTCCTTGTATGTCAATATTGTGAAATGTTATATGAAAACTGAGGAATATGAAAAAGCCTATGCGGAAGCGAAAAGATTTATCCAGATGCCTCAAATTTCTGCACTTGCTGTAGCAACTATATGCAGAGATGCAATTTATATCTGCTATATGACAGAGAGATACAAGCAAGGTGATGTCTTTTTAGAGAAGTATTTAATGCTTAAGGCAGCTATAGAAGAGAATAGTGAACTCTTATTAGTTCAACAAACGTTATTTTTGAATGAGAGTTTTACACTGGATGCTTATCGGGATGCTATGGGATATGGTCTTTTCCATGTTGCAATTTCAAGGGATCGTGGCAGAGTTGAAAAGGTATTTTCAGAAGAAAATTTAGATTGGTGGGAGATTGCAATTAGTAGTTGGTGCAGACGGGTACCTTTTTCGGATATAGAGAGCTTGCGATGCAATCTGGAATCAATGTTCAGAGAGGAAGATTTATATTGGCAGTTTTTATTAATTCGGATATATGAATGGACATTGATCAAAAGTATAGAGGAAGAGATGGAGTTTAGCTTTTATCAGGAGAAAATTAAGATATATGCTCAGAAAGTAATCTTGCATTATAAGAGATTATATCTTGCATATGTTTTTGAAGAGCATCCTGATCTACTTCCGAAAGAGTATAGGATAGCATGTATTTTACAAGTGGCTATAGAGATATTACAACGGAAGGACTATGTTAATTCCTTAAAAGAACTAAAAAAAGCTGTAGAGATAGGATCAGATATGACAGTGGTTATCAGGAAATTTTCCAGGCTTTTGGCACAAAAATCTCAGAACTCTAAAAGAAATAAAGATAATGAAAAAGCTGAGTTTGATGATTTGACGAGGCAGGTCAAGGGCAAAGCGAGGGAGATGATTGATGAAGGAAAATTTGATGAAGCACTCGCAGTTCTGAACCAGCTACAAACAATGACTCCTGACGATGTAGAAATTAGAGTAATGGAGAAAAGTATACAGATGAAATAAAATGAGTGGTTCTAATTATGTTTGAGGGCGATAATTTATGATATTATATAGTATTAGTGATTAGTATAGTAGTGCATTGCTTAAATTATGTTGATTAAACAGTCCAATGGTTTTCTAGCGTTTATCCATTTAATGGTTCCATTATTGTTAACTCATTTGTTTAGTTGCATTCAGTTAGTTATGTCGAACTATATTTCTGTCTGGTTTATTCTGGGAAAAGGGTAATAAAAGTGACATTCCGGAATTCTATTTGTATGCTTTGCGTGAAAATAATAGATAAGAAGATAAATGCGACAAGTAACTGCATACTTGAAAGAGTACCAATATGTTATAGATTATAGGGTAATGATGGAAAACACAAAAGAAACTAGCATGGTATATAAGTATACGAGGATATTACAATGGATTATAGAATTGAGCCAATAATTATTAACACTGATAATATTGACGCTCCAGAAATACAAAATGATTTATGGAATAATCGCTCTGCATCATATCAGTTTTATGATGCGCCTGGTGTTCCGAAATGTTCTATTATGGTACTGGGATATCACCGTTTTCATAAAACAAAATACTGTGTAGAATGTATTTTAAAATATACGAAGAACGTAGATTACGAATTGATATTAATTGATAATGACTCTAATGATGAAACTTTTGAGTACTTCCAGACGGTTCCATATGAAAACAAAAAAATTATCAGGATAACAAAAAATATTGGGATTGCATTTCCTTTAAATTATGTCAGAAATAATTTCTGCGGGAAGTACCTTGTCTTTGTTTCAAATGACATATATGTAACGCAGAACTGGTTATCTAACTTGCTTAAATGTTATGAATCCGATAAGCGAATTGGATTTGTAATGCCTGTATCTTCATATACTTCTAATTTACAACAAGTTAACCTAAATTATTCGAATTTAGATGAAATGCAGGAACAAGCTGCTTTATTTAACAATAGCGATTCTTCAAAATGGGAGGAACGTATGCGTTTGATCAGTATAATCAGTATTTACTCAAGACCAGTTCTTGATATTATTGGTACATTTGATCCGGCTTATACGCATGATTTCAGTGAAGATGATTTTGCAATGAGACTAAGGCGTTCCGGCTATAAGCTGATACTTTGTAGAGATACTTGGGTTTGCCATGATCACGATGTAGGAAAAGGAGAGGACAAAGATCCTGTTAAACATAATCAAAGCCTTGCAAATGGTCGGGTAGTATTTCGGGAAAAATATCATGATATCGATGCCTGGGATGACATATTGAATTTTGAACTTACTATGTTATCCCAACTGAAAATTAGCCATCATCATAGCGGAAAAATGCTAAGTCTTGCAATAGATGCCCGTTGCGGTACTCCTGTACTTGAAATACGTAATAAATTACGTCAACAGGGTATATCTGATATAGAGAGCTATGCTTTTACCACCCAGGCTAAATATTATCTGGACTTGCAGACTGTTGCTGATGATGTAAAATGTGACCGAATTGATTTCATACAGACTCATTATTCTGAAAATAATTTTGACATTATAGCTTTATGCGAACCGCTTAATATATATCCGGTGCCGATTACGTTATTGCAAAATTTATATGGTATTCTCAAGCCTAATGGAACATTATTATTTAAGTTACGTAATACAGACAATTATAATAATTTTTTACGCATGGCTGGCTTCAGAAGTAACGATGAAAATGATATACCTGCTGTTTTGCATGAGCAAGATATATGTGAATGTCTCAGGTTATTTGGCGGACAGAATATTAATATTATTGCTGAACATGAAAATCTAAACGAAACATTTAAAAATGAACTATTTAGCATACTGTATTCTGCAAATCCGACATCGGATAATAGTAATTTTATGCGTCTTTTAACAAAAAATTATGTTTTTAAAGTGACAAAGGGATGAAGATGGAGTTGCAATATGGGAACCAAATTATATAATAGTAACCAGACAGATTGAATGGTTTGAATTCCAATATTGCAGCGATTTGTGAGTTTTATTAAGCAGAGGAGGAAATTACGGAATTGAACCTCTCGCAAATAATAAAACGCTAACTCCAAATACAAATAAATGGTTGCAAAAGCAATAACCTTATTATAAAATATAACAAAGAAATGGGAAAAATGACTTATTACAAACAGAACGAAAGAGACTATTTTATAATTATTATATAAAAACAAAGGGCAGCAGACATAAATAATGATCTGCAAAAGTGAGGAAACGATGAAAGCAGTCATACTAGCAGGAGGCTTTGGTACTCGGATAAGTGAAGAATCACATTTGCGGCCTAAGCCGATGATTGAAATTGGCGGTGCTCCTATTCTTTGGCATATTTTAAAATATTACTCCCATTATGGCATAAATGACTTTATTATCTGTTGTGGGTATAGGGCTTACTTCATAAAGGAATACTTCGCCGATTATTACCTTCACCGCTCCGATGTGACCTTTGATTTTACTGAGGGAAACAAGATGACGATTCACAGCAACGTTGCGGAACCGTGGAAAGTGACCATTGTTGATACTGGGCTTGATACACAAACCGGCGGGCGTATCAAACGCATCAAACGATTTGTCGAGGGAGAAAGGTTTCTAATGACATATGGTGATGGACTGTCTGATATTGACTTGCTAAAACTGATTGGGACACATGAGAAGTCCGGAAAAACAGTTACTTTGTCAGCGATTCAGCCTGGTGGGCGTTTCGGCGTTCTTGACATCAATGAGCGCGATGGGACAATCATTGGGTTCCACGAAAAAGTACGCGAGGATGGAGCGTGGATAAACGCCGGATTTATGATAATGGAACCGGATTTATTTAACTACATAGATGGTGACAGCACGATATTTGAACGGAATTCACTTGAGCGATTGAGCGCGGATAATAAACTCGGCGTGTACCAACACCGTGGATTTTGGGCGTGCATGGATACAGCGAGAGACAAGGGTACACTTGAAGCAGCGTGGGCAAGTGGTAATGCTCCCTGGAAAGTGTGGACGGAATGAAGGTTTCAGTTATTATGCTAACCTATAACCGAAAGAGCCTAATCTCGCGTGCAATTGAGAGCATTCTCATGCAAACTTTTTGCGATTTTGAGTTTATCATAGTAGACAACGGTTCAAGTGATTGTAGCGGGACGATTGCTGATGGTTATGCGCAGAAAGATGGGCGAATTCGCGTAATTCACCGTGAGCGTGGTAATATCGGAAGCGGTCGAAATACCGGGCTTGAGGTAGCAATCGGAGAGTATATCATGTTTATTGATGATGACGATTGGTGTGAGCCGGACTTTTTAGAGTTTCTCTATAATTTGGCAGTTAATAGTGGTGCGGATATTTCGATTTGTGGAGCGTATGATAAGGTCTATGATGAGAAGCTGATAATGTCACCAGAGGTAGCTTTAATTGAGCTGTTATGCCGCAAACGCTATAATGTTCAGTTCCCAACGAAACTAATAAAATGCACTTTGTTTGACAGCGTGCGATTCTCAGAGCATGCCAAATATGACGATATTGAGCTAATGCCTAAAATAATAGCAAACGCTAATCTCGTTGCATATCATGGATTGCCAAAATATACATTTTACCGACATCCCGGAAACAATTCGGCATGGACTACAAATCATGAGCTACTTACACCGGAAACTCTTGATGAGTATTTACGAGTATATCGGGAACGAACAGTGTGGCTGACGGAGCGGTTCCCTGACAGTTCTGCATTGTGGAGGTATTTTGAATGGTCGTTCATGATTAGTATGGTAGAAAAAATTAAACGGCTGAATATTGAGCATTGCACTACACAGCTTGCAGTAATGACACGTGAGCTAAGTATTAATAAAAGCGAATTTCAGGGCAGTGATTATGTTCTGGAGTTTGAGAAGGAGTGGTTAGAGCGATATGTTTGTGTTAGGTAAATTTTCATTAATTATATTAACGCGGTGCAACTTGAAATGTAAACTCTGCTGTGAATATGTACCGCAAAATAAGCCGTTTCCAGATATGACAGTCGAAGAAGCCCGGCGAATACTGGCAGCAGTTTTTGAAGTTGCTGATCGAATTGAAACGCTGCATTTAACAGGCGGTGGGGAGCCGTTCTTACACCCGAAGCTCGCAAAGCTGGTAGTTACCTGCATGGAGTATTCGGATCGTTTCGACAGATTGATGCTCTTTACAAACAGTACAGTTCCTGCTTCCGGCGAACTGATTGATATCTTGAAAAAATTCCGGGAGAAACTTATCGTACAGGTGTCACATTATGGAATAAAACCCGAAAGAGAAATGGAAATACTACGTACCTTAACCGATAACGGCATTATTTGCAAAGTAGAGAAATACTATGGCGAAGACCAATCATTTGGTGGATGGGTTGACTTTGGAGATTGGTATACTCATGGCAGAACCGAAACTGAGCTTAGACAAATTTTTAGTAATTGTGCTGTAACACGTGATATGTGCGGCAACTGGCGTACCCGCGATGGAAAAGTTCATTGGTGTACCCGAAGCCAACGTGGTATGGAACTCGGCTTTATTCCGGATTTCACGGATGATTACGTTGACTTGTTTGATGGCTTAAGCATTGACGAGAAACGCGCGAAGTTTGAAAGCATAGCATCTGCTGCACACATTGATGTGTGTAACTACTGCTCTGGCGAACAAGGCACAATGGATAAAGCTAAGCGATTTCCAGCAGCAGAGCAGATGGATAAAATTAAGTTCGATTGAAAACAGATTATAAAACGATGAATAGTACAAAACAAACTCTATATGCAAGGTGATACTTGTTCTCAACACCTGCACTGCATGGCAACGGGTTTCGCAACCCTTTTTTGACTTGAAACGAAGCAGAAAGGTATGGTCATGAAAATGAAAAATAATGATAACCATATTAAAGCAAGGATATTTGATTTTTATGTCACGTCGATGTGTACAATGAGATGCAAGCTGTGCAGTTCCGCCGTACCTTATCATACCAATCCTCGTCACACACCTTTGGACGTTGCAAAAAGAGAAATTAAGGAGTTTTTCAATATTTGGGATTATGCAGAGCGTGTGGAGTTCATTGGTGGCGAACCGTTAATGCATCCGAATATACTTGAAATTGTTAAAGAAATGTTGAAGTACAAAGATTGTTTTTCACGAATGAGAATCACCACGAATGCTACAATAATTCCATCGGACGAATTATGTGAACTAGTGGCGAGTTGTGGAAGGATATTTGATTTTATTGTAGACGATTATGGTGAATATTCAAAAAACCTTGAAAAGGTAATTAATAAACTTGAATACTATAATATACCATACAGACTTGATATATACCATGGAGATAATCAACGATACAATGGATGGGTTATTTACGGCGAATATGTTGAGGCTCAAACGAAAGATAGTGCGGAATTTATTTTTAACCATTGCAATGTGCCGAGGAATCAGTTTGTATGCGTGAATAACGGTAAGGTATTTAGTTGCAACTATGCCCAGAGTTTGTACTGGGTAAAAGGAATATTCCCAACGGACGGAAGTGCTTTTGATTTGTTTGACGAGAGTGTTTCACGTGAGCAGAAAAGGAATTTTGCAAAAGATTTTTTTCTAAAACCAATACAAGCGTGTGAATATTGCTACGGATTTTCAAACGATTTTGGTGAAAGATTCCCTGCAGCAGAACAAATATGAAGAAGATTGTATTAATAATTTGATAGTGTAAGAAATGTATTGGCATCAGAATTATAATTATGCTTAATTGTTATTAACTGCTGTTCAATAAATCATAGCCATTAAATAAGAGCTTGAACAATATCGTTATTTAAGAAATATACAAAAAAAGGAGAAATTATATGATAAATAATAATTATACGAAGACGCAACTGATTCCGAACGCAACCAAACCAATAATTGATGCGTTTACATTCTTCATCACCACTAAGTGTACTTTGAAATGCAAAAGATGCCTTATGAGCTTCCCGTATTGTCCAAATCCGAAGCATACACCAAAAAATCAGGTGTTTGCTGAAATGCAAAAGGTTTCCGAGTTGTGTTTTGCAGCATTTGGGGAGAGGCAGGCTGTCCTTCATGCTGATATTATTGGTGGTGAACCGCTGTTGCATCCCGACATATTGGAAATAGCTAAAGAGCTTTACAAGTACAGAACACAGTTTGTGGAGTTAAGAATAGTCACAAACTCAACGATAGTTCCCAAAAATGATCTTTGCGAATTTATAAAATCCGTTAACGATAGCGGTGTTCGTTTTATCTTCTTACTTGATCACTATCCGAAAGTATCAACTAAGTATAGTGAGATTATCGACAAGTTGGACTCATACGGAATTCCGTATCGGGTTGATAATTATGTGGGTGATGACATCCACTTTAATGGGTGGGTAGATATCGGTAATTATGAAGGCAAAAAAGAATACAAAGACGCGAAAGAATTATTTTGCTCTCGGTGTGTGTACAAGACGTTTATTTGCTTGCCAATTTGGAACGGAAAGATATATCCGTGCGCCTATACATTCGGAGGAGAAATTAGAGGAACGTTTACTGCGGAACCGGAAGAATGTATTGATTTGTTTGACGAATCAATTCCCATTGAGAATAGAATAAAATGGATCAAGTTGAGTTGGATAGATGCAAATGAGCCATTGAGCGGTTGCTATAGTTGTAATGGTGTTGGCTGGGAAGGTCAAAAGCGTTTCGCCGCAGCGGAGCAGTCATAGGAGTTTAATATTGTGGAAAAGTGTGTATACTTCCCAATTGGATTAGGCACGAATCGGTTTCCTATTAACGGAATAGATGATGATGATGGAATAGAAAAATCGGTTGAAATAGTTTTACATGCGCTAAATGCGGGTGTAAACTATATTGACGTTGCTCATGTCTATTCTCGCGGATTCGCACAGGAAGTGCTTAGACGCGCCCTTTCACGCACGGACATCCATCCATATCTTACTGTAAAGACAATGTATAGTATGGACAAAACCTCCGATGATGCGATCAGAAGAGTTGAGAAATCACTAGAGAATATGGGTTTGTCTCGCTCATCCCATTTTGTGCTATGGTCGATAATGAGTTACGACGAATTTGAAAAAATTATGGCAAAAGGTGGACTGTATGAAGGCGCAGTAAAACTAAGAAACAAAGGTGTTGTTGATCATATAACGTGTTCCTGCCACGCTCCAGTTGATGAGATGATAAAGATTATCAGAACAGGTGTTTTTGAAGAAATGACCATATCGTTTAATCTGCTCAACGCTTCATTAATGAAGCCTGTACTTGATTCCGCGCTTGAATGCGGAGTAGGCATAATTACGATGAATTCATTAGGTGCAGGGGTTATTCCGCAAAACGCAGATTATTTTCGCTTTGTTATGTATGATGAAAACGAAAGCATTCCATCTGCGGCACTAAGGTATGTGCTGGCTCATAAAGCTGTAAAGTCAGCCTTGCAAGGTCCAGCGAGCATTGAAGAATTAGAGGAAAATCTGCAAGCTGTTGTTACACAACAGCGAGAAAACGATTCAAACCGGATTGAACGGGTTAATTCGCACTTAAAGGGGTTAAACGGTTACTGTAGCGGATGCGGCTATTGTATGCCGTGTCCGCAGGGAATACCTGTTTCCTCCATTATGTCTTGCAGGAATGCCTTGTTGTTTGACGTAAAACCAACTCATAACAGAGCAAAACAGCAAGTTGTCGAGAATATAAATTTATTAAGTATTTTAGAACGGGATACGAAGTATGTTCCTAAAACACCAGACAATCCTTGTATGAAATGTGGTCTGTGTGAATCGAAATGTACGCAACAATTAAAAATAATAGATTCCGTTGATGACACATTCAAACGCGCGGATGCATCTAATTTTTCGATCATAGCGAGAAAGCAAAAACTAGACAGCCTGCTTAATGGTAAAGGTTATAAAAAAGTTGGGCTTTACCCGTCTGGCGGTTACTCAACAACAGTACTGAGATTTTATGAAGATTTTTTTGGGATTCCCGACTTTGATTTATATTTATTTAACAGTTCGTCAGCGCTGTGGGGGACAACACAAAATGGGTTAATTGTTCATTCGCCTAATGAAATAGCAGAAATTATGCCGGATTGTATCCTTGTTGCAAACTATAAGTTTCAGGACGAGATATATCCAGAATTATTGCATTACGAGCATAATGGCATCAAAATACTGAAACTGCATACGGCAGATGATGTACCGTGGCTATTCTGAACAGTGTACAAATAGGAGGAAGAATATGATCACATTTTTTACAATGGCATATAACGCGGAAAATACCATTTTACGTGCTATGGATAGTATACTTAATCAGACAGAAAGGAGCTTGCGTTACTATGTACTAGACAACGGTTCCACCGATAGAACAAGGGCGTTGATAATGGAATATGCTGCTATAGATGATCGTGTCATACCTCTTACGCGAGATATAAACCACACACTTGAGACGAATGTGATAGTCCCTGTTTGGGCATTTATAGACTCGTTACTTAACGATAATGTCGGCAGTGGTGATTATTTTGCAATACTTGATGCTGATGACGAATATGAACCTTATTTCTTAGAAAAAATGTTAAGCTTCACAATTGAGAATGATTTAGATGTTGCATGTTGCGGAACACAGGGAATATCGGTACAAACTGGAGAAATTATTAATACTGATTATTGGAAATTGCATAATAATTTAATACTGGAGGGTGAATCTTTTTCGTATCTATTTCCAAAATATTATCCATTTACTTGGAGCTACTGGGCAAAATTATTTTCAATTGATGTTCTACGACAGTGTGATATTAGCTGTTTGCATAAATATTATTATGCCGCTGACGGCGCGTTTACCAGAGAGGTAATAAAAAACTCTAAACGAGTTGGTATATGTAGTACTTCGGCACACAAATATTATATATCATCAAAATCATCAATGAATAGGTATGATGCGTTGTTTATCGATTCAAATTGTCAAATACACGACAATATGATCGACTACCTTACCGCTATTAACGGGGCGACACCGGAGAATATAGGTATTGTTTATGTTAACTATGCTACTTCAATTAGAAGTATTTCCGCTACCATATTTAACGCAACAACACTGAATATTGGTGAGAAGTTAGCCGAGTTCAGGCATTTGTTCTCAATACAATATACAATTGATATGGTTGTAAATCCTTATGTACCAAAAGAGCAGTATATAGGACTGTTTGCATCTATTGCGAACTGGATTCTTTCGCAAAACATAGAAACGAAAGACCTTGGCGTGGCGGTTTGGCTTTTGTTGTGGCTAAACAACGTTACTTCTGCGCAAGCTTATGTCTCGAAGATTAAAAAGATGCTTGCTAAATCTCCGATTACAACAAATATTGGTATTGGTGAAGCATATTATTTACGTGATCCGATTTCCGCAATAATCAATGGCGACTTGGAGAAAGCTTTTGACGAGATCGGCATACTGGCAGAGGACGAAATTCCAGACAAATTTGCGGAAGCATATCTGCGGCTGGCGCAAAATATAAGTGCCTTAATGGAGTACTCAGACGGTTATATATTCTATGTTAAACAATGGATTGAGTTTTTAATTGAACATTCACGATATAACGAAGCGGCAACGGAACTTAACGAAATGCAGGATATACTGCCGGAAGATGAGTACTTTGCTGATTGTCAAAATAAAATATTCGAGTTACTGAGTTCTGACATTGCGATTGCTGATGATAATGTAAATACTTACGCGAACGGAAAACTTAGAAAGTTTTTATCATGTATTAAATTGGAAGATATCGGCACAATAACAACGAGCGTCATCATTTTTGGCAAACAGAACATGAGTGAAATGCTTTCGTATATAAAAAGTATTTGCTCCTGTGCAGTTGGTACATCTTTAGAGATACTTGTCATTAATATTTGGAACTTGAATCTTGAGAGACTGCAAAATCGTTTCGAAGTGCCTTTAAAAATACTTAGTGTCAGCGGAAATAAAAACATATCCCATTTATATAATAGTGCCATCGAAATATGTGAAGACGGTACGGACATCTGCTTTTTGGACGATTTTCCATCTATAAATTGGCTTGACAGCCTGAAAATGGCGTTATATAGTGACGATACTATTGGTGTAGCGTTTAGTTGTATTACACAAAGTCAATACTCTATAACATCCAATTCGAATGCGTGGAAAATGCGTACCAGAATCGCTCTTGGATGTGTACTGATTAAGCATGAAGCGCTTATGCGAGTAGGTGTATTTGATGAGTCATTTGAAACAGCGGAGTATTCGATTGACGACATTTCTGTATCTATGCAGCTTGCTGGATTCAAGTTATTACAGTGCGAAGATTCACAAGTATCTATTCCGAAAAAAAGAATCAACGAGGTTTCACTTGCTCGTGATCTTCTGACTTTCAAAGATAAATGGGACTTCAACCCACGTTATTCAAACTTTATACGAAGCGAAATTATCATACACATAGATAAGGAGAAAGACGCTCCAATAAAGGTGCTTGAAGTCGGCTGTGGTTGTGGAGCAACGTTGGTTGAAGTCAAGAACCGATACAAAAACGCAAAACTATTCGCAGTTGAGTTTGCGCAAACACCAGCAAAAATTGCATCAAGGTACGCAGAGACCCGGGCAACAGATATTGAACACACAAATCTGGATTTCAGTGTTGAACACTTTGACTATATTATTTTTGCCGATGTATTGGAGCATTTGGTAGACCCGTGGAAAGTTGTCAGAATGTTCAAGGATTATCTAACACCAAGTGGAGCAATGTTATGCTCTATCCCGAATGTCATGCACTGGGAAGTCGTATCCAATCTTTTAAATGGTAATTGGGATTACTCCGATGCGGGAATTTTAGACCGTACACATTTGAGATTTTTTACATTAAAAAGTATACATGATATGTTCAATGCCGCTGGTTTCAAAAATACTTACGTTTCTTCTGTGTCAATGGGGGGGAACGATATGGCAGACAAGCTCGCAGAAATTACACGGAAAGATATGAAGCAACAGTATTTAACGTATCAGTATATTGTAAAGGCAGTTTCGGACAGGAAAGAAGAAAATTACCAAGTTAAAAGCCAGTAAATATGTAGCGTTGCAAATTTCTGAACCTTCTATTGATTGATGATTGAGGTGAAAAAAATGGTTCTTAATAACATAAGTGTACCGATAGAGACAACTGTTGAACCGCGACAGTATACTGTCAAGTTTGCAGACAACTCATTCCCATTTACCGCGTTCACAATCGGCGTGGGTAGTTATATTGTCAACGCACAGATTCAGTCCGCAATCGATACAAATAATGATATGCTTCACAATCTTGCGATTGGAAAATATTGTGCGCTCGCTGATTCCATCACCTTTTTGATTGATGTGAGTCATAATTATCTTGGACTTGCAGTTGGCAGTATTCGAGGTGCTCCGTCACCTGCTAATATCATACATCGTAAAGGACAGATTATAATTCAGAATGATGTATGGATTGGTCATGGCGCAACGATCATGAGCGGTGTGACAGTTCACAACGGTGCGTGTATTGCGGCGAATTCGCACGTTGTCAAGGACGTGCCCCCTTATGCGATTGTCGGTGGTAATCCGGCGAAAGTGATTAAATATCGTTTTACAAACGAACAAATTTTTGACTTGCTGAATATCGCTTGGTGGGACTGGAGTGACGAGGTTTTAGTGAAACGCAAAGTTGACTTTGCTCTTAATATACAGGATTTTATCGGCAAATACAGAAGTTCACAAATTATTCATGAAGAGAAAGTGAGAGACAGCGTAAAGCGTGCGCTTTTTTTCCCGGATTTCAATGATCCTTATCCTATTTGGAAACGCGTTATTGCTGAATACCTGCATAACTTGAATGACAGTGAACTAGGTCTTTTGCTTTATTTGGATTATGAACATGATATAGATATCCATATCGCACAATTAACTGAATTCATTAAAGAAGTTAACGGAACTAGAGATGATAATATCCTGCTTGAAATTGACAAGCTGAAAGAAGAATCTTCGCTATTTCACAAGTCAGATTACTATATAACAACTCGCGCATTTGAAACAGTCAGACGAAGCAGTATGGCTGATAGATTTGGGATAAAGACCTTAAGTGGCTTTGATATTCCGATATTTAAAAAAGGATTGTAGCAAATGAAGAGTATCGTCTTTGCAGGGAGATTAGGAATATGATTACCTCTAATAATACATGTCATGAAAAAATATTACTGCTGACATGTAACAAGGCAATGATATTTTTTCCACTGGTGATGATGTAAGTGGGGGATACATAATATACTCATTATCTTGATACTACATGATTTACCGAATTATCAAATGCTCCTTGGTAACAGGCCGCATACGGCGTTCATTTCAGTTAACGGAGTAATCATTCCTCAATGGTTTGGTTCAGCCTTTTATTATCAATGAAGGTTTTATTGGCGACAATTCTGTTGCCAATTATGAAATCGTAAATTTTTCCGGTGGGCTTAGCTATTTGTTCTTTGATAAAAGTCTCCTTGATTCTCTTTTGGGAACCACTTTGTATATTGACAACTACCCTCTTGAAATCAGTAATCAAAATAATGAACTGGAGTTTAATTGGTAGATTGCTATGGTTATACAAAAGATGTAAGCATGAAACTTGTAACTGAGTACAAAGATCAATAGCAGATAATGGATAAACAGTGAGATGACCACATTAGGGCTTTCCAATGTGGAGGCGCTGGCTTATAGAGACAGTTCCATACAGTTTACCAGCAAAGACTATTTTGTCGCCGGCTTAAAAGAGAACATGTTTAAAGTAGATGATCCGACGAAAGAAAATATATACACTTCCGTTTTTATGACAACATCAAATATGGAATAACAGACTGTAAAATTGAATTTGTCATAGCCGGAAGCGGCACATGTGATACTCTGTTCTGGAACTGTTCCTATACCAACTTTAGATCCAATTATTCATATGCTACGGGTGCATATAGCCATACTGCATCGTATGCAACAGGTGCTGCTGACATAACAGAATTATTCTTAATACATGTTCTTATTTTGGCATGTTGCAAAATCGGTTAGACATATTAGGGGAACGAATGAGATCATAGAAAAAACATGTAGACGATACTGATATGACAAAGGAATCCATGTCACTTGTAAGGTAAAATATACAATTGCCAATGCTAAGCTGAAACAGGCAAACAGTAATCAGGAGAATGTATTAAGATTGCTGCAGTGAGATACTCCTATATTATATCTTTTTAAAGTTTATTTCTTAGATTATTATAGAGATGAATCCAGTATGTCCTCCTTTGGTATGTCGGTAGATTATGTATTAAAAAAGGAATGTGATTAAAAGGATACCATGCGTGACAACCGATAATCGCAAATACAAGGATTTGGTTCTTTTCAACGCAGATCATCGCAACAAACTCATTACTCCCTGGGATGTCTGGTTCGCCTGCGCAAGCATAGACTGCCCCACTTGCGTAAGTATATTGTGGTTGGAAAAACGAACCATCTCCCGTGCCATATCGGTATCACGTATTATGGACTCAGCAGCTTGTACATTTTCAACTATATTATCCAGATTATTAATGGTGTGCGTCAGACGATTCTGGTATGCGCCCATCAGGCTTCTCTCCCCGTTAATAATTCTTACTGCTTTATGAAAGGCATCAATACTGTCCCTGGCACCTGTTTGTGTTGTCACATCTACATTATTAATCCCGATTGATTTACAGGATGCATTCGGTAAATCTATGCGGATCTGTTGCCCTGCTTCCGCACCTACCTGTATATTTAGGCTACTTATACCTAAATAGCTGTCTGGTGTCCATCCGACTCTGTCCGCTCTGGCAACACCTGGACCAAACATACCACTGTTTGAGCTGGCTTTGGTATTGAATGCATATAATATCCCTGACCAATCTGTCCACTGGTAGCTGCCGCCAGATGGTATAGTAATATTATTATCAAAGAATACATTATTCGCCGAAACATCAGAAGAACGGCCATCATATACAATTAGCCTGTTATTTGCTGTATCCGCAACAATTTGAGTATAATGGTTATTTGGTCTTCCGTTATTTGTTGCATCAACAATACGATTCAGCAAATCAGCTGTATTCTGTACATTTTGAATGCCTACTTTATAAATATGATGGGTTCCGCTTTGCTCATAACTGTTAGTAACCTGGTCCACAAATTCAATACTGTAATGATTGGTGCAAGTACAGCAAGTGGTATAAAATCCGTTACCGATTAAATCGTTATACATGGTTGGATTCGAAGCATCAAACTGGGTGAAATCCAAAATAGCTGCCGAATGATTAACAACCACAGATTGTGTGGTCACATTACCAAAGTTGTCCGTTATTTCCAAGGTTTTATTTGTTTGATAGCTGTCTGCCATATATTTCGACACACCGGATGGTCCCAACCCAACCCAGCTCGGTAGACCACCCTTATAATTTACAACGGGAGTCCCTGATTTACCCGGTATATAAATACGTTCCCCCAGTAAAACCGGTATCTCATTAAAAAGGGTTTTAACAGAAATACTGTCTATTTCCTTTTTAATCTGATCCAGTTCTTCTTGAATATAAATCCGCTCATCATCCGACAAGATTTCGTTAGCGGCTTTGACACTTAGTTCAGTTCCTCGATGCAGCATATCATGAATTTCTGCCATAGCACCATCAGCTATTTGAATCAGCGAAATACCATCCTGAGAATTTGCGGAGGCCTGCTGCAATCCCCGAATCTGCCGCCTCATTTTTTCGGAAATAGCAAGTCCGGAGGAATCATCTGATGAACGGTTAATTTTATAACCGGATGATAATTTTTCAGCAGATTTTATCTTTGATTTTTCATTTATACCCAGCTGCCGCTTAGTATTCATTGCCATTAAGTTGTGACTGATAATCATACCTCACTCCTCTTGTATATAATAGTAGTAATGAAATCGTTAAAGTATATATCGGCAGTAAATGGAAATTGCTTGATAGCTAAGTGTTGATTGGTATATAGAGCAGAGTTCTTTTCTGTGTCACATCACAATAGACATAGAAAGCTCAAAGAGGGTTTTCTGATCATTGTTTTTGCGGCAAATCCACTAAAGGATGATATATCTGGTATATACGATTGTTGTACTGCCAACTGTCATATCATAGCTGAGTCATGGAATTCATCTCCGAAGATTGGTAGCGATTTAGTGATCTGGAAATAATCTTAATGTTTTATGCGAATGTTCGTATAAGACATTTTATGCGAACACTTCTGTTATGCGTGCTTTTAAGACAGTTCTACAGTATTTCTGTTTTTTGGAGTAATGGAATCACTGCTTCCTTAAGTATGGATGGGAGGCAGATCATTCTGACAGGGAATAACACGGGTACAGATAAAAGCTTTAGTTTTAAGTCATACGGCGGCAGTGCGAATAAATTATTTTTGCCGTCCACAGAGAACAACACCTCGGTTTCCCCCACATCTGTATCCAGCACGATACGAAAAGCCTATGTTGATGGAAGTGACCTTTCCGATACGGTTGAAATAAATGACTTGAAAAAAGATTTAACCTTCCGCCTTGGTTCGTCAACTTATATCACGCTCACGCTTGATACAGGTACTTATAGCCATGCGGATTTACAGGAAGCATTACAGAAAAAGATTAATGATAAGACAGGAGAAGGTATCCTCAATGTTACGGTAAGCGCAACCGGCGTCCGGCTGGAAGCAACGCAGGCAGCCAATTCAATATACGATATGAGCCCAACCTACTTCAGCGGTGGATTCTTCACATATATTATCCGTGGCAGCACGGTTAATACTTCCACAAAAACTGTCACAAACGTTGATGGTACCCAGAAAGTCAGTCCGGCTTATGCAATCGGACGGCAGGATGTGCAAAATAATGCCGTTGAAATTATTGCAGGATCTAACGATGTGCTTTCAGCAGACCTGACAATAGCCGGAAATGAATACAAGCTTGAGATGACATTGGATGCCGGAAGCTATCAGGGGGATGCTCTTGCTGACCATATTCAGAGCAAACTAAATGAGGCACTGGTAAATAATGGACTATCCGCTGGTCTGGTTAAGGCATCCATCGGAGGATATGACAGTGGAGTGGTTAATATCAATGATCAGAATGCGCTGATTTTCAGCCTTTCCACAGATATGCTGAACGGTCTGTTTCAAGATGAAACCCTGGGGGAGCCGAATATTCTAGCCATACGCAGCGGTGATAACCTAAAGCTTTCTTTACAAAATTTGGGAATAATGCGATACATTCCGTAACGGGTCTGTCGAAAGGAGACCTTTTTTATAAAGAACAGGGGCAGATTAACGGCGATAATGACATAAAGCTGCATTTATCCGGTGACGCAGCAGATTCCATGGCCATCATGAAGCAGCGGACAACCACCACCGCTTTGGGAATCAACTCTATCACCATAACCCAACCCAAATATGCAGCGAAAGCACTGGACAGACTGGATCAGGCACTTAACAAGATTCTTGGCATACACTCGTATTTTGGCGCGCTGCTGAACCGGCTGGAACATGTCAGGGGTGTGAATTTATTATGGAAGAAAATTTGCAGGCAAGCGAATCGGCCATCCGCGATACAGATATGGCAAAGGAATCCATGGCACTTGCAAAGCAAAATATTTTAATACAGGCTGCCAACGCTATGCTGACACAGGCAAACAGTAATCAGGCGAATGTATTAAGCTTGCTGCAGTGAATATATAAGGAAGAATAATGGTTGCTTCATTCCTGCCAGGATCAAATACCAAAGCAAGTTTGCTCGCTATTAGCTTGCTGTGGGGTGCCTGACTTTGAGGTCGCAATTTGCGGTCTCAAAAGAAGATGATAATAGAAAAGGTGGAAGACGGTACTTACCGCTTGTTTTTACGGAGCAGGGAATTGCAATGTTATCGGCAGTGTTACGGAGCGATGTAGTTGTTCGGATAAGTATCCGTATTATGAAAACCTTTGTTGAGATGCGTAAATATATGACCAATACAACGCTATTATATGAGCGGGTTAATGAAATGGAGATACGTCAGATAAGCTTTCAGAAAGAAACCAGTGAAATTCCATAACCGCTTACTTATCATAGATGAGGATAAAGCATATCATATTGGGGCATCGTTCAAGGATGCCGGAAAGAAGTGTTTTGCAATTACTTTTTTAAAGAACAATGGCATTGTAAAAGATATTTTACAATGATTGGAATTAGAAACAGAAAAGAAACCAGTCTGGCAGTTGTGGCAGAGAGAGACAGATTTCTTTCTTTGTAAAAACTCATTATTGTCACCCACAGAGAACATTAACTCAGTTTCCCCACATTTGTCTCCGGCACCATACGGAAAGCCTATATTGACTGAAATGACCATGCCTTTGGTCGTTTCTGAAGCAAATTTGCACAAGTTATTATTCTGCACAGACTTACACTGCACTCTATGCAGAACTATAAAAAAATTGAAGAGTGCATGTAATGAGGTGGAAGTGCAGTAAAGGCTATACATTCGTATTATTCATCTGACTCCTGTTAGTGGGAAGCCCATGCAGTACTTTCGCGTTTCTCGTCATTTTGTACAGTACAATTGATACATTTTAATTGACACATAGACAGATTTTTGTTATTATAGCCTTACGGTATTTTTAAATGCTGTTAAGGCCTTATTTATTT
>Ga0153948_1000367_pt1 | contig 24437 bp, 24 predicted proteins | sample TSNJ032MetaG_FD_104696 | JGI IMG/M metagenome (GOLD analysis project Ga0153948, IMG submission 104696) | Attine ant fungus gardens microbial communities from New Jersey, USA - TSNJ032 MetaG | ecosystem: Host-associated > Fungi > Mycelium > Unclassified | place: USA: New Jersey, Wharton State... | reverse complement strand
TTTTTGCTACGGACGCGAAAATATTATTCTTCCTCTAAACACCCTAGGGCATCGAATACTTTTTGATAACCATAGATGTTAAATAAGGACTCTCCGTTACGTATGCGCTTCATTACATCAGCCTCTTTAAAAACACGTTCATTTGCTTTGGAAATCACGTCTTCTGCTTCTGAATTCGGGATAACTACCACACCGTCGTCATCCCCCAGTACGATGTCTCCCGGATTCACTATTTCATCACCGCATGATATTGGATGATTTATAGTCCCAAGGGTAGCTTTTGCCGTGCCGCACACACTCAATCCCGCAGAAAAAACAGGGAATCCGTGTTTGATAATGTCCGCGCTGTCCCGAATCGATGACGTTACAACTAGTCCTGCCATACTGCGGGCTATACATTCAACAGCCAGCACTTCGCCAAAAGGACCTTCATTTAATAGGCGTCCCATATCACAAACTACTACATCGTTGGGTTTTGCCATACTAATAGCTTTGATAAGCATCAAATTATCAGCCGCGTGACATCTGACCGTAATTGCTCTGCCACACATCTTCATGCCCTTTGAGATCGGTTTAATTTCAGCATTCATAGCGCCACGTCTTCCCATTGCTTCATGCACTGTTGCCGTGGAATGTGCTAATAAGGCTTCAAATATATCCTTTTTTACATCTGGAATTCTTTTGATTACATGAATCACTCAAGCTCACTCCCCTTATATTATCTCATTTGCGGATATCTTCTGTAGAATACGTGTATCAATATTATCCCTGGGTAAGAATAAAGCGTATATTTCTTTTCGCTATTTACCATAAATCATTGTTATTTTAATTGACAACCAACCTATTTCCGCCTATAATTATTGCATACAGATTGTGTGCAATTTCGAGAGGATGTTTCATTTGGCTAAGGATGCGCTAAAAAATATTGCCTACAATTATATTTTTGACGCCATTGTGTCGTATAAGTTCCAACCGAACCAAGCGATTGTCGAGCAAGACATTTCTGAACAGCTGGGCATCAGCCGCACACCAATACGCGAGGCGATACGTCAACTCACCTTTGAAGGGCTTGTGACTAATGTTCCCTCCACCGGCACATTTGTTAAACATCTCGCCGTCCAAGACATTGAGGAAATTTTTCAGATACGCACTATGTTTGAGCTTACAGCGCTGAAAAGCGCAGTTGAACTCATCAGCGACAGCGAATTGGAGCGAATTGAAAAACAGCTTATTAGTGCGCAGGAATCCAGTGAAAACGAAGTATTTTACCGATCTGACCGGGACTTGCACTGGACGATTATCAAATATTCCTGTAACTCTCGCATCATCAATTTTTACAACACCATCGAATCCCAACACGAAATGATCAGGCGGTTGTCCTCAATGACTCCGCAGCGCCTGAGCAAGTCAAGAGACGAACACAAGGCCATTCTTGACGCAATCTACAACCGCGACCTCACCCGATCCGAAGATGCTCTGCGCCAACATTTAGAAAACGTAAAGCAGAGCTCGATCAATGTTTGCCGCTCCCTTGAATTTGATATAAAAACTACGCTTACGACACCAGATCTTGGGAGCAGATTAAAACTCTAAAAGGCGCTTGTAAAATGTTCGCACTTAAGCCGGCAAGCTATTCTTGTCGGCTTAAAATGTCTTTTCAAGCAATTCGATAAAAAATTGTGCGCTATAATGCCTGTTTTGTGGTGCGATTCTTCAGCACCAGCGACTTGATTTGCGGATACAAAAGGGAAAGAACAATGATGATAAGCAGCGCCAGGGAAATGGGCCTTGTGACAAAAATTTTTAGGGAACCTTGCGAAATCCGTAATGCTCGGTTAAAATTCGTTTCGGCAATGTTGCCCAGTACCAACCCCAGGACCAGGGAGGCGACCGGAAACTTGTATTTGTCCAGATAGTAGCCTAACAAGCCGAAGGCAATCATGATGAACACATCCAGAATCTGATTGCGGTAGGCAAAGGAACCCACAAAGCAAAGCAGCACGATAATCGAAACCAGAATAGCATTAGGGATACGGGTGACCTTGACAAAAAAACCTGCACCGACCAAGCCCATAATCAAAAATGTAATTTGAGCGAAAATCATACCAATGATAATGATATTAAAGGTTTGTCCAGAGGAAAAGAAGCCAAATCCCGGCGTTACACCGTGTATCATCAGGGCCGCTAGAAACAAGGCCGCCGACGCTCCACCAGGGATTCCCAGCGCAAAAGCGGGGATCAACGTTGCCGAGGTGCAGGCGTTGTTGGCGGTTTCCGGGGCAATAATTCCTTTAATATTGCCTTTTCCAAAGGTGTCCGCGTCTTTGGATGAGGCGCGTTCCAGGAGATAGGCGATAAAGTTGGAGGCGTTGATGCCCACTCCAGGCATAATCCCAAGTACAATTCCCACCAAAGAGCCACGCAACAGGGAAATGGGTTTTTTGAGCGCCTCTATAACCCCTTGCTTGACTCCGCTGACTTTCCTAATCTCAGCGATAAATCCACTTTGATCGGACAAAATCAGAGCTTGAGCTAGGGCGAAGGTGCCGATCACCAAGGGTACAAAAGTAATGCCGTCTTCCAGATAAACGTTGTGGAACGTAAAGCGCTGGGTATTGGTGATGGGGTCTCGGCCGACAAAGCCGATCAGCAGGCCAAACCCGCCCATGATGAGCCCTCGCACCGTGTCCCCCGATGATGCGACGGCGACCAGCGATAACCCGGCCAGAGCCAGCATAAAGAATTCAGCTGGCCCTATTAACAGGGAGACCTTCACCAGCATTGGGCCCAACAGCCACAGCGCAAGAACGCCCAAGATTCCACCGATAAAGGAAGCGATAGTTGCCACCCCAAGCGCTTTCCCGCCTTCTCCATTCTGTGTCATGGGGAAACCATCGAAACATGTGGCGATGGAGCCCGGTGTGCCGGGCGTATTGAGAAGGATGGCCGATATGGAGCCACCATAGACGCAGGAGGCGTATACGGCAGACAAAAATATTAGCGATTCGACAACATTCATGGAAAACGTCATGGAAAGAAGCAGCGATAATCCGAATACCGGACCCAGTCCGGGCAACGCTCCTATAATAATGCCAATCACAGACCCCACAAGTAGATACGTGATATGGCTTACCGTAAAAAATCCCGTCAGTGCTTCAAACATATCTTCACCTCCTAAGCAAAAAGAATCTAGGCAGTGGCACGTAGAATAACCCACTGAACACGAAATATGTGATTACTGTGGTCACCACAGCTGAAATCAGGATTATCCATACTTTGCGATACCCAAGAAACAGAGGAATCATCGTTAGTAGCAGTATAGTGCTGATGATAAATCCCAATGTTCTCACAATCAAAAAATGCGCGAACACCATCAGTAACACGACAACCCATTTATTTTTTGCGTACCATTTACCTTTGACCACTTTTTTCGTTTCGGCAGCTTCACTGCTATCGACCTGCGTAGCAGCTGCCAGTTCCTTTTTATGCCGCAACCAAACGGTTGTCATTTGAATGATACACAAAATCCATACAGCTCCAGCCACCAATTGAGGGAAGCGACGCGCTTCCACGGGATAATCCCTGGACAGACCGATAATCAACGAGGATAATAGCCACAATGAGATAATTATCATGCTGTCTCCCTTTAAAAGTACGGTTGCTGTGTTTTTGGACTTCAATTAACTCATCCTTCCTTAAGAATACATTTTTATAGCAACTGTTTCTTCTCCCGGAAAAAGTCGCTGGGTTGTTAAGAGAACTTTTGCTTGACTGTATCTATGTGAATAAGAACATGCGACATTCTGGTTACCAGACAGTGTATCCACCATCCACGATGAAGTCCGCTCCAGTTGTATATGTAGACAGATCACTGGCCAAGTAGCAAACAATGCCCACAACCTCATCAAGTGTGCCAAACCGCTGCATCGGCACCATTTTGGCGGCTTCAGCCAGTATTTCCGGTCGCCAGTTGTCATGCATCCCTGATAGTATCACACCGGGACTGATACTGTTAAACCTAATCTTGTAGGGTACGTAATCCATGGCCATTGCCTTGGTCATGTGGACCACCGCAGCCTTGGTCGCTGAATAACCAGGGCCGTAACGTTCGTTCGGCTGACGTCGGTTGATAATGTGGGCTGACATGGACGCCGTGTTGATTACTGAGCCGCCATGCTCATGCGCTTTCATCACATTGGCTGCTGCCCTGCCGACCATCAGCACCCCGGTCTGATTGATTCTGATTATTTCCTCCCAATCCGCTAAAGAAATGTCGGACCCATTTCGCCCCGCTACCACCCCAGAGATGCCAGCGTTGTTATGCAACACATCCAGTGTACCGAACGCCTCTACAGCTTCGTTTAGAAAGCTATCAACCGATTTGGAATCAGTAACATCACCGGTAAGCGCCAGCGTTTTAATTCCGTGCTTTTGAGCAATAAAACCAGCATATGCCTTGAGTACATCAATCTTCTGCGGAATATCCACTAAAGCCACGTCGGCACCCATTTCTGCCAGGGCATTGGCAGTCGAGCGACCAATACCTCCGCCTGCGCCCGTTACCATGGCTTTTTTGCCTTTAAGTGAGAACCTCTTATAAACGCTGTCCAGTTCTTCAAGTTTTAAAGCTGGCATAATTAACCATCCTCCAATCTTCATAGTTTACTTTACTGATTAATTAAGCATTTCCTTAATTGCGGCCACTGCTGCACCTGAGTCATATCCATACTTTGTGCGCAGTTCCGGACCGCTGCCGAAGCCGGCATAAACCTGCGGAATACCAAGACGTTTGAATTTCTTCGGGTATATGCCGCTGTCGGTAATGGCATCGGCAATTGAACTGGCCAAACCGCCCATCATCAGATGGTCTTCCAAAACCAAGATTTTGCCAGTATCCTTAATCGCCTGAAAGAGAAGATCGGTGTCCAGAGGTTTGATAGAGTACATGTCTACAACCTGCACATTGATACCGTCCTTGGCCAATTCCTCAGCCGCGATTATCCCCTCAAAGACCATCTCACCGTGGGCAAAAATGGTGGCATCCCTGCCCGAGCGGACCAAGAGTCCCCGACCGATTTCGTATTCTTGCTTGTCACTCGGTTCGTAGAGAACACGATCCTTCTTGCCCTGTGTGAGACGGATATACAGTGGACCCTTGTAGGTCATACTTTCAATAAGGATATCACGGACCATATTAGGATCGGCAATTGAAACGACAGACATATTAACGATTGACTTCATAATGTTAATGTCTTCCATCGCATTGTGAGTCGAGCCACCACCGGAAGTTAACCCTCCGCCGGTACCGATAAAGCGAACCGGAAGATTATGGTAGCAGACTGCAGTACGGATCTGTTCGTATGCGCGCATAGTCATAAATGGGATCATGCCCATAATGTATGGAATATTGCCTTCCAAAGCCAGCCCGGCGGCAATGCCAACCAGGTTCTGTTCGGCGATTCCCACGTCAATGTATCGTTCACGGCAGTCCTGTTTGAATGCCTTTAGCGAGCCGCCAGTGTCGGCAGTTAAGCCCCAGACATTGTCATGTTTCATACCTAATTCGTGCAGTGTATCGCCAACGACACTACGGACAGACAGGAAGGCATTCAAAGTAAAAGTCAGTGTTCCCATATCACCATGCGCTCCTTTCTTTCTCCCATGCAGTTTTTATATCATCCATCGCTTTTGCCATGTCTTCCTTATTCAGTGCACCGGCATGCCAACTGATGGCATGCTCCATGAAAGACACGCCTTTACCCTTAATGGTATGAGCAAGGATCATCGTCGGCTTATCGTTAGAGATAGGTGGAAGGTTATCCAGCGTATCGATAATCTCATCCAGATTATGCCCGTCAATCTCAAGCACCTTCCAGCCGAAAGACTTCCATCTGTCGCCGTAAGGTTCCAAAGTCATGTTTTCTCCGTCATGGGTCCACATAAACTGTTTATTCCGGTCCACAATACCGATAAGATTACCCAACCCATATGAACTAGCTGTATTGGCGGCCTCCCAGATTTCCCCTTCACATGTCTCCCCGTCGCCCATCAAGCAGAAAACGCGGTGGTTAAGCCCCTTTTGTCTAGCGGAAAACGCCATACCCACCGCAATGGCCAAGCCCTGCCCCAGAGAACCGGATGAGCATTCCACACCGGGAAGCTGCACCTTACATGTATGCATTCCGAAAGCGCTGTCCAGTTGGCCATAGGTGCGTACAATCTCTTCATAGTCAAAGAATCCGCGTAAGGCCATTGCGATGTACATACCAACCGCTCCGTGTCCCTTGCTTAGTATAAAACGATCTCGCGTTGGCATCATAATATTTTTAGGATCAATATTCAGTCCGTGATGAAATAACCCAATCAAGAGTTCGGTCATCGAAAGATCGCCGCCGATATGAATCGGCCCATCATAGTGGCCGCACAAGTAGAGCAGTTTTTTGCGCATCTCGCTGGCCAGTTCCAACAATCGCCTTACTTCCTGTTGATCTGCCATATAATGATTCTCCTTTTTAAGTTTTATGAGCAGGCTCATAAACGCAACCTGGTTCGGAAATCGCATCCACATATCCGGATAGGATAATCGAACTCCTATTTTAGTCGCAGAACACTTGTGGCCACTTGCGTCGGATATCTTCCAGATAAGATGGCGCGGAGGCGGCAACCCTGGGGAAGGTTTGCAAACGTTCGAATGGTATACAAGCATCAATAAGCGCCCTGGTGTTATAGGGAACTTCGCGGTTTACCAACAGAGGATCGGCAACGCTTCCCCAAGTCTTACGCATGATATCAATGTCAATAGCCGGATCGCTGCGGGTACACATGGCCCAGATTACCTGGTCCAGACAACTGGGATCTATATCGTCATCTACGACTACAACATAACGCCCCATGTAGGCCGCAGTATAACATTGAGCAGCCATGTATCCGGCCATACGGGAGTGACCACAGTAGCGTTGTTTTATGGACACGACCACAAACTGGCGACCGCCGCCGGATTCATGCGCCCATACCCCTTTAACATCGGGAATACCGGACTTGGTCAGAGCATCACGAATCATCGCAGACTTCATTACAGTTCGATAGTAGGAAAAATCATGCGGAGGCTTGTTAGGCGGCGAACCGATTACAATCGGGTTGTTGCGATGTCGCATTAGTTTTACCTTCAAAAGAGGCACTAGATTGGAGGAACTGCCGGAATAATAACCGGTCCACTCGCCGAAAGCGCCTTCATTGGCTTTTACATCCGGGTAGAGCCAGCCTTCAAGAACAGCCTCCGAATGTGCAGGGATCATAAGGCCGGTAAGTTCACTCTTGATCACCTCCACAGGTTCGCCGATGATGGCCCCTGCGTAGTTGTACTCACTGATTCCCAGCGGTACCTCCAGGCCTGCCAGCATTGAAAGCAAAGGATCATGCCCGAGGCTAATAGCCATTGGTGCCCGCCCTTCACGCTCAAACCACTTTTCGTAGTGGTTACGGCCATGTTTGCCAGGAATGATTTGCACTGTCACCGATTGGTCATCGATGTGCATGCATCGGTAAGCACCCAAATTATGCACTCCAGTTTCCGGGTCACAGGTTATAACTGCGGATCCTGTTCCTAAGAAGCGGCCACCGTCATGTTCATGCCACAGAGGAGCAACGAAGCAGTTGATATTGACATCCTCATCTGTGTGAACATTTTCATTGACCTCGCCTTTATCCACTACTAACGGGTTATAATTCACAGAGTCTTTTTCCCACTTGCTAGGCTTCCCTACGAGATGTTTTACCAGCCCCATGTTGTCCGGCTGCCCAGGTATGCGCAAGGAAATAGCCATCCTCTGCGACGTGCGGTTTGTGCCTGTGATAATTCGTGAACTGACAGGGTAATCGGGAACATGATCGAAAAGCAACGCGGGTTGCTTATGACGTTGGTAATTGGCCTCAGAGATTCCACCTATCTCGAACTTCCAGTGTGCACCTGACACACACTGCAATTGACCGATTTTTTCCACTTCCTGCAACCAGCCACGCAAGTCCTTGTAACTCATTAAATATGCACCCTTTCAAAATCAGTATTTTCTTTGGAAACCCCAAAGGGCTTGAAAAGCCGACAATGTTGAATAGATGCTGTCGAAACAAACCCCTGGGATTTCCAATGAATTCTTATATTGATTACATTGCGATTTATAAAACACTTTACTACGTCTTAACGGAAAGGCGGTTTAAGCTTCTAATGTTCCAACCCATCCAACCATCTACGCAGAGCACTTTACTTATTGTTGCAAGACAAACTCATTTATTGCTTCTTTTGACATGTTGGCTAAATTGTAAAGGTCATCAACAGCCTTTGCAAGTTCCTTACTGTCCATCTCTTCAAGAGTAATCGTATCCTTGTATGTTGCAATGAATTCCGAATCGGCAATCGCTTTCCTGAAGGCATCCTCCAGCACTGCCTGAACCTCCGGCGATGTGCCTGGAGGAGCAAACAAAGCTGTCAACTGTGAGTAAGAGTTTCCGGGATATACTGAATCGAAAGTAATTACGTCTGGTAGAGAGGGTGACGGCCGCTGGCTGAACGTTACTAGCGCGTTAAGTTCACCTTTATTCACCAGCTCCGCTACGGCCACCGGCTGTGGCATACCGATCGTTGTGTGATTGCCCATAACAGCTGTTATGATTTCAGAGGCACCACCATATGGCACCATGATAAGATTCTCAGCCGGGATGCCAGTTGCCTTTATAAACATGGATAGAGACAGATCGCCGACATTGACCCCTGTGGTTTTGGCAATCGTAATTGGTTCGGATTTAGCCTTTTCGATCAATTCATCTAGGGTGTTTATACCCGTATTGGGCGAGGTAATGAACACGACGGCGTCGCCACCACCGACATTGTAAATAGGAACAAATTCCCGGAACGAGTAATCAGTGACTTCTTCAACCACTTCGGCCAAAATATCGGATGGCGGCCCACAAAACAGCAGAGTATAGCCATCTGGCTCCGATTGAAAGACTTGACGGAAGGCAATCTTGCCCCCTGCATCGGGTATATTTTCGATCACAATGTTCTGGCCCAGGTATTTGGACACATAAGGCTGAATAGACCGTGCCACTATGTCGGTACTGCCTCCTGCGCTGCGGCCTATGATTATCTTGACCGGTTTAGTTGGGTAAACCGAGGCAGCCGGGCTGGCTGAAGCTGGTTGGCTGGTATTGCTAGTCTCGGTATTGCTAATATCAGTATTGCTAGTCTCGGCATTGCAGCCTGTCAACACCATTACACCTATGATAAGGCTAGACATTAGGCGAATGACTACTTTTTTCATGAAAAAACCTCCTGTTCTAATAATTATACCTTGTAAATCCCCAAAAAAAGTTAGTAAAAAGTTAGATAGACATCTGCTTTTTACGTAATTATTCCTCCCTCCATACTTCAACTCGACCATTTGTAGCATCCACTCTGACATAATCACCGGTGTGGATGCGCCCAATGTCGATTTTGTCTACCATTGGCAGGTTAGCGACGATAGCACCGATTACTACAACCGATTCAGCCTCGATGTTTACTATGGCTACAGGACCAACGCCGTTATTGACCACATCATAAAGCATGTAGGAACCACCAGTCGAACCCTTTGAGGTGGGGAACACGAGAACCTTTCCCTGCAGACACACGCCGCACAACTCATGTCCACGTTCAATGACATATCCGGTTTTCGAGTTGATGCTTCCCATAAAGGAAAGCGCCTCATTGGTGACAAGTGCCCGCCCCTCAGCGATTCCTTCCACAATCCTCCTGCCCTGTAAAGTCTCCTTTTTCATTTTTTTATTCCACCCCATCTGCCATCAATTGCTGCCTTAACACAGTCTTCCGTTTCAATCAGCCCGGTCTCAACGTTCCAAAGCCCTGGAGCGTAATGTGCCAGCTTGGCGGAATTGGTCATGATCACTCTATACCCTTTACTGCTGGTAGGGCACAGAACCGGACAGGTGTCGCAGATTATTTTGGCTCCAGCAGCCTCGATAACTGCAGTATATCCCATTTTATCCGCCAATTTCTTGGTCTGATGGGAAGTGCAGATCCACATATCGGCTTTGATTGACTTATCACTCAGTAACTGTGCTGCATGTTCGATCTCGTTTATTGTGCAGTGGGGGCAGCCTATTACAACGAAATCAACAGATCCGGTATAGGTGAATTTATCCACAACCTTCTGGTATTCTCTATCATCGAAGGTAACCATCTTATATTGTTCTCCTAACACAGCCTCCAGCGTAGGAGCCTCGGGTGTGATGCCGACGATGTGGAATAGGGCTACAGCCCCTGAAGAGGCAACCGCTGCGCTAATAGCTTTTAGGTTTTCAATTGTGGGGTTAATATCTTCCATACCCGTAAGCACAGGGACGTCCTTACTGGCTACAGAACCGACATAATAGCCGAGAATCGCCCATTCGCGATCAGTATTCGGCCTGCGCTCTACTTTGATGTGGCAGGTAGCCTTACGGTTTTCGTCCAAATGATAGCCATAGGCCGGAACTCTACCAGTCACCGCAGCAGCCAAGGCACTAGGCCCGCCTTCACGATTCGTACGCGCACCGAGAATAGAATTGGAAAAAGAGATGGCTGAGGATTCTCCCCAGGCAAGATGCTCTCCATAGTAGGGAATGTTTCCGGTCAGATAAGGAGTACAAGTGTACATCTCCTTTGCCCCCATCTGCTTATAGGCATCTAGTAGTTCAAGCTGGCTGATGGAGAAATCCTCCGCGAACCCCAGCTCTTTCCAACGCTCGGAATCAATCCCAATCGTATTCAGGGTTACACTTATCTTAAATTTACCCATTTTGCTGGCATCCTTAACATAGTTTAGTCCTGCGTCACCAGCCACGCGGTAAGACACGCCCGGCGAATGGACATTGTTTACGGGTATCATTTTCTCCGCGCCATAAATCTCCCCCAAGGCCACCAGTATTTTCATACATTTCTGTACAAGTTCACCGTGAGCGCCGTCCAACATTTTTTGCTCATCATCGTCTAGGCGCATGCTTGAATCCCTCCCAACAGTATCAATTATTATAGAATAATCTTTCTCAAACAAAAATAATTATAAGCAACTTACATTTGATCAACCCAATTTAAACTCATAATGTAAAATTGTACACAAATCGTATTATACGTTTATCAATATAGATAGCGTCCACCCTTCTGTACCAATTTCATTGTTCTTGGGTCCCAGATAGGTGGTTAATTTTTCCTTCCATGCGAAAGTCAATCTTGCAGTCACTGTGAGCCCAAGCTTTATCCGCCAAAGAGCAGGGGGATAATTTTGATCACATCACCATCCCGCAATTTGACCTTTCCATAATCTACAGTGACAATTCTTCCGTTGAGGATAATGCTGAATTCTTCTCGTTCTACGGTATAATCGCTCCAATTTTGCATGATTTGTGCAAGAACGGTCCCTTCTTTGTATTGTGCAGGTTTTCCATTCACTGTCAGCATCAAGTTCGTCCCTTTCCCATCAAATCAATCTTGTATTCCATCGACTTTTTGATTACTCCAAACCATCAGCTTCCTTTTCCAGCCCCAATGCGTCCAGCGTAGCGCGTAAAGGTATGCCTGTTTTAATATCCCAGCCCATGCTTGCGTAATACTCGCTACGCATGTCATGCCACACGTCTAGGATAGAAATTCCCTCCACTGGCCCGTCAACCGGCGCTGAGCCGTAGCGACTGGATGGGTATTCCAGGTCCGCAGTGTGGCCGTGGCGGAAATTGAACACCCGAAACAGGTTGACAATTCGAAGGGAGATTTGATTTGCCTCTTCCATGGTGCAGTCCCATCCCGTGACGCTGTTCACAAGGTCCACCAAATGGTCTGCTTCCAAATGGGTCATGGTCATGCTGGGAAACATACAGATGACCAGGGAGTCCACAAAATTTCTCAGCTTGGATTTGGCCACCGAGCGTGCCACCTCTATTGGATCGAAAGCATTCTTCACCGCCGCGCCGATACTCTCGATGGTGCCCACGTTAGAGACTACCGTGTCAAGCAACTCAGGCCATCGGGCCCTGTGGTCGTGCCCACGTGGCGCGTGGCCCTTTTCCACGTAGACCGCCATGTCCAGAGCCCGCCCGCCGATCGCTAGGGCTGTACGCATGACTCCCTCCGCTAACAGGTTTCCGATACCTTCCCGCTTGGCAATCATTTGCATCAGTTCCCGCGCGGCCTCAACATTACCCCAATGAAGCTCCAATCCCAAGTCCTCTTTCGTGAGGACACCTTTTTCATAGCATTCCATGAGAAAGGCCAGCAACCAGCTTGTCTCATTGCCCTCAAGTCCCAAGCGGTCACATAAGTCGTTGAGCATGACGACCGCGCCCGGGTCGTCCTGACCAATCATGCTGCCGAAACCTGCGAAAAGCTCATACTCAGGCTCTTCGCCCTCAACGCCTGCATACGGCCCCTCGGTCACCTTTACCTTATGGCAGTGGCGCGATGGACAGGCCCAGCAAGGAGTCGGGCGCAGCTCAAAGCTCTTCCGGTAATAATTACCCGTAAGTTTTAAATATCTATCTTCGAACACACTGGTTGTCAGGTTTTTTATGGGTAAAACACCGTTGCTCGTATAATTGCCCAGTAGGTGAGATGTGCCGAAGTTATAATTGTTGCTATACTTGGGATGCGCACGCCCCTTGGCCACCATCTCCCTAGAAAGTTGTTTAGTTTCTTCTTGATCATAAAGAGCGTACTTGTGTTCCCCTCGTACGGACACCATTGCTTTTAGCTTTTTGCGTGCAAATACCGTGCCGACACCGTTATGAGCCGCGATGTGCCCTCCGTCGCCAGCAATGACAGAAAAGCGCACGCCGTTTTCAGCAGCAGGCCCGACAGCGTAAACGCTGGACTTGCGACCTGGAAGCCCCAGTATCTCCTTGAGACATGCTTCCGTCTCAATGGTGTCCATGCCCAGCAAAAAGGCCGCGTCACGAATCTCGACCACACCATCATGTAGATAGAGATAGGCCCATGTATCGGATATCCCCGTCACCACGAAGCCATCAAATCCGGAAAACTTGAGAAATGCTCCGAAAAAACCACAAGCCTGCGACGATGCCGCGCCGTTAGTCATCGGACCCTTGGTCACCACCGAAAACGCTCCGGTTCCCGCCAGACTCAGCCCGTTAAGCGGCCCAGTAGCAACGATCAAACAATTACGCGGATCATCCCATTCCACTCCTGGCGGGACCATATCGTACAGCAGACGGGCACCGATGCCAGTACCGCCAATATACTCTCTCAGCTTCTTGTCCGATATTTCCAGCTTACTGACGGTCTTTCTGGTGAGGTCTATCAACACCCAATTGTTTACATAACCAAGCATATGCTTTCTCCTTATCAATATCCGATCATATCGGCTAAACCGAAAATGCTGCGGCAGAAAAACGCTGGCCGGATTATTCCTTGTCCAGTTGGTATCCCATCAATCCCTGCAAAATTTCACCACCCATGCAAAGCGTTTCTTTTACTACGGTTTGGATCTGCTCAGGGCTTATCTGGTCGTAGTGAATGCCGCAGGCGACGAGGACGGTACATCCCAATGCCTTGCAAAACCGTTCGGCCAGTACACAGCTGAGCTCGTCATCCCTGTGTGCTAACACGGTGATTGTGGATACCGACGCCTGCGTCTTGTGGCCACGGTGGCACGACGTCGCCAGTGAAACTGCGCCTATGTGCGCGCGGTCACCCCCGCAACAAAGAATATTCAGATCCTCTCCGATATACTTCGCGGATATCGTTATGCCCCGCCCCTCAATGATCCTGCTTATTTCCATCAACGTTTTATCTCCACTCCTATCAGTCACTTACCCTAGTAGCTGTATTCTTCGTCAAGTTTGTGTTATTCGTCCGCTTCCTGAGATATTAGGAAATCAGATGAGTTTTATCGCGTAATCATAGGCCGTTCCAGCGCATCAACTCCTTCACCTCCAGGCCAAACTGCTCCAGTGCGCGGCCCACGGTGTTATCAATAATGGCTTCTAGGGATACAGGCCTATTGTACAGAGCCGGAACCGGAGGCATAATACATATGCCAATTTTTGCGAGTTTGCACATATTTTCAAGGTGGATAGTGCTTAGTGGTGTTTCCCGAGTAAGCAATACAAGTTTTCGGCATTCCTTAATACAGACGTCTGCGGCGCGGATCAGCAGATCTTCTGAATAGCCGTTTGCAATACCTGCGAGAGTTTTCATGCTGCATGGCGCGATAAGCATGCCGTTGGTCTTAAAAGAACCGCTCGACACGGCCGCACCCATTTCGTCTTCATTATAGTTGAAAGATGCAAGCGACATTACCTGTTCAACGGTATAGTCGGTTTCGCATTCAATGGTGAACCTACCCCACTGGCTAATGACGAGGTGGGTTTCCACACCCATCGCCTTGAGCTTTTCAAGCGCCCGGATTCCATAGATCGCACCCGACGCGCCGCTAATAGCAACAATAATCTTCATTGCATTGCAGCCCTTCTTTTTAGGATTTGGATAATAATACCTGCACAGACATACGGAATTTAATTTTTGTTGTATTGTCGTCTCAAACCCGCCCTTATTCATCATGATTATATAAAGAAGGCATACTATGTATTAGTGCCCTTCCCATAATATGCGATGGCACCGCCAACCTTGAAAATATCAAGAATAAGGCCAGTCAAGGGCTCGGTTCGCCACTCACGGCCGGTTGTATAGTTGATCAGCAGGCCATTTTCAAAATTATAGCCAAGATCGTCACCTTCACTGAACTGCTCCGAGATGCCGGGTAGTGCAAGCACCGGCAAAGCGTTGTTGATGGCGTTGCGATAAAAGGTACGGCAAATTGAGTTGGCCACAACCGCACCTATCTGGGCGTATTTGAGTGTCATGGCGGCCTGCTCACGCGCAGAGCCGCATCCGAAATTTTCCCCGGCCACGATGACATCCCCCGGCTTTATGCGTCTGGCAAAATCCGGGTCCAGGTCTTCCATTACATGCTTGACAACTTCCTCCGGTTCAAAGTACACCAGGTACCGCGCGGGATAAATTGCGTCGGTATCAACATTTTCGTGAAATTTTCTAACCTTACCTCTAATCATCGCAACTCCCTCCTATAGGCGTTCGGCAGCGTGATCACGCCGGTAACTGCCGATGTGGCGACAGTGGTGGGAGACGCTAAATAGACCTCTCCCTTTGTACTTCCCATACGGCCTCGGTAATTGCGGTTGGAGGTCGAGATACAGATCTCCTCGTCAGCGATCAACCCCATATGTCCGCCCAGGCAGGCACCGCAGCCAGGGTTTGTGACACAAGCACCCGCTTTGATAAAGGTATCTATGAGGCCTTCATCAAGCGCTGTCTGATAAATAGCCTGGGATGCCGGGCTGACGATCATCCTCACCATTGAATGCACCTTTTTTCCTTTTAAAACACAGGCCGCTATTCGCAAATCCTCAATCCGGCCGTTTGCGCAGGAACCAATAAATGCTTGGTCGATCTTTGTCCCGACCGCCTCTATGGCAGGCCTGCCGCAAGTGGGATGGTGCGGAAAGGCTACCATCGGTTCAAGGTCGCTTAAATCCATTTCGATTATCTCTTCGTACTGCGCACCGTCGTCCGGTAGTATGAACTGCGTCTTTGGCGCGCCAATGGACGCAAGGTAGTTGCTCGTAGCTTTGTCGGGAATGATCAGGCAAAACTTGACACCCAGTTCGTAAGCAAGATTGGCGATGCAAATCCGTTCCGATACGCTCATCGAACCGATGATCTCGCCCGTTATCTCAAGTGATTTATAGATGAGCTTTGTCTCTCCAAACACTTGCAGCAGATGTATAATAACATCCATAGCACCCACATTATCCCGTAGTCTGCCGTTGAGAATCAACTTGATGGTAGGCGGCACTGTGAACCACAGTCGGCCAGTCCCAAGCGCGATGGCCACATCGGTGACGCCGAAACCGGTTCCCAGAGCACCTAGAGCACCATATGAGGTGGCGTGCGAATCGGGAGCGACTACGATCTGACCGGGCAGGACATGACCATTTTCCAGCATGACTTGATGGCTAACGCCCCCGCGTCCGACCCCGTAGTAGATGCATCCCATTTTTTCTGCAAACTGTTTGGTTATGCGCAGGTTTTCGGCCGCCTGCACCGTCGGGGCTGGAACAAAGTGATCGGGTATAATTACACATTTAATGTTTTCGGAAATTTTGTCGTATCCAAGCTGCGCAAGCGGCGGAATAATCCCTGGCGTTCCAATGTCATGCAGCATGACTGTGTCAATAACTGCCTCAACGATTTGCTCTGGGCGTACGTACTCGAGTCCTGCGTTTTTGGCTAGGACCTTTTCTGCAAGGGTCATTAGCATATCACTACCTCCCCACAGCTTCGGCGCATATCCGCCTACATATCTCCGCTGTAACATCATTTTTTGAAGCAATACCTCCCATGTCCGCAGGCCGTATCTTCCCATCTTCTAGTAACCCTAACACAGCCGATTCGACTCGCTTCCCTTCTTCGTCTTCGCCCAGGTGATGTAACATCATAGCAGCGCAGAGAAAATACATGAGCGGATTGGCGGTATCTTTTCCCGCATCATCAGGGTGCCCGCTGTGGTTGACCGGCATGAACAACGCAGTGCTCTCGCCGATATTGGCCGAAGGTGCCAGATTAGATACCAACGCAGCGGCCTCGTCTGAAAGGATATCTCCGAAAAGATTGGTGGTCAGAATCACGTCAAAGTGGCTAGGGCAGGAAATCAAGGTATTGGCCACATTATCAACGGACATCTCCTCCAGCGCAATGTCCGGGTATTCCTGGGCTACCCCACGTACGATGTCGAGGAAAAAACCGCAGCCCATGCGCAACACATTACTTTTGTGCGCAGCAGTTATCTTTTTCCGATTTTGTTTCCGAGCCAGCGAAAAAGCGTATCTTGCGATGCGCATACAGTTTGTCCTTGTTAGCACGCGCAAGGAGACGACCGTATCCGGCGACGGCATAAATTCACCTGACCCTTTATACAGATTGCGGTCGGCGAGGAAGCCCTCCAAGTTTTCCCGGACAAAAAGGATATCTATGTCTTCCTTAAGTGACCACGCACCTGGCATAGACTTGATAGGGCGGACATCCGCAAACAACCCAAGCTCACGCCGCATCCGGCCTATTGAACTCGGCAAGGGAGACATCCCTCCTGCCGACACGGCCCCCACCATACAGACACCAGTAGACTTGATCCCCTCAAGGGTTACGGCAGGCAGCGTATCCCCGTGTTCCTTGTATGCCGCTTCGCCAATGAGGTAGTCGGAATAGATAAACTCCAATTCTTGGCTCGTTTCCTGCACTGCCCCAAGAACGCTTTTTACGGCGTTTAACATTTCCTGTCCAATACCGTCCCCGGGGACCATGGCAATATGATAATCATGCATCGCTATGCCCTCTCGCCGCGTCCATCTCTGGGAAAAAGCCTTTGGGCGCAAGCTCAGGGTGAGCAGAGGCAAGCGCTTGAAAGTGCTCCAAATCGTTCACCCGTTCATCCATATAGATAGCGTCCACAGGGCAGACCTCTTTGCATAGACTACAGCCCGCGCAGTTTTTCTTTTTTATCACCGCCTTGCGCCCCACTGAAAGGGCATCGTACCAGCAGACCTTTTCACACCGCCGACAACCCATGCATCTGTCGTAATTGACAACCGCGTACAGTCCCTTGACCTTTTCGACTAGGTCCTCATTGCTATAAATCTGCCGAAGAGCCATGTCCTTAAAATCGGAGATGCTATTATAGCCACGGCGCTTCATGAATCCTTCAAGGCCGTCAATCATCTCCTGCACATAGCCGAGCCCTCGTATCATGAGCGGCGTGCAATACTGAACTGCGTCCGCGCCAGCCATAATGTACTCCACTGCATCCTCCCAAGTGGAGGCACCGCGGTTCCCCATAACAGCAATGTTGCAGACCTCTGCAATCTCAGACACCCAGCGGATGCTTAGCGCCTTGAGGCCGGGACCGGTGCCTGGGGCGGGTCCATAGAGGATCGGCTTTCCTGTCTCAATGTCCACACGAAGGCACTTGTTGTTTGCAAACATGGTCACGCCGGCCACGCCAGCCTCTTCGAGCATCTTAGCAATCTTTTCGAAGCGACTTCCATCCGGACTGAGCTTGGCAAACAACGGTATCTTGATTTCCTTCTTAAGCGCTGCCACTATTTCCGCCGCTGCTTCCGGATTTCTGGTGTAATAGATGCCGACATGGTTATCGCTTTCGTCCTTTGTCAAGCCCTCAGGAGGAAAGGGGCAGCAGAAGTTGAGCTCGATAGCGTTGCTGCCAGCATCCTCGTAAGCGTGGGCAATATCGCGCCACTCTTTCATCGTGCGCGCGGAGTAGCTGCCGATGATGGTACAGCTATGCTCTTTCGCATAATCTGAGCACTGGGCGATGATCTTTGCGAACTGCATCGGTCGGTACACGGAGTTGTGCTCGCGGTGCAGCCAGCTGTAGGAATCCGGAACATAATAGGGCCTTAGTCTGTCCTTTTTGTAGTCGAGCAAGCGATACAGCGGTCTTGGATAGCGTTGTAAATACCAAACGGTAGACGCGGTCTTTGTAACTACCGCCCCGAGCCCGGAATCGATACAGTGTTTAATGTGATCGACCGTACCCGCCAGCGGCCCCCCCGCTGCAACGAATGGATTCTTTAGTGTAAGAGGTCCCAGGTTAACACTAAGATCTGCCATTTATCATTCCTCCCTTTTCTTCATGTGTACCCTCGGAAATTCTTCAGGTAAGGGTAAGGGCTGACAATAAGACTGAACAGCCAGAACCATCCCCCCCGAAAAAATCCTGAGGAATTTTAACAATTGCATAATATTTCTCAAAAACACTTGACTTTTTGAAAACTGCTCCATAATCGCTGAGAACAGTCATTTTAGCTGTATCTTAACGATAAAAGTGGGTTTTTCCTGTTAGGTTACTGGTGTTCTAACAAAGATTATAAAGCTTTATATTGACTGAGCTCAAAGCCCTAGCCAGAACCATCCCCGAGAGCGTATTAGAATACAAGAATTCTATTTCTAAGATGCTTATCCAAAATCCTGATCCGCTCAAAGACGTCATTGCCCTGCTTTATTCACTTACAGGCAGACCATCTGAGATGCAACCTGAAATTTTTCGCTCCTTAATCTTGATGAATGGCTTGGGAATTCACCAAGACAATTTGACAGAAAAATTGAGGTTGAATCCTATTTTGCGCACGCTGGATTCACACTTGATAATTTAGTCAACACCTCATCCTATTATGATTTTATCAATCGTATCATTAGGCTTGACGAACGTCCTCGCTTAAAAAAGATTAAGATCAAGCCAAAAGGAAAGATTAAAAAGGGTGAAAAGCTTCCGCCCAAAAATTCTGGTATTGTTGTCAAAATCATTAACCACATCATCAATAACAATGATAAGTTCATTAAACATCTTGCTAGAAGGCCCGAATGATTTTTACTGAAAATCCCCACTAAAGCTTGTGTTGATAAATCCGTTGAACTTGAAATTGTGACAGATTCCATTTCTGCCTTAGGAGATGGTACCTGTATCGAAACAGGCACTTCACCTGATGGCGTAAAGGTCTGCAACTGCAATGACGATGGTAACTCCCGATGCACTTGCGACTGTATATTTTCAGACCCCAATGACACCTGGGGCTGAGACAGCCACAAGGAACGATTCTTCTATGGCTATTCCGGGTGCTTTATTTCTACTTACAACAGGCCTCTGAAAATGTATTTACCTCTCTATCCCCTTCTTTTTTCCTTTGCCCCCCTTTATTTGTTTTCATTGTCCTCATCCTCGTATGAGTTTTTGAGGTTGCTCTCCATGTGATTCCTTTTGATAAACGGATTATAATCACTGGCTTCGATCGGTACTATACTAAATATTTTGGACTGGTTTGCAGTGAATGATACCCAGCAGATGCCCGTGCCTGCGCTAGTGGTTTCCCTCTTTTGATCTCCGCCATGATCTGTTCTTCCTTTTCGGCAATCTCACGAGCAATTTCAAGAACATCAGCAGCCCTTTCAAGGGGCACGGCTACTACGCCCGTATCGTCGCCCAAAATGATATCGCCGGGCTTCACGTGGATGCCCGAAACCGCAACAGGCACGTTTATTGCATCCACCTCTACGCGATCTTTACCAGTGACCATGTAATAGCCTTTAGTGAAAATTGGATAATTCAATTTGCGCAAGGTGGGGATGTCGCGGCAGACACCATCAATAACCGTTCCTGTAATATTCTTTTTTTGGGCATAATAGGTCATGATATCACCCCAGACGGTGCAGTATGTACGCCCTGCATTGTCGATCACCACCACCTGTCCCGGTGCCACGTCATCTAGAAAGTCGCCTATTGTTCCCTTAACCATGCCGCAAGGTACATAATGCACCGTAAAGGCTGGACCGCATATCAAGTTTCCAATATTCACCGGCTTTACATTTTCGAGCCCTCCCAGGATGCCTAGCCGATCCATCGCGTCAGAAACACAGGTTGTATCGAGCTCCGCGAGCTCTTTTGAAAGGGAAAACGATTGCTGTATTATGTTTTTCATACATGGCCCCTCCATAATCATTCGAATTATTCTAACATTTTTTCATAATTATATTTCTCGTCAACCTCAATCATTGAGTTCCCAGCAAGAATCTCCTCAACCATGCTCTCCTCTTTGACGTAAAGCTCCTGCGCCTTTTCAACGACATCAAACAATCGTTCCTGTGGAATTATGACTATGCCGCTTTTGTCGCCCATCACAACGTCCCCAGGCCGAACTTGCACACCAGCAAACTGTATCATAACATTAGTTGCCTCCTCTATGACTCTCCCGCGCGCAGTGGCAACAACCGATCCCCTTGCGTAGACGGGGAACTCCGCGTCTACACAGTCGTCCACATCCCGACATGCCCCATCGATCACAACACCGGAGACTCCTTTCATCTTGGCACCGTTTGCAAGAATTCCCCCCCAGCAAGATGTGTCGAGTCGACCACCGTTGTCGATCACGATCACGTCTCCGACCTCAGCCACATCAATCGCCTTGATCCCGAGGTGATGCTTATTCTTTGTCTCTCCCGCCGCAGTCATCTTGAGAGTGACTGCTTTACCCACGATCTTACCCATTGTGGGCCAGACTGGCTTGATGCCGTAGGTCGATCCTTTTAGCCCGAGCGCGTCTAGCGCGTCCGAAACATTTGTTGTGGACATTTTGCGTAAGCGTTCACGAATGAATTCATTAAATACCGCCATTGTGATTTCTCTCCTCATACAACTGTCAGCGGTCAATAGTTTTGATCCAAAAACGGTCATTAAAATTGAGCCACCCCAACTTGACATTTATGGTACCAATCATATTGCAGCCATAAGGTCAATCACCTCATCAAGCAAGGATACAAGCTCATCAGACCTATCATAAACCATTGATCCCTGCAAATTTTCCGGTATGCAATCACGATATCGTTCTTCCCAATCCCTGATTTTTTCTAATTGTTTGACAATCGTTTGAATGGCTGCGCACCGTCGCTTCCTTGTTGAGTAATCCGGTGTGTCCTTCCGGGCAGCTGTGGTTTTTGAAAAGTCTGCCATGAATCCCGAGAGTATGGCAGCCATGGAAGTATGAGAAGCTGCGCAGGCTTCCTTAAATCTTAAATGCGGAAGCAACAGCTGGGTCAACGATATCTTCAGATACTTGTACCGCCCATTCTCAACTTGTTACTTCGCCTGTTTTGACCTGTTTTCTTTGATCATGCTTCACCCTCCCCGTTACAAGCTAGTCTGCCTGTGGCGGATTCGATTTCCTATAATCCGTCAAGCTTATCTATCAGCGCGTTCATCGTACTTCCCCGCTTTCCGCCGCAGCTTCGATGTACACAGACAATGCCCGCTTTTGCACAGAAATGTGGCATCGCTCATCCGAAACAGGCAGCCGAGCCGGTTGCGGTGACGGCTCAGGCTGACCATACATCGCCTTGGCCGCATCGTTCAGGTCATTGGCACCGAACAATGGCAGCAGCTGCTCCTGCTCTTCCGCAAACATGTCCGCCGGCTTCCTCTTTGTCGTCCCATGCCGCAGACCATTCCCTGTCCGTTCCCTGTCGTTCGAGCCAGTCCTCGAAAGATTGGTTCCAAAGCTCAATTCCCATGTAGAGCCGGTTTTCCATAAAATTACCCTTTACAAATTTAACCTTAGCTACTATCATGCCCTTACTCTCGGGATCCGATTTGCGGCAAACGCGTACATCCAGCTTGGTCTCCGCTAAAAACGCCGCGAACGCCTGCGTATGTATGATGTCGCCGCCATTATCACTAACTACGATGATGCTGTCCTGATCGTATACCAGTTGCTGCGGCATCCCGCCAAAGCAGTAAAAACATCCGTATAACGCCCGTACAAGGTCCGTTGATATAAACGGACGCTCTTGAAATAATCCCCACTTGTACCTCGAATATGACAGCGTGAATACCACAAAGTACAGCTTGATATATCGCCTTAGCTCCTCCTTCCGCGTAATCCCATACCGCTCCCATATTCTAGCAACAAATCGTCTCACCGTACGTTCACCAGCATCCAACTGATGCCGTTCCTCCAGCCAGTCTCGTACTTGTGCCGCTGTCATACAGGGGTAGGTTTCAAGCCATTTCACTACAACCGGTTCGTATGCCGTTAACGCCGTCATCCGGTTCACAGCCTTGTAGGCCTCTGCGTACTCTTCAGGCTTCATTTCCCAAAATTTGCTGATTGTGTTCCTGCTTATCCGGATAGTCCGTGAAACTTGCCGGGTACTAAATTCCTGCTCTTTCATTACCTGTATTTTACTGTACATATGCCACCCCTTCATTTCCCTTTTCTTCAACGGTACAGGTTTTTGTTGTTTTTTCCAGGGAATGGCTCAGTTTCTGGCCATTATCGGCTCAATCTCTGTTCGTAACTGGCTTAGTCTTTCTGGCCGAAATAGACTTGCTTTATTATACCGCTCACAACAGCATTAATGCCTTTTAAAATATCATAGATTTATGAATTGGCTTGAAAAGTAGTTTGACGATTATTTTCTAAATGAGACATTATTCTTTCAAATAAATTTATGTTTAAACATGTGAATACCGTTTGTATACAATGATTATACTATAGATTTGTCGATGCTGTCAACAAAAAATCAATGAAAATATTTGGAAATATTTGAACCTAGAGTGAATATACATAATTTGCATGGAAAAGCGTAAAGGTATTACTCTTGATTACAGGACAAACGCATGAATGATGTCTAGTCTGACCTTCAAGCATCTCCCGAGTTTGGCGGCGGAATGCCTGCTGAAATCCCAACCGAAATTTTGATTTTCGGCCTTCCGCCAGGCCTGCGCTTTTCTGCAAATTGACAACTTGCGGCAAGACGCTCAGTCAAGTCAATTTGTTACGAAAAGTTTGACATGCAGAAGGCGAAAATCTAAAATTTACGGTCGTCCTTCATGCATTCTGCCGCCAAAGCTTCGCAAATGCACGTGGGGTGTGGGACGATGTCAAGTAGGGACAAAAAAATTAATCCGTTACTGCTGTCTTCGAGGGCTCTTACTAATAATTTGTGAAAAAACACTAACTCTTGCCGTTTGACATGTTATGATGTAATAAAAAGTCAAAACATGAAGGAAAACGATTAACAAGAGAATCAGTTGGAAGGAGTTGTTTACAGACAGGCTCGGCGACTCAGGCTTTAGCCAAGCAGATATAGCAACGATATACACGATTGAGATGGAACTGAGGGAATACTTTGACTTCGATGGAATTATGCCTGACTGCCTCCGTCTTCAGAACATCGAACGCGACGGGAAAAGAATTGATTATTACTGGAATCAGCGTCGCGCGAAGCGATCTGCTGTTGCCGCCAGCGGATAATGCCTCAAAACTACCAAACAAAGTGCCCACAAATAGCCGAGCAAAACGCCCGACAATAAAAAACCTCTGACAGGAAAGTCAGAGGCAAGTGGAATTAATGATTTTTGTATAAGTGTTTGGTATTAACATAGTTGTCAAGAGCAGCGCGCCTTTTGCAGAGCTGACGCATGAAAAAACTATTTTTGCGGATTCTTTCTTTTTTACAATAAGTAGTATTTGATTTTTTATGCTTCGGCTTTTTTTTACGACAGATTATCGAAGGATTCACCCATAATGGTCCCTTTAGAAAGTGATTTCAGTCATTCGAGACACGCAAAGCGAGCCCTCTGTGCAAGAGCAACCTGATTTTTTCTGTATTTCTTTGCTTATGTAATAAGCTGCAGATAACCCAGCCTGTCGCTCCTAATTCTTTCCAGTCGCAGCAAGGAGCCTTCCAGACATCTCCTTAAAAAACGGATGAAGCCCCGTTTCCCGACCTCCCTGACTTTTTCGATTAC
>Ga0153948_1000366_pt1 | contig 24513 bp, 24 predicted proteins | sample TSNJ032MetaG_FD_104696 | JGI IMG/M metagenome (GOLD analysis project Ga0153948, IMG submission 104696) | Attine ant fungus gardens microbial communities from New Jersey, USA - TSNJ032 MetaG | ecosystem: Host-associated > Fungi > Mycelium > Unclassified | place: USA: New Jersey, Wharton State... | reverse complement strand
TGGCCTGGGCGGTATACAGAACCTTTTCGATGGACATCGGGGTGCTCCTGGTCGGTGGGTGGGTGTTGCGTTGGAGCCTACTTTGCCCGGTTTCTGCGTACGTTGGGTTGCAGTTCGTACGAAAAACTTGATTGATCGTCCTGCCGGCCTAGATCGTCCACTCACGGTCGGTGGTGAACATGATGGTCAGCCAGCGGTCCGGCGAGGCCTCGCCCAGCGCATCGCCGATCTCGTCGCGCAGCTGGTCCCATTCCAGCAGGGGCCGCGGCGGGTCGTCCTCGCGTACCACGAAGAACAGCTCGATCTGCTCGCCACGTCCCACCTGCGCCACGTAGCTGCGATGCTCGACGAAGCCGTGCCTGGCGACGATCGCGCGTGCCACCGCGTCCACGTGCGCCTGCAGTTCCGGCGGGGTGACCAGCAGGATGCCGGCCAGCGCCCGGCGCACGGTGCCCAGCGGGGCGATCATCACCAGCACGCAGACAAAGGCGAGGATCGCCGGGTCGATGTACGGCCCGACCCAGGCCAGCGAGGTGCCACGCACCAGCACACCGCCGAGGAAGGCCAGCAGATAGCAGGCCGACATGCTGGCGGCGATCACCCAGTTCTTCGCGTCCAGCGCGATGAACTCCGAACCGATGCGACGGTTGGCACGCAGCACGAACCAGGCCAGCGCACCTTCGCCGACGATCGACAACCCGGCGAAGGCGATGGCCGGACCGAGCGCGATATGGCGGCCGCCGGACATCAACGCGTCCACCGCATTGACCAGTGCATACAGCGCCGCGCCGATCATCAATGTGCCGCTCACCCCCAGCACGATCGGCTCCAGGTGCCAGAAGCCCATTGTGAAGCGCTGGTTGAGCCGCGACTGCAGCGCGTCAGTGCTGGTGGATAGAGCGATCAGCCGCGCGACCAGCAATGACAGCCAGGTCATCACCACATCGATCAGGCCGTAGATGCCGTCGAAGATGATCAGCGAGGAATTGGCCAGCAGGCCGAACACCACCGCTGCCGCAGCCAGCAGCAATGAGCCTGCGATGGACAGGCGCAGCACGCCTTGTTCGGTACGCGCATCGAAGAAGCGTTCGGTGGTGGCAGGCATGCGGGAATCCAGCGGGAAATGGGCTGCGGGAGCAGCGCGTCGCCATTCTATCCAGCCTGCAGCATGTCGCCGTGACCGCAGCCGCACAGCGCCCGGAAAAGTCACCAGACTGGTAACCGTTTGCGGATTGACGGGTGCACACCCGAAGCGTATCGTTTGTACCACGATGACATAGAAGCCTCCGGTGACCCCGGGGGCTTCTTTCGTTTGCGCCATCGCGCTGCGATGCCATCGCCACCGGCCCTGAAGCTCCCGTCGCGGCCGTTCTGTTTTCCGCCCCGATCCTGCTTTTCCCGCGCCGTCCTGGTGACCGCGTGGGGCGCCGCCGTGCGCGCAGGGTCGGGGCACTCCACATCCATCAACGAAGGAGGATTCGATGCCCCTGCTGACCCTTGAGCAGTGCCGCGCGCACTGCCGTATCGACGGCGACTTTGACGACGCCATCCTGGGTGACCTGCTGGCAGCTGCCAGCGACGCGGCCGCAGCCTACCTGGGCCGCGAACTGTACGCCGACCAGGCCGCGCTGGACCAGGCGCTGGACCAGCTGCCGCAGGACATGGCGGCGGCGGTGACCGGGCATGAAGCCGCGGTTGCCGCCGCCAACGCCGAGACCAACGCGGCCAAGGCCAAGGCCATGCGTGATGTGGCCGATCGCCGCCTGGCCGTGGCCACCGCGCGCAGTGCACGCCTGCTGTTGGGCATGCCGGCCAACGACAGCATCCGCGCAGCAGTCCGCCTGCTGCTGGGGCACCTGTACGCCCACCGCGAAGCCGTGGTTGTCTCTGCGCAGACGCTCGATGCACCGGCAGGCGCCACTGCCATCGCAATGGAACTGCCGTTCGGCGTGGCCGCACTGCTTGATCCGTACCGGCCGGCCGCAACGCCATGAACGCCGGCCACCTCAATCGTCGCATCCGTATCGAGCGCCAGGACGGCCAGCTCGATGCCTGGGGGCAGCCGCTGGACGCCTGGCAGCCGGTGGCCGAACTGTGGGCCGCCATCACCGCCGATGCAGCCGACAGCATGCAGCGGCTGACGCTGGAAAGCCGACTGCCGGCAACGATCCGGCGCCAGCGGTTCCATGTCCGTCTGGCGGCCGCACGACAGGCCGGTATCCACGTCGGCATGCGCATCGTGCATGACGGTCGCGTCTTCGACATCACCGGCGTTGCTCCCGACTTCAGCCGGCGCCAGAGCACCGTGCTGTTCACCGAACAGTCTTCAGGCATTGCCTGAGCGACGCCAACCAGGACACCGCGATGAGTTACGAAGCACAGCTGCACGCGCTGCTGGCCCCGCTGCTGCAGGGCCGGCTGTATCCCGACGTTCCACCGGAACCGGTCATCTTTCCGTGTGCCGTCTACCAGCAGATGGGTGGACAGTCCGTGTGGTTCAACGAAGGTTCCATTCCCGAACAGAAGCACGCTCGCGTGCAGCTGACCGTCTGGGCAGACAGTCGTGCCCAGGCCAACACCCTGATCCGCGACATCGAGGATCAGGTCTGCGCAGGATTGCCGACCGCCGAATCGTTCGGCGCTGCAACTGCCGTGCATGAGCCGGTACTGCGCAAGTACGGTGCGCGGCTCGACTTCGGCCTGTGGTACGCCGACTCGTAAACCCCTTCACCCGTGCAACACCCCAGCCCGGCAACCGCCGGGCTTTTTTTTTCATCCAACGAGGAAATACACCATGGCACTCAAGCTTCCCAAGGGCACCCAGTTCGGCTTCGCACCGGTCATCTCCACCGCCATCGCCACCACCGCGATCTCCAAGGCCGCGCCGGCCCTGGCCAGCGTCGCTGCCAACAGTGTCGACACCGGCGATGTGGTGGTCATCGAACTGCCGGGCTGGCCGGCCCTGAACAACCGCGCCACCCGCGCCGGTGCTGAAGCCACCGGCAGCGTTGAACTGCTGGGCATCGACACCACCGACACCGTGCTGTTCCCGGGCACCAGCGGTGCCGGCGTGTTGCGCAAGGCCGGCGCCTTCGTCGACCTGGACCAGCAGGGCGACCCGACCACCGCCGGTGGCGAGCAGCAGTACTGGAGCGGCACGCTGCTGGAGGATCCGACCGGCCGCCAGGTGCAGCTGCCGACCTTCAAGAACGCCAAGACCATCACCCTGCCGTTGTTCTACGACCCGAAGAAGCCGTGGTACCCGGCACTGAAGAAGGCTGATGCCAAGGGCGAACCGGTGATCCTGCGGGCCAAGCTGGTCGGCGGTGACGTGCTGTACTGGTACGGCTACCTGAGCTACAACGGCGACCCGACCATGGCCGCCAACACCCCGATGGGTACCACCGCAACCTTCACTGCGCTGGCCGACTCCATCCTGGTCGAGGGCGCCTGATGTTCCAGGTAAAGGCGCCGGAGAGCTTCAAGAGCACCCTGACCATCGTCGGTCACGGTCGCGAGCAGAAGCTCAACCTGACCTACCGGCACCTGTCGGTAGCCGACTACGCCAGCCTGCTGGAGCGTCTGGGCGATGACACGTTGAGCGTGGCCCAGGCGATCCTGGACATCGTGATGGATTGGGATGCCGATGTGGCGCTGGATACCGCCGGCGTCGAGCTGGCGCTGCAGCAGCAGGCCGGCCTGGATGGCGCCATCATCGGTGGCTACACCCAGGCGCTGCAGGTCGCACGCAAGGGAAACTGATCGAGGCGGTGGGGGCCCTGTACTGGCGGGCCCCCACCGAGTCCGAGCTGATGCAGCTTGGATTGAAGGCAAAGCACTTTCCACCGCCGCAGGTCGAGCTGTGGCCGGAGTGTGTGCTTCCCATCGAACTTTTCTCGCGGGTTGCCACCCAGTGGCGCGTCGGCGCAGGTGGCCCGATCGGGCTGGATTACAACGTGGTCTACCACGAGCTGCAGCGCGAAGCGCTCGACAGCGAACAGTACGACGAGGTGATGGCGGCGATCCGCGTCATCGAACGCGCTGCCCTGGAGCAGATGCAACAGGAATGAGCCGGCCATCGCGATTACGCCGATGACCGATCCCGGCTCCGCAGATGCGGAGCCGACTCTCCCGAGGAACACTCAATGAGCACTACATCGCCTGGCAGCACACGGGCCACCGTGGAGGCCAGCAACGCATTGGAAACGGCCATGCAGGCAGCAAGGCGCAGCATGACCGAGATGACCGGCAGCACACAGGAGTTCCAGCGGCAGCTGGAAAAGATCAACACGGTGCAGCAGGCATTCAATGCCGTGCTGACCACCAGCGCTTCGTTGGTCACTGCACTGTCCACGCAGCTGACTGCGCTGAACACGCAGCTGCAGGCGGCGGCGAAGGCGGGTGCAACCACAGCCGCCGCGGACGCTGGCAAGCCTGCAAAGAAGGAAGAGAAGGCGCAACAGGGCGACATGGGCCTGGCGGGCATCCGCAAGGGCCTGGGCGGCGCGCTCGGCGACTATATCGGCAAGACCGAAAACACTGCCACGGCGGCCAAGAAAGCGTTCGACAAGGCGTTCACCGGCGCCGACGAAGCCTTGCGGAGCTTCGTGACCACCGGCAAGTCCAAGTACAAGGAACTGGCCCAGTCCATCCTGTCTGACCTGAAGATGATCGCGGCGCAGCAGGCGCTGGTCTGGGGGGCGAGGAAGATCGCCGGCCTGATGGGGGTCGACCTGGCACCCAAGGACGCAGCGGTGGACGAGGCGGCGACTGCAGCAGGCGTGTCGACTCCCAAGGACGCCAAGGCTGGTGATGCCAAGGCGGGCGAAACCAAGGATGCCAAGGGTACTACGGGACTTTCGGGGTTTCGCAAGGGTTTCGGCAGCGCACTCGGCGAGTACATGGAAAAGACCGAGAACTCCGCCAAGTCCACCCAGGATGCCTTCTCCAAAGCATTCACCGGCGCCGAGGCGGCACTTCAGAGCTTCGTGAAGACGGGCAAGTCCAACTACAAGGAACTGGCCAAGTCGATCATCGCCGACCTCAAGATGATTGCCATCCAGCAGGCAATCGTATGGGGCGTCAAGAAGATCACGGGCCTGCTCGGTTATGGCACGGGGGTCGAGGCCAACGCCAACGGCGGCGTCTATCAGTCGCCCAGCCTGTCGGCCTACTCCGGCGGTGTCTACAACACCCCGCAGCTGTTCGCCTTCGCCAAGGGCGCCGGAGTATTCGGTGAAGCGGGACCGGAAGCGATCATGCCGCTGCGGCGCGGGCCGGATGGTCGTCTCGGTGTGGCCGCGCACGGCGGCGGTGGTGGCGGAGTGGGTGTAAGCATCCGCATCGACAATAACGGTGGCAAGGAAGTCACCACCAACGAAAGCATGCTGCAGCAGTTCGGCAACGAGATCGGCCAGTTTGTGGAACGCAAGTACCGCGAGCTGCAGAGTCGTGACCTGAAGGCAGGTGGTGTGCTCAGCAGGAGTGCCATGTAATGACCGATACCTTCACCTGGCCGGCAACCAGCCAGAGCACCGGGACCACCACCGCCGCCGTGAAGCGCGCGAAGTTCGGAGATGGCTATGCGCAGGCCGCTGCCGATGGCTTGAATGCAACCTCGCGCAGTTACCAGCTGCAGTTCGTCGGCAACCGCAGGACGATCAACGAGATCGTGGCCTTCCTGGATGGTCACGCCGGCCGCAGCTTCCTGTGGAAGGGGCCGCTGGGGCAGGGGCTGTACATGTGTGATTCCTACACCGACAGCCATCTCGGTGGCCAGGTTTCGACCATCACCGCCACATTCGAGCAGACCTTCCAGACATAGGCATGAGCATGGATCTTCAACGGATCGACCTGGATACCATCCAGCCCAACGGGAAGCGTGGAGAGACCCAGCGGCCCGCTTTCACCAAGATCAACCAGAACTTTCAGCAGGTTGGCCAGGCAGTCGACGGCCTACCCGGGCAGTTCGCTGATGTCATGGCGCGCGCGCCCGCACGCCGCAATCGCCTGATCAATGGCAACTTCGACATCTGGCAACGCGGCAGCAGCTTCGGTATCTCGGGGAACTACACGGCCGACCGATGGTTCCTGCAAAAGGGCAACGTCGACGACGCCGTGTTCAAGTGCAATCCGGCAGCGGTTGGCGATAACAACTTCCCACTCAGTACCTTCACGTTGTCGGTCAGCTCGAGTGGAAATACGGATGGTACAAACCACTTCTTTGTCTTTGAGCAGCGCGTGGAAGACGTCCGCAGCGTCGCTGGCGTGGAGAGCACCGTTTCGTTCCTGGTGTTCAACGCTGGCGCAGCCGGGCGTAAGATCGCCCTGGAATTTGTCCAGACCTTCGGCCCCGGGGGAAGCACCCCTGTGCTGGGAATCGCACCGGAGATGTTCGAGCTGGCCCCCGGGCTGAACCGGATCCGCAGGACAGTGACATTGCCCTCCATTTCAGGGAAGACACTGTCCGGTGACGGTGCGGCCGTGGTCTGCATATGGGTCACCGCGGGCACGCAGTTCGCCAGCCGCACCGCGGGACTGGGCGCGCAACAGGGCCAGCTGTACTTTGGAGAGTTCCAGTGGGAGGCGGGCCCGCTTGCGACGCCATTCGAGTGGAGGCCGAAGGGGGAAGAGCTGCGGCTGTGCCAACGCTACTACCAGGTCGATGCTACTGGCGCGCCTTTTGACGGTGGATCGCGTTTCAACGCGGGCGTGGGCCTGATTCGGGGCGACAACGCGGTGTACCTCACCTACCGATTCAATCAGCGAATGCGAACGGCACCCACGGTCGCTTTCTCGAACCTGTCGCAATGGCGGCTGCTCACGGGAGACGGTGCAACCACCCTGACAGCGCTCAGTGCGGCGGAAGTCACGTCGACACGCATGACCATAATCGGTGCGCTGAACAATGCCGCAGTGGGTCAGGCCGGCATCCTGCAGAGCGGAGATTCGGCTGCAGAAGGCACTGGATTGACCATGGATGCCGAAATCTGAGGTCTGCGGGACGGCTGGAGAGCATCCCGTCGCAGCCGAAACCATAAGGAAAAGCGGAAATGCCACGAAAGATCATCGACCTCGATTCCGTTCAACCGAACGGAAAGCGGGGTGAGACACAGCGCCCGGCGTTCACCAAGATCAACGAGAACTTCGCCGAAGTGTATGGCGTGCTCGGCAGCGTGGCCACCATCGTGGAAGACGTTGAACAACTGAAGAGCGAAATCGAGAAAGAAGCAGAGCAGGCGGTGACCGAAGTTCGTAGCGCCATTGCCACGCTTCCTGCAGCGGTCGACAGCGCCATCCACGGGCGAATTCCTGGAAAGAACCGCCTCATCAATGGCAACTTCGATCTCTGGACAAGAGGAACACCGGTTGGACAGACCGGGTACGGCCCGGACCGGTGGTTCGTTCAGATCGGACTCATGACCAACGCCAGCATCTTCGCCAGAAACAACGTGCCGGGAGACGGTGTCTTTGACGATGCCCGCCTCTCAATGGGAACAAACTCGACCGGTAATGCAGATGCATTCGGGCACTACTTCGTATTCGAACAGCGGGTTGAGAATGTGCGGACCTTTGCCGGAGTGGTCAGCACCGTTTCCTTCACCGTCTACAACCCAGGGGCGGCTGGACGAAAGATCGCAGTTGAGTTCCTGCAGAATTTCGGCACCGGTGGGTCGGAGACGATTCTGGGAGTGGACGCTGAGGTTTTCAGCCTGGTGCAAGGTGTAAACCACATCAGAAAGTCAGTCACGCTGCCCTCGGTCTCTGGAAAAACGATAGCGAGTACGAATCACTACGCGGCGGTCGCGGTGTGGTTGTCATCCGGCAGTGGATTCGATGTCCGCAACGCCAGGTTGGGTGCCCAGTCGGGGCAGCTGTTCTTCGGCGGATTTCAGTGGGAGCAGGGAGGCACGGCGACAGGCTATGACACCCGGCCACTGTCCCACGAGGCTGCGTTGTGCGGCTGGTACGCGCAGCGCATAGATATCAGTGCGGGTGATGCGTTCTCGGTGTGCACGGCTCTCGGTCAGTTCGACTGCGTGGGCCAGCTGTCGTTCCAGCCAATGCGCAGCAAGCCTACGGCGCGGACGTTGGGGGGCGGTGTCAACATGACAGGCTTCGGTATCGCCGGAGGCAATGCTCCTGGCTCCTCCTTCAACATCATTCCGGTCTCGGTATCGGGTGCAGCGATCACCGCGGGAGTGGCTACAGGCGGCATGTCCCCGGGGGCTTCGGGCTATGTCGCACCCAAAGCCGGCGGAATCAGCATCATCCTCGAGGCTGAGATCTGATCCATCGATTCCTTTTCGCATCGGCGAGGGGGACAACGCGCTGTCGCGCCACCAACGACCTGGAATCAGGAAAACAAGAATGGCAATGAAAATCATCGACCTCGATACCGTTCAGGCGAACGGCAAACGGGGTGAAACACAGCGGCCGGCATTCACCAAGATCAACGAGAACTTCGCAGAAGTGTATGGCGGGTTGGATGCCGTCCAGACCGCGGTGGATGGGTTGGATGGCCGAATGGCTGGCCGCAATTGCCTGATCAACGGCGACTTCCGGCTCTGGCAGCGTGGCGCAGTGTTTCCTGCATCCACAGGCCCGCGCTATATCGCCGACCGCTGGTTGGCCAATGCCATCGGCACCAAGGTGGCCGTCACACGCGAGGATGTGCCTGCAGGCGGCGGCCAGGGAGGGCGCCTGCTGGCCGGATCACGCCACCTGCTCCGGCTGGATGTGCAGAGCGTGGCCGGTGCCGGCAACATGGCGCTGGTCCAACAGCGCATCGAGGACGTCCGGAGCCTGGCCGGGCGCACCGTCACCATCAGCTTCAAGGCGCGGTCCTCGGTGGACGATTTCCGCATCGGAGTGGAACTGCAGCAGTCCTACGGAACGGGCGGGTCCACCGCACGCGACAGCATCGGCGCCTCGGTCGTACTCGATACCCTGTGGCGATGGCACCAGGTCACCGTGGATGTTCCCGGCCTTGCCGGCAAGACGCTGGGCCCGGACAGCTACCTGCAACTGAGCTTCTGGCTGGATGCCGGTACCGACTTCGGCGCGCGGGCGTTCGCCGCCGGGCAGAAGAGCGGCAGCGTGCAACTGGTCGAAGTGCAGATCGAAGAAGGCGATACCGCCACCGACTTCGATCGCCGGCCCGAAGCGCTGGAGCTGTTGCTGTGTCAGCGCTACTACGAGACGGTGGATGTGAACCGGATCCTGGGCATCACCTACACCGCCAACGGCGACACGCGCGCGTGCATTCCGTTCAAGGTACGCAAGCGCGTGGCGCCCAGGGTCACCTCGCCCTCCACCGCGCTCAACCTGGTCGGCTTCGGCTCCGAAGGCAGCCTCATCAACTTCAACGGTGGCGATCCGGGCTGGCAGTCCACCGTGGACGCGGCCGTGCTGTCCACGATGTCCAACAACATGCAGCAGTGGGGTGCTGTGGTGGTGTGGTCGACCACCTCCCAGGTCCTGGTGCACGCAGACGCGGAGCTCTGACCCCTGCAACCCCCCCACAAGCGCGCCTGCTGCACTCCCGATTGCCACCTACGGGCGTGTTTCATGGATGGCACATGCAACCAACAGTCCTGAGGGGATTCATGAACCCTCCGTGGCCCGGCATTCCTTCGGAATGAGCCGGCCGAAGTACAACATGACCGCAGGCTTCGACGATGCGGCAAGGAAAGCTAAATGAGCAGAAAGATAATCGACCTCGATACCGTTCAAGCGAACGGCAAGCGGGGTGAAACACAGCGCCCGGCGTTCACCAAGATCAATGCGAATTTTGCGGAGGTCTATGACGGGCTGGGTAATGTGGAATCCACGCTCGCGGGGATCGCAGGCAGGCTGACCGGACGCAATGTTCTGATCAATGGTGACTTCCGCTTCTGGCAAAGAGGCAGCAGCAGGACGGTGGTTGCGCCGCTCGCAGTCTATGTTCCCGACAGGTATCAGATCGTATGTACCGGGGCGGGTCAGGTCAGGGTGGCTCGAAAGGAGTTTGGAACCCCCGCGTTTGGCGTTCCAGGCTACATGAGCTGCGATGTATCCGGGGCGACTGCTGCCACGGAAGCCTTCTGTACGCAGCCGGTCGAAGGGGTGCAGACGCTGTCCGGGTCAAAAGTCACCCTGAGCATGCAGGCATGGGCGGATTCACCCGGAAGAAAAGTCGGCGTGCGCTTCATCCAATCTTTCGGATCGGGTGGATCTCCGGATGTGACCGTTTATGCAGGTGTCCAGGAACTTGGCACTGCATCTTCATTGCGCTACTTCACGGCTGACCTGCCAAGCATCCAGGGAAAAGCAGTCGGACCGAACAGCAAGCTTCATGTCATTGTGGATTTCTGCACGCCTGCGGCCTATGGCGGCCAGCTCGTCGCTCAATCGGGCTCATTCTCCCTGACGTGCATGCAGCTGGAGCGAGGGGCTACTCCGACAGAGTATGAACTGCGGCCAGACTCGATTGAGCTGATGCTCTGCCAACGCTACTTCGAAAAGAGCTACCCCGCGGCGGTATCCCCGGGAACGGTTACCCGCCAAGGGCGGAGCTGTGTAGCACAGTCTACCGCCGCGAACGCTCTGAACTTCTTCTACCAGCAGTACCGGGTTCCCAAACGCAGCTCGGCGGCGGTCACCCTCTACTCCTCCGAGTCCGGAGCGGCAGGGAAAATCTGCCAGAACAACAACGCCGACATCAATGGCGTGGTCGAGGACGCATCCCAATCGGGGTTCTCACTCTACGGCAACAACAACAGTGGCGCCTGGGGAATGTGGTGGCACTGGACATCGGACGCGGAGATCTGAAATGTATCAACTGACGGGAAATCCAGACATTGTCAGGTGCACGGACTCATCCACCTTCATACCGAGAGGGCACCGCTCATGGGCCCTTTACGAGGAGTGGGTGGCGGCCGGAAATACCGCAGTGGCTGCTGAGTCTCTGCTCAGCATGACATCGGAGCGCCGTCATCAACTGTTGCGCTCCCTGGCATGGGACTGGATGACGCCATACGCACTTCGCCTCGGCCACGACAGCATCGAGAACTGCTGCAGCTACATCAACAGTACTGTCCCCCGCTATGCGCAGAATGCCGCTGCCATGATCGCCTGGCGCGACGCAGTCAGTGTCGCGCTCGAGGAGCTTGCCGAAGATTGGCCAGCAGGCGTTGAGACCTGGGAGCAGGTTTGTACGGCACTTCCACAGCCCCACATGTTCGATTGGTCGAAACAGGAGCACACCCCATGATCACCGCCGATGCCCAGCAGCTTGAGCCGGGTGGCCGCATCACCGTCTACGAGCTCGACGCCAGCAGTTTCGGCGCCGACAAGCTCTTCTTCCACGCACACCTGCAGAGCGGCCTCATCTGGTGGCAGGGCCAGGAATATGGCCCCTGGCCGATCGAGGCCAGCGGCTTCGAACGCACCAGCGACCAGCCGCCGAATCCACGCCTGCGCGTGAGCAACATCGATGGCCGCATCACCGCCATGTGCCTGTTGTTCGACGACCTGGTCGGTGCCCGCATCATCCGCCGGCAGACGTTGGCCAAGTACCTGGATGCCGCCAACTTCGAGGAAGGCAATGCCAGTGCGGATCCTGCCGAGCACTTCCCTGATGAAGTCTGGTTCATCGAGCGCAAGATCGGTGAGGACAAGCAGATGGTCGAGTTCGAACTGACCACCGCGATCGATCTCAATGGTCAGCAGCTGCCGGGCAGGCAGATCATCGCCGGCATGTGCGGCTGGCTGGTGCGTGGCGGCTATCGCGGCGCGTACTGCGGCTACAACGGTCCAGCAGTGGCCGACAGCGACGACGTCGCCACCGACGACCCGGCACGTGACCAATGCGGCGGCCGGGTACGCAGCTGCAAGCTGCGCTTCGGCCAGGACAAGCCGCTGCCCTATGGCGGCTTCCCCGCCGCGGGCCTGTTGCGCTCCTGATCGAAACTCCCGATTCCACTTTCCAGGCCCGCCCGCGCGGGCCTTTTTCATGGGTGAAACATGCAACCGACAACCCTGCAGGCCATCCAGGCGCACGCCGTGGCCGAGTACCCGCGCGAATGCTGCGGGCTGATCGTGGCCATTGAAGGCCACGAACGCTATCTTCCCTGCCGCAACGTGGCCGCCACGCCCAGCGAGCATTTCCGCCTGCCGGCTGAGGACTATGCCGTGGCGGAGGACAAGGGCGAGGTGCTGGCCCTGGTGCACAGCCACCCCGATGCCACCGCGACGCCGTCCGATGCCGATCGGGTCATGTGCGAGCGCAGCGGGCTGACCTGGCACATTGTCAGCGTCGGCCAGGTAACGGGCGAGCCACCGCTGTGCGCTGATCTGCAGACCCTGCATCCCTCGGGTTACATGGCACCGCTGGTCGGTCGCCAGTTCGCCCACGGTGTGCTGGACTGCTACAGCCTGGTCCGCGATTTCCACGCACGCGAACTGGGCATCCGGCTGTCCGAGTACGAACGCCAGGATGACTGGTGGAGCCACGGCCAGGACCTGTACAGCCTTGAACGGCTGCACGCCGAGGGCTTCGACCTGATCGAGGGCGAGCCGCGGCGGGGCGACATGATCCTGATGCAGATCCGCTCGCCGGTCACCAATCACGCGGGCATCTACCTCGGCGACGGGCAGATGCTGCACCACCTGCATGGCCGCCTGTCCGAGACCGTGCCCTACGGCGGCATGTGGGCCGAGCGCACTCGTTGCATCGTCCGCCATCGCGAGGTGCGCCATGACTGACCGTCTTCGTACGATCCGCCTGTACGGCAAGCTGGGTGCACGCTTTGGGCGCAGGTTCCGGCTGGCGGTGAACAGCCCGGCCGAGGCCGTGCATGCGCTGTGCACGATGCTGCCGGGGTTCCAGCAGTATCTGATGGGTGCCAAAGCCAAGGGCATGGAATTTGCCGTGTTCAGTGGCCGGCAGAACCTGTCGCGGGATCAACTGCACGACCCGCCCGGGCAGGATGACATCCGTATTGCGCCGGTGATGGTCGGCAACAAGCGGGGGGGCGTGCTTCAGACTGTCATCGGTGTCGTTCTGATCGTGGTTGCCAGCATTTATGGCGGTCCTGGCGCAGGTACTGCAGTCGCAAAGTTCTGGGGAGCGGTCGGCACCGTGGGCTGGAGCATGGCATTGGGCGGCGTCGCACAGATGCTGACGCCGCAGCCCAAGGGAATGGGCGCCAAGGACAGGCCTGAGAATATGCCGAGTCACAGCATGAACGGCACTGTCAACACGCAGGCGCAGGGCAACCCCGTTCCGGTCGCCTATGGCGGCCATGACAGCAAGGGCATGTTCATCGGCTCGGCCGTGATCAGCGGCGGCATTCTGGCGGAGGACCAGTTTTGAACCAGATCACTCATTCCGCACCGCGCACGCGCGGTGCAGCTGCGCCTGTACTGGCGGGCGCCAAGAAGGGCGCGAGCAACGCCCGAACCCCGGTCGAAACCGCCGACAGCCTGCACTCGATGGCGGTGGCCCGCATCATCGACCTCGCCAGCGAAGGTGAGATCCGCGGATTGGTCGCCGGCAAGCAGTCAATCTATCTGGACCAGGTGCCGATCGAGAACCCGGACGGCACGCTGAACTTCTCCGGCGTGGACGTGCAGACGCGCTCTGGCACCCAGGACCAGGAGCACATCAGCGGCTTCCCCTCCATCGAGAACGAAGTCGGTGTCAACGTCGAGCTGCGCAGCGACGCGCCGGTGGTACGCACCGTATCGGGTGCCGACCTGTCGGCCGTCCGTATCCGCTTCGCGGTGCCTGCGTTGCAGAAGACCAACACCGAGAACGGTGACACCGAGGGCTACCGGATCATGTATGCGGTGGATCTGTCCACCGACGGCGGCCCGTTCAGCACGGTGCTGACCGATGCCTTCAGTGGCAAGACCACCAGCCAGTACGAGCGCAGCCGACGCATCGATCTGCCTGCCGGCAACCAGTGGCAGGTGCGTATCCGCCGGCTGACCGCCAACGCCAACAGCAGCACCATCGCCGATACCATCAACGTGCTGTCGATGACCGAGATCATCGATGCCAAGCTGCGCTATCCGAACTGCGCGCTGGCGGCGGTACAGGTTGATGCCAGCCAGTTCCAGAACATCCCCACCCGGTCCTACCAGCTGTGGGGGCGCATCGTACGCATCCCCTCCAACTACGATCCGCTCAGCCGTCTCTACAGCGGCGTGTGGGACGGTACCTTCAAGAGCGGGTGGACCAACAACCCGGCCTGGGTGTTCTTCGACATCGTCACCAACGATCGCTTCGGCCTGGGTCATCGTGTTCCGCTGGACTGGGTGGACAAGTGGCGGCTGTACCAGATCGCGCGCTACTGCGATGAACTGGTCAGCGATGGCCAGGGCGGCAAGGAGCCGCGCTTCACCTGCAGCCTGTATCTGCAGACCCGCGCCGAGGCCTATCGCGTGCTGCAGGACATCGCCACCATGTTCCGCGGCATCAGCTTCTATGCGGCGGGGCAGGTAATGGCCTCGGCCGACATGCCCAAGGACCCGGTGCTGACCTACAGCCAGGCCAACGTCATCGAAGGGCGCTTCCACTATGCCGGCAGCAGCCGCACGGCGCGGCACACGGTAGCCCTGGTGTCGTGGATCGATCCGGACGACTTCGGCCGGCAGAAGGTCGAAGTGGTACAGCACCTGCCCGGCGTGGCCCGCTACGGCATCAACCAGACCGAAGTGACGGCGGTGGGCTGCCATTCGCGTTCGCAGGCGCAGCGCGTGGGCAACCACATCCTGCATACCGAGATGCTGGAAACCGAAACCATCAGCTTCTCGGTGGGCCTGGACGCGCTGGGCTGCATGCCTGGCGACGTGATCCAGGTGGCCGACCCGAACCGCGCCGGCCGCCGCAATGCGGGGCGCATCCGCAGTGCGGGTACGCGCAGCCTGGTGCTGGACCGCATGCCGGAGCAGATCGCGGCCGGTGACACCCTGCGCGCCACCCTGCCCAGTGGGCAGACCGAAGCACGCACGGTGCAGTCGGTGGACGGCGAGACGGTAACGGTCACCGCGCCGTGGTCGGCGGTACCGGTGGCGCAGTCGGTCTGGGCTCTGGAATCGCCGGAGCTGGCCCTGCAGCACTATCGCGTGCTGTCGATCAGCGAAGGCGAGGACCTGACCTATCAGATCACCGCGCTCAAGCACGTGCCGGGCAAGTACGCCGCCATCGACGACGGCACGCGCCTGGAGCAGCCGCCGATCAGCATCATTCCGCCCAGCGTGCAGCCGGCACCGGCCAACGTGCGGATGGCCTCGCATGTGGTGGTGGACCAGGGCATCGCCACGTCCGTGCTCACCATCGAGTGGGATGCAGCGGACAAGGCGATCGGTTATGACGTGGAATGGCGCCGTGGTGATCTCAACTGGGTCCGCGCGGGCCGCGTCGGGACGCAGAGCCTGGAAGTGCGGGGCGTTTACGCGGGCGAGTATCTGGCCCGGGTGCGTGCGGTCAATGCGCTGGGCGCGGTATCGCAGCCGACGCTCAGTGTGCTCACCACCATTGAAGGCAAGACGACGCCGCCCCCCTCGCTGGCATCGTTGACCAGCACCGCCCGTCCCTTCGGCATCGCACTGTCCTGGGGCTTCCCCGCCGGTGCAACCGATACTGAGCGGACCGAGCTCTGGTACAGCACCGGCCCCAATCGCGAGAGCGCGATCAAGCTGGGCGACTTCGCCTATCCGCAGGCCCAGCATCAGATGAACGGCCTGGCCGCTGGCGCGCGCTTCTGGTTCTGGGGACGGCTGGTGGACCGAAGTGGCAACATCGGCCCGTGGTATCCGGCGCAAGCCGGGGTGATGGGTGAATCGAGCAGCAACCCGGATGACTACGACGCCTACTTTGCTGGCCGCATCAACGAAAGCGCGTTGGGCCAACAACTGAGGGGCAAGATCGAGCGTGTCACCGAGGTGCTGCCGCTGCTTTGGGACGCCGAGGCAACCTACAGTCCGGGGCAGACCGTCATCCACGACGGCCGGATCTGGAGCTGGCAGGGCACTGCTGCAGGCAATGAAACGCCGCCGGGCAGCCACTGGAAGAACATCGGCGATGCCATCGCCGAGGCGGGCGCTATCGTCGGCCGCGTCGACCAGCTGGAAATGGACGTCACCGACGTTGATGGCAAGGTGGCCGCGCAGGGGCAGAAGGTCGATGGCCTGTTCGCCCAGGTCAGCGACCACACCGCCGGTGAGGAGGACTACAACGTCGGCGAGAACGATGTCAGCGCCGGCGCCATCACTGTCTACAGCGTGATGGCCGAGAAGGACGCGGCACTGGCCAGGCGTGTGGATACGGTCGAAGCCTCCATCGATGGTGTGCCCGGCAAGATCGAGGGTGTCAGCGCCGCGGTCCAGCAGGTCTCGCAGGCCGTGGTGAACCTGGATGGCAAGGTCAGCGCGACGTATACGGTCAAGGCGCAGATCACCAGCGCCGGGCAGATCTACATGGCCGGCATGGGGCTGGGCGTCGAGCAGCAGCCGGATGGCAGCTACCAGAGCCAGATCCTGATGCAGGCCGATCGCTTCGCGCTGATCAACGAGAGAAACGGACAGATCACCACGCCTTTCGTGGTCGAGAACGGCCAGACCTTCATCAGTCAGGCATTGATCGGAAACGGCAGGATCCAGAACGCGATGATCGGCGATTTCATCCAGTCCAATGCGGTGGGTGCGAGAGGGCAGCCACGCTGGCGGTTGGACAAGAGCGGCGCGATGACCATGACCGGCCCCGACAATGGCGGCTATCTGACCATCGTCAACAATGTGATCCAGGTATTTGATGCAGCAGGAACGCTGCGCGTGCAGATGGGGGTGTGGTGATGCCAGTCGGAATCCAGGTCTTCAACGCTGATGGCAGTCTGGGCTATGACCCGCAGGGCAGGTTGTTTCGCGTGCTTGCAAGCATCCAGTACAGCACGGTTGATGGCAGCGCGACCTTCTCCAGGCAACCGGAAGATACCGATCTGACGGCGGTTGCCCGTGGCAGGTATGCCCCGGACTTCTCGATTGACGTGGCCTCCGGCATCGTCAGCTGGCGCCACGTCAATGTTCCCGCCAAGGGCCGCTATCCCGGCATCGTCGAAATATGGGCTCGCTGAGATGACTGCAGGAATCAAGATCATCAATGACTGGGGCACCGTACTGATCGACGATGCCTTCCCGACACTCGCAATGGTGGCTCAAGGCACCACCACGCTGGATGGCGAGGGGAGCAGGTACATCGGCAACCATGCTGGCATGGTTGCCGTGCGTTCGACCTCGGTGGTTGGAAGCCAGTACTACAATCAGATCGACGGGTATTCGGCTGGGTTGTATCTGTTCGGTCCTCCCGGCGCAGTGGTGCAGTGGTATGTGTACGCGCCGCCGCAGGAGCCACCGAGCAACTTTGGGCTGATCATCCGTGACGGTGCCGGCCGCCTGATGTTCGATGCAGGCAGGAAAGCTGCGCGGGTGGCTGGCCTTCGTTCTGCGTCGACACGGCCAGGCTGGCAAGGGAGTGCCCAGTTTGATCCGGGACGTGCCTGGGCAGTGATGCCCCTGGTCTACGCGTACGATTCGGCGAATACGTTCCAGCGATGGGGCGATCCGCAGGAGTACCTGCAACACGAGGATGTAAGTGTTTCCGGAGGGGCGGTCAACGGTGGAACCATCACCTTCGGGATGACGCAGACAGCGCGGCGTACCTACGGCCCCTACTACGGACTGCCTCTACCCACCCGGTTCACCTATACCGGCAACAATGCAGCCCTCGCGGTGCTTGATGTAACCGGCTACTAGCGCAGACCACGCGTCGGCCTGGAAACAGCGGCCCGGGCGGCCATTTGAGCCGCCCAGGCCCTTCCCGTAGACTGCGCCGTTCCCACGCTCCCCGACGACGCACTGCAGTGATCACGCCACCCTGACCCTTGCCGTACATCGGCAGCCGGCCCGCCCGGCTCAGGAACCCGTGTCTTTCCACTGCAGCGCCATGCGGCCATGCCCGCGTGCGCGCGGAGTTTTCCCATGCAAACGTCCTATCCGCTGCGCCAGCAATGGCTCGGCAACATCCGTGGTGATCTGCTGTCCGGCATGGTCGTCGCCCTGGCCCTGATTCCCGAGGCCATCGCCTTCTCGCTCATCGCCGGCGTTGACCCCAAGGTCGGCCTGTACGCCGCGTTCTCCATCGCGGTGGTCACCGCCATTGCCGGTGGCCGGCCTGGCATGATCTCCGCCGCCACCGGCGCGATGGCACTGGTGATGGTCGACCTGGTCAAGGACCACGGCCTGCAGTACCTGTTCGCCGCCAGCATCCTGGCCGGCCTGCTGCAGGTGCTGGCCGGCGTTTTCAAGCTTGGCTCGCTGATGCGTTTCGTTTCGCGCTCGGTCATCACCGGCTTCGTCAACGCGCTGGCGATCCTGATCTTCCTGGCGCAGATGCCCGAGCTGATCGGCCGCGGTCCCACGGTCTACGTGCTGTGTGCCGCCGCCCTGGCGATCATCTATCTGCTGCCGCGCCTCACCCGCGCCGTGCCGTCACCGCTGGTGGCGATCGTGGTGCTTACGGCCGTGGTGATCGGTTTCGATGTGGACGTGCGCAGTGTTGGCGACATGGGCCAGCTGCCTGACAGCCTGCCGCAGTTCCTCATCCCCGATGTGCCGCTCACCTGGGAGACCCTGCGCATCCTGCTGCCGGTGTCGGCCACGCTGGCCGTGGTTGGCCTGCTCGAATCGATGATGACCCTGCAGATCGTCGAGGACATCACCGAGACGCCCAGCGAGCGCAACCGCGAATGCGTCGGCCAGGGCGTGGCCAACACGGTCACCGGTTTTCTCGGCGGCATGGCCGGCTGCGCGATGATCGGGCAGTCGGTCATCAACGTGACGTCGGGTGGCCGCGGCCGCCTGTCCTGCCTGGTGGCCGGCGTGCTGCTGCTGGTGCTGGTGGTGTACGGCAGCGACCTGGTGCGGCAGATCCCGATGGCCGCGCTGGTGGCGGTGATGATCATGGTCAGCATCGGCACCTTCAGCTGGCGCTCGCTGCGCGACCTGCGCACGCATCCGCGCAGCTCTTCGGCCGTGATGCTGCTGACCGTGGTGGTCACCGTGGCCACCCACGACCTGGCCAAGGGCGTGCTCAGTGGCGTGCTGCTGTCGGCGCTGTTCTTCGCGCGCAAGGTCGGCCGCATGCTGGATGTACAGCGCGAAGATGCCGGAGACACGCAGGTCTACCGCGTACGTGGGCAGGTGTTCTTTGCCTCGGCCGGCCAGCTGGGCGCCGCGTTCGACTACCAGCATGTGGCGCCGAAGGTGCAGATCGACCTGCGTGACGCCCACCTGTGGGACCTGACCGCGGTAGCCGCGCTGGAACGCTCGCAGGAAAAGCTGGCCGCGCATGGGGCGGAGGTGACGGTGGGGGGCCTGAATGCGGCCAGCCAGACGTTGATCGAACAGGTGGGCGGGCGCGGCGGCGGGCACTGAGGTTCCAGCGTCCGCGTCTGAGACGGCGTGCACGCATTCTGAATCCAGTCAGGCAGTTGAAACCGGCGCCGTCGTAGCATTGCCCGCGTGATGGGGCCGATGGACGGCCCCTCCTTGCCGGCACCCGCTGGCAACACGCAAGGGAGAAACTGGCAATGCAGGCAATGGGCGCGCTTGGGCGCAGCGAACGGGTTGGCGTCGGCCATGGGTATTGGAAGGTGCTGGCCCTGTGCCTGGCGCTCACCGCATGCCAGGCGCCTTCTTCCCAGGCATCGGCCGAAACGGCGGCTCCTACGTCGATCGCCGCGGCATCGCCGGCATCCCCTTCCGGCCCGGCATCGGCAGATTCCCCCCACTACCCGGATGCGTCCTATACCGAAGGTCGGCTGCGCCCCGCCTATGGCTGGTGTGTGGATGGGGTGGAGGATGCAGGCAAGCTGCAGGCCTGCGGCAAGGACGAACTCGCCTACCAGGAAGTGCGCCTCGAAGCGGCGGCCAGCAAGGCGCTGGCCGGGCTCGACGCCGCTGCCCGGTCTGCATTCCAGGCCACCCAGGCGAGCTGGCGCAGCGATACAGACCGTTATTGCCGCGATGTCCCCAACGGCAGCGTGCAGCAGCTGCAGGGCGCGCAGGAATGCCGCCTGTACCGTGTCGCCAACCGTGCCGATCAGCTGCTGGCGCAGAGCGCGCCGCCGGATACCTCGTATACCCAGGCAGCGCTGCGTCCGGAATACACCCGTTGCGTGCAGGACGCCCGCGGCATGGACGACCAGCTGGAAGCCTGCGATACGGCCGAGCTCGCCCACCACAAGGCGCTGCTGGAAGCACAGGTCGCGCGACTGATGGACGGCCCCGACGGCCCGGCCAAGGACCGCTGGATGGACGAGCAGGCCAACTGGGCTGCAGACACGGACAAACACTGCAGCCAGGCCACTGACAGCGTGGGCCCGGCGTTGGATGCACAGTCGTGCCTCATCAATCGTTACGCCAACCGTGTGGTGGAACTGCAGAAGGGCGTGTTGGCGCGATGATGGGCCTCGATGCCGGCATTGCAGGGGGCCTCGACGCCGATCCGAAAGCCCGTCTGCTGGCAGGGCAGCGGAATTGACTGCGGTCAAGCCTTCAAGATGTTCTTGAAACGACAGTTTCGTTGAGATTCGTGAGCATTGGGCATCATGTGAGCGACCTCAACATACGAATTCGCGAACGCGATCGCGAGGACGTTGCGCCGTGCAGAATGCAGTTGGGACAAGGTGCACACATTCTGAATCCAGTCAGGCATCTGAAATCCACGCTGGCGTAGCATGCAATTCCCGATGGGGCCGATGGACGGCCCCGCGTTGACGGGCCCCGCGCCTGGATGCCAAGGAGATGCAAGCAATGCAGGGAACAAACCACCTTCCAGCGGCCCCCCGCGAAACGTTCGGCAGGGCCGGGGCCATCGCGTTTGCGCTGGCCCTGGGCCTCAGCCTGGCAGCATGCCAGGCCAAGAGCCCGGAGGCGGATACGGCAGTTGCCCCCGCGGCCGCCGCGCCTGCCACTGCATCGCCGCCGGCCACCGCAGAGCCTGCACGCGCCGCACCTGCCACGACAGCGGCCGATGCCGATGACCAGGACATGCCGCCGCAGCGCCCGGATGATTCCTACAACAAGGCCACGCTGCGGCCGCAGTACGCCACATGCGTGAAATCCAGCGGCGGCGAGACACCGGCACTGCAGGCGTGTGGTGATGACGAACTTGCCTGGCAGGAGCAGCGGCTCGAGCAGGCGTTCATGCGGATCGTCGACGGTCCCGACAGCAAGGACAAGGACAGGCTGATGGACGAGCAGGCCGCCTACATGTCCGATACCAATCGCTACTGCAGCTGGAACCCTGCCGAAGACGGGCAGGGGCAGATGCTGGACGCGCAGTCCTGCCGGATCAATCGCACGGCCAACCGTGCCGACGTGCTGCAGGCACTGACCTCGAAGTAATTCCCCCGCGAAGGAGTGCAGGAAAATGGATGTTGTGACCCAGGCAAAGCAGGCAATGGACAACTGGCATCGCGGCCAGACGTCGGCGCATTTCGAAACCGGAGGTCGCGGCCCCGGCCACGTTTCCACCGGCAGGGGCGACCATGGCGGCGTGTCGTATGGCAGTTACCAGTACGCCACCAACGTTGGGGGCGTGGACGAATACATCGCCGCCTCGCGCTACGGCAACCGCTTCAACGGCCTGCAGGCAGGAACCCCGGCCTTCACCGAACGCTGGAAGGAAGTGGCGGCCGCCGACCCGGCAGGGTTTGCCAGGGACCAGCACGACTTCATCCAGCACAAGTACTACGACGTGCAGATGGGCCGCCTGAAGGATGTGGGCATCGATCTCTCCAGCCGTGGTGCGGCCGTGCAGGATGCGCTGTGGAGTACCTCGGTGCAGTACCGCGGCATGACCCGGTCGGTGTTCCAGAAGGGCCTGCAGCAGGCCTATGGCGAAGACTTCAAGCTGACTGAGCTGAGTGACGAGCAGATTGTCCGCGCGGTGCAGGACTACAAGCACGCCAATGTGCAGGTGCACTTCCAGAGCTCGCCCACCCTGTGGGATTCGCTGCGTGATCGTGCGCTCACCGAGAAGACCGCACTGGTCGGGCTGGCGCGCTACGACCAGGTCAACCACAACCCCGAGGCTTTCCGGGGCAAGGATTACCAGCAGGCGTTCGGTGAACCGGAGCCCGGCCAGCGCGGCCAGCGTGCGGCCGCATCGGCGATGGCCGACGGCGTGCTGGCACCCGGCGAGCGCGGTACCGAGGTCCAGGCCCTGCAGGCCAAACTGATCCAGGCCGGCCATACCGGCCGCAACGGGCAACCTCTGACGGCCGATAGCCACTACGGTGCCAATACCGAGCATGCGGTGCGCGAGTTCCAGCAGGCGCATGGGCTGACCGTCGATGGCAAGGCCGGCCGGCAGACCCTGCAGGCCCTGGATACGGCAGTGCGCGAGCACACGCCGGCGCAGCCTGTGGCACTGGCCACGCCTGCACCCGCACCCGCACCCGCGACTGCGCGGGAACCCGATGCCGCCGCCGCGCCCGGTGGCCAGCGCATCGTCGTGGTCGAACCCTTTGGCAACGGCAGCAGCAACCGCACGCTGCGTCATGGCACCAGTGGCGAGGATGCCTATCGCGAACTGAAGATCCATCACCCCAACACCAATGCCGAAGCCGTGCGCACCGGCAATGCCGCCAAGGCTGACCGCCCGTCGGCCATGGTCGAGGGCGAGCTGGAAACGGTACGGACCCGCGGCGATCGCAACGGCATTCCGTTGGTGCACAAGGATCTGATCCTGAGCAATCCCCGCGGCGACCGTGAAGTGATGATTCCCAATCCCGTCGCGGGGTACGTGCAGGTCAACAACGACAAGTGGAACTCCATCAGCATCTGGAGCCATCCGGCCGGGCATCCGCAGCGTGAACTGGTCGGGCAGGTGCTGCACGGTGCGCGTGGAACCACCCCCTACAAGACCGGTGATTTCGTCGAGTACGGTGCGCCGTTGATCCGCCAGTCCGATGCCGGTACCCCGGGTGCCGTGCACGCGCATATCGAGCTCGAGCCCGATCAGTACCGCAGGTTCCTGGGTGACATGCTCAACGACCGCATCACCCTGGGCGGCAAGGTCCACGCGCAGGGCCCCGAGGCCGCGCAGGCCGCACGCAGTGCGCAGCAGGCGCCGATGGCCGATGGCGTGCTGAAGCAGGGCGAGCGGGGCGATGAGGTCAAGGCCTTGCAGGGCAAGCTGGCGGCGCTGGGCTATGCCGGGGCCGATGGCAAGCCGCTGCACGCCGATGGCGTGTATGGCAAGGACACCTTTGCGGCGGTCAAGCAGTTCCAGGCCAACAACGGCCTGGACGACGATGGCAAGGCAGGCCGCAAGACCCTGGCGCAGGTCGATGCCCCCAACGCGGTGAAGGCCGGTACCGCGCCGGCGGCTCCGGCCCGGGCCGAGTCCGCAGCGCCGGCCAGCATGCGCGACCCCGGGCATGTCGACAACGCGCGCTTCGGCCAGGCCCTGGACAAGCTGCAGGCGCTCGAACAGCAGCGCGCCCAGGCCGGCCTGAAGCCATTGTTCGCCAACCCGCAGGAAGCCGAGCGTGCGGCCGGCCAGCTGGCTTATGAAAGCAAGGTGTCCGGCATGCGCCAGATCGACCACGTCGTGGCCCGCCCCGACGGCACCGGCCTGTTCGCGGTGCAGGGCGAGCTGGGCGATCCGGCGGCGCAGCGGACCTTCGTCGACCGCCAGCAGGCGGTATCGCACTCGGTCGAGGCCAGCAGCCGGCAGAGCGAGGCGCTGGACAGCCAGTTCAACCAGCGTGCGCAGGAACAGCAGCAGGAACAGGTGCGCAACCGCGGGTTGTAAGCCACGCGGCGCCCCGGGGCCGGTCGACCGGCCCCGGAGCCACCCGCCGCCATTCAGCCGTCCGGTGTAAACTATTGATCTCACTGGCAATGCCAGTCTCCACGATCAACACCCCGATGACGTCCGCCACCGCCCGTTACGCCGATTCCCTGCGCCTGTCCGTTGCCCCGATGATGGACTGGACCGACCGCCATTGCCGCGTGTTCCATCGCGTGCTGGCGCCGGGTGTGCGCCTGTACACGGAAATGGTGCATGCCAACGCGGTCATCCACGGTGATCGCGAGCGCCTGCTCGGCTTCGACCGCAGCGAGCAGCCGCTGGCGCTGCAGCTGGGTGGCAGCGATCCCGCGCTGCTGGCGCAGGCCGCACGCATCGCCGCCGAGTGGGGCTACGACGAGGTCAACCTCAACTGCGGCTGCCCGTCCGACCGTGTGCAGGCCGGGCGCTTCGGCGCCTGCCTGATGCGTGAGCCGATGCTGGTGGCCGAGTGCGTGGCGGCGATGGTCGATGCCGTCGAGATCCCGGTGACGGTGAAGTGCCGCCTGGGCGTGGACGAGGACAACGACTACGACGTGTTTGCCGCCTTCGTCGACCGCCAGGTCGCCGCCGGTGCCGCGATGGTGGTGGTGCACGCGCGCAACGCG
>Ga0153948_1000363_pt1 | contig 24541 bp, 18 predicted proteins | sample TSNJ032MetaG_FD_104696 | JGI IMG/M metagenome (GOLD analysis project Ga0153948, IMG submission 104696) | Attine ant fungus gardens microbial communities from New Jersey, USA - TSNJ032 MetaG | ecosystem: Host-associated > Fungi > Mycelium > Unclassified | place: USA: New Jersey, Wharton State... | reverse complement strand
CTTCTATCGCATTGAAGACCTCTACAAGCCCTACCACCGCACGCTTGAAGGCTTGCTGCAGTCGACCCGCGAGCGGTTTGGCTATGCGGTCCTGATCGATTGCCATTCGATGCCGGGTGGTGTGCGTCCGGGAGAAGTGGCTTCACGTCCTGATTTCATTATCGGTGACCGGTTCGGTCGTTCGTGCAGCGAGCGCCTCACGCAGGCGGCTATCGAGCTGTTGCGGGATCTCGGTTACACGGTCGCGCATAACAAGCCCTATGCGGGCGGTTTCATCACCGAACATTATGGCCGGCCCGCCGTTGCGTGCCATGCCTTGCAGATCGAGATTAACCGCAGTCTCTATGTAAATGAGCAATCGCTGCACAAGCTCACGGGTTTCGACACATTATGTGGTGATCTGCATCAGTTCCTGAGCGACCTCACATCCTTGCCGGATGATCTGTTTATCGCGCCGCCGCTTGCTGCCGAATGAGGTGTTCGGCGGCATGTCGCACAAATGCGACAAGCCCATGGTAAGTATAAGAAATTCAATTTAGCAGGCAGATAAAAAGAGCCGCGCTCGAACAATACGAACGCGGCCAAAGACTAGGGAGGAAATGCCCCGAAAGGCATCGACAGGAAGACCTGTCTGATCTTTAAGTTACGCGCGAAAGGTGCTTGCGTCAAGAAAATGCGCATCTTTTTTGGGCGGATTTTTTCTTGCTCAATAATTGAGCAAAATTAGCATGGATGCACAAGTTGCAGCCATGTCTTGGAAACAGGAGAATGGGGTTGCTCATCGACAAGGCATTTTTTTCCGAAGTGACAGCGGCGGCAGCAGCTGAAACTTTGCCGCGTTTTCGTCAATTGAACGCGGTGGACAACAAATACAGCGTCGGATTCGACCCTGTGACCGAAGCGGACCGTGCTGCGGAACGGGCGATTCGTGCCGTCATTGGGCACCGTTATCCGGAGCACGGCATTCTGGGCGAGGAATATGGCCCGGAAAATACCGACCGCAGCCATGTCTGGGTTATCGACCCCATAGACGGCACGCGCGCCTTTATATCCGGTCTGCCTGTCTGGGGCACGCTGGTCGGCCTGACAGTGGATGGCGATGCACGCGCCGGGATGATGTCACAGCCTTTCACGGGTGAGCTGTTCTTCAGCGACGGCGAAGGCGCCTATTTGCTGCGCGAAGGTGACGGTGAGGAGCCGCGCCGTCTTTCCGTGCGCAAGGGCGCGACCTTGGCGGATGCGACGCTGTTCACGACGACGCCAGCGATGTTCAAAGGCGAGAATCGCCAGGGGTTTGACCGGCTTGAAAGCGCGGTACGCCTGTCGCGTTATGGTGTGGATTGCTACGCCTTTGCGATGCTCGCAGGCGGTTATGTCGATATCGTCGTCGAGGCTGGTTTGCAGCCTTACGATATCGTGGCGCTCATCCCGATCATCGAGCAGGCGGGTGGCGTGATCACACGTCGCGATGGCGGGCCTGCCGAAGAGGCTGGTGATATTGTTGCAGCAGCAACGCCGGAACTGCACAAGGCCGCGCTCGATTTGCTGAACGGCTAAATCTCTACGGGGAATCGGCGTGTTCGGCTGATTCCCCATCGCTGCCTGTCAGACGCCGGAGAACTCCGGCTCGATGGTTTCCGGCATGGTTTCGACATCGGACGATCCGGGAATGAAGGCGTCGAATGCGGCCCAGAGCTGCTCGCGATAAAAATCGGCTTCCTGCAACAATTCGTGGCGTCCGCCGTCGATCGTAATCAGTGAAACATTGCGCGTGCGCGCAGCAAAGCGCTCAAGCACCGGCGTTGAGACAACGCGTTCGTCGCCCGCTGCAATGATCAGTACAGGCACACTGGGGCTTTCCTCATAGAAATCTGGCTGATTGATGCGGCGCGCCGTTTCAAGCGCCCCCCACACCCAGCGCACAGTCGGTCCGCCTAGCGCCAGATCGGGGAAGAGGCGTGTGATTTCCGTGTTGCGCATAAAACGCGCCGGATCGCTGGTCAGCGGATTTCCGGCAAAGGGTCGCGCAGTCAGCCTTTTCCCACCAGAGGCATAGAGCGTTCCAAGCCCGATGCGTCGCAGCGTGGCGGCCAGGCGGCGCACGACATCGTCGCTCAATTTCTGTGTGGCGAGGCCCATGAAAGGCGCGCACAGCACCATGCGCGTGATGCGGGACGACAGGCTGCCCATTGAAGCCAGCGCCACCATGGCGCCGGAAGAATGGCCGAGAATATAGAAGGGCGGCGGGCAATCGGGCAGAACAATATCTGTCAGAAAATGATCCAGATCTTCCTGATAATCATCGAAACTGCGGACATAGCCGCGAAGCCTGTCGCGCAGCAGCCGGTGAGAGCCGCCCTGGCCGCGCCAGTCGAAGGTGGCGGCAACAAAGCCGCGCGCCGTCAGCTCGCTCATCGTCTCGAAATATTTTTCGATGAATTCGTTTCGACCTTGCAGCACGATGACCGTGCCGCGCACCGGGCCTGTTTCGGGCTTCAGGATGCTGTAGCGCAGGGTTTTGTCGGGATAATCGGAATGGCTCGTAAAAAAGCCGGACCGTATGCCATGCGGAATCGGATTCGCATCGGTTTCGAACAGTAGTTCCGACATCCGTTGCGCAGCCTTTCGCGAATGATAATGCCCTGATCGTCTCGAGTATTATGCGCGAAGTAATGACAAAAAGTAACCGGAAGTTCGCGGGCGAACTTCCGGCCAAAGGATCGTCAGGTGCAAGGGACGTTGCGGCCGGACGTTCCGACTTCTCAAATGTTTAGTAGCCGCCCGGGCGACGTTCACCGACGATACGTCCGGAGAATGCATCGACCATAACGATGACGCGACGACCATTCGGACGTGTGGCGCGGACCATATAGGTGTCGCGATCCCGGCGCATGTCGCCGACTGCATAGCCGCGGCGTTCCAGCATGCGGGTGACTTCACGCGGGCGCAGCGTATCGCGATTACCCCAGTCGGGGCGACGATCCGGGCGACCATAACCGGGCGGCGGAGGTGGTGCATCCGGGCGCGGCGGGCGTGGGCGATAACCATCATTGTTGTCGTAATACTGAACCTGGACGCGCAAACCCGAGCTGTCAGCGAGGGAAGGGGTCGCAAAGCCGGTAGCGACGGTGGCAAGTGCGGCAAAAGCGAGAACAGCTTTTTTCATAACCGTGATCCTTAATAAAACCTGCCGAGCGACAGGCATGACGGGACATGTATTAGCCCCAAGCAGATGAACGCTCGCGGAAGATGATGTTCATTTTGGGTTCACTGTGCGGTTGCTCCCAAAAATGTAGGCCGCTACGGATCAGGAGTTGTTACGCGAAGTGACATGCCGTGTAGGCGAGGCTGGCGGGATTGTTGTTTGAGAACACTCTTGAAAAGCAAAACAGCCATTCCCAAATGAGTTTTGCGGTCGCCAAAAAGGGGCCGCCGGCACCAAGGAATTCGCCAATAAGGGAGTTTCGCCGCCACGCATGATCCCGAAGCCGCAGGTCGGTTTTTGGAAGAGGTCATGCCGAACCATGCATCATGTCGCTCTGAAGGAGGGCTAACACATGCGTCACGTAGATTTTTCCCCGCTCTATCGTTCCACGGTTGGTTTCGACCGGCTTTTCACCATGCTTGATTCGCTCGCTTCGCCGGAGGGCACACAGTCCTATCCGCCGTATAATATTGAGCGCACGGGTGAGAACACCTATCGCATCACCATGGCCGTTGCGGGCTTTTCCGAAAGCGAACTTGAAATCGAAGCCCATCGCAACCAGCTGACCGTAAAGGGCCAGAAGGCTGACGAAAAGGCATCCGATATCGGTGAAGTGCTTTATCGCGGTATTGCTTCGCGTGCTTTCGAGCGCCGCTTCCAGCTTGCTGATTTTGTCGAAGTCGCTGGTGCAAGCCTCAAGAATGGCCTTCTGCACATCGACCTCAAGCGCGAGATTCCTGAACAGATGAAGCCGCGCAAGATCGAAGTCGCCAAGGCTGGTTCCGACAGCGCTCAGCAGATCGAAGCCAAAACCGCGCACTAATCACTGATCAGCTTGTAGAAATAAGAAAGGCGGCGCTGCAAAGCGCCGCCTTTTCTCTTTATGGTGCGTATAGATCAGATACTCAGGCGATCATGTCGCCGAACCGGTCCACATCTTCTTCCGTGTTGGCGAAGCTGGTCACAAAGCGGGCGAATATTTCGCCCTCACCGATGCGGTTTTCTTCCGAATGCGGCGGGTTCCAGTCGTAGAAGATCGCTCCGGCATTGCGCAGGCGGTCATAGACCGACTGTTTCATGATGGCAAAAACTTCATTGGCTTCCGGCTTCCAGGCAAGGCGCATCTGGCTGGACGCGTTGACGTGGCCTGCAAGGCGGGTTGCCAGCGCATTGGAATGACGTGCGAGTTCCAGCCACAGATCATCTTGCAGGTAGGCATCGAACTGTGCAGCCACAAAACGGGTCTTGGAAAAGAGCTGTGCTGCGCGCTTGCGAATGAACGGCAGATCCTTTGCGCGCGCCGGGTCCATGAAGACCAGCGCTTCCGCGCACCAGCAGCCATTCTTGGTGCCGCCGAAGGAGACGATATCGACGCCCTGCTTCCATGTCATTTCGGCCGGTGTCAGGCCGAGCGTAACCAGCGCATTGGCGAAACGTGCGCCATCCATGTGAAGCGGCAGACCAGAATCGCGACAGATTTTCGAAATGGTGGCGATTTGTTGCGGTTGATAGAGCGTGCCGACTTCCGTAGCCTGCGTGATGCTGACGGCCATTGGCTGTCCGGCATGGACGAAAGCCGGGTTGAAGCGCTTCAGTTCCCTCTTGAGGAGTTCAGGGTCGATGCGGCCGAGCGCACCGTCAATGGGATGAAGACGTGCGCCGCCGGTGAAGTATTCAGGCGCGCCGCATTCATCTTCGATGACATGCGCTTCGCGATGCACCAGTGAAACGCCGCCTGGACGGTTGACGCTGGCCAGTGCCAGCGAGTTCGCGGCTGTGCCGGTGCCGACGAAGAAGACGGCAACTTCGCGCTCGAAGACTTCATTGAAACGCTGCTCGACGCGCTTGTCGAGTTCGCTTGCGCCATAGGCGGCGGCAAAACCGGCTGCGTGCAGCGAAAGGCTTTCCGCAATTTTCGGATGGGCGCCCGCCCAGTTGTCTGATGCAAAATGCACGTATTCCTCCAGATGGGTTAAATGGGCTTACGTTCAGTTGATGTCTCTATAACCTGTCTGACAGAAGCGGTTAAGGCCCGGCTTACGCGAAAAATGTCATCAACCTGCCTATTTTATAGGCAGCGGCACTGTGAACAAAAGCGCGCCAAACTGACGCAATGGCGGCTAAACGCAATTAAAATCCAGTAAAATCACAGCTTTTGATATTTTATTACGGAAGTTGCTGAGAAAAATTGCGTTTCCATCTTGTGAGGCAATTTGAATTCTGTCATACGTAATTAGGACAGCAATGCTGTCCAATTAAAAGCTGATGCAGGCGGAAAACACGGATAGAACCGTGCCGTCGGTTTCAGAAATAAAAGCGCTGTGCTGGCAGGCCAATGGCTTGACGGTCACCGGCGCTCCGACTGTGACAGGGAGTTTCGAGTGCGCCATCATCTGGCGGGCTGGATATCGTCTGTCCGAGCCTGATGAGAATAAGGCGCTAAACATCGTTCCTCGCACCGGCTTTGCCCGCTTGGCCTTGCCATTTGCCCGGAACCTCGTCCAACGCCTTGTCGATAAGGCTTTCCATAGAATGAACACACCAGCGAGATGGTTGTCACCATCTCGGTATATACTGATCGCGCGCCTCATGAAGAGGGCCAAACGGAGGGAATGACGATGACGCATTTGACGCCATCTGTATCGAATGTGGTTTCTCACAACGTACAGAACGGAACGGTCAAAGCTGCGACGACCGCTTCCACCCGAACGACGCGAAAAACTAAGGCGGCGGGTGTCCCGCCAGCTCAAGGTCTCTACGATCCGCGTAACGAGCATGATGCGTGCGGCGTTGGCTTCATTGCCCATATGAAGGGCAAGAAGTCGCATGAGGTCGTGGAAAACGGCCTGAAGATGCTCGAAAACCTTACCCATCGCGGCGCCGTTGGCGCTGATCCGCTGATGGGCGACGGCGCAGGCATTCTCGTACAGATTCCAGATCGCTTTTTCCGTGAGGAAATGGCGCGTCAGGGCATCGATCTGCCGCAGCCGGGCCATTATGGCGTCGGCTATCTGTTCATGCCGCGCGATGCCCAGTTGCGCGCCCATGCCGAAGAAATCGTCAAGGAAGTAATCGCTGCCGAAGGCCAGCAGTTCATCGGCTTCCGTGACGTGCCAGTCGACAATTCATCCTTGTCGAAGGCGCCGGATATTGCCGCGACCGAACCTTTCCATGTTCAGGTCTTCATCGGCCGCAACCCGATGCTGGAAACCGACGATGAGTTCGAGCGCCGCCTGTTCGTGCTGCGCAAGGTCATTTCCAACCGCATCTATCAGGAAAACGACGGCAACGATAACGGCTTCTATGTCGTCTCCATGTCGGCGCGCACGGTCGTCTATAAGGGCATGTTCCTGGCTTATCAGGTCGGCAGCTATTATAAGGACCTGCGCGATCCGCGCTTTGAAAGCGCGGTGGCGCTGGTTCACCAGCGTTTCTCGACCAACACCTTCCCGTCCTGGCGTCTGGCTCACCCTTACCGCATGGTCGCGCATAACGGCGAAATCAACACGCTGCGCGGCAATGTGAACTGGATGGCGGCGCGTCAGGCTTCGGTCGACTCGGAACTGTTCGGCAACGACATTTCCAAGCTGTGGCCTATTTCCTACGAAGGCCAGTCGGATACGGCCTGCTTCGACAATGCGTTGGAATTCCTGCATCAGGGTGGCTACAGCCTCGCTCACGCAATGATGATGCTGATCCCCGAAGCATGGTCCGGCAACAAGCTGATGTCGGATGATCGCCGGGCATTCTATGAATATCACGCAGCCCTGATGGAGCCATGGGACGGCCCTGCCGCCGTGGCCTTCACGGATGGTCGCCAGATCGGCGCAACGCTGGACCGTAACGGCCTGCGTCCGGCCCGCTACATCGTAACTGACGATGATTTCGTCATTCTGGCTTCGGAAGCCGGTGTTCTGCCGGTGGAAGAAAAGAAGGTCGTCAAGAAGTGGCGTCTTCAGCCGGGCCGCATGCTGCTCATCGATATGGAAGAGGGCCGCATCGTTTCCGATGAGGAAATCAAGTCGCAGATCGCGCAGAAGCATCCCTACAAGCAGTGGCTTTCAAACACCCAGCTCATTCTGGAAGACCTTAGCCCGGTCGAACCGCGTGCGCTGCGCAAGGATGTGAGCTTGCTCGACCGTCAGCAGGCCTTCGGTTACAGCCAGGAAGACACCAAGCTTCTGATGTCACCGATGGCAACCACCGGTCAGGAAGCTATCGGTTCGATGGGTACGGATACGCCGATTTCGGCCATGTCCGACAAGTCGAAGATGCTGTTCACCTATTTCAAGCAGAACTTCGCGCAGGTCACCAACCCGCCGATTGATCCGATCCGTGAAGAACTGGTGATGAGCCTCGTCTCTTTCATCGGCCCGCGCCCGAACATTTTCGACCTTATCGGCAATTCACGCCGCAAGCGTCTGGAAGTGCGCCAGCCGATCCTGACCAATGGCGATCTGGAAAAGATTCGGTCCATCGGTCACACGGAAGACCGTTTCGACACCAAGACGCTCGACATCACCTATAATACGGGTGAGGGCGCAGCTGGCATGCATGGCGCTATCGAGCGTCTGTGCGACCGGGCCGAAGCGGCTGTTCATGGCGGCTACAACATCGTCATCCTGTCCGACCGTCAGGTCGGTCCGGACCGTATTCCGATCCCGGCTCTGCTGGCGACGGCTGCCGTGCATCACCATCTGATCCGCAAGGGTCTGCGGACTTCGGTCGGCCTCGTGGTCGAATCGGGTGAACCGCGTGAAGTGCACCATTTCGCCTGCCTTGCAGGCTATGGCGCCGAAGCGATCAACCCGTATCTCGCCTTCGATACGCTGCTCGACATGCATCGCCGTCGTGAGTTTCCGCCGGAAGTCGACGAATATGAAGTGGTCAAGCGCTACATCAAGTCGATCGGCAAGGGCATTCTTAAGGTTATGTCCAAGATGGGCATCTCGACCTACCAGTCCTACTGCGGCGCGCAGATTTTCGACGCTGTCGGCTTGCAGTCGAGCTTTGTCGACAAGTTCTTCTTCGGCACGGCCACCAGCATCGAAGGTGTTGGTCTGGACGAAATCGCCGAAGAAACCGTGCGCCGTCACACCGATGCTTTCGGTAACGACCCGGTTCTGCTGACCTCGCTGGAAGTCGGCGGCGAATATGCCTACCGCATGCGCGGCGAGGCGCATCTGTGGTCGCCGGACGCGGTTGCCAAGCTGCAGCATGCAGTGCGCACCTCGAACCCGGATACGTTCACCGAATATACGAGCATGCTCGACTCCAAGTCGGCGCAGGCCAAGACCATTCGCGGCCTGTTCGATATCCGCTTTGCTGAAGATCGCGGTCTCAAGCCGGTTTCCATCGATGAGGTTGAACCGGCGGTCGATATCGTCAAGCGCTTCTCGACCGGTGCCATGTCATTCGGCTCGATCAGCCGTGAGGCGCATACCACGCTGGCGCGGGCGATGAACGCCATTGGCGGCAAGTCGAACACGGGTGAGGGTGGCGAAGAGCCGGACCGCTTCTATCCGCTGCCGGATGGCACGCCGAACCCGGAACGCTCCGCAATCAAGCAGGTTGCATCGGGCCGTTTCGGTGTGACAACCGAGTATCTCGTCAACTCCGATCTGATCCAGATCAAGGTTGCGCAGGGTGCAAAGCCCGGCGAAGGCGGTCAGCTGCCGGGTCACAAGGTCGATGCGACCATCGCCAAGACCCGCCACTCGACCCCGGGCGTTGGCCTCATTTCGCCACCGCCGCACCATGACATCTATTCGATCGAAGATCTGGCGCAGCTGATCTACGACCTGAAGAACGTCAATCCGGCTGCCGATATTTCGGTCAAGCTGGTGTCGGAAGTGGGTGTCGGCACGGTTGCGGCCGGTGTTGCCAAGGCACGCGCCGACCACATCACCGTATCGGGTTATGATGGCGGCACGGGCGCTTCGCCGCTCACCTCGCTGAAGCATGCCGGTAGCCCATGGGAAATCGGCCTTGCCGAAACCCACCAGACGCTGGTGCTGAACGGGCTTCGCTCCCGCGTGGCCTTGCAGGTCGATGGTGGGCTCAGGACCGGTCGCGACGTGGTCATTGGTGCGCTGCTGGGGGCTGACGAGTTCGGTTTCTCGACGGCTCCGCTGATTGCTGCCGGCTGCATCATGATGCGCAAGTGCCATCTCAACACCTGCCCTGTGGGCGTGGCGACGCAGGATCCGGTTCTGCGCAAGCGCTTCAAGGGCACGCCGGAACATGTCATCAACTTCTTCTTCTATCTGGCGGAAGAAGTGCGTGCGCTGCTGGCTTCGATGGGCTTCACCAAGCTGGAACAGATCATCGGCGAGACCGATCTTCTGGAAAAGCAGGACATGATCGACCATTGGAAGGCCAAGGGTCTCGATTTCAGCCGCATTTTCTACAAGCCTGAGGCCGAGAAACACGAGATCTACTGGACCGAGCGTCAGCATCATCCGATTGAGGACGTTCTGGACCGTAAGCTGATCGCGGAAGCCATGCCTGCGCTCGAAGAACGCAAGCCGGTCAAGATCGACATCGGTATCAAGAACGTTGACCGTTCTGCCGGTGCCATGCTGTCGGGTGAAGTTGCCAAGCGGTTCCGCCACAAGGGCCTGCCGGATGAAACCATTGCTGTTACGCTTCGCGGTACGGCTGGCCAGTCCTTCGGCGCATTCCTCGCGCGCGGTATCTCGTTCGAGCTGATTGGCGATGGCAACGACTATGTCGGCAAGGGTCTTTCGGGTGGCCGTATCGTTATCCGCCCGCCGGAAGATACGCGTATCGTCGCCGAAGATTCGATCATCGTCGGCAATACGGTGCTCTACGGTGCGCTTGAAGGCGAGTGCTACTTCCGCGGCGTTGCAGGCGAGCGTTTCGCCGTCCGTAACTCCGGCGCGGTCACGGTTGTCGAAGGCGTGGGCGATCACGGTTGCGAATACATGACCGGCGGTGTCGTCGTGGTTATCGGTCAGACGGGTCGCAATTTCGCGGCGGGCATGTCGGGCGGTGTCGCCTATGTGCTTGACGAGGAAGGCGATTTCGCCCAGCGCTGCAACATGGCAATGGTCGAACTGGAGCCGGTTCCGGAAGAAGACGACATTCTCGAAAAGCTGCATCACCATGGCGGTGACCTCATGCATAAGGGCCGTGTGGACGTTTCGGCCAATATGACCCATCATGATGAGGAACGTCTGGTGCAGTTGATCGCCAACCACCTGCATTACACAGGCTCGACACGGGCGAAGGATATTCTCGACAACTGGGAGAGCTATCGTCCCAAATTCGTGAAGGTCATGCCGGTCGAATACCGTCGCGCTCTGGAAGAGATGGAGCGCATGCAGATCGGTGTCGCGGCTGAGTGATCCTGACAAGTGGAGCCCGACCTTCGGGTCGGGCGCCCTTCGCCACATGAAGAGATAACAACGCTCTGACATGCCTGCGCGCTCAAGAATGACGCGGCGGACAGGGCAACTTCCGGCAAAGCAGACCATGCGCTGGTCTCAGGCCGAGGGGAGTAGAAGAATGGGTAAGGTAACTGGTTTTCTAGAGATCGACCGGCAGGTAGCAAAGTACCAGCCAGCGTCGGATCGTATCCGCCACTTCCGCGAGTTCACCATTCCGATGACGGATGGTGAAGTGCAGAAGCAGGCTGCGCGCTGCATGGATTGCGGTATTCCGTTCTGCCATGGGCCGACGGGCTGCCCGGTGCACAACCAGATCCCGGACTGGAACGATCTGGTCTATAACAACAACTGGGATCAGGCGATCCGCAACCTGCATCTGACCAATAATTTCCCGGAATTCACGGGTCGCGTTTGCCCGGCACCTTGTGAGGAAGCCTGCACGCTGAACCTCGAAGATACGCCGGTTGCGATCAAGACGGTCGAGCAGGCTCTGGGTGATAAGGCTTATGAGCTGGGCTACATCGTGCCGCAGCCAGCCGCCAACAAGACCGGCAAGTCGGTTGCCATCATCGGTTCCGGCCCGGCTGGCCTTGCTGCTGCACAGCAGCTGGCGCGCGCTGGCCATATGGTCGATGTCTATGAACGCGAAAGCCGCCCCGGCGGTCTGCTGCGTTACGGCATTCCGGACTTCAAGATGGAAAAGCACCACATCGACCGCCGCGTGGCACAGATGGAAGGTGAGGGCGTCCGCTTCCTGTGCGGCGTGAATATCGGCGTCGACAAGCCGCTGCGCGGCCTTCTCGATACCTATGATGCCGTGCTTTACAGCGGCGGCTCCGAAAGCCCGCGCCCGGCAGGCATTCCCGGCGCCGATCTGGAAGGCGTTTTCGACGCCATGCCCTATCTGGTGCAGCAGAACCGTCGCGTCGGTCGCGAGAACATCGAATCTGCCGCCTGGGCTTCGGCTCCGATTCTCGCTGGCGGCAAGCATGTCGTGGTGGTGGGCGGTGGCGACACCGCATCGGACTGCGTGGGCACCGCCTTCCGTCAGGGCGCGGTCAATGTCACGCAGCTCGATATTCGTCCGCAGCCGCCGGAAAAGGAAGACAAGCTGAGCGTTTGGCCTTATTGGGCCACCAAGATGCGCACCTCGTCCAGCCAGGCTGAGGGCGCTGCACGCGAGTTTCAGGTCGCAACGCTGGAATTCATCGGCGAAGAAGGCCGCCTGACCCATGTGAAGTGCTGTCAGGTTGATGAGAGGCGCAAGCCGATTACCGGTTCGGAATTCTTCATCAAGGCTGATCTTGCATTCATCGCCATCGGCTTTGCCGGTCCGGGTGAAGACAGCGTGGTCAAGGAACTGGGCGACAAGCTCGACGTCGCAACCGATCGTCGCGGCTCCAAGTCTGTCAGGGCCAATGAGCAGGACTATCGCACCAATGTCGACAAGCTCTATGCCGCAGGCGATGTGCGCCGTGGACAGTCGCTGGTCGTCTGGGCGATCCGTGAAGGCCGTCAGGCCGCCCATGCCATCGACGCCGATTTGATGGGTAGCTCTGTTTTGCCCCGTTAAGAGACAAGCGATTAAATAGAAAAAGCCCGGAGTTTCCTCCGGGCTTTTTTGTGTTTTTGACGATCAGCTTTCGCTGCGCCGGGCCTTCATCACCAGATAGGCGATGGCGAGGAATACGAACCAGAATGGCGTGACCTTCAGGGCCGCGGCGGTGTCCGGCTCTTGTGCCAGCGCCCACAGAATGAAGGCGAAGAAGGCGAAGACCATGACAACGGCGGCACGTCCGCCCGGCATTTTGAACGTGGACTGTTCATGCAGATCGGGGCGCTTGCGGCGATATTGCAGGTAAGACGCCAGAATGATCGACCAGATGAAGATGAAGAGCAGGGCCGAGATCGTCGTGACAATCGTGAAGGCTTCAATGATGCTCTGGCCCGCATAAAGCAGAACCACACCTGCCAGCAGGAAGATGCACGAGAAGAACAGCGCGTTGACCGGCACCTTGCGGTTATTCAGCTTGCCAAACGCCTTCGGTGCCAGCTTCGAAGTGGCAAGGCCATAGATCATGCGCGAGGTCGAGTAGATGCCGGAATTCGCGCTCGACGTTGCCGAGGTGAGCACGACGAAATTGACCACATGCGCGGCAATGCCGAGACCGGCCAGCGAGAACATGGCGACGAACGGGCTGGAGCTTGGATCAACCTGATCCCACGGGATCACGGTGATGATCACAAACAGCGCGCCGAGATAGAACAGCACCACGCGGATCGGGATCGAGTTGATTGCCTTTGGCAGATTGCGCACCGGGTCCTTGGTTTCGGCGGCGGCGGTGCCGACCAGCTCGATGCCGACAAAGGCGAAGACGGCGATCTGGAAACCGGCCACAAAGCCGAGGAAACCGTTGGGGAAGAACCCGCCATGGTTCCATAAATGCGCGACCGATGCCTGGCTGCCGTTGGGCAGGGTAAAGCCGGTTGAGAGCATATACACACCGGCAATGATCAGCCCGACAATGGCGACGATCTTGATCAGGGCGAACCAGAATTCGATTTCACCGAAATTACGCACGGTGGGCAGATTGAGTGCCAGAAGCGTGAAGATCAGCCCCAGTGCTGGGATCCAGAGCGCCAGTTCCGGAAACCAGAACGACACATAGCCCGACACGGCCACCACGTCAGCCACGCCCGTCACAATCCAGCAGAGCCAGTAAGTCCAGCCGGTGAAGAACTGCGCCCAAGGGCCGAGATAATCGCCCGCGAAATCCGCGAAGGAACGATATTCGAGGTTGGAGAGCAGAATTTCGCCGAGCGCGCGCATCACGAAGAACAGCATGAAGCCGATCACCGCATAAACGAGCAGGATCGACGGGCCAGCCAGCGAAATGGTCTTGCCCGAGCCCATGAAAAGGCCGGTGCCGATGGCGCCGCCAATGGCGATCAGCTGCAGGTGTCTGTTGGATAGATTGCGCGCAAGGTGGGTATCCTCCTCCCGATCGGAATCGACAGAAGGCTTGGATGCGATGTTCATTCAAACGCCTCTTTTTATCAGGCGGATGCCGGTAAATCGCACCCGCGATTGTCCGCCCGGTCAGGCGAACGGTGCTTTCTGATAAACGATGAGAACGATGATGGGAACAGCGCGGAATATAATAATTAGGCTAAGATTTGACGGGAAAACCGCTAATCAAAGCACTAATATAGAATTTATATAACTAGTAGCGGGCTATCCGTTAGGGGGTTGCGCTTGGGCGCGGCCATGAAAAATCGTCGGCGCGGCCAGGCGCGGGTTTCTTCTCGACCGGTTCCGGTCGTGGCATTTGTGGCCGAACGCCGAGATTGCCGCCGAGCAGAACGCCGCTATCGTCCTTGTTGATGTCGCGCAGGCTGACGGGCGCGATCCGGTCAACCGGCTTGGATGGGTCTTGCGCTCCGGCGGCTGGCAGAGGCTGGCCCTCTTCCCTGCCGCCGCCCAGATAGGCGCGCAACGGCTTTTCGGCATAGAAGGCGAGCTTGCGCTTGCCTGCCGAAGTGATGTTGATGCCATCGTTTCCGCGCAAGCGCGCCGTCTGGCCGTTTATGTCGAAGCCGGTCTGGGTGAAATTGCCGTCCTCGTCGATGAAACCATCCCAGACGTCGGCAAACTTGCCGCCTGCCTTTTCCGTGGTGTTGCGGTAGATTTCATTCAGCGCCAGCATATCCTGCGACATGCCTTTCGGGCGGAAGGAAGGCTGTCCCACCCAGACGAGCGGATAGTGGTGATCGCTGATGACCTTAACGAACCGCGCCACGCGCTTCTGATACTCGGTTGTCCATTCCGGTGAGCGGGCGGCGAGGCTGGCGCCATTGGACGTGATCGCCTGACGGTCGTTGGAGCCGATCATCACGACAACGGCGGCGGGCTTTTCCTCATCCAGTATCTTGCCGATATTCTCCGGCCAGTTGAAATGGTCGTCGCGCACGAAGCCCGACGAACCGTTGATACGGCTCGCGACGGTTAGGTCCGGGTCAGATGCAAAGGCCACATCAAGGCCTTCAGCCAATCCGCTGCCGATGAAGTCACCAACGACCAGAACCTTCTTTGCATCCGGGCCTTTCTCGACGACGGGCACTGCGGGCACGGCTGGTTCGGGAGCAGGTTTGCGGGAAACGGGCGATGGTGTCTTCGGTGCGCGTTTCGGCTTTGGCCGGCTTTGCTGGGGCTGGGGCTGTTCATATTGGCGCTGGGGCTGCCGTGAACCGAACAGCAAGTCGAGCAGTGTTCGTGGACGATCCTGCGCCGATGCGCTGGCCAGACCGGAAAGCAGCAGCGCAAATGCCGCCAGCATGACACTGGCAGCTTTCAACATATTGCCTGCAATCCGAGGTTTGCGCATCAATTCCGCTTTCGTTGCAAAGCCACAGTAACCCGGCTCGCCGCAAAAATAAAATGGAGCGCGTTTCATGGGAAACGCGCTCCGATAAATCAGCCTGTTGTCTTAACGACGGCGCAGGACAGACAAGACTTCCTTGCTCGGATGCCCATCCGGCTGCAAGCCGTTGCGCTGTTGGAAAGCCTCGATGGCCTTGCGGGATGTCGAACCGATCTTGCCGTCGATATTACCGTCATAATAGCCGAGCGCCTTGAGATGCGTCTGCAATTCCTGACGCTCATTCATGGTGATCGGCGTAAAGGGACGGTTCCAGTCTTGCCGAAGCCCCTGATAACCGCTGATACGGTCTGCGAGGAGGCCGACAGCCAGCGCGTATTTGTCGGCATTGTTATAGCGCTTGATGACGAAGAAGTTCTTGGTCATCAGGAAGGCCGGCCCCTGGCGTCCATCCAGCACTTTCAGCGTTACCTTTTCACTTGCGTCGGGGAAGGGTCGTCCATTGGCGCGCACAACGCCGCGCTTCTGCCATTCGGCCACACTCAGCGAACCTGACGGGAATTTGCCGCCAGCAGGAAGAACGACTTCATAACCCCATGTCCGGCCCGGCTGCCAGCCGTTGCGATGCAGGAGATTGGCAGCAGTGCCGAGCGCATCGGGAATGGAATTCCAGATGTCGCGCTTGCCATTGCCGTCCATATCGACAGCATAAGCCTGATAGCTGGTCGGGATGAACTGCGTATGGCCAAGGGCGCCAGCCCACGAACCGGACAGATGCCCGCGGTCGATATCGCCGGTCTGGAGAATTTTCATCGCGGCGATCAACTGGGTGCGCCCATATTTGGCGCGCTTTGGATCGGCATAGGCCAGCGTTGCGAGGGAACGGACCGCATCGCGCATCACGTCGTCACGCTTGAGAATCTCGCCGTAATTGCTTTCCATCGACCAGATGGCCAGCAGAATGTTCCGATCAACCGAGAAACGCTGTTCAATGCGTTGCAGCCACGGGCCCCATTTGCGCGCCATGTTCTGGCCGACACCGGTGGAATCCTCGTTCACGCGGTTGTCGATGTAGTTCCAGACAGGCTCGGTGAATTCCGGCTGATAACGGGCCTTTTCCAGCACGACGGGATCAGGCGCGTCGACACCGCGAAACGCGCGGTCGAAAGTCGACGGTGAAACACCGGCGTTGATGGCAACCGGACGGAAGCTCGCCACCCACTGGCGAAATTTCGCGTCGGCAAAAGCCGAACCGGTCGAGAGGGCGGATGCCAGCACCGCAACAGCAACCGTCGCGGTTGCCTTGAGCTTCAGCGTCTGTCCCAGTGTGAATGGAAATCGCAGCATTCTGTGTTTCCCTTCTGCAATCGTCTTCATGCCGGAATATTTTTTATTTCCGGCGCGTGTCTTAAGAATGTCGATGCCGCTCGGTTCAGATTGCATACGCTAACTAATACCATCCACCGTTGAAATTTGGCAGTGTAAAATTGGACATCGACCAGTTGAACGTTCAAATTAAACCCTGTCGGTTAGCATTTGGTTTACCATCGAGAGGGTGGGGGAAAAATTGCCCGAAAATTGGAAAAATTTTTGAATCAAGCAACATTAAGAATGGGTCATTTAATGTGATGGTATGGCTTGTGTAATTTCGTCGTTCTTTAATGAAATAGCCTTATTTGAAATTCAGTTGCTTCAGTGCTTTGATAGCAAAGTAGCGTTAGTGAAAATCGAGGAGACGAATGAGTTCGATCCGCAAAATCCGCAAAGCCGTTTTCCCTGTTGCCGGTCTCGGCACCCGGTTCCTTCCCGCCACCAAATCCATTCCGAAGGAAATGCTGACGGTCGTAGACAAGCCCGTCATCCAATATGTGGTCGATGAGGCGCGTGAGGCTGGCATCGAACATCTGATTTTCGTCACCGGGCGCAACAAGGCGGTCATCGAAGATTATTTCGATGCGCAGGTCGAGTTGTATGCCACGCTTGCCGAACGCGGCAAAAAGGCCGAACTGGATCATCTTCAGGATCTGCAGCCGCAGCCGGGCACGACGAGCTTCACCCGCCAGCAGGTTCCGCTGGGCCTTGGTCATGCCGTCTGGTGCGCGCGTGAACTGGTCGGCGACGAGCCGTTCGCGCTTCTGCTGCCGGATATGGTAATGCAGTCGAAGAAGGGCTGTCTGGCCGAAATGGTCGAGCTTTACGAAAAGACCGGCGGCAATGTCATCGCGGTGCAGGAATGCGACCCGGAAGAGGCGCATAAATACGGCATCGTCGGCAAGGGCAATGCAATCGGCTCCGGTTTCGAGATCACCCAGATGGTTGAAAAGCCTGCCAAGGGCACCGCGCCGTCCAATCTCTACATCAATGGTCGTTATATTCTGCAGCCGGAAATTTTCGAGCTGCTGAGCAAGCAGGAAAAGGGTGCTGGCAACGAAATCCAGCTCACCGACGCCATGCTGAAACTGGCCGATGCGCAGAAATTCTACGGCTTCGACTATCAGGGCCGCACTTTCGATTGCGGTTCCAAGGCTGGCTTTATCGAGGCCAATGTCGCTTTTGCCCTTTGGCGTCAGGATATCCGCCCGTCGGTGGAAGTTTCGATCAGCGAATTGCTGGAAACGATCAAGCCTGCCTGAGATCGCTAAAGCATGTCTCCCGAAAGTGGGAACCGGTTTCGGGATAAAGACATGCGGAAAAACAAAAGCTTAAAGCGTGTCGCGTGAATATGATTGAACGCGACACGCTTTAGCCCGAAAATCAAAAACCGCCTTCAGTCATGAAGGCTTTTTTTTGTATGCAGGTTCTAGCGTTGCACTTTCACACCGAGGTAAATGCTGTTGGATTTATACTCGCGCTCCGAGATCTGACTCGTCAGGAATTCGTGACGCAGGCGTGCATCAAGCCCCACAAAACGGTTGATCCAGTAGGTCGCGCCAATCTGTGCGCCTAGCGTATAATCTGTGCCGGTGCCATCCTTGTTGGCGCGGATAAGCGCATCGACCCGGCCATTGAGGCTAAGGTCTGACCGAACGCGATGCGTGACATCGAGGCTTGCGAATTGCAGCAGTGATCCGGCAATGCCCGGTGTGGTGGACATATCCACGGTGGTTTGCGAATAAAGCCGCACATCGGTGCCGCGCAATGGCGACCAGTTGAGTGCGGCGTTGATCGACGGTCCGCTGACAGCGCCAAGACGGTCGTCGTCGCTGGTGGCGCGCATATAACCGGCGGCGAATTCACCGTTCAGCTTCTCGCCCATATCCACCATCAGGCCGCCACGCAGCGCAAATTGCGAGCCGCTGCGTTCATAGCCATTGCTATCGATACGCTCGTCGAAAATGCGCTTGCCCAGTTCGACTTCGGCAAAAGGCTTGATGGCTTGGGACACGGAGAAACCACCGCGCAGCGTGATGCTGGCATAGGTGTTGTCGCGGTCCTTCTGGCTGACAGTCCCGCCGGAAGGCAGTTCTGCATCGCCATACATGTCGTGTTCGACGCGGCCCGTGGCGCGCCCGAACACAAGCCCGGTATCATGTTCGACGCCGAGACTGCCGTTAAATGTGTGAACCAGCGGACGCTTCAAGGCGTCGACGACACCATTCGGGTTGGAGGCGCTTTCACGCCGCAGCCTGTACCCCGCGCCGGTATTGACAGTGGTCTGATCCGTCAGGTCGAGGCGCAGATTGCCTTGAATGTCGATCTGCGGTTCGTTCACATCCTGACCGGAGATGGATTTGCTCATCGTGCCCGATGCATCGAGCGTCGCCTGATGCCGCGCCCAGTCGGACTGCGCATTGAGCCGCAACGTGGTTTCGGACAGGACGGAACTGGAGCCGGTCGGACTGTTGTCACCATTCGATGTCGCGCGGATGCCTTGTTCAAGCGACGGGCGCAACACAAATGATCCGGCACGCATGCCAACCGGCGCAAAGGGATCGGCCTCTTGTGTTGGGCCGCGTCCCTGTTCCGGCGTCTGGCGCGTGTTTTCACGCTGTACGCGGCCACTATCGCTATCCGCTTCGCTGGTTATTGCACCAACGCGCATGGTGTCAGGCTGGAGGGCTTGCTGATCTTGTGCCTGCGCAGCCGGATTTGGCTGCAGCTGGGTATCCGCTGCGGCCGGATTGTCTTGTGTCGGTGCATAGAATGCGTCGGAACCGTCATCGCCATTATCCGTGGCGCCAGCATTGTCGGAACGGCCCGGCGCGGCCAGCCCCCGCGTGGCAAGCGTACCCGGCGAAGAGGCGGAAAGCACATCTTCCGGGACACTGCCGCGAAGATAGGCATCCTGAGCATGCGAGAGGGAAGGGATGATAGCCATCGCCGCACCCGCCAGAAACAGGCTTCTCAGCCTGCGGGCAATGGGCGTCGAACCGCCGGATAGGGGCATGGCAAATGGCATATGTGATTTCAAACCGTTGCAACGTGGTAGATGAACGGTAAAGGCACATGGTTAATTCTTGGTTGCCATTGCTGGTGTTGCCGAGCGAAAGCAATTATTTATAGGCAATAAAAGCTTGGACAACGGACAGCGAAGAGGCTAACGCTTTCGACCATGGAAAAGCTCGATCAGACCCAGATTTCGACGGGTGCGGAAGCGGCCATCGCTTCGGCGCTCCGGACCATTAGAACCGAAAACGAAGGCCTCGCCGCGCTTGAACAAGCGTTGGGCAACGGCTTGTCCGGTCCCTTTACGGAGGCCGTGAATGCGATCATTGCCGCCAAGGGGCGTCTGGTCGTCACCGGCGTCGGCAAGAGCGGTCATATCGGCGCGAAGCTTGCCGCCACTTTTGCCTCGACGGGAACGGCGGCGTTTTTCGTGCATTCGGCGGAAGCCAATCACGGCGATCTTGGCATGATCGACCGCGACGATGTGATTCTGGCGATTTCCTGGTCTGGTGAAACAGCGGAACTGAAAGGCGTCGTCAATTATTCGCAGCGCTTCCGCATTCCGCTGATTGCCATCACCTCGCGTGAAGATTCGGCGCTCGGTCGCGCAGCCAATATCGCGCTTATACTGCCCAAGGCGGCGGAAGCCTGCCCACATGGTCTTGCACCCACGACATCGACCATGCTGCAACTCGCTATCGGCGATGCACTGGCGATAGCGCTTCTGGAAGCCCGCGGCTTTACGCCGAGCGATTTCAAGACTTTCCATCCCGGCGGTTCGCTGGGCGCGAGCCTTATCCATATCCGCGATATCATGCATCGTGGCGACCGCATCCCGCTGGTGCCTGTTGGCACCGCGATGGTGGACGCAATGAAAGTGCTGGCGCAAAAGAGTTTCGGCTGCGTGGTTGTGGTCGATGACGGCGGCGAACTGGCCGGTATCGTCACAGACGGCGATATTTCGCGCAATCTGCATCGCAGTCTGGCGGAACTGGCGGTTGATGACATCATGACCCGCAAGCCAAAGACGGTCGACCAGAATATGCTGGCAACCGCCGCGCTCAATGCGATCAACGAAAACCATATTGGCGCACTGATCGTGGTCGAGGACAACCGCCCTGTCGGCCTCGTGCACTTCCACGATCTGCTGCGGATTGGGGCTGCCTGATTAAGGGAGTAGGGGAATAAGGCAGTAGGGGAGTATGTTTCAGTTTACTTGAAACGGATGCCGTGCACCCTATTCCCCTATTCCCCTATTCCCCTATTCCCCTAAACTGCCACTTCTATCTCCAGCGTCACCGCATCGAAGGCCACGACACGAACCTCTGTTCCTGCAGGCAGGTTCGGTCCCTTCACACGCCATGTTGTATCGTTGATACGAATGCGTCCGCGCCCATTGATGATGGGCTCGGTCAGTGTCGTGCGCTGGCCAACGAGCTGTTCGCCGCGCCGGTTGAGCAGTGGTTCGTCCTGATTGTCACTCTTCGAGCCGAAGAAACGGCGGCCTGCCAGTGCGAAAACGACTGACAGAACAAGAAAGACAACCAGCTGGAACTGCCAGCCAAAGCCGGTAGCCGATGACAGGAGGAAGGCTATGCCACCCGTCACCAGTGCTGCGAGGCCGAACCAGATGAAGAAAATGCCGGGCGCCAGAATTTCCAGAATGAGCAGGACCAGTCCCAGAACCAGCCAGCTATAGATGCCAAGTCTGGACAGAAGTTCGATAATCATGGCGCTCCGTCCTTGTTTTAGCTGCGGTTGGTCGGCGGAACGCTACGTGGACGCGACAGGCCCGGCGATGGCGGTGTCGGATCGACAGGCTTGTTGCCGTCGCCGAACACTTCCCGCGCGATGGCGCCAATGCCGCCGAGCGAACCGATGAGCGAGCTTGCCTCCAGCGGCATCAGCACGACCTTCTGGTTCTTGGCGCTGGCGATATTGCTCAGCGCTTCGGTATATTTTTGCGCAACGAAGTAGTTGAGCGCCTGCACATTGCCGTTGGAAACGGCGTCCGACACCAGTGTCGTGGCCTTTGCTTCGGCCTCGGCCAGACGCTCGCGGGCTTCTGCTTCGCGCTTCGCGGCTTCCAGCTTGCCTTCGGCTTCGAGAATCTGCGACTGCTTCTGGCCCTCGGCACGCAGAATTTGCGCGTTGCGGTCGCCTTCGGCTTCCAGAACCTGTGCGCGCTTGTCGCGCTCCGCCTTCATCTGGCGGGCCATCGAGGTGACAATATCTGCTGGCGGATTGATATCCTTGATCTCTACGCGGGTCATTTTGATGCCCCATGGATGGGCTGCTTCGTCAACGACACGCAGCAGGCGATCATTGATCGCATCGCGGTTGGAGAGCAATTCGTCGAGGTCCATCGAACCCATGACCGTACGGATATTGGTCATGGTGAGGTTGAGGATCGCATATTGCAGGTTGGCGACCTGATAGGCTGCCTGCGCCGCGTTCAGCACCTGATAGAAGGCAACGCCGTCGACACCGACAATGGCGTTGTCGCGGGTGATGACTTCCTGTGTCGGAACGTCCAGCACCTGCTCCATCATATTGAGCCGTGCGCCGATGCGGTCGAAGAACGGGACGATCAGGTTCAAGCCCGGATTGAGCGTGCGCGTATAGCGGCCGAAACGTTCCACCGTATAGTTGAAACCCTGCGGCACCGTCTTGATACCCGCAAAGAGTGTCGCCAGAACCAGCGCAGCCAGAATAAGCAGCGTGATGTCGAAACCTGTCATTGTCTAACCCTCATCCGTTAGGGGAGTAGGTGAATAAGGGAGTATGAAAACCTATTCCCTTACTGCCTTATTCCCCTATTCCCTTATATTACACCCAACCCAGCAATTCGCGCCGTACCATCGTTTCGATAACCTTCATGCCTTCCTCGCTATCGTTAAGACAAGGGATATGGCTGAAATTCTCGCCGCCGTTTTCATGGAAAAGATGGGCGGCTTCATTACCGATCTCGTCAACCGTTTCCAGACAGTCCACGACAAATCCCGGATTGAGCACCGCGACGGATTTGACGCCCTGTTTTGCCAGATTTTCCACGGTCTCGTCCGTGTAGGGCTGGAGCCATTCCTCGGGTCCGAAACGGGACTGGAAGGTAGAGCGGAACTGGTTCTCATCCATGCCGAGCCGGATACGCAAAAGGCGCGAGGTTTCCAGGCATTGTTCGCGATAGGGATCACCCTTGTCGGAATAGCTTTTCGGAATGCCGTGATAGGAGGCCAGAATCACTTCCGGCTTGAAGGACAGTGTTGCAAGATGGCTTTCAATAGAACGCGCCAGCGCTTCGATATAGACCGGCTCCGTCTCGTAAGACGGAATGGTGCGGCTTGCAGGCATGAAACGCTTTTTCATCAGCGCTTCGAAAAACTTGTCATTCACCGTCGCTGTCGTGGTGGCCGAATATTGCGGGTAGAGCGGGAACACGACTATGCGCTCGCAGCCCTGTTGCAGCAGGCGGTCAGTCACGCTTTCGATGGATGGCTGACCATAGCGCATCGCCCAGTCCACGACGACATTGGGAATGTCTGCGAGTGCGGTGGCCAACTTTTCACCTTGTGCGCAGGTATAGGTGCGCAGCGGCGATTCATTCTTTTCATGGTTCCAGATGCGGTCGTAAAGCTTGCCGGAACGCTTGGGGCGCGTGTTGAGCACGATGCCGTAGAGAATCGGATACCAGAACAGGCGCGACCACTCGATCACGCGGCGGTCAGACAGAAACTCGGCAAGATAGCGCCGCATCGGAGCGTAACTCGTGCCGTCCGGCGTTCCCAGATTGACCAGCAGAACCCCGACTTTGGGCAGTTTCGCTTGCGCGGACTGATTTGGGTTCTGGTGCACTGTGTCAATCTTGCTCATGAGCCGACTCCTATCCCGCTGGAAAATAGAGCATTTCCAGCAAAAGTGTGAAACGGTTTTACGCGGGAAATGCGTAGGAAGCAAAGGCCAGAAAAAACGACAAATTGCAATCCTGACAATTACAGACAACAAAAAATTCAAGCGGCGCGAGCATAGCCCGCGCCGCTTGAACCGGAATGGATGTTAGAGCATTTCCAGCAAAAGTGCGTAGCGGTTTTGCGTAGGATAATGCGTAAAAACAAATAGATAGAGCGGTTCCACGATTCCGTTTTAACCGGAACCGCTCTAATGTCGCTTTTAGCTGGTTGCACGGCGGCTCAGCGAGAAGCGCGAGCCTGCCGATGAGGTGCAGTTCAGCTGGTTTTGCGAAACCAGAGCGCAATTGACCTTGGATGAGGTGCCGCGCACGATCGAGCGCATGTCGATTTCAACGAGCTGTGGCGACTGATAGCGATAATTGCCTTCGGCCAGCCGTTCGTTGGTATCGGTGGTGCGGGTTTCGAAAATGCCGCCATTGAACGACGACACAATGCCGTTTGGATCGACCCAGCTGCCTTCGATACCGCTTGGTGTGCGGGAGACAGTTGGAACATTGCCACCGACCGGTCCGGTCGTTTCGCAAGCCGCCAGCACAAGCGACATGACGGCAAGTGGGGCAACGATGCGGAAGCTTTTCATGTCCAATCTCTCTCCAAATGGGGATAATGACTTGTGATGAATCGAAACTTACACGAAAACAAGTCCCGATTGTGAGGATTGGCCGCCGGACCTGTTAATTTATTGGTAATGATGCAAAATCGCCGCGCAGATCACCATGGCTGACGGCATTACGCCAGGAATATTAGTCCAAAGGATATGACCATCAGCATGATAAGCAGGCTTGCCGACCACTTGTTGGCGCGACTGATCAGGGCGTTGCGTGTCGGATTGTTCTTGACGGCTCCATAGGAGGCGAGGGACTTCGCCGTCTGATAGATGGCCAGATAGACGACCATCGAAACAAGGCCAATCGTCCATCCAATCTGTACAAGCTGGCTTGGATGTCCCGGTACACCCAGAATCCACGGCAGGATCAGCAGCCCGCAGAGCAACGCCACGAGATCGGGAAAGCGGTCTGTCGCTATGCGTCTTAATTGACCGGGCATTTTGGGGAAATCACATCAATTTCGTTCGAAATGCTGAGACGCAAAGGCCCGGTCAATGCCGGGCCCTGCTTTGTTTCATCAGCGCACGAGCACGTTGCGGAACTGCCATGGGTCTTTGGTGTCGAGGTCTTCCTCGAACAGATG
>Ga0153948_1000362_pt1 | contig 24545 bp, 25 predicted proteins | sample TSNJ032MetaG_FD_104696 | JGI IMG/M metagenome (GOLD analysis project Ga0153948, IMG submission 104696) | Attine ant fungus gardens microbial communities from New Jersey, USA - TSNJ032 MetaG | ecosystem: Host-associated > Fungi > Mycelium > Unclassified | place: USA: New Jersey, Wharton State... | reverse complement strand
TGGTAGTCATACTCTCAAGAAGGGTGATCGTATCTTTGTTGATATGGGTACTGCCAATCAAGCCGACAAGGTCTTTACCAAAGCTACAACATTTGACCATACTCGTTCGTTTTCGTCAGCCATCGATGGTGATGGTGCCATCAAGTATCTCGGTCAACCGTTGACTATCAGAGTCGTCTCTGAAGTCCTTCGTGCTGTGTATGCGTACAAAAATATCAGGCGTGCTCCTGGAAGATCCGGCAAGTTAAAGAGATTCACCGAGGGCACGAATGCGCAATATCGTCATGCCTATCTTGACAGCAAATATCTCGTCTCGCCGTGGCCTAGCTCCCTTACTGTCCAGTTCGATGCTTGAAGAGGAGGCCAAAGCACATGTAGTTCTACAAAAATATTTATTCTATGAGAGTTTTTGGATATCCTAGTTTTTTCCTTGAACTACAATATTACAACATGTAGTACTTGAAGGGTGCATGACCACAGTCCTTGTGGAATACAAAATAACAGTATTTCTAAGCTTTCCTGTGTTCTCACAAAGCGAAGTTAATTGATCAACACTTCTTCTCTAATGCACCTTTTGTTGAACATCTTGAGTACCACTCGATGACAAGTTAGAACAGGGAGGCACTCGTTCCTCAACAGTCATAAGAATGATCCTACCCTATGTAGTTCAGACCCAATAAGGACATACAGACTCGTTATCATAAGTATATAAAGAGTAGAGAACATACACTGTAAAGTAGTTAGTTGAATACCTTCGTAAACTCAGTAAGGAGAATAAGACCCACCTTTACAGGTAAGCCTCGGAGCTCACCCTGCTGCACAATGCAGACAGGCTGCTCTTCACCTTTTGCATGAGGTATCCGGTGCATAGGCCTCAAGGCATCTTCCAGTTCCTTTCAGGGAGCTGATGTATTGTGGCTTCAGTGATGTGCTCTTTCTCAAGGGCTTAATGCACTGAGGATTGTAGAAATTGAAAAATAATAAGTGGTCATCATAATCCACATAACGCCCTTATGTGTCAGCCTTCAGAAGTTCCTTTTTCACTTAATCTAGAGTTAAGATCCTGGAATGTTGTATCTAGACTCCTTACAAACAGCTCCACTAGCTCTCAATTTTCTGTAGCTGCTGGAGGCCTTTATGGTTAACTCAAAGAATTTCAAAGGTGTGGCTGCCTAATGAAATAAATTTAAGGCTAAGGTGTACAAGCTGTGGATGTTGTAGGTACTATGTAATATATTGGATAATAATCAGTTATTTGCTATCGTGCCCTGCCTCCCCTCTCTCCTTGATATATTAGGTTTCTCTATATTAAAAGACCTGACAAATTAGCTGACAAGTCAATGAGGTATGTTTATACATATAATAATTTGATGATTTAGCTACCAACTTGGAAACCATTTTATCTTCACTCTCATACCCCCGAGAGATTTCAAAGAGGACTGATTGATGACTAAGCCAGGCACAGGGTCCATCAAAATTGCAAGTGTTCCCCCATCAGACACTACGGCAATTTGATCTACAGTTGTTTTCAGCTCCGAAGAATCATTAAAGTCATGTTACACACATGTCTCCGCCGAAACCATGCCGTGTCGCCCGACTTATCTTCGGTCTGTTCCTGGCGAATATTGCATCACATGTTTCTTGTTCTCACCACATCTACTTGAAGCATGCTTATCAACACAGAGGGGATTCCAGTTCTGATCGCTGTCGTGCTTCTGGTCTCATCGTTCATACTATTACTCGCAGTTTCTTTGTCTGTACCGATGGTTCGGACGAGTAAAATCTTGACGTTGAGGGCAGTTGCAGATGGAGATATTCGTTCTGTTGATTTCGGCATTTGGGGATATTGTCTGAAATCTGTTCATAGGTATGTGTATTCTGCTGGCGCCTGGAGAGATTTTTTAATCTGGACTTTTTATCAGTGCCAGTGGGGAAGTAGGAGTCAATCCTCGGTGTACTCGACGGTTGGTCGGCTGGACCATCCAATCAGATGTCCTTGAATTTTTACAAGCTACCGAAAATCTATCGAATAAACCATCTAACATTGAAACATCTATGTTGGCCATTTATCCAGCAGGTTACTCATCTATTACCGTAACCTATTCCACTTCCTGACATAATCGGGTAGTCGCCGCTCTTGCCTTCATCTGCTTTATATGGTTCCTTTCTGTAGCACTCAGAAACAGGATTGGGGCCAGGAGATTATTCCAAGCAATTCGAGACCCACCATTTTCAAGATTGCAGTTCATTCTGACCTGTCTCACCACCCTCGCCACATTTTTCGTCCTTCTCGTCCATATCCAATTGGTGATATCTGTCAAGAGGAGTATCCGACTACCTTCACCTAATGCGTTGCAAATAGGATGGGGCAATTCAGTGAGTTTCTATCCTATCGTTCCAGCCAGAGCTCCTCAACGGACTTTTTTCAGACATGGTTCTCTGTCGCAGCTTTCGTTTGTTTGCTGGGGGAACTATTCATTATTAGAAATATCCGAAATACTAGGCACAAACAAAAAGCACAGGTTCGATTTAATTATACAATGACCCGTGAGATGTAGTGTGACACTGACTATTCCATTCAGAGACTACCTATAACGGCTCTTACAGAAGAAAACATGCAGACGAGAGCAGAATCACGCGCTACCATCCTCATGGATCCACAGCTATGAAGCAACAGCCAGGCTTATGTTCCGTCAGGTGAATGGACACTGAAGGGAACAATAATTGGCTTTGTTCGTCTATCTAATAAGATTTTAATACCTAATAACTAAATAGCAGGCATTATCCGGAGTGCTTTCAATACTCCAAAAAACAATGTTTGGGCAAATGTTGCAGGGCACTATGTATCACCAAGACGTGAGCAACACCTCCTGTTCAATCATGCAGGATCACCTTATCAGAGCATTTACAAGCAGGTGAGTCTCTATTGTGTTTCCTCTTGAAATTATCCATTTCAATGAACTACTTCAAATTTCAATTTCGATGCCGGGATGACTCGTAAGAGAGGAGTCAGTTTGGGTGACTTGCCAGGTCCATTTGAAACAACTAGTACACTACAGCATGATTTTGCTGGCGTCCCCAAGAACAAGGTTGTCAATCAATCTTGTCTTCCCGACATAAAGTGCCCCGCTCAAGAGAATGACATCAAAATCCTTTCGTGTTACTTTGCCGTCGACAATATCAAAGGTATCGGCATCATTGAACTCAATGAAATCCAGACGCATTTCTACGTCCAGGCCATTGTTACTTGCTTGCCTCTCCCTTGCTGTTATGACTTCTTGAGCCTTCAACAGGCACTCAGCCTTTGATGATCCCGCCTCCCAAGCAGTTTTGGCTGCGACAAGAGCATGGTAAAGAGTTGGTGCCATTTTTCGCTCATCTCGGGATAAATATGCGTTTCGCGATGATAAGGCAAGCCCATCTGTGTGATCGCGAGCTGTCGGTACAATGCGAATATTTTGAGATAGAGGATAGGACATCAACAGGTCACTAGTAAGGCGTTTAAGGAGAAGAGCCTGTTGAATATCTTTTTGTCCAAAGTATGCTCGTGTTGGCTGAAGCAATGACCAAAAGTGATAATTTATCATATGTCTTTGTCCAGTGGACAGACTAGAGAAGGTACAAACCTGGACAACGTTGAGCAATTTTGTCACGACAGTAGCAACTCCACGGAAAAATGTTGGTCGACTTTTGCCCTCCATCTGATGACTATACCCTTGAACTTCTACGAAAGTGCCTTTTTGAGTCGATACATCTTGTGTGATTCCAGTTGGATACATCTCTTTGACACGGGGAAGGAATATAGCTGATGGTTGTCGTACATTCGCATGTTCAGATGATAGGTCATCTGTATGAGGCAGGGAGGGGTCTGTGAAGCTAACTCTGGCGAGAGCGGCAATATCCTGCTCTAGTGTACGTGGATACATTGCTAGGTCTTCATGTGGAGCGAATTGTGCAGGGTTCACGAATATGGAGAGGACAGTAAGGTCATTTTCTGCTAGAGACTTGCGGACTATGAAATGAGTCAGTGATCTGTTTTGATGGAGATGTCTTCTTGACACACCAAGAGAAAGATGGCCCTCATGTAGAGCGCCCATGGTAGGGACAAACCCAACAGACTTTTTCTCCAGCAAGGCCTTTTCTCTCCATTGACGAAATGCAGCAGCAGTTTCATAAATTGGTATAGATGGAAGGATCGTGGACATTGTACGATTAATGGTCAATAGACGGCTGGGAGAGCAATGTAGCAAAGAGCGGGTTGTCTGAACTACCAGCATAAGGAATTTTCAAAATCAGACAAGATCAAATATATCTTATTATTATAGAACCTTTGCTCCCTTTCGCTGCCCTTTGTCCCATTCTGTCCGCCAACGCAACCACGCATCTTCCCTTCCGCCGTCAGGCCACACCGACCACCCGTCACGGATCTGCAGCCATACAGACACTGGATTATTAAGTGCGAAACACTTGGCACGGCCCATAAAACACGTGGGATACCTCTCCGGAATAAGTTCAGAGACTAGGTAGAACGACACGCCCAGAACACTACCGAGACATAGACCCCAGAAAATTTGATGCCAGTTGTGATATTCAAGGTAATGGCTGTATGGGAGTGGCAGATCGGGAGAATGGCATGTACACTCAATACTCACCGAGAATACGCAACGCCACCTGCCCACACAATAAGACCAGTATAAACGGTTACTCGCCACATTTTATCGAGTATTCGGAAACCTGTAGTCACGAAGCGGTGCTTGAAGAACATATGACATGTCAAGAATGCCGCAAAGTAGCCCATATACTGGCTATGAGACGAAGGAAAACCATAACCTCTTCCGATGTTTTCTAAGGTGGATTATGCACTATGATGACGTGAGACATATCAAGAACTCACGGTTCGGTCTATCCTGTTTAACTGCGTGTTTTACCACATAATTTACACTTTGGCTGAGTAGCTGTCCAATCCACATTACAATGACAAGGTACTCGCGGGTCTCCACTGCTAATACAACATACGACGCCTGATGAGTGGTAAGTCCATCATAAGCAATGGGCAGCTTCCAAACAAATGATGTCTACTCACCGTCAGAAGAATAGGACTTAGGGTGATTAAGGCCCAACCAAATGAAAAGATGGATTCGTCATCATCTAGAAAAATCTTACAGGTTAAGTTGTGGGAGAACAATTCTGCAACTCACACAGAACATGTGTTAGATTAAAAGAAGTCTTTGGACCCTGAGACAAAGCCATATTAACCTGAGTTGAAGTCGAATCTACTGGTGATGGACAGGTTGAACGTTCTTTATTCCCACATTTCCTTCTGTTGGAATTTGAATCTCATGCAAGATGCATGTGATTCTCTATTGTTTCATATTCTATTGTTCTAGTAGCATAGTTAGTTTATACTCGCCATCCATTTGTACCCTCTCCAACGATAGTATTTCAACATCTTCCACGGGCGCTCGTAACACTAGAATTTCTCCCGAATTGCCCCGCTAGGTAAGGAGCTATCGCTCATTTTTTATCTCTAACTGAAACGAGGTGTATATCAAACAGTAGTGGAACAATAAACAATTTCTGATGTTTCGCAGGCAGTAAACACGTCTCCTGCACCCGCGTCCATTTTAATGGCAAATATTGGCAGCGCATTCCTTGGTGATCTCCAGGCGAAGCGCATCCGCCACTTCTCGTCTCCACCACCCTCTCCGACCCTGGAAAATATTCATCGTATGAATGTACCTCTACCACTGCCTCGGTCACAACAGGACGAACAGCTCGGAAAAGCCTGGGCGGTATTGGCGCATCCACCGCACAAGACAACTATCGACCCCGTTCTGGCACTAGAACTACGTGTGCGGTGGCTGGAAGTATTAGTTCTTGGAACTACTGGCCCTGACACGTCTGTTGCTGACAAGAACAAGCCTCGCAATGATGACGAGAAGAGACAAAGAGGCCGAGGAAACACTGGGAGTCAACAGGACCCAGGCTCGGAGAAACATAAGGAGAAAAAAAAAGAAAAAGGCAAAGGGACACAATCTACTGATACACTAGCTCGGTTGACGGAAAATGTGACGAAACGTCTGAAAGCCATTGTCGAGACCAACGAGGGCTTGGGGAAATTCATGGATACTTGTGCGTTCTCAACTACCCTCCTTGGTCTGTACTCAACCATGCTTCAGACGACCAGCATGCACAGTATCTCACTCCTACGTTCGCCCTTTCAGGAACTATTGATGTACCATTGCCTTCAACGCCAACATCAGATAATCCAGAAGGCACGGGCTTGAACTCTTCCCTCCTCCCCTTGTATGAGAACTTATCCCCCGAAGAACTCGAGGCCTATCTAGCAGAAATGGAATCAGACGTACGTGCTGCAGATCGGGACATGTTGGAAATAGAAACGCTCGTTAGAAGAGGTGTTACTGGGGCTGGCAGGCTTGGTGGTCAGCATCTTTTTGCTCTTCGTCCTTTATCATGGTATTCACATGTACTGGCAGATTACGAGACGTTCAAGCCCCGCCTTGAGAAACTCATAAAGAAGCATGGAGAAGATGTCAAGCTTGCGCACAATCTTGAAAAACGCGTGGCACGACTGGTAGAACGACATGTTACTCAAGTAAGCCACTTCTCATGCTGTAAGCATCGCTGGTTGTGATAATTCTTGCAGATCGATGCGCTTTCTGAGCTTTTTGTAGCCTGGGATAATGCATTATTGGAATCGGAGAATCGGGCGAAGCAACTGGAAAAGGAGGCACAGGAAAGACAAAGGCTAGGATTAGAACCACAACTATCGTAACCTTGCGATTTTCTACCTCTCAACACGAACATAATCAAGCACAAGCCATAGCATAGTGTTTGGCTCGACTCGATATCTTAGTACCGAGGTCTCATACCCTGGTGAATGGTTCGTCCAATCATGCAAGACTATTTGACATTGCACAAACCATTTTTGACAAGGTTCGTACAAGCTGAATCACCTCGGTGATTCACATTTCATCAAGAATCCGAAGAAATGACATCAGCCAATAAAGAAGAGAACTGTTAGAGTCATGATTACAATCATTAAAATAATTGGAAGGATGAAAAGGATGAAGTCGTCTCCAATTAAGGTACCAAGAGCCTGATATAATCTGTAGTCGAAGCTGAATCCAGACTCATGTACCGAGTTCAGACGTTTAACAGTATCATAATATCTATCTCACTTCTGTACTAGTAGACCTTGTGTGTCCGATGAGGGCCCCTTCAAGATCGTAGTCTTCGACTTGAAAAATTCACCTGGTCCCTTAAACTTTACGCCTCATCTCTCTTGCTGAAAGATAGCACGTTGACCTCGGTTCTTGTAGCGTGGATCTTTCGTGTCTTGGTATACCAATTGCAGAACAACATGCTGACCGCAGAAAAACTAGTAGGTGTGATCAGGGGAGACCCCAACGTTGAGTGAAAGTTGGTCCAATAAAAATCATTGTGCTATATGAGCCTCATTTTGTTCATGCATTAATTCCGAATTGAACTGTGTTTGGGTGTAAGCGAGATCCGTCCGGTCATATTGATATCCAAGAATAAGTGCCTGTCCTACTACATCCTCAAGACGACGAATTTTCTATCGTTGGATGTCTCATTCCATGCGGATTCTAGACGATGCCCTGGATGCAGTTGGCAAGACACCTCTTATCAGGCTTGATAAGATTGCCCAACTGCATGGATTGAAGTGTAACTTGCGTAAGTTATCAGTGCGGTTCTGGCATTTGGCTCGTTTGCCGATTTGTGTCGTACAGTGGGAAAAGCTGAGTTTCTTTCTGTTGGGGGTTCGGTGAAAGATAGGATCGCGAAAGCTATGGTGGAGGCAGCTGAGAAGGACGGGATCCTGGTCCCAGGTCGAAGTGTCGTTATTGAGCCAACATCAGGCAATACAGGTTCATTCGATTCTTACTTTCAGTGCACGTCGTTGATATACTTGTAAACTATGCAGGGATTGGACTTGCTCTTGCATGCGCCGTCAAGGTGATTTATACATATAATATATTTGAAACGTGAATGGTTGCCTGAAACTACAGATAAGGGGTATCCAGTGATTATCACCCTGCCTACAAAGATGTCACTCGAGAAAGAGGCAACATTGTGCGCGCTTGGGGCCACAGTCGTCAGAACGCCCACAGTTCCTTGGGATTCGCCCGAAAGTTTGATAAGTTGCGTGTGGAATTTATATTAAATAGCCTTGTCGCTGAATTTTTCACGATTATAGGTGTAGCGCGGAGACTGGAGAAGGAAATACCTGGAGGGGTTATTTTGGATCAGTATCGTAACGTTGGTATTCAAAATTCTCTGTTTTACGTTGTGCAATTTTGACAATACTTAGGTGAATAACCCTCTTGCCCATGAATGGACAACTGGGCCTGAAATTATTGAAGCTATTGTTTCGACGCCTTCGGCGCCATCGAGACCCTCGTCAGGGAAAGTTGATGTTGTCGTTGCAGGCGCAGGTACCGGAGGAACAGTGACTGGTCTATCTCGAGCTCTTAAGAAACATAACAAGGAATGCATTGTAGTCGGCATCGATCCTGTAAGTAGGAGAATTTTTTCTATCAATCAGTAGATTAAGGCTGTTGATCAATCGTGCTTAGAAAGGAAGCATCCTAGCCTTTCCGGAATCTCTCAACCTTGAGGGTGCTGGAAAACCGTACGCGGTTGAAGGAATTGGGTACGATTTTATCCCGGAAGTGTTAGTTCAGCGGGAGGTGGATACTTGGCTGAAGTCAGACGATGATGAATCTTTCGCTGGTGTCGAGCAGTTGATCAAGTTGGAGGGCCTATTGGTTGGTGGAAGCAGCGGTAGTGCTTTGAGTGGTGTACTTCGCTGGTTGAAAACGGAGGAGGGGTCGAAGGTCGCTACTACTCCCGGTAAGAATGTTGTGGTTATTCTTCCTGACAGGCGAGTCTTGGTAAGCTCCTTGCTGGTTAACATTGACTCTGAACGTAGCATTCGCAATTACATGAGCAAGCCTTGGTTTCTTGATATGGCGATGGGAAACAAAACGACGACCATGAGTAAAACAATCCAGAATATCTTAGGCAAGAAAGCACCCACTCAAGACGAGGCTGAACAAGGTCGCGAGTAGTCCAGATGCAATAAGCGCTCGAGACTGATCTTGCCAGGTAAGAGTCAAAGCGTTAAATAATGATAGATGAAGTAGACTGTTTTGGTATATGAACCATACATCCATATCTTATAGCATTGTACAGCTGAATAGAACCTCCAGAGTGTTGATTTATGATCGTTTGAGAGATATACGTATCAATGCAAAGCAGATATAAAGATGTAGGACAGCTAATTATCAAAATGAACTCCACCAAACAGAAGTCCGTCTCTTGAATACCACCCATCAATCTGTTGATTAGACAGATTGAGTTCGTTATTTTAGACCCTCACCAGAACCGATTACAGCACATAAGTTCGCTGCCCGGGCAGAAATAGGCCAGAAAATTGCTATCACACACGAAAAAGAATAGAAAAAGGATACGATGGGATTGTGCTTGGGGAAAGTTACGAGAGAAGAATTTTCCGAGCGTTGATTGATGGGAGTGCATTAGTAAGCAAGAATAAACACGCGTCTCGTGGTCTTCAAATTTCTCAAGCATTTAAACCTGGGTCATGAGCGTTTCTGAATTATACGACTAAAGATATTTCCATCGAGACGATATAATCCCTTGACGAAAGACGCATAGAGCTGTTCGTCATTCGATTGGTATTTGTGTGAAGGCATTGAAGGTCAAGGTGACTCACTATTTTCCAGTACGCTTGACATGGCAAATCTGGGCGAGGTTTTGAAAAATCTGGAGAGCGCAAAAGTGACTGAACGACAAGAGGGACTCAGCGGGATCCGGACCGCTTTTTCAAAGCCTTCGTTCCTCCGCACATTCCATCTTCACGAAGATGGACAGACAGAGGACAGAAATTGGATCCTCGTTTTCAATGCACTTTTTACAATGGTCCGATTGGAGAAGGCAGAATATGCAAAGTCATTGACAAAAAGGACACAGCCCAAGCCCACAGTAATGAAACGGCTGACCGATGCTGCAAATACAATAAGATGGTTGGTGGAGAGTGCCGTCACGTATCTTGGAAAGGATGCCATGGAGCAAGTGTTGCACCATCTGAGGGACGAAATCGTTCTTAGGATGGAAATTTTGACACCTATCGCTTTGGACTATGCGAAAGCTATAAAATGTATCCTTGGTTTCAAACCACACTTGGAGCATGTTGGTGATGGCGATTGGAATAGGCTTCTGGCTTTGGCATTTAATGTGGTATTGAGAGATCCCCCAAGGACGATCCTAGAAGATGATATGGACTGGGAGTCGGAATCCGGAGACGAATCGACAGTGTTGCCAGGAAAGAGAGAAGAGGAGGAGGAGGAGGAGGAAGAGGAGGAAGAGGAAGAGGAAGAATTTCCTACGCAGGGAAAGAGGAAGCGTGGAAAGTCGAAAACACCATCCGTTAGTGTGAGACTCAAAATCAGAAATTCCAAAAATGTAGGTTTGATTCCTGTTTCCCTTGAGCAAGTCGAGTTTGTAGCGATTCTGTCCATTCTACTCACCTATGCTGGGGCACCCATTCTCTCTCCTGATAATCCTCAACTACCGCGAGCTATTTTCACACGTCTTCAGCGGTTCTTGAAGCTCTACCCTGCTGATTCATCGCTACTTTACGATTACCTGTTGGCACTTTCGGCTACCCTGGATCACTTGGCCCTCAACCATGTCAAAGACACGCAAAAATTTGCTCGCAGTGCCTGGAATCATCTGATTATGCTGTGGAATACAAAGGACAAGAGGATAAAGGAACACCTCATTATTGTCATTCGATCCCTTTTATCCTATTTGACAGCGGATTTTGGTCTCAAATCTGTCCGGGACGCGTACGACCAAGTTGGGGCTTTATGGAAGCTATACAACACCCTTGAGGGAGAGGCAGCGCAGCGTAGAGGAATTGAAGGTCTCACTCTGGATTCTCTGCGCCTTGATATCAGTTCCAAGGTGACAGCAATTCAGACGACGGAGCCTTTTATTGCACATACGTTTCGCGCAGGATGGCCTTTTGATTCTGGTCAGGCGATTTCTTGGGCCGTGATCGAGACACAAGCTGACTGCGCAGCTAAGGTATTTCAGATTTGACCCATAAGCTATCTTTGGTGGTCTCATTTCTTTCAAGTTGTATAAACTTTCAGAGTCAATGAACAGCGGAGCAACACCTCTTCCCGTAAAAGGCGAAAAGAAACGCAAAATGGACAATGGAATATCATCTCTTCTTTTTGGTATTCACAGCGGGTCATCCCAACAAGCTTGTGTCTTCAATCTTCAAGTCCTTTTATTCCTGATTGATCGCCATTGGCTATCGATTCATCATTCCTTGAAACTCGGCATTGTCGATTCCCTCATCCAACTCGCAACATCAGATGAGCCTCTAATACAAAATTGGGCGTTTCTATGCCTAGCGGCAGTCGTTCACGGGGAGCGCTTTTTGGCAAAAGCAAAGGATTCGACTCTACCATCTCAGAGTTTCCAGTCGTCTCAGTTACAGACCGCATATGAGAGCACCACATGGGATTCAATTTGGACACATTCTACCCGACGTATCAATGCCCCTTCAACCTGTCGTGCTGCTTCGCATGTTGCTTATGCTCTGATCTTTCAAGCCCCGGGAGGTCTTTCAGTACCATTACCCTCCTATCGCATCCTAGCTGAAATTGAATCCCTTGCGTCTGATCTCGAGGTCCAAGGGCCCTCTCACCCATATGACTCTGTATGCAACTTCTTGTCTCAGTGTATCAAAACTGCCAATCAAGATGCCCGATTATATCGCATGCATCTGGAAGACAAGATCATTGGCTGGATGACTGATCACTGGAAGGCAACGAAACTTAGGCCTACACCACAAACATTACGAGACGGTATCGACCTACTTCAGGCAGTTTGTGGTGTAACGCGAGAAAGCTTTCTGGTATCGCGCCCGTCAGTTCCTGTTTGCAGTATTGCCGCTGTAATCACAAAGGAAAGTACAGAGAAAAACGTCCGAGAATTCTTGTTATCAGCCAAGCTACCTTCACCTAGTCAGCGGACTCCTGTCAGGACCACAGATAATCAAATACCCTCTGTTGTAAGAGAAATTAATGTGGGAGTCGGAATCGCTGAATTAATGCCCCCTCAAACTCGCGAGCGCAAGATTTCAGCAATCTTTATGCGTAACTTGGAATCGTTATCCGATGAGTGGGAAAATGTTAACGAAAATCGCATCAGCGTGACCGCTGATATCGCCTGCCAAACAGTACATTGTGCTCTTATATCACTTGTTTTTGAATCATTACTCGTTTACAATGGTATGGCAGCAAACCGGCACCTAGTGCAAGCGTCGACAAAATTAATTCTGAGCGTCACCCGTTCCTTACATGGTTCTACCTGGAATGTCGCTGAGAAGGCTAGTGTTTTACATGCTCTCGAACCTCTCGTTCTCCTGGATGAAGAAGAGGCTCTTGAAAGTTCAGCTTGGGAAACGATGTTGCCTCCCGGAACCGGTTCCGGTATCAAGAAGCACGTATTTTACAGTCTTGCAGATAAATTTGACGCCCTCGAAAGGCATGCAAAAGCGCAGCGAATGAATCTATTGCGGATTATATGGCAACTACCGGATGTGCGTGACCTTTTTTTTTTTATCTTGTTCCTGTTGAAATCAGTTTCTAGGCAGAAAAACATCTTTGTCAGGTCATTGTAACGCTCCGCAAGCTATTCTCAGCGTTGATTTCCAGCCGAACGTTGGCAACCGATAACGCACCGGGACTTGAAAATGACGACCGTGATAGCTTTGGTCCAACCAGGATTGCTAGCAGTAATATGGGCTCCACCTCGCAGGGAATTCCTGGAAATGACGCTTACTTGGCGCGAATTTTGGAAGTCTGCATGCGCTTCCTAGCTGCTGGTCCACTGCTCCAATCTGTTTCAGGGGAACCAACCAAAGACATCTATACTATTAATACCATCCTCGAATGTGGCATTGTTAATGCCAATGGATTCCTCATCGGTTTTTCCCTCCTCTTAGCCGAGATCAAGAGGAGAACATTCAGCCTTGGCAATAATCTTCAGCGATACTTGGATGTTTTAGATGATTTCTTTGGATCATATGAGTACGAGCAAAGCGAGCGGATGCAGCAGATTGTCTCCAAGTTCTTACATTCCATCTTGGATTTATGGTTGATCAATGTCGAAGTGAGAAACCAGGTCGATGCGTTGCCGAAATGGTTGCTTAAGAGCCACAGAAAAGGGAAAGCGAAATACAGAACCGAGCGTGACGCTTTCATTCGCTTCGTCGATAAGATGACATTACAAGAGCCGCAGGCACTCGAATGGTTGCTCTTATCAGAGAACCAAGGGCTGTCAGAAGATGTTTTGCTTAACTACCTGCCGTTACAAATGTGGAATCAGGACAATGATGTCAGAATTCGGTTTCGGGTAGCAGTTTTGAACGCTCGCCTATTCCATGCCATACAACGATTAGACGTCTATCCTTCGAAATTATATACGGGGATCCGGGAATTTTATGATGGAGTCGAGGTGCACCAGTGAGTAGTTATCGCATCGTTATGGAGTACATCAATTCACTCCGTAACATTAGATATGAACATATCTTATCCCGTTTCTTGGTGTTGGGAAACATCATGGTCGCTAGCTCATCGGTCCGTCGAGGCCCTTATTGGCACCTAATTGAAACTTGCCTCTTCTCCGGAGAGTACTCGTCACACATCGAGGCCATCTTGTACTCAGTGTCCGAATGTCTCGATTTAAGCCCTTCGTCGTTGTTCGAAGCTTATGCCTCACAAATGGGATACTCGATGATGAAGTCAAATGAAGGCGATTTTACTCGCATCCCTCCCCACCTCATCGGTTTTGAGGATCGGAAACAGGCTGCCTGCTTTACCTTGTCAGCATTTGCACCAACATACATCGCGAGCCAGTCTAGGTCCAAGTTCGAGGTTCACTGCAAATTAGTTGGTGCCTCGCCAGAAACTACGTATCTTGAGTGTTTTGGCAACATCGTTGGAGCTGTCTCTGCATACTGGTTTCTTCACCATTCTGATGAAGGGGATAATGCCCAAGAGCTTGAACAGTATCTGTGGCAGACATCTTACGGCACAGACTTTGGTCGAGATTTGCAGGATAATGCTGATGCAGTCGCACTGGCAGTTGTTCGGTCACTCTCAGACCAAGCCATTTCGTCCGCCGGAGATATCTATCAGAACTTGGAAGCAAAAGGAAAGAAAATTGCAGAGACCTTCGCCAAACTTGTTAAATACCGTCTCGGTGATAGCTGTGAGGTCCATGAACCCAATCTTCCTGCTTTTAGCATTTCAGTTGTGCTCCGTACCCTCGCCTGGCTTTTGAGAAAATCCCGTGAAGCACCAATGAAACCTATGACATACCATATTCTTCACGGCCTCTTTGCTGCTATACACCAGTCTCCAGTTGTGAATGAGCAGCTCCGTTTAGCCAATGCTCTGGCCGTGTGGATATCCCTTCGCTGGGAAGATTTCGTTGATTCTACGTTGCTTCACTTGCTTGTTCAACATTCTACAACACTTCTGACTGAGCCAGACCTTGCCCACGCAGCTCAGTCAATGCTTGAGTGGGCGTTCAGTCTCTATCAGGAGCTAAAGATCAAAGATACGGCTTTTTCGGATATCATCATCCGTATCTGTAGCATTTCTCATGAATACGCCAGATCGCGCTATGATGACCTACAAAAACTGGGCCTTTCCTTGATGGGTTGGGTTGACAAGCAAGCCGTTCTGTTGTCCGGTGCCGCCGTGCACACTCAAGTCCTTCGGGCTTTGCCAACCTGGCCGTATCCTGCTGCACCCGATTTAGCACATATTGCATCAGAGAAATCATCAGAAAGCTTGGCTGCCATCCTCCTCGACGACAGAATCACTTATAATAAATTCCGTCTAGTGAGGTACATGTATGATCATATCCTGAAAGGAGGGAAACTTAAAGATTACATTCCTAAACTTGATTTTTGGCACCTGAAGGATTGCATTCCAGTCAAAACCGAATTTCAACATGAAGACATTGAGGCTTTTGCATCTCTGTTGTTTTTGAATCATGGAGATATCGGTGGCTTAACAGGTGAACATCGTCCTTCAATCTATGATCAATACCGACGTGCCTTCGCCCACAAGAATGAATCGGCACAAAGCCCACGCTTCATCCGCGAAGTTGTTACTTATGCATTGTTCCAGCAATTGGACAATCATTCCTCCAACCATGTCTTTTCCGCGTATCGAACATTGCGCCGCATCATGGCTGTTCTGGATCATCTAGAAACGCACAACGGTCCTCGTGATTATAATAGCGAGTTGGGGTACCTCCGAGCCTTTCCAAGGCGTGCAGGGACACGACCAACTTGTAAGCTGACTGAAGTGCTGGCACTAGACAGCATGCACGAGTTCACTGCGAATTTCAGTAAATGGGTTATGGTCTTTAGCACCAAGCTCAGCGACTGTCTTGCAGAATATGACACCTTCTTTGCTCAACTCTCCCCCATCCTGAGTACCGATGCTGACTTCGCCAGAGAGCTCCTTCCCATTTTAATTCATGGTATTTTGCGGACCGAAATTACTGATGGGAAATATACATCGAAGGCATATCGCCGCCTCCTCACAGACTATCTCACGTCTGTCCTAGTCTCCGAACACGCAAGTGTGGCCTCCAGACAATCCGTCATTGATACCGTCCTCCACCTGCGGCAGTTTCCTCCTTTGAAGGACGTACCCCTGTCGTCAAACAGATGGCTGAAGCTCGACTATGAGCTTCTTGCCAAGAGTGCGGTTATTTGCGGGGCATATACGACTGCTCTACTTTTCTTGGAACTCAATGTAGATCACTCACTACAGCAATCCAAAACCTTGACTTCCTCAGAAGAGCTTTTTTATGAGATATACTCCCATATCGATGAACCAGACGGATTTTATGGTATTAAGCCGGCAGATCTGCACCAGTTCCTCTCTCGTCGATACCACCATGAGAAACAATGGGACAAAGCGCTTCAGTTTCATGGAGCAACACTCGAGGCAGAACCAGACAATACAACTAGCACAGACAGTTTACTACAATCCCTCAGCTCATGGGGTTTCAACCACCTTGTGATGAATACCCTTCGTTCCACCAGTTCCACCGGCACCACCTCCTTAGACTATCGTCTTGGGTGGCGAACCGAGACTTGGGATTTGCCGGAACGCAAAGAATACTCATCGGAGTCGTCCTTGTATTTTGCGATCCGTGCAGTATATCAGGAACGAAATAGCCGTCTGGTTGACGAAGTTATTGACAAAGGCATGTCCTGCACAATGGAGAGACTTAGGACCTTAGGCTCTGAGAACTTAATCGAGATACGAGAAATTGTTCGGGAGATAATGTGCTTGAAGGAGGTTAATGATTGGAGAAGAAGAACTATCCAAACCCGGCTTCAGACACGCCAGGTCAAGACTGGTGATTGGTCAAAGTATATCGAGATCGACTCACACTTTGAGTGCGTTTATTCTTCGTTCATCCCGGAAACTCACACTCACTTTTGATCTTCAGCTTTCTGGACTTGGAACCCATAATGGCAACTCGGATCTCGCTATTACACTCCGTGAGACAAAAGGAAGAGCGTCAACAAATCGGGAATATGGCCACCCCTTTCGCTAATGATTTAAAAGAACTAGAAAAGCGATGCCTTATTCGTCTTTCTCAAGCGGCTCGAGGTGCCAATCAAGTACAAATCGCACTAAATTCGATCATGCGGGCCCACAAACTTTATCCTCAGTCTTCGCCAGAGGTTTTGGAAGAATTCGCCAACGTCTTATGGGAGCAAGGAGAACAAGCAATTGCCATTCAGTATCTCCAAAAAGTAGTTGGCCCTCTGGATCGATCGCAAAACTGCGATGTTCAAATGACGACATATCGTGCTCTCCTTCGAGCAAGGCTGGTAGGTCCTAGCAGATCACGTCTAGAGATTCCGCTCATCTCTGCTCCAGGGATCCTGGATGGCCACCGCGTGTTTGGAAAAGCCAACCACCATCTGGGAGGGTTACCTACAGAAAGCCATTCAAGAACTAGGAGTCGGACCGCTATCTGATACTGAGTCATCTCGGAGCCGTGCAACTGTGTATCATGACTGTGCTGTTTTTGCTGAACAACAATACCAAGCGATTCTCAAGTCACCTGACGCAATCCGCTGGCGAGTTTATGTCGAGAGGAAGAGGCAAGAAGTCGAGGAGCTGAGTAAGGAATTGGCTTCGACTTCAGATCAGGACGAGCAGCGGAGGCTCAAAAGGCAGCATGGAAAAGCCAATAAGTTGCTTCAGGAGGATAGTGAACAATTCCAAAAACACAACACTGATCGTGACAGATTTCTGCGACAAGCTATGGAGATGTTTGCAAGATCTTTGGAAGTTGCAGATATCTTTGATGATGATGCCCCAATTCGATTTTGTTCACTGTGGTTTGCTAATTTTGATGGTGGAGAGGACCTTCAAAACACGATAGACGTTTCTTTGTCTCGCATACCCTCTTACAAGATGATCTTCCTTGCAGTAAAGTTTTCCATGGACACTGATGATGACTTGATTCTGATAATAGCACTCAGCATCAACTTACTGCCAGACTTTCCCTACCGATCGGCGATTTACCAAAGAGTCAAGAAAACCTACAAGAAATGGTGCTACGCATGTGTCGAGAACATCCTTTTCACAGTACATACCAGCTTTATTGCCTGCTTCCCCATACCGAACGCATAGTGGGGAATTTCTCGAGGCGACAATCCGGTCGACTGATGACGCCGACATTAATGTCAACTCAAATGGAGCGTGGCTCTGCAGCGCAAACCATATTTGAGAGATTACGTGCAGATCCGACAGTGTCAGATAAGATCGCCGATATTGAGAAGCTATGCAATGCTTGTTGGGAGTGGGCTAAATATTCCTTGAAGAGTCAGGGCAATGCCTGGGGAAAGTCCAACAGCATTCCCAATGACCTTCTTATCTGTCGTATCAAGGATCTCAGGGTACCCGTCCCCACTATCTCAACTCTGATAGACCCCAGCATGAAATACACCGATTGTGAGTGGATTCAAGGTTTCGAGAAGCAATTTCAAACCGCAGGTGGTGTCAACTTGCCAAAGATATCTGTCTGTATTTCATCCAGGAACAATCGGTACAAACAGTTGGTGCGTTATAGTGCTCTTTTTTTGCATCTGATTAACATTCTGTACGGAAATAGTTTAAGGGTTCGGAAGACGACGATCTGCGCCAGGATGCGGTAATGGAACAGGTCTTCGATGTTGTCAATGCCGTGTTACGCCGGGACAGGCAGACGAAACGCCGCGAACTGAGTGTAAGAGGTTACAAAGTCATACCACTGGACAGCCAGTCTGGTCTCATCGAGTTTGTTACGGAGACGACCCCCTTGAAGGAATGGTTATCGGCAGCCCATAAGCGGTAAGCATTTGATGGTGTGGTGTCAGTGACTATGTTCTCATCCTAAACTCAGATTCCGACCTCAAGATATATCGGAGAGGGAGCTCAGATCTCGACATCAAAAGGCCCAGGAAGAATTCCGTGTAGATGCCGATGGACAGAAATTATTACAACAATTCCTTGACGTTCGGAAAGTATTCAAGCCTGTGATGCGACACTACTTCTCCGAACAGGGCAAATCGCCGGTGGTATGGTTTGCCATGCGATTGAAATATACTCGTAGTGTCGCTACCACTTCGATTGTTGGGCACATTCTCGGGCTGGGAGACCGGCACACATCCAATATTTTGTTGGACAATCGTTCAGGAGAAGTCGTTCATATCGATCTAGGAATTGCTTTTGATCAGGTGATTGCTCATTGTGAAGGTTGATCCGTTTTGAGACTCAGTATAAAAATAGGGTAAATTGTTGCCTGTACCTGAGACTGTTCCGTTCCGTATGACTGCGGATATGGTTGACGGGATGGGAAGTTCAGGTACGCAGGGCGTTTTTCAACGATGCGCAGAAGAGACCCTGCGTGTCCTTCGGAGTGGATCAGATGTCATCATGACCGTGCTCGAGGTGTTTAAACACGATCCATTACATTCATGGTAAGTTCCCAATACTAGTCCGTATGCCTTTTGTGTGCGTGCGTGACCGTCTTTGTATTCGAAAACAGGACTATGAGCGATAGAAAACTACAAAATGCACAACGGTCCGAACGTCAAGCGACGATAGCACCAGAACAGAACCAAAATCACCCACCTGATTTATCAAAACAACAACAAGGACAAGGACAAGGCTATGGGTTCGGTATCAGTATTGATATGAGTAGCAATACAGCTGAAGAAGCAGCTGATCGGGCACTTTCGTCTGTTGCTCGTAAACTGGATAAATCGTTGAGTGTGGAATATATGGTGAATCAGCTTATTGCAGAAGCGACGGATCCTTCTAATCTTGCAAAGATTTTTGCTGGTGAGTGGTTGTTGTTGTTGTTGTTGTTTTTGAGGTTGATGATGTCTGTTCAGGTTGGGCTCCTCATTTCTAACAGACTTTTTGTTGGTCTCTTGTTTTTTTGTTTTTTTGATTCTTAGTCATCCTCATTGTATCTTATTACTTCGCATTTCAAACACAAACATTTTCTTACACAGATTTTCCCATAAAGATTCTTGTCAGAGGTTCCTGAGAAACAAGCGAATCCATGATTGTTTATATCTATATTTACGTATATAGGAAAAAAGAAGGGGAAAAAAAACAAGCTAACTACAAACTACAAACAAACAACATTCTCCTCCCACATTCAAACTTGAGTGCATGTGTGTGCGTGTGTGTGTGCGTATGCGTGTGTGTATGTGTGTATGTGAGAGAATTATAGCGCAACATACGTAAATCTCCAATCGATCAATCAAATCAAACAAGAAGCGTGCACGAGTAGGTATGTATGGATAATGACAAAAGAGAGGGAAAAAAAATGGGAATACAAGAAATGACAACCTGAGCGACTCGTCGGTTCTCTTCTATTTGCTCTTTGCAATTTCTCTAGCAGCCTTAATGAGAGGTGACAACGTCCGAAGGGGCTCCGACAATTTGAAAAACGGATGCTATTTAAACAAAAAGGATCAGCACAAACTCTCACACGCCAAAAAAAGAAAAGAAAACAGCAACAAGAGCGCCACCTCACCTGCAACAACTCAGTCGCACTCGGCCTCTTATCCGCATCCACCTCCAAACACTTGGCCAAATAATCCGAAAACACATTGGACAGATTCTCGGGGTTGGCAATCTTGGGAGTGCCATTGGTCGCAATCAAATACAACGCCTTGAGCGGATTCTGGTTCAAATACGGAGGTTCACCTTCAATCATCTCAATAGCCATAATGCCCAAACTCCAAATGTCCACTTTGGATCCGTATTCCTTCCGTGTGACAACTTCCGGAGCCATCCAGTAAGGGGTACCAACCATAGTTGTACGTTTGGCATATGCAGGATCGGAGATTTGTGCACAGAAACCAAAGTCGGCTGTTTGTGTGGATTGAATAGAGTAATTCAAGGCCAATCAGGAGACTTACTGAGTTTGATATCACCAGCCATGCTCAACAAAACATTGTCACTCTTGATATCGCGATGGATAACACCATGTCGATGCAAGTGTTCCAAGCCTTGGGTGGTTTCTCTGGATACAGCGGCGATCTGACCTTCTGTCATGAGATTGGCGGTAACGACATCGGTGAGAGAGCCTCCTTCCATATACTCCATAACGACCCATAAATCGTTCTTGTGAAGGAAAGAATCGATATAATTGACGATGTTGGGATGACGAGAAGAACGCATAACAAGGATTTCGTTGATGATGAGATCTTTTTTTGGCTGTTTTTCGAGGTCCATCTGCTTGATAGCAACGGAGAGATTGGTACCGACTTGATAAGCGGTATAGACGCCACCAGAAGCACTTGATGACATGTGAGGAAAGGGGGTGAAGTGAATAAGTCAGGCACTTACCCCTGACCAATCTTGACGAGGCTCCGGTAGAGCTTGGTGGGATCAGCATCGGTACAGATTTGCTGCAGGCGCTTGATGATGTCCTGTTCCTTTGCCCTGTCGACCTTTTTCTCTCGTCGCCTGGGTGTGGCGACACCGGAGACCTTTGCGAGAGACTGAACGGGAGCTTTCTGGGTGGAGGACGGATTAGATTGTGATTTGAGAGGGAGATCGGTTGATGAATTGCCAGGAGAAGGTTTGACGAGCTTATTTGGCTGGTGGGAAGGGGGATTGGGAGAGATTTGGGGTTGATGAGAAGGAGAGCTGCGATCGCGGGTGGTATTAGCACGACTGAGATCTGTCTGCTTGTGGGGTTTGGGGGGTGCACGAGTTGATGTAGATCGATCAAGAGCAGGCGTAGGGGTTGGTGCAGGGCGATGGGCGGAAGGAACTAGACTGGCAGAAGCACGAGGATCAACAGGGGCTGTTGTGGCGGTGATAGGACCTGAGGAAGTCTTTTTTGGAGGAGGAGGGGGTGAGCGCTGGGCAAGTGGTCAGAAAGGGAGAAGAGACAGAGAGAGAGGAACGCACAGGATTTGCAAAGTCAGCGAGGAGAGCATCGCCACCGACGTTGCCTAGCTTGTCCCAGGGATCATAGTCGCGTTGGTAGAACTTGACAATCTCCATAACAGCCTGTGGGTTTTTCTCTTGTTCTGAGCGGGAGATGCCACTCTCCTGGAGAAGCTGCTGCCATTCCTTGGGGAGACCAGTGAACTCGCCGGTGCAGGGATTGTAGCCGACATGGGTGAGATGGACAGGATCGTAGGGAGTGCTGATTTCGAGGCGTTGGTTGGACTTGAACACGTCGAGGACGGAGCCAAAGACGCTCTTCTTGGGCTTTGTGGTGGTTGCACTGCGGGAGCGGGGTGTGGGGTCTTGGGATGGGGATTCTGGGGATGTGGGTGGCTGGGAGAGCCTGCGCTGGGGATGGAGTGGGGGCTGTGTGGGGGATGGCTGTGGCGAGGGCTGGGTTGTTGCGGGCGACGAGGAGGGGTGTGTGGTGGACAGGGAGGACGACGAGGAGGGCTGTGTGGAGGGCGTGGGGCGTTGTTTGTGCAGTGAGCTGCGGTAATATTCAACGGTGATCTTGGACCCTCGTCGTCCCTGCTCGTAGCGAGACATTGACCTAGCCTCTGCTCAAACACGTGATCCCTCGTTGCCATGGCCAGCCACTCACGTGTCAGGCGGCTCTATCCGCTAATAGATCATATACTGATGCTAACTAACATAACTATGCCCAGGATCAGCTCCTCTTCTGCCTTTGCAGTCTCCTCTGCAATCACCCCCGAAACACTGGCATTGCGGGGAATGAGGTGATAACTAAATTTACGAGGCTGAACCAACGAAGGTCCCTCCATTTCAGTTTCTGGTAGAATAGGATTTCCAAGCCCGTCCAGCATTGGTTGGACATTGAAGGCCCATAAGGTCCTGAATAAAGCTCAGCGATAGGCGATATTGTGATGACGGCTACTAACCGAGCGACCAATAGCAAAAGTAGGTTCATAGCAAGATGCATGCCTGGACATATCCTCCGACCAAAACCGAACCCAGCCGTAAAAGTTTTCCCATCCAGAAATCGCTCGGGCTGAAACAAATCAGCATCCGGAAACATCTATTTAATCGGTCAGTAAGTCACCGTCCACTTGACTGGAGATCGCCTAACCTCGGAGTCTTGAGTCATGGTGCTGGCAGAAATATTAAATTCATTTCAAAATATCATGATTTCTTATTACTTACTAAACATTCGCCTGGACCCTACTACCCTTGGGTATAAACATGCCGTTGTAGACGTCGTCACAGGTATTGCTGTGCGCCACACCCAAAGGCAGAATGGGCCGCCATCTAAGCGTCTCTTTCACAACAGCTTGAATATAAGGGAGATGTTCCATGTCATCAAACTCAGGCAGTCTGCCAATACCAACTACACGATCAAGCTCTTCTTGTACCTTCTTCATGACGGTGGGATAGTGTAGCATGGCCACTGTGCATGGGCAAAAGGTCAATGATAGCTGACCTACTAACTTGGCTGACGCTCACTCACCGATGAATATCACAAAGGTAGAAACACTCTGAAGTCATCATAAATTATTAGTCATTGGCCACCCTACTGGTGAACCTACCGTCGAAACACCTGCTTGCCAAGGAGTACTCAGAGCGTAGGCAATTTCAACATCGCTAAGGCCCCAATTGGCTGTTTTTTCAAGAGCTTTGCTTGCAATAGAAGGCATAGCAGTCCCTGCTTCTATACCTTCTCGCACGTCATTCAAAAGGCCGAGGTAGGCTCTAGTATCGCGTTGGCGCATTTGTTCTGGTTTGCGCCGGAACCACTGTAAGCATTCCTGCAATGGATTTAAAGGTCCACTCTATGTCCTTGTGCACTGAGATTCGTACCGGGAGATAAAGGAGAAAGGGCCGCTAATCCTATCCATCAGAATGATATCAGAAGCGGGCAAATGAATCCACTCACATTGTCGACCAAAGAATTACTGGGATCCCTGTGACCCAGTCAGCAGTCCAACAAAACAGTACAAGAGAAGAGGAACTTGCAATGTCCTATCAACAGTGCAAGGTCAGCTGAAGTCTAATCGACAATGAAACATCTCGGTACTGACTTTATTATATCTGTAATATAAAACTATATATTTGGTAACAAGAACGAACATGCTCGCACTCACAATGATCAATCTCTTGATTTTCTTTCACAATTTTTTGATCCATGTCCCGAACTCTCCTGCTATACGCGACACTTGAAACAACGGAAATAGCATATCTACCAAAGATGAGTGTGTAAAATGCGCGTATTCGAGTGAAATAAAAACTCACCGACGGAGATGCTGACCATACTCTTCCGAGTCTTTCGCTCTCAACAAGTCGCTGAGAAGACTTTGGACTCTGACGATTGAAGTGGCTTGTAAGTTTGCGAAGCATCGATAGACAGACCAGCATGTATAAGCTTCAAAAAAAAAAGCTTTCAATGAGGTGCCCAATCACGAAAACGTAAATGCGCTCGCTCACAGCTCGCCAATTCCTCCATCACGGACCATATGACATACCAATTCCTCGCATACCACCCGAAAGAAGCTCCCCCCTACAAAACCAAAAGGTACAGCTCAATCGCTGAATGAGTTATCAAAATAGCTACTGACCCGAGAATATTACGCGGCCGACTGGAATAAATGTTGCCTCGCTTTTCTAGAACATCAGTGGCGGCCTTGAGGGTGCCCAGAACTACAATTGGCGAAATTATACGCTGAGCTTCACTTGGAGGGGCGAAGATGATGCATAACGACGATAGGCGTGCTGCCCAACCAGAAGGAGACAATGTCGCCTGAGGGACCGGACCATTCAGAGGCGATAGATCATGCGAGTTCAAAGCTCACCATATATATTATGCCACTCCGCGTATCTCTTCCATGGCCGGTCAAAAGGAATGTCCCATTGATTGTCTCCGAAAAGCCCAGG
>Ga0153948_1000361_pt1 | contig 24549 bp, 20 predicted proteins | sample TSNJ032MetaG_FD_104696 | JGI IMG/M metagenome (GOLD analysis project Ga0153948, IMG submission 104696) | Attine ant fungus gardens microbial communities from New Jersey, USA - TSNJ032 MetaG | ecosystem: Host-associated > Fungi > Mycelium > Unclassified | place: USA: New Jersey, Wharton State... | reverse complement strand
CCATACATCAGTTCCTGATCTTCTAAATACGGAAGGTCTTATTGGTATGTTCTTTTTTCTATCCTACTATAATTCAGGCATCACCCTCTCCAACTATGACCATACAATCTGTCAATATCTCCATCTTCATTCGAATTGTTTCAATTGTTTATCGTGTTTCCGAGACTACTCTACATCTGATTCAATTTGTCATCATATTACAGTATAACTAAACCTATTCAGCCGCCGTAAGTCCAGTAATATCAACCTTTTTCCTGTATGTACGTACTTGTGTACCTCGTGCCTGATTATTACAGCATGTCCAGATTGTTTACTGCATCTATCCATACATGTAGTTTAAAATCAAGTGCCATCCTCGCATATTCCAGCAGATGGTCAAATGCCATAGAATCCAACTCTAATTGCGAGTAAGGTGTGGTTATCAGTTTTTCTTCAACTTGTTCACAATACAGCCGTAACAGAGTGTTTTCACAGCAATAGACATCAATGCTGTTGCGGTATTTATTGTACTCTGCAAATAAAAATCTCATTGTATTTATCCTCTCTTGAAATTATATATAAGAGTATCTTCCAGTTCCGCTTCTTGTTAATAGTTAGATTGTTTTGTAGTAGTTTGTGTCTTTCGGATTGCCCTCTTTTTTTTTATGAGGAGAAAAAACAGGGGCAAAACTGTGTAAAAATTTATAACATGATGCGGTGGGGTCGTACCCAAAAACTCTTTATTTTCAAGCATTTCCTAAGATTTCTATGATTACCAATAAACATTGTTAAAATGATATGAAACGTGGTTATACAAATTCAAGATTAAGATGCATGTCTTTTCTATTATCGGCGCAAATCCTGGTTCCTTTTATCGTTGAAGCTAATTCACCTGCCAAAGAAGATCATGCCACAGGCATAAGTATGTATAAATGAAAAATATTATTGCAGCTCTGTTAACAGCAGGTAAAAGAATTAATCCACTGGTAAATGTAAGCAAATATATAACAATAGTAACAATAAAGATTAGTATTAATGGGCAATAAATGACAGTATATATATCAAATGATATATAGGACAAGTATGACATTGTGACATATGTATATAATAATATAGAAAAAGTATGGAAAATGTATATATCTTTATCGTTCTGGTAAATATAAGCGTACCTGTGAAAAATGCCTCCAACAGGCTTCAATGCCGCTACTTAGAACAAAATGTGTCTGTAAGGATACGATGTATCGTGAGCTTCGTGTGAGATAACGCAAACGAAATTTTGAAAGTTATGTTGTCATACATTAATTTTTTTGCGTGTTTCAAATCATGTTGACAAAATATTACAGTGGAACACCCCACGTTTTGCATAAGCACTGGGTTTGTAGCCTGATATGAACGAGCTTTTGTCAACTAAAACTATGTGATATTGAAACACGCCAATTTTTAATACTAAATGGAGTTTTTCTTTGACTCCTAACAGCAGAATGACGATATTTTTGTATACACAATTAAGATGAAATTGCATGAGAGGTAAGAACGCTGTTTTCAATAAGCGTTATGCCTCTCTTTTATTATTTGCGATTCCAGATACTATAAACGGCATGTTTAAGCTGTGAAAGGTATAGTAGTCAGAAATAATAGTTTTCGGAGAACATGATATTAAATGAGATAAAGCATTATAGAGCAAAGGTATTTATTTACATCAGTATTTCTGTACATTTATTATGCCGACAAATGGGCATGTTGATGAAAGCCGCATTCTTTATTAAAAGAGTAGTAGTTTTTTTAAAGTTAGGTTTTAATAATTGGAAAGCAAACACAATTTTTATATGGTTGCTTTCTATTTTTTTGTGGAAAAATCACCATTGCCGTAGCCCTCCATCCAACTTTTTCTGAAAAGCAAATAGTGGATGGAGGAAAAATAAATGCGTAATTACAAAGATAGTGACTATGCCCTCAACAAGTTCAGCGAGGGTATTGTATATAAGTTTTCGGATGGGATAGTGGAGGTAACACTTGAAGCTTACTTGAAGTGTAATCCAGGAAAGACAGAAGCTGATTTTATGGAACTGAAAGCCTTATCAGATGAAATATATCATCAACAGGATTTGGCTGATACCCGCCATAGAAAAAGAGAAAGAGTTTTAAAAGAAGGTGAAGATATAGAATTATTACCTACAGATACATTGGAAGATTTGCTTATAGAAAAACAAGAAAAAGGTTATGTCATGGAAGCAGCAAAATTACTCTTGCAAAGTGGGGATTTAACAGAAGTGCAACAGCACAGATTCATTTGTCATTTTTTTAAGGGGCAATCTTATCGTCAAATAGCAAAAAAAGAAAATGTACACTTTACATCTGTGCAGGAAAGTATTGAGGTTTCGATGGTTAAGCTAAAAAAATATATAAAATATTAAATTTATACCCCTACACCCCCCTGTTTTAAGGACGTTAAGTGAAGGGAATTTTATTGGTGCTTCTTTCTGAACTTTGACAATTGCATATAGTAGTGTGATGGGCACAACGATGACAGGACGGGAAACCGGAAGCAACAGGCTGGAATGCGCCAAGACGACAGTGAAAGCTGATCCGAGCGATAACATTTGCAGCAGTGACATCCTATGGTGGGATGGATTGCGATGACCCCTGACACGTATTATGGTACTTCCGCCTTGAAGAAAGGCAGCCCGGCGAGCGATCGGAAAAATGCATCACCCTTATTTGAGAAAGAATAAGGGGCGGCTTTTATGGTGACTGCATGACCAGCAGTACGTCTGTCACACTTTTTACATAAGGAATGAAAAGCATTCTTTTAAACGGGTTTAATCGCTTTGTAGGTTAATCTATAAAGTGGTCTTATTCCCTTTACTATCGGAGAGATAGAAACCATGTGGTGGAACATTCTTTTCTTGCAGGAAACAATTCAATAAATACCGTTTCCACCACATTCTTGTATCTCTCCTATTGAGAAACAAAGGAGATAAAACACATGAAAAAGGAACCTGTCAGTATGACAAATATAAAAGATATAATATATGAGGCAGGCTTATTCAGACCAAATGAGAAGATAGCGGTTACAATGAGGAACTGTGTTCTGTTGGAGTATTTTACGGGGAAGGTATACAGCTACCGCCTGATTGATTTACAGACATTAAAATCCAAAAGAATGTTCTCCAGAACAGTTCCCCTTATAGAAACAGATTATCAGAAAGCCCTTGAAAAAATGTTGCTGCAGGTATCCGGAAACAGGGAGCATGTTAAAAAAGAAGACTGGACAGGTGAAGTACTGGTACATATATTTTATGATATTCTGCCAAAATACGGTATGGCCTTCCGGGAAAACCAGCTGTCCCTTGCGCTTTCCATGCTGGATGCCATGGAGAAAACAAAAGTGGCACTTTGTGAGGCAGAGGTTGGGACGGGCAAGACCCATGCCTATATTCTGGCGGCTGCCATATACCGGCTGTACCATGCAGGTGAGGAACCGGTTATCATATCAACTTCCACCATTGCCCTGCAGAAAGCCGTGACGGAAGAGTACATACCACAGATATCCAGGATACTGCTGGAAAACCGGTTTATTGAATCCCCCCTTACTTATGTGGTGCGTAAGGGAAAGTCCCATTATGCCTGTGACAGCCGGGTGAAAACGTATCTATCCTCCATTGTCCATAATAACCGCCCAGAGGACAAGGAACTAATTGATATCCTGACTGACCTTTTTACAGGATCATGTTCCATAGATCTGGACAGGCTTTCCCTTACCAATTATGTAAAAGAACGTATCTGTGTAGAACGCTGCCACCGGAACTGTGAATTTACTTCCATCTGCCGGTACCGGAATTTTATACATAAGTCCCAGCATACAGGTATGGATTTTCAGATTGCTAACCATAATCTTGTCCTGGCAGACATATTAAGCCGGAAAGGCGGGAGAAAATGCCTTTTACCATCATATGATATCCTTATTTTTGATGAAGCACATAAGCTGACTGATTCAGCCAGACAGATGTATGTAATCATTTTGGACAGCGTGGAACTGGAACGTCTGGTTTCCGGCATATACCGTGCAGCTGCTTCACACCCTGATAAAGGTAGGATTATCTATTTGTGTGAGGAAATATTACGCTACAATGTATTATTGTTCGGGTTATTAAACGAGTCATCAGGAATAAGGTATGACAAGACCTGTTCGGAAGTGATTTTTTCCCCGGGCATCCGGCTTCCCATGAAAGCACTGATAAGAAGATTAAGAAGCCTTTCAGTGTTTTTCTATACGGTAAACCATGAAAAGGCAAGAAGCTATGCAATGCTTAACAGCCGGATGGAGCAGCTGCAGGAAAAAATCATGGCACTGCTGGATTATGAGGAATCCATCTACTGGCTGGAGCACACGGGCGTGGCTGCCTGTCGGCTTTGTGCCCTGCCAAAACAGCTTGATTTCCTGTTATATGAGGATATATGGAAAAGGGAGTCAACCTGTATCCTGACTTCCGCTACTTTATCAGTCAACAATGATTTCAGTCGCTATAAACACCAGACCGGCATAAGCCTGCTGGAGCAGCACAGGCTCTCCACAACCAGCAAGGCATCTCCCTTTGATTACCAAAATCATGCATTGTTGTATCTGCCAGGAGACATGCCCTTTCCGGATAAAAAAGACAGTATCTACATGGATGCCATTATCAGGCGTCTGTGCGGACTGATCAGACAAACCCATGGCCATACATTGGTATTATTTACCTCATACCGGATGATGGAGATTGCATATCAGGAGCTTAGTGTCATGATAAAGGATTATCCCCTGTTCTGCATGGGAAAAGGACGGCTGGAAGCCATTGATTCCTTCCGGAGAAGCAAAAACGGTGTATTATTGGCAAGTGACAGTGCAGGGGAAGGAATTGACCTGGCGGGGGACATCCTCTCCTCCCTTATCGTGGTGAAACTGCCGTTCATGGCACCTGACCCGGTAACGGAGTATGAAAAGTCCCTATACGAAGATTTCCACAGCTATCTAAGGGAAGTAATCGTACCGGGTATGCTCGTTAAGCTCCGCCAATGGATTGGCCGTGGGATACGGAGGGAGACCGATACCTGTGTATTTTCCATCCTGGACAGCAGGGCAGGGGGCAGGTACCGGAAGGATATCCTTGCTGCCCTGCCAGACATGCCGGTCACGGAAGAGATTGGGGATGTAGGGAGATTCTTGCGTATCCATAAGGATGAAAGCTATTTTGAATAGAGTATGGCATGGTAAAAAATACCGGAGTAAGAGCTGGGGAGGGAAGAAAATAACCCGGCAGATAGGAGCAAATATGTTAAATATCAATACCATGAAAGAATCGGATATGTGGAAGTATTTGAATAAGAGAACAGCAGAGTGTCTGATTAAGAATGGCAATGCTGAAAACCAGTATACTGACACTGACAAGTATGTGGATAAGACCATCCAATATTTCAGTTCGGAAAATCTGGCACCGCTGCATTCTTATGAAACCGGATTATTAAAGAAAGACGAATTTATCGAATATGTCAGGGAAAGAATCAACCAATACCCTCTGACAAAAGAAGAAAAAGAAGGGATACTGCAGGGTTACATGAAGTATATGTGGTCTTATGATATCATTGACGACCTGATAAATGACCCGGATATATCCGATATCAAGCTGATTGAGCCAACAAAGATAACTGTGAAATGTAAAGGAGAAAGGCAGGTCAGCGACATTACATTCCGTAGTGAGAAACACTACAGAGGATTCATTCGGAGAGTAGCCACCAGAAATCAGGTAAATTTGAGCAATCTGAATGCGGTTCAGTATTTTACGGACATTAACTCAAACGAAGCCTACAGACTCCGGTTTAATATCACAACAGACCTGATCAACTCCAACAGTTATCCTTGTATGCACATAAGGAAGATACCAAAGTTTAAATACCGCATAGAAGAACTATTAAAAGAAGGCATGTTTTCGCTATATCAGATTGCTTATCTGATTCAGGCGGTGGAAACAGGAAGCTCCATGATATTCTGCGGAAAAGGGGGCAGCGGAAAAACCACGTTGATTAACCTTCTTCTGGATTATTTTCCTTACTATTCCTCCATCCTTTGTATTCAGGAAAATGATGAAATGTTTTCTGATTACCACCCTGATATCATATGCCAGAATACCATCGAAAACAGAGGGGAGGGTATCCACTATACATTGAAGGATTTGGCGAAAAATGGATTGTTGCTGGATATAGACTGGTTCATAATCGGTGAAGTCAAAGGGGAAGAAGCTCGTTACCTGTTCGATGCTTCGTGCACCGGTGCAAGCTGCATGACCACGCTTCATGCAGCCTGTGCAGAAGAAGCCCTGATACGTCTGGCAGATTTAGCAAAACGGGCATCCGATTACTCACAGGAGGATATCCTGCGTATTCTGAGCAATAACTTTGCAAATGTAATTTACATGGAGGATTTCAAAATAAAAGAGTTGATTGAAATCCATGGATGGGATAATGAAAGAAACAGTGTAATATATGAACAGGTGACAGGAGGAATCTGCTAATGGAATTTTTGTCAGCGTACTATCCTGTTATAATCAGGATATTATCCTTACTGATAGCTGCTTCGGTCATCTTTTTATTCTATACTACCCTGATACAGACAGAAAAGTTAAAAAAGTCATGGGAAAATATATTCAGACAGTTAAATCATGGACATCTACTGAAAAAAGAAGAGATTGAGAAGGTAAAGCAGCTGCAGGGGGAAGCTGCTCGTATTCCGCTGATAGAGCGGATTGAGATACAGATTATTTACAGCGGACTGCAGGGTAAAATACCATGGCTTAACGGAGTTACCTACATTTTCCTTACACTCTTGATCATGGGACTGGTAATTATTATCGGATTACTATTCAGCACAGTACAAAACACCCTGCTTATGACCGCACTAATATTGCTGGTTCCTTACCTTTTAATGCGCCTGCAGGCGGACCGGCAGTATGAGGCCGTAAAGAAAGAATTTCCCACATTCATGCGTGTCATATCCAGCTTCTCAAAATCCTATCAGGATATACTGACCATTTTAGAAGCATCTGCCGGTTACGTGGGAAATCCCATCCGGAAGAATGTGTCCATGGCAGTAATCAAGGCACGGGCAAACGGTGATGTCAGGGGAGCTATGAAATGGCTGGCAGATCACACGGAATATAAACTGTTTAAAGACCTGATTAAGGCATTAGAAATTACTTCCAGACATTCCCTTGCCTATGCGGATATCATAGATCAGTTTATGGTCATAGCGGAAAAGAAGAATGCTTCTGTCGAGAAACAAAAGGTAATTGTCCGTAAAGGGCGTGCCGGTGTGGCCGTAATGCTGCTTTTGGGAATCGTGATGTTTTACATGGTGATAGTATCAGTAAATGGCAGCAACAGCATGATTGAAGGAATCCGGATATTACAATCAGGTCTGGCAGGACGGGTTTTATTGGGGTACATGATATGTGTATTCGTAGGATCATTATGGTACATGCTGTTTCAGATGCAAGTCAAGGACTAAAAGAAGACAGGATTCACATTGGCAAAAGGGAAAGGAGACAGAATGGAAACAGGAGAATTAACAACGGGAATTACCCTGGTACGGCTTACCCTGTGTGCAGGTTTTGGAATGCTGCTTTATATAATTCAGAAGAATTATGCAAAACAGGCAGAGCAGATTTTGCTAAAGGCAAAAGAAAAGACAGTGAAAAGCCTGACCAGTGCAAAGTCCGGACAAAACAGGTATCAGGATATCAATGACATGATTTATGCAACCGGGCTACATTATAAATCGGGAGGGAAAATCACCCCCTTTGAATATCAGTTTTTATGTACCATGATTGGAATGGTATTCTTTTTTATAGGTTTAAACCTCCATTTCCTATTTGCAGTACCTGCCATGGTGTTCGGCTTCTTTGCATTAGGTATGGCACTTAAAAGGAACAATGAATTGGATAATGACGGGATGTTATCTGATATTGAAACCATCTACAATTCACTGAAGCTGCACACGAGATCCGGTGTGTACATAGTAAACGCCATATATGAGTGCCATCTGATCGTAAAATCTCCCAGACTGGCAAAGGCCTTGCAGGAGCTTAGTACAGAAATATTAGGTAGGCAGGATGTGGAAACGGCGGTAAATAATTTTAAGGCAAAATTTTCTAACCACTACATAGATATCCTTGCTATAGCCATAAAACAATCCATGGCAACCGGGGATATCGTAAAGATTTTCGATGACATGAGCAAGCAGATTGACGGCATTAATGATGCCATGTTATTGAAAGAGGAAAAAAAGAAGGAATCAGTCATACTGCTGGTGGAGACTTCCGTATTTGTCGGTATTATGGCAATCATCATGTACATTGTGATGCTGACCCTGGGAGACGCCTTCAACGGGCTTTTTTAAATGATGACTAGAAATATGTCAGGAAAAGCGGGAAGGGAGGTGGTTGCTATATAAAATCAGGGTTATAAGTTAACATCAAAAAATAAAAAAATGAAAAGGACGAGAGCAAAGTTGAAATGCATTACATTCAGCCATGCTTTCTATTTTTTAGCCAACAGAATGGCGGAAAGGATCAAAAATGATTAAAATTTTATCATCAGCTTTAGACAACAAATGGATTACGCTTTCAAACAAAATGAGGAACAGAACCAGTAAAAAGATTTCAGGTGACAGCCACTTTATGAGTGTCCTGGTAACAATTGTTATCGTCTTGGTTATCGCTGTTATGTACCGGGAAAATATTTCCACAATCTTTACAAACTTTTTCACTAAATCAACCACACAGATCAACGGACTTTTCCCGTAAAAACTGAATTAGCACAGATTGTTTGTGTGGGAGCTGACAGCATAAAGCAGTATATTTGCATATGTGCTCCTGACGGTTATAGTCAGGAGCACACATACAAAAGAATAACATTAATACCCTGCTTGTATTTACCCCACACAGAAATGAGGAAATATGAAAAGTAAAAACAGGCATAAGAAAGTGAAGGGGGATGCGAACATGATCAGCACCCTCATTGCAGTAATACCGATATTGGCATTACTATTATATACCATCCTGCTGTTCGGGCAGATTAGCGTGAAGCAGAGGGCAGAATGGAGCCTGAGAGAATATATGCTTGCTATGGAAGTGGAAGGATACCTGACAGATACGAACATAACTGCCCTCACACAAAAACTGACTGATTTAGGTGTGGCAAATATCAGCTTTGAAGATACCACAATGAGCCGGACAAACTATGGGGACAGGATTATACTGCATATAAAAGGGAAAATAAAAGTACCTGTTCTGGCAGATACTGGCGAATGGCTTTTGCAGACCAGTGAAGGATATGATGATTTTACCTTTCGGTTTCAAAGTACCTTCCTGGGTAAGTGAGGTTTACAGGTTGAATAAATGCATTTCACAGGTTGAATAAATGCATTTCAACCTATTGAATTTGATTCCGCCAAAGGCGGAGATAGGGTATAAAGATGGCATTTAAAGACAGGAAAACAGAAGGCGGAGCACATATTTACCTGTTAGCGATGTGCGCATTCATTATCATTTTTTTAATCATGATGGTGGCATATTGGGAACGGGTGGCAAACGCCAGTTATGAAAAAATAGATTCTGCTGTTACTAACAGTTTACTATCTTCCCTGATTCCAAACATCGAATTAACTTACGCATCAGATACAGGGACGGGAGTCATAGTATCCTCCACGGATTATGCTAATGCAGGTGATGTAGGGAATATCCAGAACGACCCATTTCTGGATCAGTGCTATGAAAGGTTTTTATCGTCTTTAAAAACCAATCTGAGTCTGAATGACAACCTGACATCTAATAACCCAATGCTGCACGAGGAAGTGAAGGTTCAATATCTGAGATTATACGAAGTGAAGAAGCTAAATGACGGTGGTTTCCGGATGACATGGTATTATTGTAATAATGGAACCTGGATACTGGAAAAAATAGTGGAAGGAACCAGTATGCCGGTCATTACCATACACTCAACCTGGGATGGTGAAACCAGGGACCTTAAGAAAACCTCTATGGAGGCAAAATTGGAACTGTGCCTGTATACAAGGGCGAACGGGAGAACATTGTATGAAAATGGTATTCCGCTTGAGGAAATCACAACCACTGTTTATTATCACAGAATGGTACAGATAACAGATTATGAGATAGAAAGTTGGTAAGGGAAAGGATGATTGTATGACAAAGAAAAAGAAATCAAATGATATTTTTGAAGACGGACAACAGGGAGCGGAAGAAGGGAAGAAAAATACTAAAATGAAAACCAGGATACTATTGTTCTGTATTCTGGGCTTTCTTATCTTATATGGGGTGCTGTTATCCATAGAGTCGGCAGCAGTAAATGATTACAAGAATTATGAGGTAACAACCTATATACCGGTACTAGTCATAGAAAAAAATACAAAGGTGACAAAAGAGAACGTCCAGAACCTTTTTCAGGAAGTCATCAGAGACAGCCGTATCCTGCCGGAAGATTATATCTCCAATCCCATAGAGTTGATTGGCCGGTATGCAAAAAAGGAAATAGGACTTATGGAAATCATTCATGCAGGCAGCTTTCAGGAGACAGATATGAGTGAGGGTATAACGAATCCGGTAGAAGTATCCTTTTCTGTCAATAATTACGATCAGGTAGTAGGAGGAATCCTGAGGGAAGGTGACCGCATCAACCTGTATGTTATCCGGAAAGAAAAGGATGAGGCAGGGGAGCGAGTTGTATCGGAACCTATCATCAGAGACACCTATATCACGAAAGCTTTCACGAACACAGGACTGGAAGTCAGAAGGGAAGATACGGTTAATGGTGAAACACCGACAACCGTAATCAATGTATACATTCCAGGAGATAAGGAAGAGACCTTCCATAAAGCAGTAATAGAGGGGACATTGCGTGTATCTAAAATTATGGAATAATGTTTTTACTATTGCAGAAACCGTCATGGCTTCTCTTATTGCTATATTTTTGTATGTGCATTTGAGGAGGCTTTTCAATCACCTGGATGCTTCCGGTAGCCTGCCAATAAAAAAGAGAGAAATACAGTTTTTCGCTACACTGTTCTCCCTCACAATGCTGTCTTCGGTTGGGAAAGTACCCTTTGGAAAATTTCCTACAGGGATACTGTGGATACATATAGGTAATATAGTGGTATTATCTTTTCTGGCATTTACGGATCATAAAACAAAGCTTCTGGACGTACCTGTCCTGGTATACCTGTTCACACAAAACGTAATCATTTACTACATCTCTTGCTTTTTGGGAGGTTCACATAAAGCAGGAAACCTGACGCTTTTATGTGTCTATATGGTAACCGTTTCCTTCTGCTGTCTGGCAAAAGCTATTGCAGTTGGGGATGGCTGCATCTATTTTGCAATGCTTCCTGTTATGCTTATCCTGCAGGGGGAAGCAGATTACCCTTTTGTTTTACTATTCTTACTATCACCGCTTATCCTATTTCTCCTGGTAGAAAGTGCGAAAGCCATCTGCAAAAAATCTCTATCTACCTTAGTTTTAGAGAGAAAGGCTTTTGCGCCATATTTGCTAGTCGGATATATAGCAAGCTATCTGCTATATGTAAAATCTTGTTTACAGTAAAAAACACGCCAAGATTAGCAATTGAACTGGTATATAAAAAATGCTACCATAATTGAGCTAAAACGGTTGGACACCGGACAAAGGTAAAAAGCAGCTATAATGAGGAGAGAAAAGTATGAGAAGAAAAATTGTAATATGTGTATTACTTGCTTCGATATTTGTGATTGGAGGATGTAGAAAACATGTGGAAAAAACAGGATTACCAGGAATAGAAACCGATACCCATATAACTGTAGAGACTGATGAAACGAAAGAAACAGAAGGAGCAAAAGAATCTGGAACAGCGAAAGAGCGCAAAGCAACAGGCAGCAATAAAGAAAGTACCACTTCTTCATCAAGCAGCAATACATATCCTTCCGCATCTACAAAGGAGAGTATAGAAGCCGGTTCTTTTGCTTCTATAAAAGAGAACACGACCGCCAGTTCTTCCGCTTCCACAAAAGAGAGCGCAGCCGACAGTTCATCGGCTTCCAGTTCTTCCGATTCCGCAAAGGAGAGCATACCAGCCAGTATAAGCAGCCAGACAGCAACGCATACGTCTTGTACCTGGAACAGTGGAAGTGTAACAACAGCCGCTAAATGTAACAACGAAGGTGAAAAAACATATACCTGTACTGTATGTGGAAAGACAAAAAAGGAAATTATGGCAAAGACTTCCCATAATTACGTGACAGATACAACAGCAGCCACCTGTACAGTAGCCGGAAAATCAAAAACCTATTGCAATACATGTGGCCATGTTCAGTCAGAATCCAGCAGCGGCATGGCAACAGGACATAATTTCCGACAGGAAGTATGGTATACACCTAATTGTATCTCAAATGGTTATTATAACAATATTTGCAATATCTGTGGACATATAGAGGGGGTTTCTGAATCACCACTACCACATACTTCTGTTAATACTACCATAAGTCATGGGAACTGTAATTCACCAACAATTATAAAAAGTGAATGCAGTGTTTGCGGTTTTTATTTAGGAGAAACAATTACTGGTGGAGATGGTGTTAGTCATAATTGGCTAACAGATGCCGAAGGAACTTATTGTGGAAACTGCGGTATTTCGCAGTAAACGCCAGCTATCAGAATTGAAAAATTGTAACTAAACAGTAACTTTTCTTAATCCAAACAGAATGTTGTTTGGATTTTTTATTACCAGAAGGCGGTGTGTTATGAAAAAAGGAATTATACATATCAGCTGTTTGATATGTTTTGTATGGTTGTTTCTTTTCCTTGAAATACGAGCAGAGGCTTCTTCTCAACAGGGCATCACATTGTCACCTGACGGGAAAGCATTTACCACAAATGCTGGTGATACTGACTATACATGGTATGCTTATGAAGAAACAGCATATACAGGTGTAGAGCCTACAATTAGGGAATTAGTAGAAGGGGAGCACACGTACAAGTCAACCAGGAACGGAATAGTTCCTGTTGGATATTGGAAGGTTATGCATCGGACAGGACAATGCATCCATGACGCATACCCAAGCGGATATTACCATGGCATCAATTATGGAACATCAAAATGCTTTAGGAGATACAATTCGGGTTGGTTTGCCTATTGTGCGGATTGTGGTGATGTCATAGCTCATGTGCTTTTTTACATGAATAAAACTACAGCCTATACCATAAAAGAATTGGACTTGAATCTGGATTACTATTATCTTTGCCCATATGATGGCTGCAGAAATTTGGAACAGGGCTCAGAGTTAGGGAAACATGAGTGTGATGCCATTTCCTGGAACCGTTATATAGTTAAGTACAATGCTAATAGAGGAAGTGGACATTCCATGCAGCCAAGTACCCATATGTACAATAATGAGACTATCTATGAGAACGAAATAGCATATGCATCTACCAGGCTGTCCAAGAATACCTATATACGTATAGGTTATGAATTTATAGGATGGAATACAAAAGCAGACGGATCAGGAGATTGGTTTACAAATGAACAGGAAATATTTAATTTAACAATTAATAATAATGAAATTATAGATTTATACGCTCAGTGGAAAAAGTCGGAAAGCACTTTAAACATTAACCCCAATGGTGGCAGCTATTTAGGAAATACCGGGGTTACATCTGTTACGCAGGATTACAAAAGTACTTATATAGCAGATCCATCTAATATCACACCACCAATAGGCTATACCGTAACTTTTGATACCATTGGAGGTAAAACGATCAGTCCTATCTTACAGACCCGCACTTTTTCGGAATGGAAATTATCTGCTTCTTTCCATGGGAAGCTGATGGAAAATACCTATACCTACTTAGGGACAGAAGGGAAGCAAGACACCATCACAGCAATTTATAACTATAACAGCATTACCTTACCAATTGCATACCGTGATGGACATTCTTTTGGTGGCTGGTATTATGACACTTCCTACACAAAATTTGCAGGGAAAGCAGGAGAAAAATTAACACTGGCAAACAATCTCACTTTATATGCAAAATGGGTAAGTCTATTGCTTATGTCAGAGGATAATTACAGTGCAAACGGTGGGAAAGGAGCAGTAAACCTGTCCTGGAGCCAAAGTGACGGGAAGGATAAAGCCTATTACCTATACCAAAGTCTGGACGCTTCTAACTGGACAAAGATAGCAGGTGCAACAGATATTTCGGAGACTTTTAACGTGAGCCGGTCTTATGCCTATACAGGCAATAGCAGCATTTATACCATTCCTTATACCGGACTGTACTCATTCTCAGCTTATGGGGCGCAGGGAGGGAACGCTTCAAACGGTAAAGCAGGAGGAAAGGGGGGATATGTTACCGGAAATGTCTGGTTAACGAAAGGAGAGGTAATTACTATTGTCTCAGGCGGACAGAATGGTTACAATGGTGGCGGTAATGCCACTAATAGTAGTTATGGGAACGGCGGTGGTTACACAATCATTTCCTCCAACCTAAAAGGTACCTTATTGATTGCCGGTGGCGGTGGCGGTGCTACGATCCTTGCAGCCGGGAATCCAGGGGGGTCAACTGCAAGCAACATATCTGGACGGAACGGACAGAGTGGTGCAGCCGGTGGCGGTGGTGGAAACCAGGGAGGTGCCAGTGGTTATGTAACGACGCATACGTGTAGCTATAAAGGCTCCTTAGTAACTACTAATGGGGTGACTTATGCAGCAAGTAGTGGTGGTTGTTATGCCAACTCTTATGCGCTGCCATTAAGTTGTTTCCAGACAATCACGAAAAGCAGAATAGAAGGCACATCTAATCCATGGAAAGGCCAATGTGCCAACTGTGGGAGAAACAGCGGAACTTACTATTTTGACACATACACAACGTCACATAGCGTTTGTGGAACTGGTACATCTGTCTTATCCGGTGTTGTGTGTCCTGGTTGTGGCAGGTTTACAAGCGGAAGAACTGTGCCAACACTTGGTACTACGTCACATACGTATTATAAAACGGTATACACTAAATCATGCTCGTATACAAACGGTCAAGTAGTATCATCAGCATCAGGAAGTGGGGGGAGCAACTATGTAAATACTAATTATATGGTCAGTTATTCAAGCAGTCAGAATATCAAGACAGGGAATGGAGTTGCAAGCATTGATTCATCAAGTATAGGCTATCTCACGGACCAGTCGTTAAATAATGTAACTGCACTGGACAAGGCGGCACCAAATCCGGTAAACTCTGCTACGATAGTTAAACAAGCATTATCAGATACACAGGTGAAAGTATCATGGAGCGCGCCACCCGACAATGGAACTAAATATTATCATATGGCACAATCCTTTGTGGCAGGAAGTTTACAGGAAATCAGCACATCCAATATCACGGAAAACACCTTAATTTCTAAAGTAGATGGTTACTATTATGTGATAGATACAAACCCAGGTACCATGGTTACTACCGGTGCGGCAAAAATCATAGCAGCAGCCGTTACTGTTAACCTGACAGCAGATTTGCAATACTTACATGTAGCCTGTATAGACAAAGCCGGGAATCTAAGCAGCACAACCCATATCCCGGTTGGCAAAACAGATCCGGCAGTTGCATGGAAGATATTCACCGAGCAAATAGGAATCAGTGAACAGGAATCAGTATATTATTCCGGTACTGCAAAAACGTATTATATAAGATGTGATGGAGAAACACCCTTCTCCCTTGATTTCCATTCATGGATGCAGGGGAATGCCAGTTCAGGTTATCAGATCACTAACTGTATATTTGAGGCACAGCCTGACAACAGTGATTCTGCGCGAATGGATGTATACACAGAACCGGAGGACAACATTACCAATGATGTAACAGAGATAAAAGCTGCAAAATTAGACAAAACAATTACCGGAGAGTTAATGTTATATGATGCGGCTTATACGATTACAAAAAGATACAATTGGTGCAAAGATTTAGATATCATACAGAAATTCACCTTACAGGGAAATATGGACGGCATAAAAATAAGGGTAACACCGATTGCTGGAGCTGCTTCCAAAGACGATACTGTTTACTCTGACAAAACAATAGACCTAACTAACAGCATTTACTTGATCGGTGACAGCACACCGCCAGTTATCCATGGTCTTGATGCCTTGAAAAGTATTGAAACCATAGACCGGGACAATGATGACTGTATAGTTGTTTTACATGCATCCGATTCTGGCAGCGGTGTGGAGGAATTTTATGCCGTGATAAAGAACACGGACAATTATATAACAGAAATCCTGTACTCCGAAGATGGCAGTATCCTAATACTAAACCTGTCAGAGGACTCTGCATTGTTTACCGGAGATTTCACAGTAGAGATTCATGCGGTTGATAATGTGGGAAATGAAAGGGTAGAAACACATGGTTTGTCAGAATTTACATTAAGTGCAGAGTTACAGAGAATATTAGAACCGCATGATCCAATTTTCCGCGCAGGAGAAAGTGGGCTTCTGACCATAGTAACCACAGGATACGCTGACCGGGTTGAAGTAATCTTTCCTATCGAAATGACAGCTTTAAATCCGGAACTTAATACGATATATGACTACAGTCAGTCCACCTATATGGAAGAGGAAGAACTGATATTTATGATTCCCCTGTATACACCAGAACTGGATGATTACAAGATTATCGTCAGAGCCTATAAAAACGGAGCAAAGCTGGAAGAATACCCGCGGTTCAGTACCATTGGTATGAAAGGAAGTGTATTAAACAGCTTGAGAAAGCAATTACAATAAATGAAGGAGGTTCAGATTGATGTTAGTTATTATGGTGTTAGTGTTCGCTGTTATACTTGTGGTATATTCCTGTATGAAGGTGGCAAAGGAAGCAGATAAAAAAATAAATAATAAAGAATACGAATAGATGTTAACTATTTTAGGGCTTGACAGACAGGAGAAACTCCTGTCTGTTCTGCATTTATCCGTTTATAAAGCTGGGAAAGCAGGAAGATAAAATTATTTAGGAGGACGTGTAATGGAGGAATTTAATATCACTCAGGTAGATTTTCAATCGTTGAAGCAGGTAGATATACGAACGGTTGATGTGGACACCCTTGTGGATATAAGGAATATAAATATTAATACAGAACTGCCAAAAGAGCAAAGGATATTAGAGTTTATCCGTAAGGTTGGAAATCCTTATTGCTTCAAGGTAGACAAGGTTGCTGTCAGTGTAGACTTTTCCAATGATGGAGTAACATTTGAACAGCGGATGAAACACTATCTGCAGACATTGTAAAGAGGGATGCTCTATTAAGTATCTGTGGAAATAGTTTCTCATGTGGAATATCTTTCTTACACGGAAGACATTTCTTTTAATTACTACTAAAAATCAGTCTGGACGCGCAGTTATATTTGTGATAAGCTGAGTTACAAAATAGGGCTTACGGAATAAGAACCTTCCATGGAAAAGGGTATTCCATGGAAATAGGATATTCCACGGTAAAACTCCTGACTGGTTTTCTGAAATAAAAAATCAGGAGTTAACATATGGAGACAAATAATCAAGTAATATATAATGCAGACTTTTACCTGCGTCTGTCCAGAGAGGACGGGGATAAGGCAGAAAGTGATTCCATCACCAACCAACGGGCTTTGTTGATGGACTTTTTATCCTCACATCCCGATATTCATCTGCACAAAGTTCGGGTGGATGATGGATACTCGGGGGTGAATTTTGAGCGCCCGGACTTCATGGCAATGATGGAGTCCATAAAAAAGAAAGAAATCAATTGTATCATCGTAAAAGATTTTTCCCGCTTGGGGAGGAATTTTATTGAAACAGGAAAATATATCGAAAAGGTATTCCCGTTTATGGGGATACGGTTTATCTCAATAAATGATAATTATGACAGTATACAGCCAAGGACATCATCAGACAGCCTGCTGGTACCGGTTAAGAACCTGATGAACGATGCCTACTGCCGTGATATCTCAATTAAAATCCGCAGCCAGCTTGATATCAAAAGAAAAATGGGCGAGTGTATCGCTCCCTTTGCAGTGTATGGTTATGAAAAAGATCCCCTTGATAAAAACAATCTGATCATAGATGAAATAGCCGCAGGTACCATACAGGATATCTTTAAGAAGAAACTGGAAGGATACTCCGCCCAGACCATTGCTGACTGGCTGAATGGGATGGGGGTTCTGTCCCCCATGGAATACAAGCGATATAAAGGGAGCAGTTTTTCCAGTCCGTTCAAAAGGAATGCGAAAGCCAAATGGACAGCAGTTGCAATTTACCGGATTTTGAAAAACCCGGTGTATACCGGCACCCTGGTACAGGGGAAGCGGAGTACGCCTAATTATAAAATAAAGAGGCAGGTGGAGGTTCCGAGAGAACGATGGATAACCATAGAGAATGCCCATGAACCGGTTATTAGCCGGGAAATGTTTGGGAATGTGGCCAGGATTCTGGGAGCGGATACAAGGACTTCACCTACGGAGGAAATGGTCTTTCAACTAGCTGGACTGGTGTATTGCGGCGATTGCGGAAGGAGCATGGTAAGGAAGAACAATGCCGGGAGCAACAAGCCATATTTTTATTATATCTGTTCCGGTTACAAGCAAAAGTGTGGGTGTACCAGCCATAGTATCCGTGACAAGATACTGGAAGAAGCGGTACTGAATACCCTGCAGGAACATATAAAAAGCATCCTTGATATGGAAGACATGCTGCAGGCAATAGAAGGGCTGCCGTACACGGCAAGAGCAGTCAGGCTTGCTGAAGTACGCCTGCATGAAAAGCGAGAAGAGATTGAGAGATACCACCGCTATAAGCTGAAGCTACATGAGGATTATGTGGATAAGATAATCACCCGTGAGGACTATATTTCTTTTGGGAAACGTTATGATGAAAAGGCGGGGGATGCGGAGGAAGCCGCTTTCAAGCTGGAACAAGAGGTTGAACGACTGGCAGGGGGGAACACGGATGGACAGCAGTGGATCACCTATTTCAAGGAGCATAAAAACATTAAGGAATTGGACCGTAAGATTACCGTGGAGCTGGTTGATAATATCAATGTCTATGAAGGGCAGCGGATACATATCCGGTTCAAATTCCATGATGAGTATGAACATTTGTGTAGCATTCTAAAAATGGGAAACAGCCGACTGGCACAGGCTTCCAGTAAGGAGGTGGGTTAGGATGGCGAGAAAAAGCAGGATAGGCTTGCAGGAGAAGGGTACGGCACAGGCACAGAAAGACTATAAAGTGGCACTGTATATACGCCTTTCTGTTCTTGACGGCGGAGAGAAGGGCAATGACACCGCTGAAACACAGGAGGCGGTTCTACGGGGTTTCATGGAAGGGAAGCCATATTTTGTCCAGGTATCCGTGTATGTAGACAATGGGGAAACCGGGACAGACTTCAGGAGGGATGAATTCAAACGCCTGATTGAGGATGTGAAGAGTGGAAAGGTAGACTGCATCATAGTAAAGGATTTGTCCCGTTTTGGAAGGAATTATATCGAAACAGGTGAATATCTGGAAAAGATATTCCCATTCCTAGGTGTCAGGTTCATTGCGGTCAATGACCATTATGACAGCATAGACCCCTCTTCCTCTGACAGCCTAACCATGCACCTTAAGAACCTGGTAAACGATGTATATGCTAAGGACATTTCCCGTAAGATATGCCCGGTGCTCCGTGCCAAACAGGAGCGTGGGGAGTATATTGGAAACTGGGCGCCTTATGGATATTTAAAATCCCCGGAGAACAAACATAAGCTGATAGTGGATCTGGAAACGGCGCCTGTGGTCAGGCAGATATTCCAGTATAGGCTTGATGGGCTTGGTTACGAAGATATCGCAAAAAGGCTGAGGGAGTCAGGAACCCCAACGGTAGGCAGGTACCGTTTTGAAAAGGGGATGACAAAAAGTAAAAGGCTGGAAAATACAGTGTGGCATGGAGATGCAATCAAAAAGATACTATGTAGCCAGGTATACATAGGGCATATGGCACAGGGAAAAGTTAGGAGTGCCCTGTGGAGCGGGCAAAGGAAGATCGCTATGCCAAAGGAAGAATGGGTTATTGTAAGGAATACCCATGAGGCAATCATAGATGAGGAAACCTTTACAGCAGTACAGGAATCTAACCGGAAGGTATGGGAGGAACGTAATTCCCGAAAATCACACCCTGTACCCGAGGGAGCTACGGATAATATACTGAAAGGCATTGCTGTATGCGGAAACTGCGGCAAAAGTTTAATATGGTATAAGAAATGCCGTGAAAATAAGCATACAGTGCCACGCATCCGTGTGCGGTACACATATATATGCCGTACACATAGGAATATGAAGGAAAGCTGCCCTTTTATCGGTATCCCAGAACCAGAACTGATTGCAGCAGTGTATGGGGCAATCAGGATACAGATTAGTTTAGCTGCCAATATGAAGGAACTGATGCAAAAAGTGGCATGGCATGAGCAAATCTCTGTGTGGGAAAATAGTTACATGCAGCAGGAAAAGCAGGTAAAATCTGAAATTGAACGTATTTGCAGGCATAGGGAAACCCTGTATGATGATTATTTGGATGGGCTGCTCAGCGAAAGGGATTATCTGTTTGCACAAGAGAGGTATAAGGAGAAAGAAAAAGCCCTCCGACAGCAGATGGTAGAAATAGAACTGCAGACAAGCCGCCTGCCGGAAAGCCGGCCAGAGCAAAATCTGTGGATCAACAGCTTTTTGGGCTTTCAGGACGCATCCTGCATCACACGTGAGATGGTGGCAGGGTTAGTACAAAGCGTTGCTGTCCATAACAGAAGCACCATAACCGTTAATTTCCGGTTTGAGGATGAACTCCATAAGCTAAAAGAGAACATTGCATCAGTAATGGGGGTACAGGCGGATGGATAGGGCATATATCGTCGTTCTATACCTGCGTATCTCGGTTGAGGACATGGATGCAAGGAATGGCATGAGAGATGAAAGCAACAGTATAGGGAATCAGCGTGACCTTTTGAGGGGTTTCTTACAGGGAATGCCAGAAATGGAAGGTAGCACAGTCATTGAGCTATGTGATGATGGCTATTCCGGTACGAATTTTGAACGCCCTGCAGTAAAGGAACTGTTGGAAAAAGCCAGAAAGAAGGCTATTGACTGCATCATGGTAAAGGATTTTTCAAGGTTCGGCAGGGATTACTTGGCAGTCAGTGATTATGTGGACCAGATTTTCCCGTTCTTGGGTATCCGGTTTATTTCCGTGAATGATGGGTATGACAGTGCGGAGTATAATGGCATGACCAGCAGCGTGGATATCGCTTTCAAGAATGTAGTCTATGCTTATTACAGCAAGGATAACTCTGAAAAGATACGGAACGGACTGCGTGCAAAGGCGCAGAGGGGAAATTATATAGGCTCCTTTGCACCGTTTGGCTACCAGAAAGACAAAAAAAATAAGTACCATCTGGTGGCAGAAGAAAAATCCGCTGAGACCGTCAGGCGAATATTCCAGATGGCAGCGGCTGGAATGGGGACTGTAAAAATAGCATACCTGCTGAATACAGAACATGTGCCGACACCCAGCATGATCAAGAAGGAACAGGGATTGATACATAAATGGTGGGAAGGATTAGGGGATGAAAAACTGTGGCACCACAGAATGATACATATCATCCTGCGGGACGAACGCTATCTTGGCAAAGTTACGTATGGAAAATGGCACCGTCCGGAGGTAGGGAACCCGAGAACAAAAATGACGGCTAAAGATAATTGGACTGTTGTTCCAGACTGCCATGAACCGTTGGTTACCTTGGAAGAATTCAAGGCTGCGCAGGATATGCTGATAGAACATGGAGAAAGGGAAAGGAAGAAGGAAAAACATATCTTTGCCGGGAAAATCCGCTGCGGAATATGTGGGTATGCTTTATGCCTGGATACAAGGGGGTCTGGTAAATACAGATGCATTACAAAATACCGTACAGACAAGTTTCATTGTAAGGAAAATCATATTATGGAATCGGATCTGAAAGAAGTGGTCTGGCAGGCAGTGAGACAATTCTGCAGGGTGCTGATTGATAAGCAGAGTAATATAAGTAAAACCCCTCAACTGGATAAGGTATCCGTGTTGCAAAAACAGATAGCAGCACATCAGGCTTCCTTACAGAGTATGGATGAGCAGAAAGCAGATTTGTATGAGAGGATGCTGGATGGTGAGTTTGACAGGCAAAGGTATATCTGTAAGCGAGAAAGCCTGACTTCAAGGCAGGATGTCGTAAGGCAGGAAGAAATGGCGTTAGAGGAAAGGCTACTGCAGATGAGGAAAGTAGAAGATAACGGACTGCCGGAGATAGAAACGCTGCAAACGTATATGCAAGAAGAGCAACTGACACGAGAAATGGTGGAGGCTTTTGTGAGGTGTATTTATGCTTATGATAGGGCGCAAGTTCATATTGAGTGGTTGTTTGATGTGAGGGAAAGTTAAAAGTGCGTTAAGTGATTGGGTTATGTAGTTTATAATCCAATCACTTTATTTATATAATTCATATTGATTCTGTATTAATCATGGTAAATCATTTTGCGGTATGACATATCAAATAGCTATTGAGTTTTTTATCTTTTGCTCTTTCATTATATTCGACAATTTCAACAATAATTCAACAGAAATAATTCAACAGATATTCTCCTATTATACTTGTTTTTGATAGTTTTTGCTGTATAATAAGGAAAAAGAAATTAAAAATAGGAGATTAATATATGGGTAATATAGTTCCATACGACTATGATAATGTACAAATTGAAAGTGTCAGTAAACTCACTGATTTTTTATCCTCTGAGCCAGTAGCGCAAATTAAGCCAGCAATAAAAATACTTCCTAATATTATAACAGATTTTTTGAATGTAGCCTTAGAATATAAAAAAGTTATAATTAATGACAAACAATATAAGCAAAAAATTGATCTTGCTAATAAATATCTTGATATCCAAGAAGATAATATCCGTGCAAAGCATTCCATTGAATTGGGAAAAATCCGATCTGATGCCCAAATCAAAATGAATGAAATAGAATCAGCACATAATGTAAGTATAGCCCAAATTAATTCTGATCGTGATACACAAATTGAAAGAATAAAATCAGATGAAAAGACTAAGGTATTTGAAATCCGTGTGCAATATGAGTTAGCTAAAAGTCAGCAAGATAATGATATGGCTATGTTTCGAGAGGAACTTGCTGAAAGTTCAAGAAGGTTTGATATCTATATCAGGAATGTTAAGAAGCTCACAAAGGAAAAGCAAAAAATGCGCAATGAATTAAGTGAGCTGCTAAAAATCATAAGTTTGCGTATAGCCAATGGTACTGCTAAAAAAGATGATTATGAAACTTACAAGCATTTGACTACACTTAAGGTTGAATCATTTAAAGACACTTTTGATATCACAGCAGAATTAATCAATATTTTTAGCAGGAGGTAATTATGTATGCAGATAATCGTAGGTATAATAATTATTATAATCATTGTTATAATTGTAATAGCTATTCTTGCCAATATGGATAATAATTCTTCATATCATGTATCAGAAAGCAATAGAAATTATGCTGCACGAACGATACGAAGGGCAAAGTCTATTGAAGATTGTATTTCATCGGAAGATGTCCAATACCAATTAACTTATGAGCAGCAAAGAATAATCCAAGCTGTGGAAAAAAATAAAAAAGAGATAAAAAATGCAATTACCACAGCCAATGGAGCAATCAATACGGCATGGCTTAATTCATATGAAAGAATTATTAAGGTTTCGACAAACTTGGATAGCAACCTCAATTATCATGCTAGAAAAAACCTCGAAACTTCAAAATTTCAATATTATACTGGATTATGGTTTCGTTCTATGCTTGCGGCAGACATAGTACATAAGGAGTTTCAAGAAATTGATACCAGTTTTCGTGAAATAAACAGTCTTATCTTAAGCGTAAAAAACGGAAAGCATGTCGGGATACAAAAAAAGATTATTTATGAATCCAAGGATAACATTAAAGAGCTTCGAGGTATTTTCTTAACAAGACTACAGGGGATGAATAGAAATACTGCCACGCTTAGAGATAAAATTGGTCAGGAATGTGGTGAGCGTGGGCGACAGTGGAGAGATGAACGAATGCGTAATAGATCATAAATGAAGAATGAAAGGGATATATTATTTAGAACACATTTTTACGTCCTATCTTATCTCTATATAGTAGTGTAGAAATAAGTAAAATAAGAAATGATGCTGCAGTTCACACCTGCGGTGCAAACAGTAACATGATGCACACAAATCACAAAAAAACGTGTGATTTGGCGCATGCAACCCTCGGGATTTTGTGCAAAAGGCGCACAAAACACCTCGCGGGATACTACCCTCTGAACCAATGTCATTTAGTTAAGAAGAACACTTTTTACATCAAAAATATGAAAAGTGACCCCTAACCAAAAAATATTAAATATTTATTAAATAATCGCAAAACACTTGACACCCTCCGCATTTTGT
>Ga0153948_1000358_pt1 | contig 24699 bp, 17 predicted proteins | sample TSNJ032MetaG_FD_104696 | JGI IMG/M metagenome (GOLD analysis project Ga0153948, IMG submission 104696) | Attine ant fungus gardens microbial communities from New Jersey, USA - TSNJ032 MetaG | ecosystem: Host-associated > Fungi > Mycelium > Unclassified | place: USA: New Jersey, Wharton State... | reverse complement strand
TTGAGCAGCTCGGAAGACATGCAGACTCCTGTGTTTCGTTACGTTGTTTGGCGCCATCGCGGGCAGGTGGGGGACGCGATGAACTGAATCGCCGATGGTAGCAGAGCGCCCTGTCCGGCCATGGTGCAACGCGCCAGCGGAGCCGGGCCGGACATGAATGCTTGGAGGGCAGGGTGCGTTGCCTGTAAACTTCACGGCTGCATGGCCCCGTAGCTCAGCTGGATAGAGCGTCCCCCTCCTAAGGGGAAGGTCGCCCGTTCGAATCGGGCCGGGGTCACCAAAATCAAACACTTACACTGAGTTGAAGTGTCGTGATTGGACTATTTGGGCCAGTTTTTACCAACGAACTGGCACAGTTGGCACACCTCAGAATCTGAGCTTGCGCACCGCCCCATCGTCGCCATCTGGAGTCAGGTGGGCGTAGAACTTCTCAGTGGTGGCGTAAACCACGTGCCCGGCCAGGATCTGTATTTGACGCAACGGCACTTCGGCCATGACCACATGGATGGGCGCAGAACGTGCGCCTCGGGCGGTGAAGACTCCCGTTCAGCCCTGCCGACGTTGCATCGTCCTTGAACCCGTCGCCTGCACCAGCGGGTCGGGCAGGGCCGACGGCTCGCTGCTCGGTCTCCGTGCGCGTCGTAGTGTCCGGGATACGGATCGCAGGAAGCTCAACTCTCGGCGCGTGAGCAGCGACGCGCGGGTGCTACAAAGTGGTCCGGCGTCCCTGGACTTCACGGATCTGCTCGGTCAGAACTGTTGGAGATTGCTGGAAGGCAGCGGCGAAGAGATCGCCGCCACCATGGCTACGGCTCCAGGCCCGCTACCGCAATGGGCAGAAAGAACCCGGGGGCGACATGCAGTAGTGTCCCCGCTCACGCGGGGACGTCGGTTGCCGATTACTGGCAAACGTACTCAGCAGAGCTTTCGTAGAATCGGTCGTAGAAGTCATCGGGCATATGGCCGGAGCCGAAGTACACCAGCTCTCTACGGTAGAGGTGGCTGACGCCATACACGCCTGGCGAGCTGCAGGTCGCCGGCATTGGGCCCTGGTAGGTCTGACCGCTGAAAGTGTGGTGGTTCTCCTCGCAGGAATAGCCGCCACCAACGCCTTGGGGGTCCGGCCTGCAGTTGCCGCCAGAGCCCTTCATCTCTTGAAAACCGGTGTATGCGTCGGTGGGGCACGAGCCCAGCCCTTCCGGGCCCCAGTCGCCGTACAGGTAGACACCGCTTGGCCCATCCACGCCGCCCTGGCAGAAGTTGGTATAGGCCACTGGGTAAGGCTGGATGGTTTCCGAATCCACCCAAAGCACGCGGCCCGTCGGCACCCATTGGCCAGCGAACGCGCTCTGGGCGAAGCCGGCTGACAACAGAGCAAGTGACATGCCCAACATCAGGCGGCGGGGGGTTGAGCGGGCAGTCCTGCAATCGTTTTGCATTGAGTTCACTTCCGTCTCTCCATGAGTAGGGTAGTGCTGCACTGCCCGCGCACGGTCGCAACCCCTCGCCAGAGGTGCAATCGGAAAATCCGCCAGTTCGGTGTAGGTAAAGCCCCACCGAGGCGAGAGATGTGACAGGCTCCCAAATGTGACCGATTCAGACATGTGCCCGCCGCTTCGCAGGATCTGCGACGGGCGGTCGTATCCCTCCGGGCGTGATTTCCGCCATCTACCAAGGCTTCCGCACTGCCCCGATTCCCGCTGGCTGGGTCCAGTTGGGCAAAACGTGGGTGCTGTGGTGGAATGGCCGGCAGATAGTCAACGTCTCGGCTGCCAACGATGGCGGCGTACGCGTCCGCGTCAATGCTCGGAAGATGTGGGAAACCAAGGACGTTCGGGCCGCCAGCATCGCCCAGGGCAAGCGCTACGCCGAGCGCCGGTTCGCGGCCAGGCTCTAACCCGAGATGCGCCTGCGCGTGGCTGTAGCGCTGCTGCTCGACACCGCTCTGAGCGAACCGTTCGATCCGGCGCTAGGCCTGCTGCCGACACCTGAGCAGCAGCAACAGGCCCGGCGCCTGGCCGAGGCAACAGCCATCGCCACAGCTTGGGTCAAGGAGGCGCTTGAGCCGAGCAAGCAGTCGGCCGAGACCAAGCCTGAGGTAGATGACCCGATGAAGGCATGGATGAGGGCTGGACGCCGGCAGTTGTGCCATACGATCCGACTCCGGTGCCTCCAGAAAACTGCGTCGAGCCCCGTTGTGTCTCAAGGGCTCCAGAGTGGTGGCTCCAGAAATGAATTCAATGCAGGTGGTTGATGTGGCTACTGAGTCAGCCAGACTTCCAAGCCGCCAATCAATCAGTTTTGCTCACGCCGATCCATGTCGTCGTCGCTTGGGACTAGTGACTTTAGGTCGAAGCATCCAGCTCTCGTTGAACAATATCCTTCCTGATACTGTCGATGGCCTGCTGCTGGCTCTCCAGCAAGGCTTCGCAGCGCTGCAATTCAGATCGCACCAAGTCGATTTTTCCATGCTCCGCCATGGCAGCGGCTCTGATAGCTGCCCCCTCCCGTAGGGGCGCGACCATGGGTAACCAAATCTTGTAGCGAGCAGGTTTGGTCGCGGTCAACGCATATGCCTGACCATGCAGCCACAATGCGGCAGTCTGTGCGCCATCTCCCAGGTTCTTGAACTGCTCGGCAGAAGCTGGTCGACCGGCTTCTCGCTCGTGGGTGGCCATGAAGTCCCACCAACCAGCACAGTTGGCAAAGATATTGGCTGATTCAGCTGCCTCGGCAGCGGCGACGGCAATCTCTTCTTGGGTAACTCCGGCGGTAGCCGGCGGAGTGGCGTCCTGGCCGAGCAAAAGTAACAATCCAAGCAGATCCATACCGCTCACGGGTGTAGCCTCTGGGGCCAGCTGAGCCTCAAAGCTATATGACTCTGCCCGGCCTCGCAAACCTGCAAACTCTTGGGGCGCTCGAGGGTGAACCAGCTCGCGAATCATTGTCCGAATGCGCCCCTGGCCGTGGCGCCGCGCAGACATTGAGGGCGCCGTACAGGCCAGCACAGTCTCCATCTTTCGCGCACAAGCGCCTGCACAGCTGGAGATAGCCTGCGCCTGGAAGCACGATCAGCTCAGCCTTCAGGCCGCCGGCGCGCAATCTTCCATAGCAATCCGCCCGATATCCAAGCCACCAGCGCAAGCACAAGCATGCCGATCACGAACGCGTCCCTGTGCTCGGGCGGCACTGGATTGAGGTAGCGCAACGACAGGAATGGCTCGACGTGCAGAAATTCAGTCGCAGCGAGTGAGCTGAAGAGCATCGCCAGGACCAGGCCGGTAAAGCGCGGCCGCTTGCCGCGTTCTTTCTTCTCGCCCGTCAGGAACCAGACGAGGCGGAACAGCTGTATCGCCGTCGCGGCGAAGGGGAGGCAGATGCATAGCACCATCACGCCAAGCGCAAGAACACCCAGGATTGACATCGTGCGTCCTCCTTTGGACCAGTGACCAAGGGCCGTGTTCAAATGCGCCGCAAAGTGGGGACCTTCCGGGTCACACTTTGCTTGGCAAGCCTGCGCTCATCCAGACCTGAGCGCGGTTGGCCGGGGTCCACTCTACTGAACTGGAGAGCGACGCAGAACCAGAAGGGTTCAGACCCGGTGGGTTCCAGAAGGCACCTGGACACTCGGGGATTTCCAAAGTGGAAGGCTGCCCGCTCCAGAACGGCTACAGCAGCTCCAGGCCGCGCAGCACCTCCGCCACACGCGCCCGCTCTTCACCGTGCAGCCCAAGCAAGGGCCGTGGCAGGCAATCCTCGGCACACAGGCCCATCAGCGCCGCTGCGCACGCCATCACGCGGATGCCGCCGAAGCGGTCGTACAGCGCCCAGAGTGGCGCCAGCCTCGCCGACATGGCCTGGGCCGTCGCCATGTCGCCGTTGCCGGCCGCGCGGGTGATCTGCTGCACCGCCCTGGGGAACAGCCCGCCCGTTACCGAGTACCAGCCATCGCAGCCGGCGGCCAGGCCATGCACGGCGGCAGCGTCGCCGCTGATGCCCAGCGTGACGTGCGCCGGAAGTTGGGCGCGCAGTGCGGCGACGCGCGCTGCGGCTTCGACAGGATCGTCGGACAGGCGTGGAAGCTTGATCGAGGCGATGTTGGGCAGGGCGGCAATCTGCCCGTGCAGTTCATCGCTGAACCGGAAGTGGGTGGTGCCGGGATTGTCGTAGACGCAGATCGGGGTGCGCACTGCCGTGCACACCGATTCGAAGAGCGTGTAGACCTCGTGTTCCTTCAATGGCTGGTAGGACACGGGCGCCAGCAGCAGGCCGGCCGCACCGGCATCCTCAGCATCCTTTGCCAGAGCCAGCACATCGCGGGTGCGCAGCGCGCCGATGCCAACGATGACCGGGACGGCGCCTGCGTGGGCCAACGCTTCGCGCAGCACGCGCATGCGCTCGGCTTTTTCCAGGTAGGCGTAGCTGCCGGTGGAGCCGAGCACGCCCATGGAGTCCACGCCAGCCGCCGCGAGGCGTTCGACCAGCCCGGCGAAGGCGCGCACGTCGATGCTCGATTCGGTCATCGGCGTAAGAGGAAAGGCGCTGAGGCCGTGGATCATGGCGAATCCCGAGGGCAGAAGGAAAGGAGAGGTCGCCAAGTGTGGCGACCGTGGACGATCGGCATTGTTTATTGTCCTAGGACAAAATTCAAGCGCTGCCATGCAACGTGATTTGGCGGCCAGGATCGCGCACCATGGCGGCCATCCTTCCTTGCGCGCACGCCATGACTGAGTACCTTCGCCCCGTGCAGCCTCCGCACTACGCCGCCATCGGCGCGTGGCTGGATTCGGCCAGCGCAACCCAGCGCTGGGCCGGTCCCGGCGTGGCGTATCCGCTCGCGCCGGACGCATTCGTGCAGGCACTGCAACTGCAGCAGCGCCCGGGGTGGGTGCTGCTGGATGCGCATGGCCACTGCCTTGGTTTCGGCCAGTACTGGCCAACGACCTCCGGCACGCTGCACCTGGGCCGCATCATCGTTTCGCCACAGGCACGCGGGCGTGGACTGGGACGTGTACTGATGCAGGCGCTGATGGCGCAGGCGTTGCAGTCGGCCGGGGTGGAGCGGCTGACCCTGCGTGTCTATCGTGACAACGTCGCGGCGGTGACCCTGTACCGCCACCTGGGCTTCCAGCCGATGGAAGATGCTTCGACACCGGAACTTCTGTTCATGCAGCACCGTGCCGGCTGAGTCGTGATCACGCGCGCAGCACGGCAGCCTGTTGCGCCTGCCATTGCTCGCGGGTGATGCGGCTGATGTGTTCGGTGCGGTAGTCGCCGAGGAAGCTGTTGAACTTGTTCACTTCGGTATGGTGATGCTGGAAACCGCATTTGCTCTGTGCGCTCAGTGATTGCAGGTTGTCGGCGAAGTAGCCGCACCACAGTGCGTCCAGGTGCAGGTCGAGGAAGGCATGCCGCATCACTTCGCGCACCGCTTCGGGCACCAGGCCGCGGCCCCAGTACGGCACGCCGATCCAGTAGGCGATCTCGCCTTCGCGCTCGCCGATCTCGAAGTTGCTGTCGGCACCGATCAGGATGCCGACGCAGCCGATGGCGTGGCCGTCCTCGCGGCTCTGCAGTGCGTAGACTTCGGGCCGGTTGAAGACGGTGCGGATGATGTCGGTACTTTCCTCCACGCTGGTGTGTACCGGCCAGCCGGCGATGGGGCCCACGCGTGGGTCGCGGGCATATTCGTACAGGTCGGCGGCGTCGGTGTCGCGCCAGGGGCGCAGGATCAGGCGTTCGGTGTGCAGGGGTATGGCCGTTCAGGGGCAGGAAGAGAGCGCACAGGCTAGGCCGCGTCGGGCGAAGGGCACAGGGCGGGACCTTGATGGTTTCGGTACTTTTCACAACTGCCTCGTTGGCGCGGGTATGCTGTGCCCCGGAATCCAGCCGGATCGGCCCATGGACCGCATACCCCAGCTTCTGGATCAGGATGAATCGATGCGCCTGGAGGTCAGTACGCTGGCTGAGGGGCAGGGCGTTCCGCTGTCATTCGGGCACGCGTATCTGGCGGTTCTGGTGTGCGTGTCCGGGCGTGCGCGTTTCGCGTTGAACTTCCGTGAGGTGGCAGTGCAGCGGCACGACGTGCTGGTGCTGGCCGAGGACACGCTGGCGCTGCTGCGGCAGCGATCGCGCGGCTTCCTGGCGGTGGTCTGCCTGATGCCGAAGGCGCTGGCGTCGGAGGTGGCCTACGTGCTGCCCAACGCACTGTTCAAGTTCCTGCACGAGCATCCGCATTGCGTGCCGTCGCCGCTGGAGGTGCCGCTGCTGCAGGGCTGGCTGCAGCAGCTGATGGACGCGCAGCACACGGGTGGCCGCTATCGGCACGTGATGCTGCGCAACCTGTTGCAGACGTTTTTCCTGAAGTTCGCCACGCTGTTGCCGGTGCAGAAGGTGGCAGCGGCGCCCGTCAGCCGGCGCGAGCGCCTGGCCTGGAATTTCTGGGAGCTGGTCGGCCAGCGCAGCACCCGCCAGCGCGACGTGCAGTCCTACGCCGACGCGTTGTGCATCACGCCGTTCTATCTTTCCCAGCTCACCCGCGAGTGCTTCGATGAAACGCCCAAGGCGTTGATCGACCGCCAGGTGGTATTGGAGATCAAGGCGCTGCTGAGCTACAGCGAGCTGCCGATCGGGCGCATCGCCGAGCGGTTGTGCTTCGAGGATGCGTCCTACCTGTGCCGCTACTTCCGGCGGCACACCGGGCAGTCGCTGACCGGCTACCGCCGTGCGGGGCAGGGCGGTGCTAGTGGGATACGAACAGCGGTGCCGGAACTTCGGACAGCAGATCCTCGGTAACCCCGCCGAGCACGCGCTCGACCACCCGGCTGCGACTGTAGGGGCCCAGCACCAGCAGGTCGGCCTCGGCATCGAGGACATGCTGGCGGATGGTTGCGGCAACACCGCCCTGTGTGGAACTGATCGCCTGGATCTCGACCTCGACACCGTGCCGGGCCAGGTGCTGGGCCATCTCGGCACCGGGCGTGGCCTCGGCCTTGGGCGTGTCGACCATCAGCAGGTGCACCGCCTGCGCGCGGGCCAGCAACGGCAGGGCATCGGCTACGGCGCGACGGGCCTGTTTGCTGGCATTCCAGGCCACCACGATGCGCCTGCCGACCTGTTCGCCTTGCCAGTGCGGCGGCACCAGCAGCATCGGCACGCCGGTCTGGCGCAGCGTGCCCAGCGGACGCCAGCCGGAGGGCGCGCCGGGCGTGTGCGGATAGCCGGCGATGATCAGGTCGCAGTACAGCGATTGCAGGGCCAGATCGGCGCCACCGAGATAGTCCGAAACGATGCGCAGTTCGGTGCTGATCTGCAGTGGCTCGCAGGCTGCGCGCAGGTTCTGCATGAGCTGCGCGGTGCAGGCGGCGTCGGTGCGTGCTTCGTGGTCGAGCGCGGCGGCGATGCCTGCGCCACGGGCGAAACCGTTGGCGATGTCGGTGGGGTGCTGGGCGGTGGATACCGCAACCAGGTGCGCCTGCTGGGCCTGCGCCAGATGGGCGGCGATGTTCAGTACGCGGTCCCCGGTGTCGCTGGCATCGAACAGCACAGCGATGTCGCGTAGCGGATGCAGCATGGCGTTGTCTCCTTCGATGCCTGTGACGCGTTCCCTGCCATGCACCGACCCGGGTGCACCGGACGCGCCTTCGTTGTAGCGCATCCATGATTCGGATGAATCATTTGTGATTCAGTTTATTAATTGATGATTCATGCTAGCGTGAGTGGACCCCGCCTCCAGGCCCCTCCATGCGACCTGCCGCAGCACGTACACGCCGCGACCTGCACCACGCCCTTGCTGCCACCCTGGTCAGCCATCCGCGCTGCACACTCAGCGAGCTGGCCAGTGGCGCCGGTATCAGCCGGGCCACGTTGTACCGCTTCGCACCCACCCGCGAAGCGATCGACGAGGCGTTGTTTGCTGCAGGCTTCGAGCGCCTGGAAGCCGCAGCCACGTGGTTCGACGGGGATGCCGATGCGATGCAGGTGCTGGAGCAGGTCACCCACACCCTGCTGGCGGACTGGGAACTGGTGACGCTGCTGTTCGCACGCATGATGGAAGAGCAGCAGCGGCAGGGCGACCTGCACCTGCTGCCCGAGCGCTGGGCGCCGATCGGCGAGCGTTTCGAGGCGTTTTTCCTGCGCGGCCAGCACGCCGGCGTGTTCAACGTCGGATTCAGTGCAGTGTGGTTGGCGGACTTCTACTGGACCTGTTTCTACGGCATCACCTGGTCACTGGCGCGCGGTCGGCTGGCACCGGCGATGGCGGCATCAACGTTGCTGGCGTCGTTCCGTCATGGGGCGATGAAGGCCTGAGTGCGATGCCTGCGGCGCGTATCGCGTCGTGATGGATGGGCACTGCAACGTGCGCCGAATTTGCGTGGCGTCTTGCCGGAAAGGGCATTCGTACTGCCGGAATGGTGCACTGCGTGCCGCCATCGGGTTGCTACAACTGTGGTCGTGAAAGCGTGCTCGATTTTGCAAAACTAAATGAGACGTTCATCACGCTATTGTTGCAGTGCGGTATCGTAATCGTAGAACTTTACACCTGACCAACGGGGTACAGGGACGGTTGTAGTGGCCATGGAGCCGGCAGAACGCGCGTTCGCGCGTGTCGCCAGGCGCATGAGTTCGTCCCAGGTTACCCACCGAACTGCGGCCCCGTGCGGGCCGACCGGGGAAATCACCATGTGGCAGTCGACGACGTCGCGCATTCGCGCGGGCGGTGGATGCGTTCATCCTGAAAAAAACCTGCAGCACCTGCACCCTCGCCGCTGGATGGCGATCGTCGTGTTGATGCTGCTGGCGATGGCACTGCCATCGCTGGCGTCGGCGGCGGCCTATGCGACCGGCGGCAGCAGCCCTTACCGCAATACGGTGCTGTGGCTGACCTGGGGCGGCGGCGCGAATGGCGTCGACAACATCGTGCTCAACGACGGTGCCACCTCGTCCATCGACATGCCGATCGCTGCCGGGGTGAACCTGCGCGTGGACTGCCGGTTGAATACCGCCGAGACCAACGTGCTGCGCAGCTATCGCCCGGGCAACTGGCGTGGCGACAGCCTCGATGACCTGTACAACATCGGTGGCACCGGCACCGCCAACCAGCTGATCGCGGGCATCGCGCGCACGGCCGGCACGTCCAGCTTCAGCATCACCTGCACCTCGACCATGGGCGGTGCGCCGTACCGCCTGCGTGGCGTAGTGATGGCCGACGCCGAGTCGATCAACAACAGCGGCGAGTTCGTCGAAGCCAGCGCGCAGGGTACGTGGAACGTGGTGGAGGTCCGCAAGAACCTGGCCAACAGCACTCCCTACCTGGTGAACAAATCGACCAGCGGCGGCAACCAGGTCATCCGCTTCGGTCCGGGCAACGACGACAACACGGCCGCGGTCACCTTCCTCAGTTTCGACAATGCCGCGCACGCGCCAGGCAACCTGGCAGTGAACATGGGGTTTTCGATGCGCGGCGGCGGCACCACCGCCATCGCCATCGGCCTGCTGGTGCCGTATGCCGACTTCGGCGATGCACCGCAGAGCTACGGCGACGCCATGCACGTGGTAGACGATCTGCAGTTCCGCTCCGACGGTATTCCGCAGGGCAGCAGCAACTTCAACATCAACACCGCCGCCTATACGCCGGGTGGCCTGGCACCGCCGCTGACCGATTTCCTCGGCAGCCTGGGCCCGGATACCGAGCAGAAAAGCAGCTACAGCGCTGATGCACTGGGCGATGACAACTTCCCGCAGGTGGGAAGCCGCGAAGAAGATGCGTGGCCGACCAGCTACCGGTTGACGGTGATGCAGGCCGGTACCCAGATCAACCAGCCGGTGGCCTGCGTGGGCAATGGCAGCGTGGCGGGCTGGATCGACTTCAACCGCAATGGCACGTTCGACGCGAGCGAACGCAGCACGACCGCTGCCTGCAGTGGTGGCCAGGCCAACCTGGCTTGGACCGTGCCCACTTCGGTCAGCGCAGGTACCAGCTATGTGCGGTTGCGCTACGCCACCAACGCGACGCAGATCCAGAGCCCGACCGGCGTGGCCGACGACGGCGAAGTGGAAGATCACCGCATCACCATCACTGCGCCCGCACTGAAAGTGGTGAAGAGCAACAACGCCACCGGGGGTGTCTGGAGCTACGGCCAGGCCGGCACCGAGTACACGCTGACGGTGAGCAACACCAGCGATGTGCCGACCGGCAATCCACCGAATGTGCCCGCCGGCCCGATCATCGTGCGCGACCAGCTGCCGGCCGGTATCGTGCCGAACTGGACGGGCGCGCATGTGAGCGGGAACTGGAGCTGCACGGCAAGCGGCCAGGACATCACCTGCACCAGCAACCAGGTGCTGGCCGCGGCGGGCAGTGCCGGCGCGAGCTCGGTGTTCACGCTGCCGGTCACCGTGACCGCCTCGGCGTCGGGCGTGCTGACCAACCACGCCAGCGTGGGCGGTGGCCACGATCCGTTCAACAACGGCACGCCGCTGGCGCCGGGCAGCAGCTGCACCGACGCCGACCACTGCACGCGCAGTGACGTGACCGTGCCGGTGACGCGCGTCAGCTATGCAAAACGTTCCAATACGGCTGGCCCGGTCGCGGTGGGTGCCACGGTGAGCTACACCGTCGACGTCACCGTGGCCGATGGCAATACCCGCGATGTGCTGACCCTGACCGATACGCTGGGTACCGGCCTGGATTTCGCCAGTGTCAGCAACGCCGGTTCGTTCACCTGCAACGCCGCCAATCCGCTGGTGTGCACGCTGCCGGCCGGCACCGTGCCGGGCACCTACAGCCTGAGCTATGCGGCCACCGTCAACGCCCAGGCCAGCGGCCAGGTGGTCAACACCGTGGTTGGCACCGGCACCGATACGCCGACCTGCAGCAGCACCTGCACCACCACCACGCCGGTGGCGGCGCCGAAGATCTCGGTATCCAAGGCAAGCAGTACGACCGGTCCGGTCGCGGTGGGCGACAGCGTCGCCTATACCGTTACCGTGGTGGTCGCCGATGCGCGTACCCGGGCGGTGACCACGCTGACCGATACGCTGGGCACCGGCCTGGATTTCGGCAGCGTGACCAACGCGGGTGGGTTCACCTGCACGCCGGGCAATCCGCTGGTGTGCACGCTGCCGGCGGGAACCGTGCCGGGCAGCTATGCGTTCTCCTATACCGGCATCGTCAATGCGCAGGCCAGCGGCCAGGTGCGCAATGCGGTGGTGCCGAGTGGCACCGACAACCCGTCCTGCCTGGGCAGCTGCGATACCACGACGCCGATGGCGGCGCCGCAGGTGGTGTATGCCAAGCAGGCATCCACCGGCGGCCCGGTGCGGGTCGGCGACCGCATCGACTACACACTGAGCGTAACCGTGAGCCGTGCGCGTACCACCGGCGTGGTCACCCTCACCGATACCCTCGGCAACGGCCTCGACTTCGCGGGCGTGAGCAGCGGGGGAGCCTTCACCTGCAATGCCGCAAATCCGCTGGTCTGCACGCTGCCAGCGGGCACCGTGCCCGGTACCTACAGCCTCACCTACGGCGCCACCGTCAACGCACAGGCCAGTGGCAGCGTGCGCAATGCGGTGCTCGGCAGCGGCACCGACACCCCGTCGTGCAGCGTGAACTGCGATACCACCACGCCGGTCGCAACGCCGGGGGTGAGCTATGCCAAATCGGTGAGCAGCACCGGTCCGGTTTCCGTGGGCGATCGACTGACCTACACCCTGACCACGGTGGTGGCCAATTCGCGCACCACCGCCGTGGTGACGTTGACCGACACCCTGGGTACCGGGCTGGACTTCGGCGCGGTGACCAGCGCCGGTGCCTACACCTGCAATGCCGCCAACCCGCTGGTGTGCACCTTGCCTGCCGGCACCGTGCCGGGCAGCTACAGCCTGTCCTACACCGCCGTGGTGAACGCGCAGGCCAGCGGCCAGGTCACCAACGCGGTGCTGGGCAGTGGCGGTGACAATCCGTCGTGCACGGCCAACTGCGATACCACCACGCCGGTAGCCGGCAGCGAGATCGACTACCGGAAGACCTCGGCCGCGGCCGGTGCGGTGAAAGTGGGTGACAGCATCGCCTACACGCTGACTGCCGTGGTCAGCCGGTCGCGCACCACCGCGGTGTTCACGCTGACCGATACCATGGGCCCGGGCCTGGACTTCGGCGCGGTGACTGCCAGCCAGGGTTTCAACTGCAATGCGGCCAACCCGCTGGTGTGTACTTTGCCGGCCGGTACCGCGCCGGGCACCTATACGGTGGATTACACCGCGAAGGTGAACGCACAGGCCAAGGGCAGTGTCAGCAATGCGGTGCTGGGCAGCGGCACCGGCATCAATACCTGTACCAGCAACTGCGGTACCACCACGCCGGTGCTGTCGGCGGTGGTGACCTACCACAAGCAATCCAGCACGGCGGCGCCGATCGATATCGGCGATGCGGTGGACTACACCGTCGAGGTGACGGTCGCCAATTCGCAGACGCTGGATGTGGTGACCCTGACCGATACCCTGGGCCGCGGCCTGGACCTGCAGTCGATCACCCAGCCCGGTCCGTTCACCTGCAACAGCAGCAATCCGCTGGTGTGCACGCTGCCGGCCGGTACCGTGCCGGGCACCTATACGCTGGGCTATCGCGCGCGGGTCAATGCACAGGCCACCGGCAGCGTGCGCAATGCGGTGCTCGGCAGTGGCGGTGATACGCCCACCTGCAGCGGCGACTGCAGCACCGAACATGCGTTGGCCGACCCGCGCGTGGTGCTGGAGAAGCAGTCCGGCCCGGCCAGCGGCACCGACGTGCGCCCGGGCGACCGCCTGCGCTACACCCTGGTTGCGACCGTTGAACGCGCGGCCCTGCGGCAGCCACTGCAGCTGGTCGATACACCGGATGCAGGGCTGAGCATTGAAAGCCTGCCCGCCGGGTGCATGCAGCAAGGCACTGACATCGTATGCACGGTGCCCGCAGGTACCGCAGTGGGCCGCCACGAGTATGTCTACCAGGCGATCGTCAACCAGGAGGCGCGTACCCAGGTGCTGAACCGCCTGCGCGGCCAGTATCCGGACGGTTCGCCGCCACCGGAGTGCACGACCTGCGAAACGCACCACAAGGTGATCTCTGATTTCTCGCTGCGCATCACCAAGACCGCCAGCCCGCGCCGGGTGAAGGTGGGCGACCTGGTGCGCTACCAGCTGGTGGTGGAGAACGTGGGAGGCAGTCACTGGCGCGATGGCGTGGTGGTGGACACGCCGCCGCCGGGCTTCAGCTACGTGGATGGCTCGATGCGCGTGGCCGACGATGACGGGGCGTTCGCCCTGGCCAGCAGCCAGTCGCCGCTGCGCATCGGTGCGGTGGATATCGCGGTTGGCCGCAGTGCCACCATCACCTACCTGCTGCGGGTGGGCGCTGGCGTGCGTGCCGGCAACCATGTGAACCAGGCGGTGGCGACGGCCGATGACGGCAGCCCGTTGTCGAACGTGGCGACTGCCGAAGTGGCGATGGATACCGACCCGCTGCTGGAAGACAGCCTGGTGTTCGGCACCGTGTTCGATGATCGCGACGGCGACGGTTGGCAGGACAGCGCCGAGCTGACCGGTGTACGCGTGCAGGGCGGTTTCGCGGCCTCTGCATATGTGGCGGGCTCGACCACGCTGGATCGGGGCGATGGCCCGCAACCGCTGGCCGATGCCAGTGCGCCCCTGCTGCACGGCGTGCAGATCGGCGTGGTGCATGGACGTGCGTCGACCTCCGATACCGCCGACGCGCACCAGGTGGTGTTGCGCCAGCGCCTGCGCGAGCTGGCCTTCAGCGATGACTTCGTGCTGGAAAGCGCGCAGGGGCATCGCCTGCGGATGGATGCGCAGGGGGCCACGCGCGTGCAGCGCAGTGGCGATGCCGGCAAGGGCCTGACCGCCGCCGCGCCGACCGTGCGCCGCGAGGTCGCACGCGTGGCCGACGGCTACGAGGTGGCCTATGTGATCGGCAACGAGGGCATCCAGGAGCAGGGCATTCCCGGGGTACGCCTGGCCACGGTGGAAGGCCTGCTGGTGGAGACCGATCCGTTCGGTCGCTACCACCTGGCCGACGTGCACGGTGGTGATGCGCGGCTGGGCCGCAACTTCATCATCAAGCTGGACCCGGCCACGATACCGGCCGGTGCCGAGCTGACCACCGAAAATCCGCTGTTGCGGCGGGTGACCCAGGGTGTGCCGACGCGCTTCAGCTTCGGCGTGCGCCTGCCGCCGTCGCCGCAGGCAGCGGCCGAACGCATGGAGCTGGCATTGGGCGAGGTGCTGTTTGCCCCGGGCAGCAGCGAGCTGCGCGCCAGCTATCGCCCGGTGCTGGTGAAGATGGCCGAAGTGGTGGACCGCTACCAGGGCGGTGACGTGGTGATCGCCGCCAATGGCGAAAGCCAGGTGCTGGCCTTTGCCCGCGCCGCAGTGGTGCGTGATGCCCTGCAGGCCGAGGTGACCGAGCGTGCACGCGCTGGCCTGACCGTGCAGCTACGTACCGATGTGCAGGACCCGCATTCGCTGCTGGCCGGTGTTGATGCCGGTGGCGCGCTGCTGGGCAACGTGTTGTTCGATACCGACAAGGCGGTCGTGCGCGAGGAATTCAAGCCGCTGCTGGCGGCGATCGCTGCGCGCCTGGAGAAGATGGGCGGTGGCCAGGTCAGCCTGGTCGGGCACACCGATGTGCGCGGCAGCCATGCCTACAACCAGGCGCTGGGCCTGCGTCGTGCCGATGCCGTGTTCGAGGCATTGCGCAGCCAGCTCAGCCCCGCCGTGCAGCAGCGCCTGCGCGTCCGCAACGAGGAGAGCGCCGCCACCCGTGCGGCGGCCCGCCAACAGGAGGCCCGCCGATGAGCGCGCATCACACCGCTGCCCGCCGTGCGGCCTGCCTGCCGCGTGCGGCCCTGTACCAGGCAATGCTGCTCGGGCTTGCCGGCGCCGTCCAGGCCGCACCGCCTGTCGCCGAGCCGGCACCGATCCGCTGCGATGGCAGCCAGTGCAACGCCGAAGGCGAACTGCTGTTCCGCCTGCGTTCGCGCAGCTACGACGAGCCGGTGACCGAAGGCACCTCGACGCGGTCGTCGTCGCAGGTGCTGCAGCCGGATCGCCGGGTCAGCCTGGCGATCGATGAACCCGGCAAGGCGACGGTCCGCGGTGAGTTCATGATCCGCCTGCCGGAAGGGGGCGCGATCTGGGCCACCGAAGACCCGGCGATGGGCCAGCCCGAGCTGTCGGTGTCGGCGCCGGGCATGGTCGCCTTCGACGAAGGCCGGATCGTGCGGCCGGTCGAGTTTTACGTGCGTGGCAACTACACCGCCTTCATCAAGCGCCTGGAAGTGAGCCTCTACCGTGGCAGCGATACCGACCGGGTTGCGCCACTGGCGCAGTTCGAGCTGCCGGTGGCTGCGGTCGCGCAGGGCAGCTGGGATGGCACGCTGCCGGCGTCGACGCCGCTGCGTCGCGGCGACCGCCTGGTCTACGTGCTGCGCGCTTTCGATGCGGAGGGCAATGTCGATGAAACCACCGCGCAGTCCATGCAGCTGGTGACCCCGGCGGAGTTCGAGCGCGGCAATCAGCAGTTGCGTGACGCGCTGGAGGACCGCCGCGGGACCGCGGTGGATGCCAACCAGGCAGCGTCGTTGTCGCTGCTGCAGCAGGTGTTCGACAGCAACGGCCTGCGCCAGCAGAACATCCCGGTGTACGGCTCACGCGTGCGCCTGCGTGGCCGCGATCTGCCGCTGGACGCGGCGCTGAAGATCAACGGCGACAGCTATCCGCTGGACCAGGACCGCAAGTTCGCCGCCGAGTACCTGATGCCGATCGGCCACCACGCCTTCGACGTGCGCGTTGAACGGCCGGATGCGCCGACCATCGCGCGCACGCTGGAGGTGGATGTCAGTGGCCAGTACCTGTTCGGTGTCGGCCTGGCCGATATCACCGTGTACCAGAACAAGGCCAGTGGGGCAGGGCAGGACCTGGCCCGGGGGGGGCGCAACGATGATGTGCTCAGTGACGGCCGCCTGGCTTTCTACCTGAAGGCCAAGACCCGTGGCCGCTACCTGCTGACCGCACAGGCCGACACCCAGAACCGTCCGCTGGACGAACTGTTTACTGGTTTCACCACCGCCGATCCGCGCGACCTGTTCCGCAGTCTTGACCCGGATCTGTATTACCCGACCTATGGCGATGACTCGCTGACCCAGCGTGATGTCGACAGCATGGGGCGCTTCTACCTGCGCATGGACTGGGACAAGAACCAGGCGCTGTGGGGCAACTACAACACCGGCCTGACCGGCACCGAATACGCACAGTACGTGCGTTCGCTGTACGGTGCGGCGTTGTCGTGGCGATCCCGTGGTGCCAATGCCTGGGGCGATGCGCGCAGCGAGCTGCGCCTGTTCGGTTCGCAGGCCGAAACCGCGCCCGGCCACAGCGAGTTCATCGGTACCGGCGGCAGCCTGTACTACCTGCGCCATGCCAGCATCCTCAGTGGCTCGGACCAGGTGGTGCTGGAGATCCGCGACCGGACCACCGGCCGCGTCGAGCAGCGCGTGCCGATGGTGCGCGGCGCCGACTACGAGATCGACGCATTGCAGGGGCGCATCCTGCTGACCCGGCCGCTGGCCCAGCTCAGTCGCGAGAACCTGCGCCGGATCAGTCGCGACGTGCCACTGGACGGTTACGAGCAGCGCCTGATCGTCGACTACGAATGGGTGCCGACCGGGTTCGACAGCGACGACATCACCACTGGCGTGCGTGGCAAGCACTGGTTCGGTGATCACGTGGCGGTGGGTGCGACCTATGTGGACGAGCAGCGCGCCGGCCAGGACTACTCGCTGAAGGGGGCGGACCTGACCCTGCAGGCCGGCCGAGGCACCTACCTGAAGGTCGAGCACAGCCGCAGCGAGGCCACCAGTGCGCCCGTGTTCTTCTCCGACAACGGCGGCCTCAGTTTCAGTCGTCTCAATCCTGAAGGCCCGCGCGAAGGCGAGGCGACCGCCGTCGAGGCCCGCGTCAATCTGCGTGAGCTGGGCTGGACCCGGCGCGACTGGAGTGCCGGTGCCTGGTGGCGCCAGGTGGATGGCGGCTATTCGGTCGGGCGCTTCGACACCGGCCAACGCGTGCGCGAGCAGGGTGCCGAACTGCTCGGCTATGTGACCGACGATTTCAGTGTGTATGCCCGCTACAGCGAGGCACGGCGCGGCGCGGAGTCGCTGATCCAGGCGCAGGCCACCGCCGAATGGCGGATCGGCGAGAACGATCGCCTGTCAGCCGAACTGCGTCGCGTGCAGGAGGACCGGGGCAGCGGTAGCAACGTCGCAGGTGTACTGGCTGCTGCACGCTATACCCATCGCATCGGAACCTCGCTGGATGTATACGGTGGAGGCCAGCTGACGGTGGATGACGACCATGGCCGCTATGCGGACAATGACGCGGTGGTGGCAGGTGGCACCTGGACCTTCGCCAATCTGTCCACGATCGGTGCCGAAGTCAGTGACGGTGATCGCGGCAGCGCCGCACAGGTCAATGCCGAGTACCGGCTGACCCCGCAGCACAGCTTCTATGGTGCGTTCACCCAGTCCACCGACCGCAGCGAGTACGACCCGCTGTTCAGCCCCAATGCGCAGGATGGGTGGACGCTGGGCCAACGCTGGCGCCTGTCCGACCAGGTCAACGTGTTCAATGAAAGCCAGTTCCTCAAATCCGGGCAGGACTCCGGGCTGGCGCACACCTTCGGCATGGACTTCTATCCGGCGGTGGGCTGGAATGCCGGCTTCACGCTGAGCAACGGCAAGCTCGACGCCAGCAGTGGCCAGGTCGACCGCAAGGCGGTGAGCCTGTCCGGTGGTCGCACCTCGCCGGGCACCGAGTGGCAGAGCAAGCTGGAGTGGCGTCGCGATACCGGTGCGGAGCGGCGCACGCAGTGGGTGAGTACCAATCGCCTGAGCCATCGGCTAAACGACAGCTGGCGTATTGCTGCGCGCTTCAACTATGCCGACACCGATGATGCGATCAATCCGGTGGCGGGCGCGCGTTTCATCGAGGGCAACCTGGGCTTCGCCTACCGTCCGTGGGACAACGATCGCTGGGCGCTGTTCGGCCGCTACAGCTATCTGTATGACCTGTCGAGCATGGGCCAGGTCAACGGCGTGGACTACGACCAGCGCACCCAGGTGCTTTCGTTGGAAGGCGTCTACCGCATCGACCCGCGCTGGGAAGTGGCCGGCAAGCTGGCACGCCGCGAAGGCGAGGTGCGCTATGGGCGCGGCAGCGGACCGTGGTTCGATTCAGCCACGAACTTCGCTGCGGGGCAGCTGCGCTACGACCTGTACTACCAGTGGCATGGCCTGCTGGAGTATCGCCTGCTGGATGTGCGTGACGGCGGCACCCGGCAGGGTTGGCTGGCCGGTGTCGACCGCGATATTGGGCGCAATTTCCGCGTCGGCGTGGGCTACAACTTCACCGACTTCAGCGATGACCTGACGAAATTCGACTACACCCACCGCGGCTGGTACCTGAACCTGGTGGGGCGCTATTGACGAGAGCAGCCGAGCCCAGGCTCGGCTCTACAGGAACGGCAGCGCGGGGCCATGCCCGGCGAGCCGTCAGTCCTGCTTCAACAGCTCGACCAGCTGGCGCAGGCGATAGGGCTTGGGCAGGAACTCCACCTGCTCCGGCAGTGGCGGCAGCTGCGAGCGCGCATAGCCGGAGGACAGGATCATGCGTGCCTGCGGCTGTTCGCGGGCGACGTGCTCGCTCAGTTCGATGCCGGACATGCCGTTGGGCATGCTGATATCGCTGAACACCACATCGAAGCGCGCTTCGCCCTTGAGCAGTTCCGCCGCCTCGTGGCCATCGGCGGTGGTGGCGACCTCGATGCCGAAATCGCGGAGGGCCAGGCCGATCATCTCGCGCAGATCGTTCTGGTCCTCCACCATCAATACGCGGATCGGTTCATCGGTCATGGGCTGGGTCCTCCGTTGCGGGTAGCAGCAGGCTGACCGTGGTGCCGACACCGGGCGTGGTGGACACATCGACGAAGCCGCCGCTCTGGGTAGTGAATCCGAACACCTGGCTCAGGCCCAGGCCGCTGCCCTTGCCGATGTCCTTGGTGGTGAAAAAGGGTTCGGTCGCGCGCTCGGCGATGTCGGCCGCCATGCCATGGCCTTCGTCGCAGACGCTGAGGGTGACATAGCCGCGTTGCAATGCGGTGTCCGCGTCCGGGTCGAGGCGATGCTCCAGGGCCGTACCGATCAGGATGCGGCCCCCTTCAAGCGTGGCCTCCGCCGCATTGGCGACCAGGTTGGCCAGCGCGGTCTGCAGCTGCATCGCATCGGTGCTCACCCGGGGCAGCCCGGGTGCCAGGCTGGCCTCGAGCACGACATGTGCGGGGCAGCCGCGCTGCAGGTCCGGCAGCCATTGCTGCAGCAGTGCGTTGATGTCCACCGGTTCGCGGATCAGGGTCTGGCCGGTACTGAATGCCAGCAGCTGCCGGGTCAGCAGCGCACCTCGGTCGGTGGCGGTCTGTGCAGCCTCCAGCAGTTCAGAGGCGCGTACATCACCGGCGACACGCAGTGACAGCAGGTCCAGCGCATTGCCGATGGTGGTCAGCAGATTGTTGAACTCGTGCGACAGGCCGCGGCTGAGGCGGCCGACGGTCTCGAACTGCTGGGTGTGGCGCAGGGCGCGCTGCGCATCGCGCAGCAGCCGCTGGGCCTGCCACTGTTCGGTGATGTCGCGGGTGATCTTGACGAAGCCGAGCAGCTCGCCGTCCTCGACCACCGGTTCGATGACGATGCTGGCGCGGAATGTCGAGCCGTCGCGACGGAGCCGCCAGCCTTCACTGGCGTACTGGCCCTGTTGTGCAGCCAGCCGCAGCAGGCGCTGCGGTTCGCCCGACTCGCGCTCGGCAGGCAGGTAGAAACGGCCAAAATGGGTGCCGATGACCTCGCTGGCGGCGTAGCCCTTGATCCGCTGCGCGCCGGGGTTCCAGCTGCACACCACGCCTTCGGGATCGAGCAGGTACAGCGCATGGTCGCGCACGCTGTCGATCAGCAGCCGCAGCTGCCGGGAAGGGTCCGTCAGCACGGACGTCGTAGAAGCGGCTGCGTCCACGTTGAAATGAGCGTTACCCCAGGAAGGGACGAGAAGCTAGGCATTGAAGTGTGAAGGGCGCGTGCAGGCGCGGCACGTGCCATTTGTCCTGTGCGGCTGAATACGACAGGGAGTACCATCACCCACCCTTTGTCTTCTGGAACCGACCTGCATGCGTCCTGGTGCGACTACGCGTGACCGCTGGATCTGGATGACCTCTGCCGTGCTGCTGGCGGCGACCATCGCGCTGGAACTGGTGGTACCGCTGGGATACGCGGTCTGGCTGGCCTATTTCCTGGCCGTGGGCGTCACGGTGTTCCAGCGCAGTGCACGCGCGCCGTTCGTGGTCGCGATGATCGCCTGTGTCCTGCTGGTGATCGGCTTCAACGTGGCGCCAGCCAGCAACAACTCGTCGTTCTCGTTCGTCAACCGCACCATCGGTGGCTGCGCCTTCCTGATGATCGCGCTGATCGTCTCGCGCGCGATCCAGGCCCGGCGCCAGGCGATGCGCGCCCTCTGGCTGCAGGAAGCCGAGAACGCGGTGGCGATGAGCCTGCGCGGCGACCTCGGGCCGGAGCAGATTGCCGAATCGGCGGCAACGCACCTGGCCGGCCAGCTGGATGCCGATGTGGGCGCGGTCTATCGCCTGGAAGGTGGACGGTTGCAATTGACCGGTGGCATGGCCCTGCCTTCTGGCACGCCAGCGTCGCTGGCCCTGCAGGAAGGCCTGGCTGGGCAGGTGGCGCGTGACGAGCGGATCCGCCACCTGTATGGCGATGACGCCGCGGTACTCGACCTGCAGACCAGCCTCGGGCGTGTGCCGGTGCGCGAGCGCATCCTGGCGCCGATCAGCAGCGACGGCGCCGTGGTCGGTGTGATCGAACTGGGCCGCGCGCGCATCGGCGCGCAGCGCGACCTCGACGACGAACTGCTGGAGCGCTGCGCCGAAACGATCGGCATGGCGCTGCGTGCCTCGCTGCTGCGCGCGCAGCTGGTGGTGCTGCTGGAGGAATCGCAGCGCCAGGGCGAGGAACTGCAGGCGCAGCAGGAAGAGCTGCGCGTGGCCAACGAGGAACTGGAAGAGCAGAGCCGCAGCCTGATGCAGTCGCAGGGACACCTGGAGCAGCAGCAGGCCGAGCTGGAACAGAGCAACGTGCAGCTGGAAGAGCGCACCCACGAGCTGGAAGCGCAGAAGCAGGCGCTGCTGGTCGCGCAGGGCCAGCTGGTGCGCAACAGCAACGAGCTGGCTGCCACCTCGCGCTACAAGTCCGAATTCCTGGCCAACATGTCGCACGAGCTGCGCACGCCGCTGAACAGCTCGTTGATCCTGGCCAAGCTGCTGGCCGACAACAAAGACGGCACGCTCACCACGGAGCAGGTGAAGTACGCACGCGCGATCCTGTCGTCCAACAACGACCTGCTGGCGTTGATCAACGACATCCTGGACCTGTCGCGCATCGAGGCCGGCCATGTCGAGCTGGCCGACGAAGTCGTGGTGGTGGACAGCGTGCTGCAGCGCCTGCGCGAGACGTTCGAGCCGATGGCGCGGCAGAAGGGCCTGGCCCTGCAGATCGAAGCCGATGCGCTGGCGCCCAGCCAGCTGGTGGCCGACAACCAGCGCCTGCAGCAGATCCTGAAGAACCTGTTGGCCAATGCACTGAAGTTCACCGAGCACGGCAAGGTCAGCCTGCAGGTCCGTGCAGGGGGCAATGGCCGTGTCCGCTTCGAGGTCTGCGACAGCGGCATCGGCATTGCCCGCGAGCAGCTGCAGGTGATCTTCGAGGCCTTCCGCCAGGCTGACGGCAGCACTCGCCGTCGCTACGGCGGCACCGGCCTCGGCCTGTCGATCTCGCGCGATCTGGCCGAGCGCATGGGTGGCACCATCCAGGTCGACAGTGAGCCGGGCCGTGGCAGCTGCTTCATCCTGGAGCTGCCGCTGCAGGGGGCACCTGCGCTTGAAGCGGATGCGGCGCCCGCTGCTGCCGTCGCGGCGCCAGCGGTTGCGCCTGTGCATGTACCCGCACCCGCGGCGCCGGTGATTGCGTCCGGCGCGGTCACGGCTGCGGCCAGCGTGGCCGACGACCGTGGCCGGCGCCAGCGCGCAGGCCGGCTGATCCTGGCCGTGGAAGACGATGCTACCTTCGCCGAAGCGCTGGTGGTGCTGGCCCACGAGCTGGACTTCGACTGCGTGGTGGCCAGTACGGCGGAAGAAGCGCTGGCACTGGCCAGCGAGCTGCGCCCGAACGGCATCCTGCTCGATATCGGCCTGCCCGATGTGTCCGGCCTGAGCGTGCTGGAGCGCCTGAAGCGCAATCCGGACACCCGCCACATCCCCGTGCACGTGGTTTCGGCGATGGAGCGCGGCCAGGTCGCACGCGAGCTGGGCGCGATCGGCTTCGCGATCAAGCCGACCACGCGCGAGCGGCTGGTCACGGCCATCGAGCAGCTGGAACAGACCAGCCAGCGCGACATGCGGCGCCTGCTGATCGTCGAGGACGACAGCGAGCTGCGCCACAACCTGGAACTGCTGCTGGGCCGCGAGCAGCTGCAGATCGTCGCCGTGGGTACCCTGGCCGGCGCGCTGGAACAGCTCAGCACGGTTACCTTCGACTGCATGGTGATGGACCTGTCGCTGCCGGACGGCAGTGGCTACGACCTGCTCGAGCACATGGCCGGCAACGATGACGTCGGCTTCCCGCCGGTGATCGTCTACACCGGCCGCGCGCTCAGCCGCGAGGAAGAGCAGCGCCTGCGCCGCTATTCCAAGAGCATCATCATCAAGGGCGCGCGCTCGCCCGAACGTCTGCTGGACGAAGTGACCCTGTTCCTGCACAGCGTCGAGGCCAGCCTGCCCACCGACCAGCAGCGCCTGCTGCGCGAGGCGCGCCGGCGTGACACCGTGCTCGACGGCCGTACCGTGCTGCTGGCCGAAGACGATGTCCGCAACATCTTCGCGCTGTCCAGCGTGCTCGAACCCCTCGGCGTGGCGCTGGAGATCGCACGCAATGGCCAGGAAGCGGTCGATCGCCTGGCCGAGCGCGAAGTCGATCTGGTGCTGATGGACATCATGATGCCGGAGAAAGACGGCCTGGCCGCGATGCGCGAGATCCGCGCGCAGCGCCATCTGCAGGACCTGCCGATCATCGCGCTGACCGCCAAGGCGATGCCGGACGACCGTGAGCGTTGCCTGCAGGCCGGTGCCAACGATTACATCGCCAAGCCTATCGATGTCGACAAGCTGGTCTCGCTGTGCCGGGTCTGGTGCTCGCGGCAATGAACGAGCAGGCCCTGTTCGACCTGGAGTTGAAGGTGCTGCTGGAAGCGCTGTACCAGCGCTACCACTACGACTTCCGCAGCTACGCGGTGTCGTCGCTGCGGCGGCGCATCCGCCAGGCCATGCAGCGCTACGAGTGCGAGCGGCTGGCCGACCTGCAGCACCGCCTGCTGCACGAGCCGGACCTGTTCGCGCAGGCGATGCAGTTCTTCACCGTGCAGGTGTCGGAGATGTTCCGTGACCCGGCCTATTTCCGCGAGCTGCGCGAGCAGGTGGTGCCGGTGCTGCGCACCTATCCCTCGGTGAAGCTCTGGGTGGCCGGTTGCAGTACGGGCGAGGAAGTGTGGTCGCTGGCGATCCTGCTGCACGAGGAAGGCCTGCTCGAGCGCAGCATCGTCTATGCCACCGACATCAATCCGGCAGCGCTGGCCACCGCTGAAGCCGGTGCCTATGGCATCGACCGCATGGCCCAGTTCAGCCGCAACTACCTGGCGGCCGGCGGCACCGCTTCGCTCTCCGACTACTACGCCACGGCCTACGATGGCGCGGTGTTCGACCGCCAGCTGCGCCGCAACGTGGTGTTCGCCGACCACAGCCTGGCCACCGACACCGTGTTCTCCGAAGTGCACCTGGTGTCGTGCCGCAATGTGCTGATCTATTTCAACCGCGACCTGCAGGATCGCGCGGTGGGCCTGTTCCGCGAAGCACTGGTGCATCGCGGCTTCCTTGGCCTGGGCAGCAAGGAATCGCTGCAGTTCGGTCGCCACCACGGTGCGTTCGAGGTCTGCTCGCGCGAGCATCGCCTGTACCGGAAGGTTGCCTGATGGCGTTGCCGACACGCCCGGCCGTGCTGGTGATCGGCGCCTCCGCCGGTGGGGTCGCGGCCCTGCAGGCGGTGCTCGGCGCGCTGCCGGCGACGCTGCCCGCGCCGGTGCTGGCCGTGCTGCACCTGCCACGCGACCGCAGCAGCCGCATCGCCGAAGTGCTGGCACCGTACTGCGCGCTGCCGGTGCGCGAGGCTGAAGACAAGCAGCCGCTGCAGCGCGGCACGGTGACCTTCGCGCCACCGGACTATCACCTGCTGGTGGAAGACGCCGGTTCGCTGGCGTTGTCGGTCGACGCCCCGGTGCTGTTTTCGCGCCCGGCCATCGATCCGCTGTTCGAGTCGGCAGCGGCGGTGTTCGGCGCGCAGGTGCTGGCCCTGCTGCTGACCGGTGCCAGCAGTGACGGCAGCGAAGGCGTGGCCGCCGTGCGCGCCGCTGGCGGCCGCGCCTGGCTGCAATGTCCCGAGGAGGCCGAGGCATCGATGATGCCGGCCTCCGCCCTGC
>Ga0153948_1000357_pt1 | contig 24721 bp, 20 predicted proteins | sample TSNJ032MetaG_FD_104696 | JGI IMG/M metagenome (GOLD analysis project Ga0153948, IMG submission 104696) | Attine ant fungus gardens microbial communities from New Jersey, USA - TSNJ032 MetaG | ecosystem: Host-associated > Fungi > Mycelium > Unclassified | place: USA: New Jersey, Wharton State... | reverse complement strand
GCTTTGGCAGAAATCCGAATTTGGCATCCGCTGGCAGGTTGCGAGCAAAAGCGTCTTCAGCATAACCGGATACGAACACGAATTTGATATCCGGATAGGTCTTGCGCAGCTCGCGCAACAGCGTCGGGCCGTCCATTTCAGGCATGACCACGTCGGATACGACGATATCCACCTCGCCGCCAAGCTCTTCCATGATTTCCAGAGCTTCCACGCCGGAAGCCGCTTCATGCACCGTATAGCCGCGCGACTGGAGTGCGCGCACCCCGCCCATACGCACGGCGTCTTCGTCTTCCACGAGCAGAACCGTGGCGGAGCCGGAAAGGTCGGTGGCCTTTTCGACCTTCTTTTCCTTCACCGCGACAGGCACATCCTCAGCGTTCTTCTCCACGATCAGGCGCGGCAGGAATATCTTGAAGGTCGTTCCCTTGCCGACTTCGGAATCGCAATAGATGAAGCCGCCGGTCTGTTTGATGATGCCATAGACCATCGACAAGCCGAGACCTGTGCCCTTGCCAACTTCCTTCGTGGTGAAAAACGGCTCGAAAATCTTTTCAAGCACATCGGCTGGAATGCCGGTGCCGGTGTCTTCCACCTCGAAGACGACATAATCGGCTTCCGGAAGATCGCGATAGGTGAGTTTTGCCGCTTCGTGGACAGGCACGTTGCGGGTCCGCAGCGTGATTGCACCACCCTCAGGCATAGCATCACGCGCATTGACTGCGAGATTGACGGCGACCTGTTCGAACTGGCCAAGATCAGCTTTGACCGGCCACAGATCGCGGCCATGATCGATCTTCAGTTCGATATCCTTGCCGACAAGGCGCGCCAGCAACATGCGCAGATCTGCCAGAACATCGGTGAGATCCAGCACTTCCGGACGCAGCGTCTGGCGGCGCGAGAACGCAAGCAACTGGCGCACGAGCGAAGCCGCGCGGTTTGCGTTCTGCTTGATGTTCATGATGTCCGGGAAAGATGGATCGGACGCGCGATGATTGGTCAACAGCAGGTCCGACGACATGATGATTGCCGTCAGAACATTGTTGAAATCGTGCGCAATACCACCGGCAAGCTGGCCGACAGCCTGCATCTTCTGGCTCTGCGCCATCTGGTTTTCAAGCGCTTTTTGCTCCGTGGTTTCGACCGCGGAAATGATCGCAGCTTCTTCCGAAGACTCCCCACCCATATCGCTGACCGGGCTCATATAGAAACGGATATGCCGTTCCTCGTTACCCGGAAGCACGGTGTCGACGGGCGAGATACTCGCCTGCCCTGCAAATGCCGCCGCAAGCGCCTCGGTGAACACTTCGCGGTCACGCTCATGCACGACATTTTCGAGCTTCACGCGGCGATCAACGGAATCACGATCCACGACGGACGAGAAGATGTCGAGGAAGCGCGCATTGGTGCGCAGTGTGTGGCCCTGCGCATCGACGGCGGCAATGGCCATTGGAGCGGAATTGAAGAAGCGCGTGAACCGAACTTCTGCCGAACGCAGCGCTGCCGATGAATCATCGCCCTCTGCGCGATCCAGCACAATGGTGCGGCTGGTGCCGCGCGTCCCGTCACGCGCTGCCTGCACACGATGATAAAAGCGCACGGCCAGGCTTTGACCATTGCGCTTGATAAGATCGAGATCAATCACCGTGTTGCGGCTGGTGCCGGGCTCCGCCTTGACGGCCTTGATGAGCGCCATGCCGCTGCCCGCAACAATTTCATTGAGCGTCAGCGAACCCGGTGTGAAGGCTGTCAGATCGACGCCAAGCCACTCCGCCAAAGTGGCGTTGAGATAGATGATGCGGCCCGACGGATCGGCAGAGAAAAAGCCTGCCGGTGCATGATCGAGATGATTGATCGCTTCCTGCAGTTCCTGAAAGAAGCGCTCCTGCTCGGCGCGTTCTTCGGAAATATCAGCAATCTGCCAGGCGACGAGCGGGCCTTTATAGTCCTGCCCGGCTTCAATAGGACGAGACTTGATCCGATACCAGACCGGCGCCAAAGAACCGTGCGCCTCGCGAGACAGCCCGCCAGACAACCGCACTTCTTCCTGCCCGGAGAGACCATCGCGCACCGCATTGGTCAGACGATAAATCGCGTCGGATGCAGCAGGTTCAGCCGTCAGCACATTGTCGAGCGAGCGGATGCCATCGGCATTGGCGACGCCGGTCATATTGGCATAGGCCCGATTGGCATAAACAATCTGGCCGCGAGAATCGGAAATGACCGTGCCTTCCGGCTGCGAATCCATGAAGGAATGCGCCAGATCCTGCCCGCCTTTGCGCTGGCTGAACTGAATGAGGCCTGTGGCCGCACCCAGAAGATAGAAGACGCCGACCATCGACAGGAGCCCCATCAGGATGAGTGCGAAGCCATCGCCAATCCGGTCGCGAAACAGGAAATAGACAACCGCCAGCCCGGTCAGCAGAAGGCCGACAATCAGCAGACGCAGCGCGCCACTTGAATTGCGCTTCGGTGTGACGAGCGGTTTCGGATATGCGTTGTCCGTCTGTCGAGACATCAAGCCCACCGACCTTCCATGCTGCATGACTGTTCTCCGCAGGCAGCGATTGTGCCGCGCATCGTTTCGATCAGCCAAGACGTCTTTTCACTCATTAAGCAACCCGATCCTGTCGCCAGCCATTTCCTTGCGCGTTCTCCATAAACGATCACGCAACGAGGCGAAATGTCATGCATCTGGGTATATCCGATTCGCAGAATGCGTTAATCGGCGAGCAGCACAAGCGTTGCTGCACGGAAACGGTGTAAACCGCGTCGTTTTTCACTGTTTTGATGGGAGATCATAGATTTCCCGCATTTCGCCCACAATTTGATAGAACATTCCCAACGCTTGCAAATTCAACTACTGTCCTGAAAATGCAAGTTGCGCGATGATGCGGAATGTCGGGGGATGCACAATCTCCGTTTCATCAGCGTTTTTCGAATATTGAATTTAAGAGGGTATCCGCATGAAGGAATGGCTCAGCGGCATCGTTGGGGAAAGCACGGCTAATATTGTCGGCTTTGTGCTTATATTTGCGATCATTCTCGGCGGAATTTTCGTTGTCTTGAGTATTATCCGCCGTTTCAGCGGGGGCAGCTTCGCATCGAACGGCCGGTCGCGCCAGCCGCGTCTTTCTGTCATGGATGCCGCAGCGGTCGACAGCCGCCGCAAGCTGGTACTCATCCGTCGCGATGACGTCGAGCATCTGTTGCTTATCGGCGGACCGACCGATGTAGTGGTCGAACAGAACATCGTCATGGAATCACGGGCGCATGCCCGTGTGCAGACCTCGCGTATCGAGCCGGAACATATCGAGCGCTTTCGCCAGCACGAAGCGACGATCACCAGCGATGTGAGCGAGCGCCCGGCGCTGTCATCACAAAACTCCGCACCGGAAACAGCACCGGAAAAGGATGAAGCGATCCAGCTAAGCTCGGCGATTGAAACGCCGGTCTATCGAAAGCCGGAACCGCCGAAGGAAGAGCCGGTTCGCCAGGAAGCTCCGCAGGTCGTTGCACCGCGTGTGCCGCCACGCCCGCCGGTCACACCAGCCGTTGCTCCAGCAGCTCCGCAGGCGCCTGTCCGGCCTCCGGTTGCGCCATCCGTACAGGCAGCGCCGCAGAACCGCCCACAACCACGACCCGCACCGAATTATCCGCCGCAGCCGCGCACCGTGCTTCCGGCCCAACCGCCGCAGCCTTCGCAGCCGCCTGCACGCGCCCATCCTGCCTATCCGCTCAGCCAGGTATCGCGCGGTGTGGTCAGCTCCACATCAAACTTGGGAGCCGCCGCTACTGTGGCTGCTGGCGCTGCTGCAGCCACCGTTGCTTCAGCGAACCTCGGCAGCATCGTGCCGGAGCGTGAACCAGCTGCCGCTCCAGCAAACGCGCCCACGCCGCCGCTTGATGTAACCAGTCCATCGGTTTCGTCCACCGTGACACCGGACTTCACGAGCGTAGCAGAACCAAAGCGTGTCGAACCGGACGTGACAGTCGCAGCACCGTCACAGTCGGCACCGACGACGGAAGATGATGGTCTGGAAGGACTAGGCGGCGCGTTGCACGATGCCATCATGGCCGATCTTGAAACAGAAGTTACGCCTGTAAAAAAAGAAGCGCCTGAACCGGAAGCTGATTTGACGGCTGATTTCTTCGAGGATGAACTGTTGAGCTCGCTCGATATCTCGGCGACTGACGACACGCCATCCGATGATATCGAAGACGAAATGGAAAAGCTTCTCGGCGAATTGACCAAGAACGAAACCCGCCCATAAGCGAACTGTTCTTTGTAAGATTGAAGCGCCAGCGGTCATGCCGCTGGCGTTTTCGTTTGAAGCATATGCAAAAACAAAAGGCTGCGGTTGCCCGCAGCCTTCGAAATTTCTCAAACCAACGTTATGTTCTTAGTCGTCGCGATAAACTTTTTCACGACGCTCATGACGTTCCTGCGCCTCAATAGACAACGTCGCGATTGGGCGTGCATCCAGACGCTTCAGGCTGATCGGCTCGCCGGTTTCTTCACAGAAACCATATGTGCCTTCGTCAATCCGGCTCAGAGCCGCATCAATTTTGGAAATCAGCTTCCGCTGTCTGTCGCGAGCCCTAAGCTCGATTGCCCGGTCCGTTTCGGAGGATGCCCTATCCGCCAGATCGGGATGGTTTGCATTTTCCTGCTGTAGCGCATCAAGCGTTTCACGCGCTTCGCGAAGAATATCATTTCTCCACGCGATCAACTTCGCGCGGAAATAAGACTTCTGCCGTTCATTCATGAACGGTTCGTCTTCAGTGGGCCTATAGTCAAGGTCGATTAATTCACTCATTCTGAATCACCCCACATCTAGGAGACGCGTGCGGTTATATAAGTCCATCGTCCAGTCGACACAACATCAAAGAAACGTATCCCACTACTTTTTAGTGCATCAATTTTGTGTGTATTTGCAAAAAAATTGTGCAAATGACGCGCGCCACAGATACGCCGCCCATTATGTCTGGAGGATGACAGCGGCGATTAAATTTAGATTGCAATGGGAAACATGAATTCACTATTTCAGATTCCGTTGCTCTACTATGCCCAATAAATCGGCATAAATCCGCTGTGAACAACGTCAGGCAACGGTGGAAAATCACATCACACAACGCAACCACCGCGCATTTTAGCGAAATTCATGTCAAAACATCTGTGTAACCAGCTTCGGGACGGTGCACATGAGTCGATTGCTTCTCCTACGACATGCCAAAGCCGTTTGGGCTAAGCCCGGAATGAAGGACTTCGACAGACCGCTGGATGTAGAGGGCCATGCTGCGCTTGATCGGCTCGCCGAAGCGATGCGCGCAACAGGTCTCCTGCCCGATCGCGTGGTGCTGTCCGGTTCATGCCGCACCTGGGAAACCGCCTTCGGCCTGTTGGAAAGACTGGGCGTCGAAGTGGAACCCGTCATCGACGACGAAATCTATAGCGGCGGCGCGGCAGAGTATCTGCGATCCATCCGCGCGCATGGCGATGTCGAGACGCTAATGCTGGTCGGGCACAATCCCAGCATGGAAGATCTGGCGCTTGCGCTTTGTGCAAAAGGCGATCCGGACAGCCTTGACCGGCTCCATGCCGGTTTTCCAACCGCCGCCCTCGCCACCATATCCTTTTCTGAAAAGCTGAGCGATCTCAGTCGCGAACACGGATATCTTGAGAGTTTTCCGCAGCCTTGGGCTTGAAAGATGAACCTGAGCGGCCTTCTTCTTGCGAAACTGGCTCGTCATCTTATTTATAGCTTGAACGGGAATTCACCCTGCGAGGACCTCATTGGCAAAGCTAACCAGTATCGGCGATGAAGCCAAGATTGCACTGGACACATTGACGGAACGTGCGACCGGGCTTCTTTCTCCTTCGCTGCGCCTTGGTGTGACAGGACTGTCCCGCGCCGGTAAAACGGTTTTCATTACCGCACTGGTGCATAATCTCGTTCACGGCGGCAGGCTGCCGATGTTCGAAGCTTATAAGTCAGGCCGTATTTCTCGCGCGCTTCTGGAGCCGCAGCCCGACGACGCCGTTCCGCGGTTTCAATATGAGGAACATCTCTCGGCGCTTATCGATGAGCGCATCTGGCCGGATTCCACGCGCGCCATTTCGCAGCTCCGTCTGACCATTGAATATGAAACGGCTTCCGCATGGGGACGCTGGCTGTCTCCCGGGCGACTTTCGGTTGATATTGTCGATTATCCCGGTGAATGGCTGCTTGATCTGCCGCTGCTCGGCAAGAGCTATGCCGAATTTAGTGCAGATTCCTTCGCTTTGGCTAATGAACCCACCCATATCGATCTGGCGCAGCCTTGGCTGGTGGAAGCGGCATCTATCGATCCGACCGAAAAGGCTGACGAGTTGAGCGCTCAGCGGTTGGCAAAAAGCTTCACCGCCTATCTGCGAGCGGGCAAGGCCGACGAGCGCGCATTGTCCACCCTGCCTCCCGGTCGCTTCCTGATGCCCGGCGATCTCGATGGCTCGCCCGCGTTGACCTTTGCACCACTGCCCAATCTTGCACCGGAGGACATAAAGGCCGGAACGCTCGCCGCCATGATGGAACGGCGCTACGAAGCCTACAAAACCTATGTCGTGAAGCCGTTCTTTCGCGAACATATTGCGCGGCTCGACCGCCAGATCGTGCTGATCGACGCCATGCAGGCCATGAACGCCGGTGGCGCAGTGGTGGCGGACCTTGAACGCGCGCTGACCGATATTCTGTCCTGTTTCCGGCCCGGACGTGCCAATCTGCTGACCGGCCTTATTCAACGCCGCATCGGGCGCATTCTCGTGGCGGCGACCAAGGCCGACCATTTGCATCATGAAAGCCATGATCGGTTGCAGGCTATTGTGCGCCGTCTTGTGGAACGCGCCATCGAGCGCGCCAATTTTTCGGGCGCAGACATTGATGTTCTGGCCATGGCGGCAGTGCGGGCAACCCGCGAAGCGACCGTCACGCAAGGAAAAGAGGTTCTTCCCGTCATCGTCGGCACACCGCTCAAGGGCGAGCGTATCGATGGCGAGATATTCGATGGTGAAACAGAAACAGCTATATTTCCCGGTGACTTGCCAAAGAATCCTAATTCTATCTTTGAACAGGTTTCCACGCCGGAAGACCCTGCCATTCGCTTCGTCCGGTTCCGCCCTCCACGCCTTGAACGCACTGCCGAGGGTGTGACGCTTTCGCTCCCGCACATAAGGCTGGACCGCGCCCTTCAGTTCCTGATCGGAGATCGTCTGGCATGAGCGATGATACACCGCGCAAACCGACCTCCTTCAAGGTTGATACTCCGCCACGCGCAAAGCCTCTCCCGGAAGCTTCCGATGAGAAGCCACGCCGCCCTCGTGCTGTCAAAGATCTGGAGCAGATCGTCGTTGAGCCGGATATTTTCGAACTCAGCGATGAAGAAGCCGCCGAACTCGAAATTCTTGATCCAGCCTTTGAAGCGCCCAAACGCAAAGGCTGGTTCGGCAGATGGTCGCTCGGAAAAATCCTGACCGGTGCCCTGGGCATTCTGGTTTCATTCGCCGTCGGCATCTGGACAGAAGACCTTATTCAGGCGCTTTTCGCCCGTGCCGACTGGCTTGGCTGGACCGCGCTGGCGGCAGCGCTGGTAGCCCTCGCCGCATTCATCGCCATTATCACCCGGGAATTGCTGGCCCTGCGACGGCTCGCCTCTGTGCAGCATTTGCGCAAGGATGCAGCAGACGCCGCCGAGCGTGACGACATGGCAGCTGCCCGCAAAGCTGTCGATGACTTGCGCGCCATTGCGGCCAATCTGCCGGAAACGGCGCGCGGACGTCAGCTTCTCGATGGCTTGACCGACGATATTATCGACGGACGCGATTTGATCCGGCTTGCGGAGACAGAAATTCTGCGCCCGCTCGACCGCGAAGCGCGCGCGCTCATTCTCAATGCATCGAAGCGCGTATCGATCGTCACGGCGATCAGCCCGCGAGCGCTTGTTGATATCGGTTATGTGATCTTCGAGTCGGCGCGGCTCATTCGCAGGCTGTCGCAGCTTTATGGCGGCAGGCCGGGCACGCTGGGCTTCATCAAGCTCGCGCGCCGTGTTCTCGCCCATCTGGCCGTCACCGGCACACTCGCCATGGGTGACAGTGTGATCCAGCAGCTGGTTGGCCAAGGTCTGGCGTCACGGCTGTCGGCAAAACTCGGCGAAGGCGTGGTCAACGGTCTCATGACTGCGCGGATCGGCATAGCAGCGATGGATGTTGTGCGCCCCTTCCCGTTCAATGCCGAAAGACGTCCCGGCGTCAGCGATTTCATCGGCGATCTGGCCCGCCTCAGTGCCAACAGAACCGCCACTCCGAAGTCCGGCAAGACGCCCACGGGTAAAACACAGCCGTGAGTTTTCGGGTAAAACAGACCGACTTTCCGCCCGATGAAAACCAAGCGTTAACCATTCAAGACGATTATTAGCCCATAGAAATCCTGCGTCAGAATCGAGTGATCTGGTCGTTTGGCACAATCCTGTTTCGACGTGCCCATTCAGTCCGATTGTTTCTGATATTGCCGGTCTTTCCGGCTTTTTGCAGCGTATGACACGACATTCGGTCGTGACATGCTGACCAACAACGATTAGGAATGGCGTCCAGTTGAGGTCGCAAATTCCGGGACAGAGCCGACTATGAAGAATTGCATCGCTGCCTGCCTGACGCTGCTGCCCGTCTCGCTTTCCGCTGCGCCGGTTCTGGCCGCAGACAAGGACAAGCAGTTTTTTCAGACGATCGAAGGCCAGTGGTCCGGTCCCGGTGAAATCGTTGCCGGCAAGTACAAGGGCACAAAATTCGTCTGCAATCTCGCTGGTTCCACACCGGATGATGCTGTTGGCATGACGTTGGATGGCAGCTGCCGCGTCGGCGTCTTTTCGCAACCCATGAAGGCAACCGTCACCCGCGTCGGCTCCGGTTATTCCGGCAAGTTCAACGACGGTTCGGAAGGCAAAGGCCTCGACGTGACGTCGGGTTCGGTCAGCGGTAACAAGATGGTTTTCGGCCTCAATCGCAAACAGTTGAACGGCGCCATGCTGGCCCGCGTTTCTGATCAGAACACGATGAATGTCACCGTGTCCGTGCGCGTCGAAAAGGAACTCGTTCCGGTCATCGGCATGAGCCTCAAGCGCATTGATAATGTCGCCGTCGGCAGCATCGCCAAGAACTGATTTTTTACAGTTTTATTGGTTCCACCAGCCCGCATCCGTGCGGGCTTTTTCTATTTCAGATGATGGAATATCAGCTTTCCACTCAGCAATCGCACGTCCGGCAACCACCAGTGACGGTGCGATATCGTTGAGGGGCACAAGAACGAAGGCCCGTTCCTGCATGCGCGGATGGGGTAGCTGGAGTTCTGGTAGAGCCATCGTTATCGGCTGCCCGGCAGCGTCTTTCATCGCCAGAATGTCGATATCGATAATACGCGGTCCCCAACGCTCCAGTCGCACGCGCTTGAGCGAACGCTCGACATCGAGACATGTCGCAATGAGTTCAAGCGGTTCGAGCTTGGTTTCCAGCTCTGCGCAGGCGTTGTGAAACCAAGCCTGATCTGTCTTGCCCCATGGCGGGGTGCGATAGACGGACGAAACGGCCATGACGTTTGTATCAGCGCGCGCATCCAGCATGCGCAACGCACTGGCCATCGAAATAACGGGGTCGTCAATATTCCCGCCAAGGCCAAGCCAGGCGCGATAAGGTCCTGCGGCTATGCTCACTGCGGATAGACCACCGTAACCTCGACATGATCCAGAACACCCGGCACCGGCGCATTGGGCTTGCGAACGGTGATTTCCGCGCGTTTGACCTGCGGAAACCGCTTGCTCAGAGCCTTGGCGACATCAAGCGCCAGCGTTTCAATCAGATAACGCTGACGGCCGGTGATGATTTCCTCGATCACCGTGAAAGCCGTCCCGTAATGGACGGTGCCTTCAATATCGTCGCTTTCCAGCGCGTTGCCCGGATCGACATCCAGAATGGCGTCGACATAAAAACGTTGACCGAGTTTGTGTTCTTCATCGAACACGCCGTGGTGCGCAAAGAATGCGCAATTCATAATCCGGATCGTGTACACGGCTTCACTTTCTGTTTTGGCTGCGCTTCACTTGCAGGATAGCATCCGCAACTGCAAGAGCGTCTCTATTAAAAGCGACATTGTGAACGCGAAAGATGTCGGCTCCTGCCAGTCGCAACGCCACCGAAGTCGCAGATGTAGCTATATCACGCTTCAACGGGTCGGTCTCACCTGTGATCGTGCCCACAAAGCGTTTGCGGGAGGTGCCGACCAGCCACGGATAGCCAAAACGCTGCAATTCCTCCATCCGCGCCATCAAAACCACGTCGTCTTCAACAGTCTTGCCGAAGCCAAAACCTGGATCGAGAACAATGTGGGATCGATCGATATCTGCCGTTGCTGCAATCTCGAGCGACTTGTTCAGGAAGGCGGCGCGATCTTCGATGACATCAGGATCGGTTTCCCGGTCGCGGGTCGTATGCATGATAACAAGGCCCGCCTCGGTTTCGCGAGCAACATCGGCGATAGCCGGTTCGCGTTGCAAGCCCCAAACATCGTTGACGATATGGGCACCCGCCTCAACTGCCGCTCTGGCGGTGGATGCCCGATTAGTATCGACGGAAATGATGCAGCCGAAACGTTCCGTCAGCGCCTTGATGACCGGCACGACACGGCCCTGTTCGGTTATCGCATCGACGCTTTCCGCGCCCGGACGGGTCGATTCCCCGCCGACGTCGATGATGGTGGCGCCGTCCTCAATCATCTTTCCGGCAGCAGCGAGCGCCGTTTCGAATTCGCTGTGATGCCCGCCATCAGAAAAGGAATCCGGCGTGACATTAAGAATGCCCATGATCACGGACTTTTCCCCGAACTCCAAGCTACGCCCGTGAGCCAGATGCCAGATTTTCGCCATTTCCGGTTATTCCTGTATAGATGCTAATTATGACCCGCGATGCAACCAAGCTGGTCGAATGTCATTTAACGAGATGCGTTATAGTTCTCTTGACGTTTGCATGCCAAGCTGCGACGGCAAAATTTGAGTTTATTCAGAGTTCAGAAAAAAGGTGCCAGGATATGATTTTTAAAAAGCGGATTCTGGCTTTTGGCGCAGCTCTGGCAATCGTTGCATCTCAGGCCGACGCCGCCTCTATCTTCCGTGAATTCAAATATTACACCATTAATGGCAAGACAGCCGCCGAACTGGATAAGGCACTGTCCCGTAGCGGCCCCTTTCTGAAGAAAACCGGACAGCATCATCCGGGCGCAGCGGAAATCCGCTTTGATGCCAAGGTCCGTTATGGCCGCGCAACGGGTAAGGCGTGCAAAGTGCAGGACGTCTACGTCAATGTTCACGCGAAAGTCTCGTTGCCGCGCTGGGCGCAACGCCGCAAGGCGACGCCGGAACTGGCGCTGATCTGGGACACGCTTTATCAGGATATTCGCCGTCACGAGGAAAGCCACATCGTCATCGCACGCAGCCATGCCAGCGAGATGGAACGGCAGATACGTGCACTTCGGTCGCGTTCGGATTGCGCCGTTTTGCGCAAGGATATCGACAAGATCACCGCGCGTCTGATGGAAGAACATGACGAGGCCCAGCAACGCTTCGACCGCGTCGAGACAATCAATTTTGAAAAGCGCTTCGAGCGCCTTTTGACTTATCGCCTTGAAAAGATGAACCAGCTGCCACGCTGATTATAAAGAACCGGCTTTCTGTAATCGCTTGCGCACGGCCTGCGTCATGAGAGCGGCTTCATGAAAGCCGGACAGGATCAGCTTCAATTTGCCCGGATAGTGACAGGCATCGCCAATCGCATAAATATCGGGCTGTGATGTTGCGAAGCTTTCGGGCGAAACAGCAATCGCATTGCCATTCCTCTCCAAACCAAATTCGGCCAATGGATCAGGACGCATGATCTGACCATCCAGTCCGAACGCCCCCAAACCCGAAGCGATCACCACGGCATCAGCCTGCAATGAGCCAGCCTTGTCTGTGATCAGGACAAAGCGCGCTCCTGCGCGTTTCAGCGAAGTGACCGTTTGACCGTAATGGAATGCAGGACTGTAAGGCGAGATCTGCTCCAGGAGCCGCGACACCAGTTCGTCGCCCATGATCGTCGGAAAGCCCGGAATATCGAAGATCGGCTTGTCGGGATAAAAGACCGTGCATTGTCCGCCCGGCCGATCCAGCGCATCAATCAGCTGGCATTTAAATCCGTACAGGCCGAGCTGGAAAACGGCGAAGAGTGCTACCGGCCCTGCCCCGATGATCGCTATATCGTTTTTTATACCGATCCCCGGAGCCGCTGCCATCCTCTTAGTTCTGGCGTTCCGGCACCTGCACGACGAGACCGTCGATAGCGTCGGTCACGCGGATCTGGCAGGACAGACGCGAAGTCGGACGCACCTCATAGGCAAAATCCAGCATGTCCTCTTCCATCGGATCGGGTCCGCCAACCGTCTCCGTCCATTCTTCATCCACATAGACGTGGCAGGTTGCGCAGGCGCAAGCGCCGCCGCATTCCGCATCAATGCCCGGAATGCCATTGCGAATGGCCGCTTCCATCACGCTGGAACCGTTATCGGCCTCAACTTCGGTACGTGCCGCGCCGTCTGCGGATACGAATACGATCTTGGTCATTTTCATTCCTTGAAACGCGTGAAGCCACGCGATCTTTTATCCTTCGCGGCGGATCACCCTAAATTGGGATCTGCACGCATAATCTCGCAAAGGCAGATACGGCGTTCCGGCCCTAGTTTCAACTGTGAGAGCCCCGTTAAGCCCAACTGCGCCAATATGCCGTGTTATATAATGTATAAGCACCCGCGCCAGCAGCGATATAATAGGTTTTCTGCAAAACTCTGCCTTGCCGTTGTGCAAGATTGGGGCATATGATGAAAAAAATGGGTATGCAGACCACTGGATCAACGAATCTTGCACCAAAGCAATACACCTTAAGATTGTAATACCGGAACATGAATTCGAAATACGGGCAATTTTGTTAACGAATTCGCACCGCCTTTCGAATGGCAAAAAGCGACCCCTGCTGATTTCCACAACTTGCTGATAATTGCAAAAAGCCCGGAAACATCGCATTTTAGTGAACCCAAACGTTTTCTGTTAACCTTGTATTTAAAGTTTTAGGCATCAGCGGGCGTCGCCTATTTCCTTAACAGGACCGAGCCGGTACGATGCAAAATGGCGGATAAAGTTTAGTAACGGCTCTTTGACGATCCGGCCGTCACGGTAATTGAGTACGAGGTAGGCGAACAATGGCTTCCAAATCCAAGGCACAGAAGCTCGACCTTGAGGTTGAAAAGGCACTAGAACAGGCACTCGACATCGACTTCGGTGATGATCTCGATATCGATATGGACTTAAGTGCGTTCGACGAGAGCTTCTCGGTCGACGATCTGGAAGAGCAGATTTCGCGTGCTGCTGAAGAGCTGGTCGCGGAACAGAACACGAAGGCAGCAGAGCCGGCGAAGGTCGCAGCAGCGGCAATCGAAACCAGGGTCGCGCCCATCGTTTCTGCATCCGTTATCGCCACGCCTGCCGCGCCGCCCGTGCCGCCTGTGGTCAAAGCTGCGCCTTCCGTGCAGCAGCCCATACAGCAAATCGTCGCCAATACGCCGCACAAACCTGCTCCGGTTAAGCCGGACACGACGCAAGCCGCATCTTCGCCTCAGCTTGCAGACGTGCCGGAAGCTCCGGAAGCCATCCTGCGTCCTGTCGCACCGGCAGCAACCGTCAGCGTTGCAACGCCTGCTGCGCGCACGCCCGCCAATGACGATTCCCGCAACGACCGCGCAATCGCAACTGCGCCACGCCGCGTGACCGAGCGTTCGTCCAAGCTTTACTGGACCACTACAGCCATCAGCGTGCTTTGGGCTGCCGGTGGTGTTGCGCTTAGCAAGGCTATCGATCCGACTGTCTTCTCCAGTCTTGAAGCCACCAAGAACTTCTTCACCTCACCTGCCGGCATTGGTGTAGTTGCAGGCGTTGCCCTGCCCGTCGCCATGTTCTGGGGCTTTGCGCAGCTTGTGAAGCGTGCGCAGGAAATGCACAACGCTGCGCGCAGCATGTCTGAAGCCGCCATGAAGCTGCTTCAGCCGGAAGCCGTATCGGCTGACCGCGTTTCGACGCTGAGCCAGGCCGTGCGCCGCGAAGTGGCTGCAATGAATGAAGGCATCGAGCGCACGCTTGCCCGTGCGGTCGAGCTGGAAACCCTCGTTCAGTCTGAAGTCAATCAGCTTGAACGCGCTTATAGCGATAATGAAGTTCGCATTCGTTCGCTGGTCGGCGATCTGGGCAATGAGCGTGAAGCCGTTGTCAGCCATGCCGAACGCGTCCGCTCCTCGATTTCGGGTGCGCATGAGCAGCTCAAGGAAGAACTGTCGAGCGCATCGAACATCATTCGCGACAATGTTCTGTCTGCTTCCCAGCAGCTCAGCTCGCTGTTGAGAGAATCCGGCGAACGCCTGATCGGCAGCATCAATGAAAGCGGCAGCTCTATTGCTGAAGCCATTGAAACCCGGACGGGCGACATCGGCTCGCGCATCACGACCTCGGGCGAGGCTTTTGCCAATCTGCTCGATACGCGTATCGCGACACTGGACGAACAGTCCCGTACGATTTCCGAACGCTTCACGACTGCTCTCGACGAACGTGCCGCTGGCATTGCCAATCTGCTTGGCAGCTCCACGGAATCGATGGTCAGCGAGTTCGACACGCGCCTTGCCAATCTGGAAGGCACCTTGTCCGAACGCGGTCATGCCCTGCTTTCCGAGTTCGAGGCTCGCGCCCATGCGCTCGACAGCAGCACAGAAAAGCTCAACGCCGCTCTCGAAACCCGTTCGCGTCAGATCAACGAAAACCTTATCGCCCGCACGCGTGAAATCGCCGAGACCTTCTCCGGCGGTCGCGCTTCGCTGAGCTCGATGATCGATGAAACCAAGACGAAGATCAGCGACGATCTGACCTCGATCGGTGAAAGCGTTGGCAATCTTCTCGGTGAAAAGGCAGCTTCCTTTGCAGGCAAGCTGGCCGAAAGCCGCGATGTGCTGGCCGCTTCGCTGGAAGGCGAAACCGACCGCGTTTCGGCAGTCATTCGCGGCCATGCCGATACGCTGGCAGCCCGCACCGATGACATTCGCAATGCGATTGACGGCAGCGCGTCGGCGCTCAACTCCGTCGCTGACAACCATGCCGCCATTCTGGCTGAGCGCACCAATGCGCTGCAGCAGGCCATGGCAAGCCATTCGGCACTGCTGGATGCGAGCTTTGCCGATCATGCCCGCTCGCTGGAAGAACGCGCTTCCGCCCTGCATACCGTTATCACTGGCAATCAGACCATGCTTGCTCAGCTGATGGATGAACGCACGGCTGCAATGCGTGATAATTTCAACGAAAATCGCGAAGTCATGGCCCGCGCCTTTGATGAACGCGTCAGCTCGCTTCAGGCCCTCATTGCCGACAACCAGTCTTCGCTGGCACGCATTCTGGACGAACGCGCGGCAACACTCGGCCAATCCATTGCAGCCGGACGCGATGCTTTCGAAGCAACGCTTGGCGAGCATGTTCGCCATGTCGAAGAACGCACAAGCGGCCTGCGCGCTGTTCTGAGCAACCACAATGACTCGCTGGTTGATATTCTGAACGGCCATGAGCAGACGATTGAAACGCGTGCAGCGGCCATCCGTGCAACGCTGAGCGACAGCACGTCTTCGCTTAACCAGTCCCTGCAAGACCATAGCGACGTTCTGGATCAGCGCACTGCCAATCTGCGCGGCGCAATTGCCGACAGCGCTTCCGCTATTGGACAGGCTTTCGAAGGTCAGACCGGCATTATCGAAGGACACACCGCCAATCTGCGCAGCGTCATCGCTGAAAGCGGTGCCGTTATCAATCAGGCATTCGCAGGTCAGAACAGCACCATTGAAGAGCACACGGCCAACCTGCGCAATGTCATTGCGGATAGCAGCGCCGTCATCAACGATGCTTTCGCTGGCCAGACCGGCATTATCGAAGAACGCACGCAGACCATGGAAAAGGCGCTTTCTATCGGCGTCGACAATGTTCGCCGTGCGCTGGAACAGAGCGCCGGCGTCGTTGCTACCTCGCTGCGCGAAAAGATCGGCGAAGCTGCAAGCACACTTTCCGCAGAAGCTGCCAAGGCCGGTCAGGCTCTGGATGGCTTCGGCGAAGCCTTCAGCGCGCGCCTGATCGACAATCTGTCGGGTACGGAAGCCCGTCTTGGTGACCGCGCCGACGCGATTGCCGGACGCCTTGGCGACATTGAAACCCGCCTCACCGGCGAACTAGGTTCCATCGAAGCACGCATTGCCGATACGGCAACCAAGACGAGCGAGACCCTTGCCGGTCACAGCGAGGCTTTTGCAGCCAGCGTTGTCGATAATCTGGCAGGCACCGAAATCCGCCTCAACGAACGCGCTGGCGCTATTGCAAGCGGTCTTGAAGCCATCGAGAACCGCCTCACCGGCGAACTCAGCGCTATCGAGGCTCGCATCGCGGATACCGCATCGAAGACGAGCGAGACCCTTGCCGGTCATAGCGAAACCTTCTCGGTCAGCGTTGCCGACAATCTGGCAGGCACCGAAGCCCGTCTTGCTGAACGCGCCGACGCAATTGCCACCCGTCTCGGTGACATTGGCTCGCGCATCACAATGGAACTCGGTTCTGTGGAAGCCCGCATCGCGCAGGTCACAGATACGACGGCTGTTACGCTTGAAGAGCGCACGCGTGAACTCAATGCTGTTCTCTCGGCCCGCTCGCAGGAAATCACCAAGATCCTCAACGATACGGCAGAGCCACTGGTACAGCGCCTTGCCGATAGCGGACGCGGTCTGGCACAGCAGCTTGAAGAAGCAACCCATGCCGCAACCGACCGCCTGCGTTCGGAAAATGCCGCTCTCGTCAATGCCTTGGCAAACCGCACGGCAGAAACCATCGCCGCTGTTCAGCAGGCAAAGGCTGGTCTCTCCGACAATGTCAGCGAGCTGATCGACCGCCTCTCCACGTCGAATGGCGAGCTTGGCAAGCTGATCGACGCTGCAACGCGCAACCTGACTGACATCGACGGACGTCTCGTCGACACCACGTCGAGCTTTGTCGAGAACACCAACCGCGCCGCGCAGATGTTCCAGGCATCGACCGGTCTGATCGACACCAATATCGGTACGCTGCGTGCGCTTTCCGATAGCACCCTGTCGCAGATTGCCGACATTGCCGACCGTTTCGAAGACCATGGAAAGGTTCTTTCCTCGGCCTCCGACATGATCAATTCGGCTCAGAACGGTCTGGTTACCACACTGTCCGACCGCCAGCAGGCGCTCGACAAGCTGGCATCCGGCCTCGTCGAAAAGTCGGAAGGCATCGAAAAGCTCATGCAGTCCTTCGAAACTCTGGTTGCTTCGGCATTCCAGCGTGCAGAAGGCCAGACCCGAGCATCGGCGGAAAAGATGCGCGAAAGCGTTTCGGAAATCGTCGAGCAGGCAGCCCAGAAGTTCTCGGCAGCAACCGACGATATCCGTCGCACCGCTGGCGAAATTCGCACTGAGCTGAACACCACGCGTGGCGAGCTGAAGCGCGGCGTTCTCGATATGCCTGCCGAAGCCAAGGAAACCACGACTGCCATGCGCAAGGCCGTGAGCGAGCAGATCAGCGCGCTCAAGGAGCTGGCTGAAATCGTCAACAAGTCTGGCCGTCTGGTCGACGTTGGCGAAAGCCGCGCAGACCGCCCGGTTTCGCGTCCTGCACCCGCTGCACAGCGCCCGGCCCCGGTTCAGGCGCCCGCTGCCCCGGTCGCACAGGCTGATGTCGCCGTTCGCCAGCGTCCGGTTGAAATGCCAAAGGCTCCGGCTGCAACGGCACCTGCTGCTACCGCTGAAAAACCTCGTGGCTGGGTTTCCGATCTCCTTGCCCGCGCATCGCGTGAGGAAGAAGAAGCCGTTCAGCCAAAGGCACAGCCAACCGCCGCTCCGCGTTCGCCGAGCCATGTGGTTGAATCGCTAAACTCGCTTTCGGTCGATATCGCCCGCGCTATCGATCACGAAGCATCGGTTGAACTTTGGGACCGCTACCGCCGTGGCGAGCGCAACGTGTTCACCCGTCGCCTGTACACGCTCAAGGGCCAGCAGACGTTTGACGACATCAAGCGCAAGTATCAGACGGATGGCGAATTCCGCCGCGCTGTGGACCGCTACATGGACGACTTCCAGCGCCTGCTTGAAGATGTCGCCCGTAACGACCGCGACAACATGGTGACGCAGACCTATCTGACGTCCGATACCGGCAAGGTTTACACCATGCTGGCCCATGCCAGCGGTCGCCTGCGCTAACAAGCGCCAGAGTTAGAACCATTCAGAACGCGGCCTTCGGGCCGCGTTTTTTATTGCCCCAACGGGAGGAATTTCAGGGCAACCGCGCGTCTGTACGACACGGCAGCGGTTCCCCCATAAATGGCTTTCCGATACTGGATAAAAAGAAAGGCGGGGTTTGAACCCCGCCTTATTCATTTCTGTCGAATAGCTCGACCGTCTACGCGACTTAGAGCGCGTTTCGATCTGATTGAAGCAGATCGGCGCTCTAATTCTTTGTTTTAACGCGCATCTTTTCCAAAAACCGTTTCACACTTTTCGGGATGCGCTCTAAATAGCCGAAACCGTCCAGCTGACAATTTCATTTGCGGCACGGTCAAAGGCTGCATCCAGCGCCTTCACGTAAGCCGCATTGCCGGTTCCGCTAACAGGCGCGGTACTGCGAAACACGCGCGTTGCGCGTACTTCACCGGTTTTATCATTCATGAGCTTGATGGCCAGCTCTACAACAGCTGTTCTGGAGCCGCCGCTGACCTGAACGCCGAACATACGAAGATCGGTCAGGATCTGGTAATTGATCGCCAGACCGTCACCCGGACGGCCAACGCCGCCAAACACACCGGTATTTTCATAGGCCTGGACGAGGCGGGACTGGACGATATTCGTCAGCCTGTCGCCCCACTGCGCGCCCTTGAGATACTCGATGGAACCCGGCGCGGAACTGATCACGATGTTTTCGCTGTCGAGCGCCTTCAACGCCGTCGGCGTTGGGATCAGCAACTGCAAGCTCTTGCGGCTCGGCGACGAAACCGCTGGCTTCGGCGTCGAGAGGTTAAACGTATCGAGAGGTGTCGTTCCACAGCCAGCAAGAAGCGCCGCCAGAACGAGAGAAACGGAACCCGCAAGAGGAAGGTTGCGACGCGATTTCACGCCCATAAATCCGCTTTTCGAATTTTCAGCCGAGAATATCAATGACGCGCCCTTCCATTATACTGAGGTACACTGCCTTGCCCGCCGAAAATCAAACGTTGCGGGTTGCGTTCGAGCTCTGTGATGGCCTGCTCGATGCGCTGTATGGAGCGGCGGCTATCAACAACCACCGACTGCACGTCCCGAAGACCCTGGCCGGAGAAACGCTGCAAGTTATCTGCAATGGGTCCCAAACGCTTGTCGAGATTGTCCGAAGTCTGACGAATGGATTCAAGCGTTGCCTTGGCCTGCGCCACAACACCGTCCTTGTCGTCCGTGGACAAGAGCTTGTCGGTCTTGGCCAGAATACCGTCAACACGAACCGAAGCAGCGTTGAGACGCGCCATCGTTTCCTTCGCGTCCTCGATGATCTGCCTGATATTACCGGCGTTGGAGCCGAGTTCGTCGATGACATCGGCATTTTTGGCCAATGCATCGGTGAATGTCTTGGTGTTGTTGATCGTGTCGGTCAGAGGACCACGGGCCTCTTTGACAAAACCTTCCAGCTCGCCGAGAACGGTGTTGGCGCGTCCAAAAATGTCCTGCGCCGTGGCAAGGAGATTGTTGACCGCAGAAGGGTCGGCGTCGATACGTGCAACGGTATCTTCCTTGGCCGCTTCCGTCAGCAGGTTCGGTTCATCCAGACGTCCGCCCTTGAGTTCGATATAGGCTTGACCGGTCAGGCCCTGAAAACCGAGCGTTGCGGCAGTCGAACGCGTGATGGGCGTGCTGCCATTCACGCGGGTCTGCACGATCACCATTTCCGGGTTGCTCTCATCGAGATGCAAACCACGAACATCACCAACCTTGATACCGTTGAAGAGCACCTGGCTGCCGACGGACAAGCCCGTCACAGATCCTGGAATGCGCACATCCATGGGAATGGAATCGCGAGCCTCACCGAAGCGTGCGATCCAGTACACGAATCCGAAAGCCAGCAGGCTGACAAGCAGCGTGAAAACCCCGACCAGAACGTAATTGGCTTTTGTTTCCATATCTTATCCCGTCTGCAAGCGGCTGCCGGGCCGCCGTCTTGTTGGCGCCGAAGGATCAATCTGGCGCGCGCGCTTGCCCCGAAAATAGGATTTAACCCAAGGATCGTCTACATGCAGCATGTCTTCGATTGTGCCACTGACCAGCACTTTCTTGTTGCCCAGAACAGCTATCCGGTCGCAGATAGCGAATAGACTGTCGAGATCGTGCGTGACCATATAGACGGTCAGGCCCATCGTATCGCGCAGGTTCGCGATCAGTTCGTCGAACTCCGCAGCACCTATCGGATCAAGCCCCGATGTCGGTTCGTCGAGAAAGACGATGTCCGGATCGAGCGCCAGCGCACGCGCCAAAGCGGCGCGCTTGATCATGCCGCCAGAAAGCTCCGACGGAAATTTCTCTGCCGTATCCGGCTTCAGTCCAACGAGATCAATCTTCAGTCGCGCCAGCTCATCCATCAGCTTTGGCGACAGATCGAGATATTCACGCATCGGCACCTGAATATTCTCAAGCACATTGAGCGCGGAAAACAGTGCACCATGCTGGAAGAGAACGCCCATCCGCATGTCGATGGCCATTTTTTCCATCTCATTGAGGCGATCAATGTTGCGACCGAGAATCTCGATTTCGCCAGACTGCTTCTTGTTCAGCCCTAGAATGGTGCGCATCAGCACGGACTTGCCAGATCCCGACGGACCGATGAAGCCCAGTACCTCGCCCTTGTAAATGTCGAGCGAAAGCTTATCCAGCACCGGCGAACGGCCAAACGAAACCGTCACGTCGCGTACCGATATGATCGGTTTCGTCGTGTGATGGCTTTCATCCTGCTGTGGTTGCGACTCTACGTCGATACCGTTCTCCATATCTATTCTTTAACCGAGCCAAGCTTCCGACTGAACAGCCGAAAGCGACCGCAGGTTCAGTTTTCTGTGTAACTGTGTCTCAAAGACCCCAAACAAAACAACGGTCATACAAATCTCTAGAAATTAATCGCTGCGTAGAACATCGCAAACATGCCGTCGACGACGATAACCACGAAAATCGCCTTCACCACCGATGCGGTGACCCGGCGTCCAAGCGATTCTGCGCTTCCGCCGACCTTCATACCTTCGACCGAAGCGAGAATACCGATGATCATCGCCATGAATGGCGCTTTGATCAAACCGGCAAAATATGTGTTCAGCGCCACTGCATCATGCAGACGGCTGATAAAGGCCTCTGGCGAGATATTGGAATAAAACCACGCGACGCCGCCTGCCCCGACCAATGCAGCCAGATTGGATATAATGGTCAGCAGCGGCAACACGATCACGAGCGCAACGAGGCGCGGAAACACCAGAACGCCCACGGGATTGAGCCCGATGACCGTCAACGCATCGGTTTCCTCGCGCATTTTCATGGAGCCGATTTCCGCCGTTATCGCGCTGCCGGAACGACCGGCGATCATGATCGCGGTCAAAAGCACGCCCAATTCACGCAAGACCAGAATGCCGACCAGATCGACCACGAAAATCTCAGCACCAAAGTAACGCAGCTGAAAAGCACCCTGCTGCGCGATGATCGCACCGACGATGGTCGACATCAGGATGATAATGGGAATGGCGCCGACGCCCATGCGGTCCATCTGCGTTACGATGGCGGCAATCGGAATCCCGCTTCCGCGACCATATTTGAGCTGCGCACCGCGAATAGTAGCACCCAGAATGTGCATCGACATTTTGAAGTCGTCGAAAATCGAGACGACGCCACCGCCAAGGGCAGCCAGAAAAGCAATGAGAAAGAAGGGCTTCTTGGTGCGAGGAACATCGAGCGCCCGCTCGACCGCGCCGCCAACCTCATCCATCAGCGGTGCCCAGGATTCACGGACACCTTCAAGCTTCACATCAGCCTTGTTGGTGACCAGACGCTGCCTCAACCGTTCGACAAGCCAAGCGCCTGCCGTGTCGAGGCCGGAGATACCGGAAGCATCGATTTGTATGGATTGACCATCCGCGACTTTTTCGAGGCTGCGCATTTTGTCATCGACAAGATGGACGCTTTGCGAAACCCAGCGTCCGCTCAGGCGAACGAGGCGCACGCCATCCTGATCAGCCACATCGATCTTTGGCGCGACATTCGCGGCAGCTCTTGCTTTGTCAGCAGTGTCGGTCAACATGGCAAACCTCATATACGAGTCGTAACACGACCGAAATACAGCGTATTGGAGCATCCGCCCGATGAATCAGACGAATACCCCAATTTCGCGCTCTCACGCACCATCTCATCCCAAAAGCCCATCAACTTTTCGGGATTGAGATTCGGAAGGCTCTCCATGCAGAATACCTTGAACATCCTCGTTGAACGCTACCCTATCGCTGGAAAATTCACAATTTCTCGCGGGTCAAAGACCGAAGCTGCTGTTGTTGTGTGTGCAATCGGCAACGGTGAGCATCTGGGGCGCGGCGAATGCGTTCCTTATGCGCGCTATGGCGAGAGCATTGAAAGCGTCACCGCGGCAATCGAAGCCGTCCGGGCAGAAATCGAAAACGGCGTAACGCGCCAGGATATCCAGAAGCTGATGCCTGCCGGTGCTGCTCGCAACGCCGTCGACTGCGCCTTGTGGGATCTGGAAGCCAAGATCACTGGCAAACGCGTTGCCGATACGCTGGGCGGCGAAGTCAAACCTCTGGAAACCGCGATTACCGTTTCGCTGGGCACGCCCGAGGAAATGGCGGAATCGACAGTCAAGGTTGCACATTATCCGCTGATCAAGGTGAAGATGGGCGGCGAGAACGACATTGAACGCATTCGCGCTGTCGTCGCCGCAGCACCGAACAGCCGCATCATCATCGATGCGAATGAAGGCTGGACCGACGCCAATATTGCCGAAAACATGCGCGCTGCTGCCGATGCCGGCGTGATCCTGATCGAGCAACCCCTACCCGCTGGCAAGGATGCGATCCTGAGCCAGATCGAGCGTCCAGTCATGATCTGCGCCGATGAAAGCGTTCATACGTCAGAAGGTCTGGAAGAACTCGCCAAGCGCTACGACGCCGTGAACATCAAGCTCGACAAGGCGGGCGGACTGACCGAAGGGCTGGTCATGCGCGAAAAGGCCACTGGTCTCGGCCTGAAAATCATGGTCGGCTGCATGGTGGGCACATCGCTCGGCATGGCGCCTGCCGTGCTGCTCGCCCAGAAGGCAACGGTTGTCGATCTGGACGGACCACTACTGCTTGCGCATGACCGCGATCCGGGCCTTCATTATGACGGCGCGCTTGTTTACCCGCCGGAAGCAACAGTCTGGGGCTGAGCTGCCTCTCGATAATCCCGAACTGGCGGACGATCACCGGCAATCGAGGTCAAAGCCTCTTCAAAGAGGTCGGCGCAGGTTTCCCACGTAAAGGGCTTCAGAACCTGTTCGGGATCGAAGGGTTCAAGCTCCAGCGCGGCCATGCAGGCCGCGCGCAAATCTTCTGAAAGAACGCCTGCGCCCGTCGCACCGATGACGTCTTTTGATCCCGGTACGGGAAATGCCGCGACAGGCAGGCCTGACGCAATTGCTTCCAGCAGAACAAGGCCGAACGTGTCTGTCCGGCTTGGGAAAACGAACACATCAGCCGACGCATAGGTTTCCGCAAGCGCCTCACCTTCCCGTTTTCCGACAAATACAGCATCCGGAAAACGTGATTTCAGATCATCGAGCGCCGGGCCGTCACCGACAATCAGTTTGGTACCGGGAAGATCGAGACTAAGAAATGCCGGAAGGTTCTTTTCCGTTGCCACGCGCCCAACGCAGATGAAGACAGGTCCCGGCAGATCGCGGTTCACATTGGCCCGGGCGTGAAAGACGCCGCGATCCACGCCGCGCGTCCACAGATTGAGGCCGGTAAAGCCGCGCTCTTTCAGATCATCCAGAATGGACTGTGTTGGAACGAGGGTATGCGAAGCGGCATTGTGGAAGTGCCGCAGAAACGCGTAGCTCCAGCTCAACGGAACCGGAAAACGCTCGGCCACATATTCAGGAAAGCGCGTGTGAAAACTGGTGGTAAAACTCCAACCCATTTTCAGGCACGCCTGCCGCGCCATGTAGCCCAGCGGGCCTTCAGTGGCGATATGGATATAATCCGGCTTCATCTGGACGAGCCGCCGCCGAAATGCACCGGGCGTCGTGAGAGCAAGCCTGATCTCGGGATAGGTCGGGCACGGAAACGACTTATAATCGAGTGGGGAAACGACGACCACCTCGTAACCCCGTGCACGCATCATTTCCTGACATTTGGTCAGTGTCCGAACAACACCGTTGACTTGTGGATGCCAGGCGTCGGTGACGATGACGAGCTTGTTCATCCGGCAATTTTCGCCGCATTACGGGCAGCACGGGGAAGCCGGACTATTCTGTTATC
>Ga0153948_1000355_pt1 | contig 24748 bp, 24 predicted proteins | sample TSNJ032MetaG_FD_104696 | JGI IMG/M metagenome (GOLD analysis project Ga0153948, IMG submission 104696) | Attine ant fungus gardens microbial communities from New Jersey, USA - TSNJ032 MetaG | ecosystem: Host-associated > Fungi > Mycelium > Unclassified | place: USA: New Jersey, Wharton State... | reverse complement strand
GTGACACGATGGACAAGGACTCCCGTCAAGTAAATAGTGTGTATTTCCGCAGGCAGTGCATACTTCCATATTCTCACACTCCCTCGAAAAATTTACTAATAGAGTAGTTTTGTAACCTCGCTTTCCGTGCTGCTCCAACAGGCACCGCTATTGGGAGAAGATTTTCAACAGCTTTGAAGGGTAAATGCGAACTACTTGCATTAGTGATAGTGTAATTATAGTTCTTAACATAAGGTAGGATGGGTGTTGACATCATAGGTAATTTCTCAACTGTATCTGGTAACGTAAGCGTTATACCCGTTATCTCTTTGATATTCTCATAAGAGCGGATCCATAGATACCAGTCTACGCCTTCCAGTTCCTTTAAATTGATGTTAAGGTGCGTATCCGTAAAATATGTGTCTTCCTCAGTAATTGTAATTAGCAAAAGCTCACCCCATTTTGATGGTCATTCCAAGAAATAGATAGCTTGATAACGTTGACATGTAAAAGAATAACTCTAATCTATAAAGCACAACCAGCACGGTTAAGATACGCTTTATTTGTGTCAACTCAAGTATATCTAGCATTGACGCCAGCGAGTCAACAAACTGCTTCGCCGGCCGCAGCGTTTCGCTGTGTGTGAGTTGACTGATAGAGGCGGCTAAAAGCTTTGGTTCAGTATTAAGATAATTTACGCGTGACAAGTCTTCGCTGAATTTGCCAGTATAGACGCTAAACATCGTGCATTTAGTAAACTCCGCAACAATTGCGTCGAGGATTTCAAAGAACCTGCTTACTTCCTGACTACCAATGTGGTGTGCAAGAGGCAGCGTGTTGTCCTGTATCTTCAAGTGAGCGTACACCTGCTTTATCGCATTGCCAATTGTCTCCTCCATACCTTTGCTTGAATAGTCAATGAATAGCGCATTCTCAAACTCAACAATACGGCGGTTAATATCATATATCTCTTCTTGGTGCATTAGCACATAATCCCCTCCCTTACGTATGGAATGCTTTTAAGGATGTTGATATTTGCATCGTGAACATCGATAACGGTATCCTTTCCGTGCATCATCAGCGTATCAGCGATCGATTGCTGTAATTCGTTGAGGCTCGATACCATAACATCCTTTATGTGGTTGTTCGCAAATCCTTCATCAAGATTACGAACAGCGCGGTTAGCTACGATAATCATATCAAGCTTCGAACGCACGTCCGCGTAGATTACGTCATTTTCAGGAAGACGGTCACGATATGCGGTCAAGAATTCTATCAGCCAAAGGGCTTTTTCCTTCTCCAGCAGTTTGCGGCCGTCTTCACCGAACACGCATACCTTGAGCATGTTTACTAAATCAAACCCGATAAATAAAATCCTTAAATCCAAAAAGGTTTCCCCCTTTATATTTGTACAAAACAGGTCGGGCCGATCGGCATAACCGGTTTTATCCCATTCCCACGTACTGTTTCCCCAATGGCGTTTAACTCCTCAAGGAAGTTTAGCGCACTAATATTGTTAGGTAAGTCTGAGGCCAGCAGCTTTACGTACTCCATGTCCTTCCTGATTAGAAACGATATTCCCGTGTGAGTTACAAGCTTTGAAGCCGATAAGCTCTTGAAATATACGTTACCCTTAAATCCAAAGAACCCGTCGAACCAAAAATCAAGATCCCGGCTTACGTCTTTGTTAGAAGAGAAAAGCTTTACCCCATGCATTTTAGCGATACTCTCCTGATGATAAATACCGTTTCCTTTCAAGGTGAATCGTGTCGTATCTACTACAATATCCGCACAACGGATAAGGGCTGTATTTGACAAGTCAGTATCTTTTACTGGATAATGCAAAGCACAGAGATAATTTGATCTCATAAATGTAAGTACGTCTTTAGCCGCAGATGATATCGGCTCCTCATAGACCTCTTTTACAAAACCGTCAACCCTGTACGCGCGCATTTGATATCACACCCCTTAGCTGTAGTTTAGCGGTACTTGACGCCTTAATGGAAATGTTTAAACTCGGTTTAATTAGATCTTTAATACAGTTCAACGAATCCCAGTATTTACTGAGATGTATAACGTCCTTGTTTTTAGAAGGAGCGACGACATCAGGATATATGTATATCTCGTCCCCCTCTATCTTTGGGTAGAATAGCAAGTAATCCCCCATATCGAGACAGTTTACATAAACTCGGTCAATTACACTCGAAATTGTCCTCGTCTTGTAAAAACCGCAGTACTGGTCAATATAGGCCTTCTTACCTGATGGATTGTCTGTTTTTGTTAGCGTCCGACTAGGAGTAACTTCATAGAACGTTTCAACTTTGTTTTTCCCCTCAAATAACCTAATCACATTCCCAGGTTTAAACACGCTGTTGAGTATATAAAAATCTCTCTTATCCGTCTGCACGACGGAGTGCTTATCTTTTACTGCGATGAAAGTAATATCCATTATCAAAATATCTTCCATACTCTCTTCAAAAGCCGAATACGCCGTGTATGAACTTGCGTCATGGGGTAGAATTGCAGACACGTTGAGTTCACGAAGCATGCCCCGAAAACTTAATTCGGTCTCGGCAGTGAAATCAATTTCCAACGGTAGTGCTTGAATCCCATCTTTTATAACAGTAAACATCTCATTTACCTCCTTTCTTCGTTATATAGTAAATTATTCCAAGAATTAGACTGCCGAAAAGGCAGCCTAATGGGGTTAGCAAAGGGGTGCCAATGAACCGTACCCGAATAAGCGATATTACTGACAGCATTGCCCCTATTACGAGCAATTCTTTTGCGTGAGCCAAGGGAATTATATAAACGTCACGAGTACACACTTTAATGGTAATGTAAATTACCCGCATAACGGCGCGTACTTTCTTTGATATATCCATTTATATATGCTCCTCACTAAAAATATTTTTTCTCCATTTCTATATTTTTAAAATTTTAGAATATATCCGCAAAGTTTTTCCTTTTAGCAGAATCCTAACAATCTCCTCAGATTTCAGCATTTTGAAATACGATTCGTCTGTATCTACGCTAAAGTTCTCTATTGACCACCCTTCTCGAATTAACATCTCTATGTACTCATAGCAAAGTCTCGCGTCGCTGAGACTGTAACGGTAGGGTATATCAGTTCCACTTATGCCTGGGACGCATAAAGGGTCTACCAATTCGCCCATAGATTTATAATTGTTGAGCATCGTAAATATAGGCAATTTTATTGCGGATTGAATATACTCACCAGTGTAGTCCTCCACCGTGTTGAAATCCGAAGTGTAAAGCTGTTCCCCACGCCTTGTTGTATACAGTACCTTGTTATCATTGATGAGGTTTATGTGCTTTAAGGCAGTAACATCAAATAACGCAGCGGTACTGCAAAAGCCTGAGGAATAAAACATTCCACAAATTAGGACTGTACAAATAGCTAGCGTCTTAACCCTTCTCATGTGATTCTCTCCTATCAGTCAAAAACCAAATCAATTAAAAATTTGTCAACTCGACCATTCAATCCAAGGTGTACTGAGGTTACATACTCCAAGGGACCGTAATACGTTTTGCACGAATACCAGTTGTCGTCTAATCTCGTAAGCTCTTCGTTTACCTGTTTATAATAATCATTGGAAGGCTCCCATGAGAACGGTACGTCTTCTTCGTAATCCTTATAAACACTTAAAAAGTATTCAAGAGCTTCACCGTCAAAATACTCTGCTACGAAACTAGGGTCAGCGGTGAAATCCCTAAATCTGTAGAGGTGGTTTATAGCTCCTAACGCGGCAATCATTGACTCGTCCATTTCCTCCTTTTGTGTTGATACGCTTTGTGGAACAATAACACTGTGTTCAGCCGTACACTCAGGCGTATACGTGCTACACCCAACCATTAATAGAATAACGTATATTCCCATTAGAAAAACAAACCTTCTCATCAAAATACCTCAATTCTTATTTGTAACCTGTTTTATTTTTTAGCTCAGCTAAAGATCTTCCATTGTAACCGTATATATTTAGAAAAATATCGACGTTAGTTCCACTCATGGGCGAGTTACTGTTCCGAGCTTCAAAATGCAGATGGTTCCCCGTAGAGTTCCCTGTAGAGCCTACGACTCCTATTTGCTGCCCACGTACTACCTTGTCGCCTACTTTCAGTGGAGACTTCTTTTGCAAGTGAGGATATATTATCTGAATCCATTCACCGCTCGACATCTGACTGGCAACTATAACAGTGTTCCCGAACGCCCCAGAGACGTTCCTAACGCTCTTATGTGTTTGTGAGTAAATCACGCGGCCATCCAGCGCGCTATACACGGGCGTACCAGCGGCCGCTGCTAAATCGTAACCAGCGTGTCCAGACCTCCCGCCAGCGGAGGTGGGGCGGTCTGTGATAGTGACGCCATCCGCAGGATTCAGTGGAAGCGTAATTCTGTCCCCTCTATAAAAATGAGCCCATTTAGGCTCTGTAGTGCTCTTGCTCCCCTTATTTGCTACCATACTGTAGGTTTTCGTTAATGGAGCGTTTGACAGAATATCCTCACGCTCGGTTGTTGAGATTTCTGTGGAGTAGTGACTATCAACACCTTTAGCGAGGGGTGTACTATCATTAGCTTGTATCTTTGAACCTGTTAACGCTCCAATCTGCATGCCCCCACCGGTAATACTCCGCCTTATCTCCTGGTTTAAGTACACGGCCGAGTTAATATCTCCGGCACGATCTGGCGTATATGTATAGAACATGAGCAGTATTGCCACAAATACGAGTATAATTAGTTTACGCACACGGAATCACCTCGTAATTCCCATTGAACCGAAGGAGTACAATCTCACCCTCACGCGATATATACCACAAATCGCGGCTGTCCAAAGCCATGCGGTTAACTACCGAGGCGGCTGCTGATACAATATACCTATCCTGAAGCAGTTCGAGTAAAGAGCGTGGCGGATATTGGGTTGTGTCGAAATAATACCCAGACTCAAGACTAATGACTGCATTTTCTTGAATATAGAGATGACTGAAATTGCTGTTATACGCAAACTGGGGAAGGGTATCTTCACCATATATTTCTAAATATTTAACGTAGTCCGATAGTATGGCTTGAATATCAGGAAGAATAGCAACGTCTATTAATTTTAGTTCGCCTACATCTCTGACATATATGCCAGAGTCTGAGGGCTCGAAAGCATAATTATTTGAGTAGTAGTTTGGCATCCTTCTTTCTTTGTATGTTGGCTTTGTATTAGGGTTTTCCTCAAATATAATGCTTTTATCATAGAAGAAGGCTATATTGGACTCCAGGTCAACGAGTGTATACACATTCTCGGAAGTAAGAAGTAAAGCGCCGACTTCTTCCTTAGTCCCTTGTTGAAGTGCAATAGCTTCATCAGCACCAAACATCAGACAATATTGTTCCTCAAAATCATTTTTCTCTTCAATAAAGCTAGTTGTAGCCGTATCTGCTATGCACCCTGTGAACAGCGCCGTTGACAATAGCAGTAAAAAGATTATTCGTCTATTCAATTGCCCATCTCACCTCCACATAAACAACTCCTTTGTCATCCTGATAAAGGTTAATGTAGGAACGTTCACCTAACTCTCGCATCTCTTTGTTCGACACATCTTTAGTATTTAACTTATATATCCCTTGCTCGGTAACGGCGCTGATATCTATATAATCAAGTTTACCGTTCGTGCTGACAATGTAATTTTCAGGTACACGCATACAGTAACGGTCATATGTATTGTTTCTGCCTTTATCTGAAATATCGTTTACCGGAACTTCGTAACCCCGTAGCTCTCTTTTAGTGGAGCAACTTGTCAGGGCAATTATACTGAGCAGTGTTAATAATAAACCCAATTTATTCAAAATCACCACGCCCCTTGTGTTCTGTATTCGAGTATCAAGTAGGAAGCTAACGCCGCTGTAGGGTAGTAAGACAGTCCGCGACTTGATATGAAATCCTTGAAGTATGTTTGTCCATTGAACCGCATCGGTTTTTCTAACAGAATTAGCTCGCGCAGCTCATCTATGTAGTTGATAATCCGTGAAACTTCTGAAGCTCGGTGCTCATCCCTATACGCACCGCCTCCAACATTATGACCCCACATTAACAACGTGACACGCCCATACTTGTCATCGCTAAAGGTGTTAAACTTCAGAATTGTCTTCTGTGTTTCAATGTCTTGATTTACAACGCCGGCAATAATGTTTAACGCGTCACTGTAATTCCATCTGTCAGCCTGTAAACCCAGCTTCCAAGCGATTGATGCACCATCATCAGGCACTTCTCCGAGCGTGAGCCAGCAATCCTTACGAGACTCACCGCCGAACTCTTCCGGAATTATTGGAGAGGCCCAACCACCAAACCCTCGTTCCAATTGAAACACGCCGATTGCACCCCCTGAACGTTTCAACACGAAATTCGTCCCAAGCTCTTGCACGTTTCTCCAAGTGATGTCATAGAGATAGTTTGGATTATCTGTAAACTCGTCCAAGTCGACAGGCCAGCCTACAATGAGATCATCCGGTATGTGATTATTAGCATATGTATATTCCACATTTGAGATAGCCAGCGGCCAGAGAGGGTCGTTTGCAGATGGTTCACCCTCAATCAGAGATACATAACGCTTTGATAGGTCTACAATAGCTGTGTTTAATGCATTTACGCCGACTTGGTTGCTTGCGGAGAAAGTGTATGAAAGCTCATCTTGCATCTGAACTTCCTTAACCATGTCAATGTCAACGTCATATGTATGTGTAAGGTCAAAAAATTGAAAGTCTTCTGTTACAACGATATTATCCTTATTTAACACTTCTACTTCCTCGATGTCATAGGTATGCCCTGATATCATGCTGTACTGAGCAAAGGGCGGAACCTCCTGTGAAGAAATAGATGCTGATGAAATAGCAATGACTCCCAATAAAACTTTATCGTAACGCACTAATTACCACTCTCCTGTATACCTGGCTTCGAGAATAATGTACTCACACCAGTTAGTTAATATTTTTGCATCAGCTAATGGATCAGCCTCTGTAATAGCTTTGATGGTGTCCATAAGCTTCCGCTGATATCTAAATTTAGGATATTTCTCAGAATAAATAATAGAGTACAACATATCAAAGTACTGATAATTGTACTCTATCTCATCGTTGTACGGTGTGAACGAAGGCCTGCCATAGTTTAAAATGTAATTCATCGACGTCTTGTAATGGTTGTCCATGTTTAACCGAACAAATTCGTTAGGTGCCCTTAAAGCTCTTTCGTTGAGTGAACCGAATAACAGATTATAAGCGTCGGCATAAGACCATCTGTCGCCGAAGGATTCATACCTCCAACGACCAACTAAGTTGAAGTAGTCTCTGTTTACCAACGTCATATCAAACCGATGTTCAGACACGGAGCCGGTAAAGTTGAGCGCAAAATCCTGCGGTATCACCGGTGAAATCTCTTTTAAAGGGCTTCTGGTATCAACATATTTTATAAAGCCGTTCTTGAATCGCACTTCATGCATAGGTGTTTTAGTAAAATCATCGGTTTCGAAAGTAAACAAAATTTCTTGCCAATCAAACCCGGTGTACCTGTTAACATTTGGGTCAGCAAAGTATCTGTCCTTATTGAGTATTAAGTTGATAAAGAAATCATCATCCATGTAAGTTTTTTGAAAGCCTTTGTAATCAATGTTAATTGCCGCAGCTAACCATAGAGGATCATAATAGATTTCCTTAAGCCAGTTACTTTGCAAGTAATACCTTTCGATTAGAGCAAGAAGGTCTCTATTCAATTCGTCCATCCTCACATCTCCAGTGTCGACCTTAAATCGCTGAGTTAAGGTGCGCTTATACTTAGGCAACTCCACCGGCGTCTTCAAATTATCGTGTGTGTCAATCAGTATTGAATAGCCTTGTCTTGAGGGTTCATAGCGTGGAGTGATAAAATCACCGCTCTCCCTGATAGGGGAGCGGGCACCGACAACAGCCGTTAATAGTAGTAATGGGAAAGATACTATTTTAATCACCATCCTCTTCAGGAACATAAATAGCGTACAAAGAATCGACATCATATAGGTGCATTTCCGCCAAGTCAAACACCGGCATGGGATTCCCTTGAGGGAATACCATAACGTCATAGAAATCATAGAAGATGCAATCATCAGGTAAACCTAATTTCTGCCGAAGCTCTGTATAACCGCTATACTCGATTTCTTTCATATAATTGATATATTCATTTGTCTTGAAATCCTCGTCAGCTCTTATACCTTGTTCCACTAATAGAGTTTCTATCTGCGCGGTCATCTCGTCGTCAAAAGCTATAATAGACTCTATGTACTTATTCTTAAGAGCAGTGTTGCTTAAAGTGATGTTCGCGCTCGGAGCCGCGAAAATTTCCTTATCTCCACCGCAAGCTGAAAGATTTATTAGTACCGCTGCGCAAATTAATACAATGCGTAAGGTTTTCATTATTACTCCTTCCAAATGGCATACCATGTGCTTTTATCCAGCCAAGGTATGAATTCTGTTGGCGCGTGGGGGTTACTCTCATAATTTTTACGTGAGCCTGAATCAAGTATATCGAAGTTACCTTCTTCCGTTATCCCGGAAAAACCAATGAAGTGTCCACCCCCTGAGTACAGCGGCCCACCATTCCGTATTACTCCTACCAGGAATTTACCTTCCCGTAAGGCTTTTGACATTGATATCTCGTTTGCGCCTATTTTTTCACACTTCAACCCCCAGTTCTTCGCTGCTTTCATTGGGAGTGAATGGGAGCCTCCAGCGGCGGATATCAAACCTTCCTCGACCGCCCAGGCTGTCACTGATTCGGGGTCAACACCTTTATCACCTGTAAGAGCTGAAATAATCATAGCCAATGTACAAGGCCCACACCCAATATTTTTTACCGTCTTCTTTGTTCCGCCGACGCGAATGCTAGCCCATGGCTCTGCACCTTGATTATAGTAGGGCACATCCTCATATCGGACAGCCAGACCGGATACAGATCGGACAGCGCTTGAACCAATGCCGTCCTTTGTTTGTGGTGTTCTTCCACCGTCGTCAACACTTTGAGCGGACTTTAAATCATAAGATGCCTCAAACAACCTCTGCGATGTTGGTCTAAAATTGTTGCTTTGATAAATCGTTTCCCCGGGAAGATATTTATTTCTGTTATGGTAGGGAAGGAATACAAAAATAGTCGCAATAGCGATTATTCCAAGTGTAATGTTGGTAAAATGCTTTGTTGAGCTCATTTACCATCCCCCTTTAAAACGTTCCTCAAGCATTATGTATGATGAAATTATCCTTACAGGGTACTGGGCTTTCTCATTCTTCGAGATCGACGATTTACCGTCAACGACGCGTTTATAAAGATCATCACGAATCCCAACATTTAACTGATTGGTTACAGTACTGAATACTTTTTTAGCTGAGGCAAAAGCCGCATCTTTATCCTGTGGGCGATCATTGACTATCGTTGCGCGTAGAGCAGATATAAACTCATTGCTGCCCAGAGCAATCGCATATTCGAACACGTCCTGCCTGCTCAGCTCAATATAGGCTACCCTAGCTGATGAGGAGGTTAACACGCTCTCTCCAATGTTATGACACATTGACAATATAGCCATTTTTGTATAGTCTCCATAGCTACTAAACTCTGCGTTTGGAGTACTCCTGAGGTTTCCGTTCGTTGTCGCTGTTTTGACCAAATATCCCTGAACACCCCAGAAAGTATTATATATATCAGCTAGATTCCAACGATCACCCGGTTTCCATCCTCGAATATCTTGACGCTTGACGCTATTTGTTGTGTATAGTATTCCAAGCTCAGAAGCAATTGCGGGATAGGACGAACCGAACGTGTGGCTAAACTGGAGGGGGCCAATATATTTCCTCCCATAATTGTCAACTTCATTGTATGTCCATGAACCACTGTCTATAGCGTCTCGCCATGTGATTCCTAAGAGCTGCAGCTCTGATTTACCGTAGGACTCCATCTTGTCATATTGCATAGGACTGCTAAAGAACAAGCACTTTGCTGAACTCCCTCGGTTATTGAATTCTGTCAACGAAAATACCAGTGGAAATAGCGGTGCGTCAGGTATTGCGGGATTAGCACCTCTGGCGGCATCCATATAACGCTTAGATTCATTAAAAGCAATTGTGTTCATCTTTTGTGCCATGACGGGGATGTTATCTGCGTAACGCAAATCACCGATGCTTCCAGCCGATGCGGGGGCTGTTCCACCGGTTTGTGTATGTACTGAATTGCTTCCTGTGTTTGGCGTGACTCCCTGCGTACTATTATAAGGAGCTTTCTTCGTCTTGTTGGTATAAATTGTATTGCGTATTTGATAAACCTGCGTATCCCCCGGCGACGGGATAAAGACCGTTATTGTAGCCAGAGCTAACGCAAGCATAACAGTTGCACTGGCTGATTTTCTCATCGTCTTACCCCCGAAGAAATACACTCAGTATATAGAGCAAGACGTTCAGCGTGCATATGTTTTTCACTGTAAATTCCCTCCTGCCGAACCGTCGAAAAAATATGCCAACAGCTAATCCTCCAACGGATAGAAGAGCTAAACATGTGAATATACCTGGTGGCTGCTTGAGTATGCATAGATATATGAAGTTCGCAGCTATTCCTGACATCACATATTTGGGAAATATCAACATGTTTAAGAAAGGGATTATCCAAACGAGGATTGAAAAAGCCAGAAAAAGTACCATAATTACAGACATCATATGAATGCCTCCTCTCGGTGTTTACGTGGATTACCGCTTTAATGGCTCGTACTCTTCAACGTCGTGTGTTGACTGAGGCACATACACCCTTATCAGTGCTTTCTGACCGCTACGTGTTATCCTATTGATAAGTAAAAATGTTCTGTCATACCTCTCATCGTCTGAATATACTTTGTCAAGTTCGGAGCGTTCTTTTTCCAAGTTAAAAGCGGTTATTAATTCATTCTTTGCATCAGAGTTCGCCTTCCCTAGAACAAGCACGTTTATATTGTCGATAAGCGTCTCAGCTTCCGGACTCTTTGTGAGTGCCCTAACTGAGTTGCCCAAAACGACTACCATTGTCCCCATGGATCTAGCGAGCGATGTAAGACGCGCGTATAGCGTCATTACCTCTTTAGCGATTGCCTGACTCTCTTCCAGAAGGACAAATGTGGTAATACCTTTCAGGAAATTCCAATAAACATAGTCAAACATAATAATCTCGAATATTAATAGCTTAAGACGATTAAGTATGTCATCGTTTTTGTAAGCCGAACCGCCGAGCATTCCCATCCCCAAAGAAATGAATTTGTTACTGAGAATCTCACCCATAGAGTATTCAGTGTTGAACATCTCCGAGCCGGGACCATCCTTTGCAAGGTAGTAACTGAAATTCTGTAACGCCTTTTCGATAATAGTCGAGTAGGCCTTCCTTATGCTAGCGCCGGCATATCTACTGAATTCCTCAGAAATCACATTCGCGGATAAGTCCTGTGTCCTTTTCCATGTGGATGGATTATAATTAACACCCCTGGAGTTATATAACGATTTTATGAACTCATTTAACAATGAGGTTGTAACTGTGATTTCACTCGGAAGAGGGTCAATTATCGTTGTAAGAATACGTACAGAAAGACGGAACATTTCCTTGAAATACTCTTCAGGTGTTTGCTGCGGCTTAATACCGCCCCGGTCCAGTTTAAATGTGTTTATAAAGCCACCTTTTCCAGCAATCTGTGAAATGTGTACGCCGCCGCAAGCTTCAGCCATCGAACCAAACTCCGTTCCTTTTACGTCCATCACGATGCAGTTGAATTGAGCAACGAACGCCTCAACTGTCCAGTTTTTACCAAGAAAGGTTTTGCCCTCACCTGATAGGCCGTTAATATAAACATTCTTGGCGCGGTTATCTCCAGACACATTTAGAAGGTAAGGGTTATTGTTATAACGATTAATTCCACAGAATAGGCCGCTAGTGTCGTTGTATCCTTGCGTATAGGGTAGTAGCTCAGAGAGAGTGTCGGCATTGTTAGTAATTGAAACAATATCCGCGTTCTTCGGTGAGGCGCTGTTGGATAACCAACATGAGTATTCAAGGTAACGTCTTAAATCGTTCTTTACTTTTCGGAATCCGACCTTGCTTTCCGTTAGCACCTTCTCCAACGACAAACAACCTGATGACAATGTTTCCGCATTAGAAGCGCTTACCCATATGAACACTCGACTTCGATATCTGGTTTTGGAAACATTTAACACATCTAGCGAACGCATCAACATTGCAGCCCTTTGCAAGCTTTGTTCAGAATTCTTCCCTTCACGTAACTGCCGTTCCCATGTTTCCTTTTTAAACTTCATGTCATTGCTGTCAGCTTTTAAAATCATCGGCGCGTTCTTAATCGTTATGTCAATTTTGATGCCGGGTGAAGTGCTCTTTGTTCTCCTGAAAATGTGAGTCAAAAAGGAATTGTGAACGATAAACGGCACCTCCTCAAGCATGTAAAGAGAAGATATGTATTTACTGGTCGTATAGGTGTTTGTGCCAATGAGTACTTTGTCGCCGAGGTCAGGCGGTATATGGCCTGAATCGTATACGAAATTACCTAATAATGTATCTACCCACATTCGTAAAGTGAGGAACCTTTCTTTACGGCGCCGCCGAGCCGCTTCAGCTTGAATACGCCTTTTTACGTCCCGTGTAGCCAAGAAATCACATCCTTATATTATTTTTTTGCATGACAAAAAATCCGTGGGACCGTATGGCTCCACGGATTAACTAAATAAAATAGACGTACTTGTTTTCTTGGTATAAACTATCTTATACCAGACTAATTAATGGTTCTTCTCGGAATCATTGACCAAGCAGAGACGTAAGCCTCCGGATTAATAGGTCACTCTCCAACAGGACAGGCCCAGTACCATCTACCCACTGTTCCAAATCTTGAATACTGAACCACCCACTGGTGAATTTATCTTGCTTCACGGGATTCAACCAAACCTCTAATTGATGCAGATTATAATTCTTCCAACGAGGCGTCAAAGAAAAGTATTCCAATCCGGCAGCATCTATTTTTCTTCGTATATTTACTTTGTCGAACTCTTCATAAAGCTCTTTGTTTACCCGATAATAAGTCTCAATATCGGAAATCTCGTCTGGGTTCAACGCGGATAGAATAGAGAACATAAATCCATCGTCAAAATCGAAGTTGTTTCCATCGAAGCGAAAACAGGAGGGGCAAAATCCGAATATCACATCTTTTTGGATAAACGCTTTATACAGCAACCATAAATACTCCTTGTAAGGTTCTTGACACAGCATTACGAATTTAGGCCCAAACCAATAAACGGCTAACTCCTCGGTCGATTTGATAAAATAACTTTCCCATTCAGGAATAGAGCCAATATTACTGAGTGTGTAATAACGACGACCACCATGGATGTTATGGGTATCAATGCTCAATCCTTTAGCGTTGTATAACTCGAAGGAGCTGGTCACATTCTTTATAAGATCATTGATTGCACTATATTGAAGGTGATTGAGTCTACACACGTCTCCGTGCTCAGTCATCCCTCCTGTAGAGAAAAATACCCCTACTAACTTCCCACCCTCTTTTGTCACAAATCTTGGTTTTTGGAGAGTTGAACGTCTTGGTAACATATCTAACCTCCTCATACGAGCAATAGACTACTTCAGTATACCACAATGTAACGCTGTCGCCCAAGAATCCTTATTGATTGATTACTTACAAGCATCTCTTAAACCCCATCGACGAAAACTCTTTTGATCGTCCATCTTCAAACCGTTTTCTTCGATGTATTCTAATGCCTTGGGTTTAGTTTCAAAGGAGTTGAGCCAAAAAGCAGTTCCACTTACTTGAACACTATACTGCCATATACCAGCTTCATCATTGTAATTGATGAAGACCCGGGTATCCGGATTACGAATATACTCACTGATGGCCTCTTCAATTCGTGATGAATATGAATTAACGAAATCCTCCTGAGAATGCTCGACCATAATTACCACCTTTCTTAGCGATTTTGCTAAGGCAATTGATGAAACGTTTCCAATAATTATAACAGAGGTTTTAGCTTTTTTCTATTCTCTTCCTAAAAGATCCAAGAGCTGTTTCGTAGTACTCATGTCCGAATAAGTCTTAAGGCGGACGTGAGCATCCATCTCTTCAAAGTTGGCAACGTGTGGAATGTGTAGACCATCCCGCGAGTAAGATACTATCCTTGACGAGGGATACCTGAAAGCGAAGTTGTCCTTCGGGTCGTTCATGGTGTACAGCGTTTCAACGCATTTTCCTCGTAAGAAAAGGTAGTCCGTCCCTGTCCGGTCAAGCACGATTAACCAGCCGTAATTTATTACATTATTCAGGACAGAATGCATAATATCTTTCTGATAACCAACCATAAGTAGATCATCGTTATTTAATTCTCCAATCGTTGGAGTATTTGTAAGAGAAAGGTTCGGATGTATGAGCTGCGCCGACGGTTTCCCTTGTGGCTCAATAATCATATACCTTGTCTTCTCCTGGTGCAGGCTGTTATTCATCGTTGTCAAGTAATAGATGAGACTGGGTAAATATCTTAGATGAGATACCTGCTTCACGTAGAGGATCTTCCGGTATGTTGTGTCGTCCACAACGTAACCCAATGAACCTGCATCGTGTATCGGGAGGGAGTACTGATCATTCAGTTTATTTATCAAGTCAACGTAGAGATATTTTACGCGTTCTGATTCAAATGACATGGATTTATTACGTTCTTCCTCAATTTGAAGCTGTTTCGACAACCCGTCATTTTGTATACGAAGCCTGTTTATTGTTGACTCCTGAGCCATCTTATCCTTGTAACCCTTATTATAATAATCGAACACTCTGTAGAGTACGTCCTGTGATTCGTCAGGAAATTTGAGGATATACTGTGCTAAGCTGGAAGGGTCTTGTACGTTCACCATGAAGTCGTTATATATCTTGTCAAAAGTATTTGAGATCGCGCTAGAGTTAAACTTATAGAGATTATTTATTATCCAGTTTATCTCTTCAGGAGATTTCCAATTAACCTTTATAGGCGTCGTGTTTTCAACATTGACTTTAATATCCATACCGACAATTAAAACTCTAAGCTTCGGCTTAATGAGATGGACCGGAAGAATAAATTCCTCAAGCTTGCTCCAAGAGATTTCACGGTCAATAAACGCGTCAGTTAAAATGAGAGTATCAACTGCGTCATCATATATTTGAAATGACAGCTCTGTCAAATCTCGCGCAATGGTAAAGTAAGAGGCAAGTGCGCTGTTCTCCTCAAAACTTTTCCTATCTATAGCGATTGTAATCATTCAAATCATCTCCCATCTGTAAAGACCTTATCGAGTAAATCGGAACGTCAACTGGTTCCTTTGTGTTAAATATGACGTGAACCATATGCTCCAATACTCGCTTATCACGTATGGCTATTTCACCTAGTGAGTTGTCAATGCCGATAAACTGTGTTTTACTGACATCTCTCGGAACAAAATCTAAAGTTTCCAGAATAGAGGGCGCGTTATTCGACATAACAACGATGCTCTTTGTGTGAGCGTTTAGATTTCGCATCTCACCTGTTCTGACAATCTTGTACAATACCCCATTGAGCGTGTGATATAGCGTGCTTATTATGTGCTCCAGCATCATATTTGTCATGCTGTAGTCCTTTGAGAGGATAAATGCGATTAACTGTTCTTCGCTCTCATAGATTTTTTGAACAACGGCTGAGGGCGAGCTGATGAACTCCTTCGCGTCAACTCTCAAAAACTTAAGTGAACTTCTCGTCAACAAATTGCTCATAGAGTAATACTTCACATCAGTATCTATGATTAACGTCTTACCAAGGCCTGTAAAGAATTGTGCAAGGATAATAGCAAACTCATTTCGCATGGAATTGGATAAGCCATATATGTTCACTATATCTGTGGTATGTTCAAAATTTAATGTTACGGCTTTCAATAACTCAGGGTTAAGATTTAGCTTTGATAGTTTTTCAGCCTCTGATATCACAGGTAGTGCATCATCTATGTTCTGATATGGCTTATACTTGCTTATTGGAATCCTTTTGACTGTTACTATCTCATCTGTTAGTTCCTCGTCAGTTGTTCTTCCTTTGAGCACGCTAACGATAAAAGGCTGTGTCAATGTACCTTTGATAGTGTGTATATCAAACTTGTCTTCATCCCTGAAGAAGGTCAGCGAGTCGAATTCGCCTGTTAAATGGTCGGTTATAATGCATATGTAATTCGCGCGTAATACGCCTGAATCGCGAGCTTGAATCAACTCACGCATCGATACCGCCAGTTTAGAGCTTAATATGTCGTAAGTTATGAATAACTTATCTAGCCGCATCGGAGTGTTTTCCAACTCAACCAGCATGTCCTGGATATTACTGTACATACTGAAATTGATATCCCCTGGCAGAAACGAATTTATCTGTTGCGTCACGCTGTTACTTATGAGCACTATTCTCATAGGGAACCATCCACCCACTTTCTTGATTATTAACCTCAACTGAGGTCAGTTTTCGTTTCAAATCATCCGCACGATCTCTAGCGTACTGAACTGCCTCATCACCATAGGCAACTACTCTATTTCGGTAGTATTTCTCCTTACCATACGCAGTTGTCAACGTATTCTCCAAATCAAACCGGCAACGAGCGTCTTTGTACAAGAAATCAATAACTTCAGCACGGTTGGCAATCTTAACAGACTTAAATATGGGCAGCGAGGTAAGAAGGTTCATATTAGCCCGAATTTTATCAAGCATAAGCTTCTTCTCAGCGAAACGCCCTTGAACGACGAAAACCATAGTGATAATTAAGGAGTTTTCCTGAACATGCTTTTTATTATACTCAATGATGTCGAGAAAGCCTTTTGCAACACGACGCGATTTGAATTTCTTGAACAGGTTGGAGTACCTATTATCCAGTATCTCTGAATCTGCTTCGTTGATCATACTAATATCTACTGTGTATGGGTACATGGCGTCGATAAAACGAGATACTTGTAGCGATTTCATTTGGTCGCTCGTTCGATTTCCAGCGGTAAACACCAGGAAATATGCTCCCACCCCTGATGAATATTCAACGCAGCCGTCACTATAAATATCTGTGATAGTAGTTATCTTTGATAAATCATCATACTTTGTATACAGCCGCTCACGGTACACTCGGCGTCTATCCTTTTCATTTAATAGAATCTTTGCGACGAGTCTCCATATGTAATATATGTAAACAATCACGGAGGCAATGACCGTAGGTGCGGCTGGAAACGTTTTGGCAAGTAATATAACACCTTGCACATACCATAATATGGGCAAACCGGCAAGAGCAAGCATCTTGAGTATAGGCCGGCTCCGGTTTTCATGCTTTCCCTGATAACGTGTTGGATCTAAAAGCGTTGTTAATTCAACTTTATCCAAATACAAAACCTCATTTCCTTTAAGTCTCCCCGAAAAAAATAAATCTCTTTACAAGGAGACATGTATGTCTTATAATTATTTGGAATTCAGAATTTATTATTTATGGAGGCAGAACTATGTGTAAATATTTTTTACATCTATCCGACGAAGTGTCAAACGCTTCACTCGCTGGAAGCTGTTTTATTGATGCTGTTGAAAATGGTTTCAATACAATTTCTCGGGAATGCGGCATAGATAACGCCGCGGGTTATCACCTTCTTTCTGTTTCAGCCGAATACGCTTCTGAAATACTCGGGGGAGCTGGGGGTGCAGTTCTTACAATCACTGCTCAAGGTTCGGAAGCTCTTGTTAATTACGACGAAGAAAAAGATCCTCCGAAGACCTACACAGCGTGGATCAGTGGCGTCACAAATGAAGAGTTACCGTCTAAGTATTTCTTTGAGATTAAGGAAACTGAGCCATTTGACCCTTTCAACGACGGCAACTTAAAAAGTGATGCTATCAAATATGGCGTGGTGTGGGCGCTGATAGATGAGTTAGGCAATAAACACACTAAAATAAAGCCTCCCAGAGCGCAAAATTTGTTTATTACTCACAGTAAACGCTTTCCTACACTCCATACCTCCAACCCAGCAAAGTTTACACAATTATTGCTAACAGAGCTTGACAGACTGCACTTAACTAAAACAAACAAGTCCGATAAATTAATGAATCGTATTACCGATATCTTATCTCAAATCACCGAAACCACTGTAACCATAGATGGACTTTATATACTCGCCATGTCCAAAACTCGTGTATATTTCGATAGATTTGATCAGCGAGAAACACTATTTTCACTTCGTACTAAAACTAAAAAGAATCAGCAGCAAGTCGCGGAAGAATCCGGTATAAGCTTGCGCCAATATCAACGACTTGAGCGCGGTGAATCTAAAATCAAAAAGACTGCATATTCGACAGTAGTAAAAATTGCTGAATCATTGGGTGTAAGTCCCGATGAATTATTTAAGTAAGCTTAACTTATGGGCTGCTGCTTGGGTGGTTTTACACCTTAGCAGCAGCCTGTGTTTATAGGTCTTCATCGTCAAAGTATCCACGGCGTGAGCGTGCATGCTCAAGCTGTTCCAACTTTTCATAATACTCCAACGCGGCTGCGGAACGTTTCTCTGTTTGCTCAGTGTATTCACTGCGCTGGTTTGATAAAATATTTACATCGACCGTTCTCTCTTTAACCATCGTGTCCAGAGCTAGGTTCCCGTAATCTTGCCAATTGCGTACAACCATCACAGAAATCCAGACATTCGCAAGTAGCTGAAATACATGGAAAGCTATGGCTAATATTAATGCAATCAGAATGTTTATGTGTAGACCCGCCAAAACAATTAATCCTTTTAGTAATACTGAATATAGCAGGTTCAGTAGGATGATTAGCAGGACCATCTTACAAAAGCCTTTGACATTCTCTGACTTCTTGGAAAGCAATAGTTTATACATAACAATGCTGACAATAGCGGACAACACGACAACAACAGTTGCTGCCGGCCGGACAAAGGTAAGCAGTAGAATTACAATGTATAACATTGCTGAAAGATAAATCCCAACCGTACCGCCTTCCTCAAGCATTAACTTCGGAAAGCTATAAGTTGAGTTTGTCAGTACAGATTTAGTGTCAGATAGCAACATCCGCAGCAAATCTGAGTTGGAAATCGCATGAATCTCAATTTCACGGGGACCCGGGACATGCGCCATTTTGTTGTACTCAAGCGACAGATATATGGCGAGGCTCTTTATGAATACCTCATCTGATATTTTCCCGCATAGCATTGTGTGATCCTTAACCCAATTAATCGCTTTTGAATCAAGCTTATCGGCGATGTCTCGTATATCCTTCTCAGGCAAATTGTCTACGTACCACTGATTGTTTGTGAAGCTTGGTGCTGTACCACGATAAATATCCCGGTTATCCCAAGCGCTTTGCTCATAAATCTGGAAGATACCTGCTTTGTCATACAACGCAAGCTGCAAGGCTTCAATGTCAATTTCTTGGGGTAGGGAGTCTCTATTACTAAGGACATCGTTCCTGTGGATTCTATATACAGTCGAGTTGAAATACCGTTCGGACAGCCCCGATGAACGTGTTCTGCCATCAGCAAGCCTCATCTGCGTATAATCGTAAGATTCGAGAGTATTGTTGTAAGCGTTAACGCTGTAGACGATGTAATCTAAAAATGCGTAGTAAGGCAATCTAAACGCAACGGGATTCTCTTTACTCACGATATTTACTAACTGACTGCTGTTGAAATCAGTATAAAGCTCTGTACTATCAAATAAATCCTGCACACTCATGTAAACAGTATCGCCCTTGAGTATATAGTTATCAGAGGCCACAAGCTCAATATCACTCTTCGCTTTACGTTCATAGATTTCGCCCATCGAATGTACATCGTTAAGTGCTATCATATCGACAAGAAGGTCGTACCAGGGCACTTTCACTTTCTTAACTTTAAGCTGTAGGTCACTTCCAGTGGTTACAGGTTCTGCATCCATTACACCCAACTCTATCCCGTTATTACGCTTCTCCTCATTTAGCATCATCAGCATCACGGCTTCAGGCTGCAGCAGTTTTTTTGTAGCAGAGTAGTACGACAGTGAGAAAATTGAAGATAGCTGCGTGATAAGTAGCATAACCAAAGCAAAAGAGAAAATCGCTTTTGGGAATGTCAGCCAACCAAATGTCTGACTTACCCCTGCTTTATAGAAATAGAACGCCAGGAAAAGAACATAAGCGATTAACACTAACTTGTATAAAAAGAAAATTGCATATTCTACGCCTTTTACATAATTTACGTCAGGTATAGCTATAACAGTATTTAAGCTCAAGCTGTCTACTGCCTTTGTCAAGCTATCCAGCTGCATCGCCCTTGATAAACTTCCCGAATCGAAATTCATATCGACGTACAGATTTTCGTTTGCATAATCTATCATGTCCAATGGGGCGCCGCGGGTAACCTCAAATATTACCCTTGATGTTACTATATTTGTACGAGTAGGAGCGTCCATAATGTTGAAATCGGCGGCACCACTTCTCCCCAGGTATAGAGAGTAATTAAGATTGTAAAGCAGTTGCTGAGTCCGAATATCCATGCTGCTTAAACGCGACAATGTTAGCGAACCATCATCTGTGCTGACTATAATTGGATTGATAAGATAATATGTCCCCGAGATATCAGCCGTTATTATTTGTGTGTCAGTATAGTCGTTCTCAAATAAATAGGGATACTCTCCAAGCGAGTTTAAGCTTGCCCTTTGAATGTCTACAGGGAATCCGTTGATGAGGCCCAGCGTAGAGTTAGGGTCAACCTCGATCGACGTAGTACGGCCGTAATTCAGCAAGAATGATACTGTCATCATGTTATAAGTTTTATGTAGAGTGCCGTTTGCCGCGAATGGGATGACGACCAAACCGCTCTCTGTAAGGATGTTGCCATAAATATCTATAAACAACGGCGAATCCAAATCCAAAGTGCTTATATAGTGGACAGATAGACCGTCTCTGATATTATCAAAGAGAAGCTCATTATAGTAGGCGTCTACGCTGAGAGGAACACTTGACTTCTTGCTTGCCATGAAAATCGGTTTGTTATCGTTGGTTGATATTGTGTCTGCCAAAGTGCCAGCGCTGTATACATCTCTTGTGAGCGCGAGGCCAGTCCAGTCACTTGGTGCGACAGTAAAGTCCTTTAACTTCGCTGACGCTATAAAGCCCTCTAATTTACTTGAAGCCATGAGCGCTACTTGAGTTTCCTTATTAACATGAAGGGGGGCGCCCGCATCGAGGTATTGAGATACAATGCGGTCAAGGGTTTCAGTTCCTTTGATATTGTTACCAGCTTCATCAACTGTGCCCGTAGATGTCAAATATTCCAGTATCTCTTTCGCCTCAGCTTCGTTAGTTACCGTATCAAGTGGCGTCCCGTTTTGCGTATTTAAAGCTTTTGTTCCTGATTGAGCAGCTTCACTCTTCGATTTGTAAGACTCTGTTGTAGACTGAAGATTTTCAACCGCGTGCTGGGTAATCGCCTTAAGCTCTTGCGTTGTGCCGGTAAACTGCTTCTGCCCGTCACTCATCAGAGATCCCAAATCGTCCTTGAATGAATTGAGCTTTGACAATGACTGTACGATTTCTATGATACCAAGTTTATCGAAGATAATATAAGCGTTAGAAGATTTGTTCTTCAACTCTTCATCCATATCTTTTGCCTGTGGGAAACCGTATTCTGTTTTAAATTTAGCAACATAGCTTTTATGATTGAGGTATGCCTGCAAACCAGCCAAGCGCCAGCGGAGCTTTCCAGAGATAGAAGATACGGGAGTATTGAGCAATTCACTGACACCTTTATACTTTTCTAAAATATTTTCCTCCGAGGATGGAATAGCGTCAGAGGCATCATAATCATTCAGCATATACGTTACAAAATCACTCGAATAATTGTCATCGTAAAGGCATATGTAAGCTACCGCTGAGGGTGTAATAACTGCCTTGCCTGCAAGTGCGTTTGAGTTAATAACACGCTTCACCAATAGATTCCTGAATTCCTGATAGCGGTGGGATTCTTCAAGATAAGGAGATCCGCCTAGAATCGCCTCTTCAAGCTTCACGTAATTCGCAGTACGAACTGAGGCTGTATCTTCAGCCAAAGCTGAATTTACATATGAGTAATAACCACCAACCTTATTTCCTTCTTTACCGTTGCAGAGTGTATCTTGTTCAGTTGCTGACAAAGCCCTTACCAAAACATTAGCCATGTCATCCGACATATCAAAATCAAACGCTTTGTTTGTTCCCCATTTCGGTATTTTGGGTAAGTTTGAATAGGTGTTAATATACGACTTAAATACCGTCGCTTTCAAATAGAAAAGATTGTATTCAAATGTTCCTTCTTTTTCCTTTACCCAAGCAGTTTTCCCAATACTATCAACCGCTCTCACGCATTTAAGAGCGAATTTCACATCGTCTTCGCTTACGGAGAAACCAGATTTAAAATCCAGGCTTTTATCCCATAGCTCTCCGCCATTAGTTATGTAGCTGGAAAACGCTTCCTTGATTTCAGCTTCAGTGATGTTCGTAGAAATATCATTAGTTCTTCGCTTGTTTAGCCACTTATACAGACTAGCAAGGTTCTTTAAATCACTGTTTGAAGGTGTGGATGCATAAACCATGACGGGAGGAGCAATTAAGTCAACCGCGTGAACATAGAGTGGGAGCGTATTGTCTATCTGCGCAGTACCAGGAGGATCTACCAGGGGTGCGGCCTCGTCAATAACGGGGTCAAGTGCCGGGGTGTTCTGATCAACCTCCGGCTGGGCGGGTGTTACATCCTGTTCGGCAGGAGAGTTCTTCAGCTCAAACGTTCTTACCCTTGAACCAGTGCCTGCTGCGCCTGAGAAATTCTCATGCAATGTATCAACGTTGTAATAGTTGGAATCTGTAAACAGCAATATCTCATCTTTCGCATATAGCAAATCCCTAAGAGCTGCTACACGAGTTCGCTTTACTCGCGAATTTGACATCCAACTTGTTGCGGCCTTCCTCGAATCATCTATCAGCAGGGCTTTCCGTAGTCCTCCGAACTTAGAATCAAACTGCGTAAATTTCTCGTCGTTCGGTATGTCTATGTACTCCTTCTCATAAATGTTTGTATGAAGTGGTTTGTAAAGAGATGACAAAGCTTGTCCAATCAGGATTTCGTTTACATAATAGTAATCTGACCCCTTATCAACAAAGAATGTCCCTAAATCACCTTTGCCGTCAAACGTAGATACAGTGCTCTCCAAAGCACTGTCCTCGCCTACAACACCCAGTTTAGACGTTGCGCCGCTAAATTTGAGGTATTCAAGCCGAGATACAAATGAGTTTTCCTGTCTTCCAGCACGCACAATTTTCGTCAACTCAAGCACAGTTTCATTGAATTGCGGGATACTCTTTTGATAATCCTCTCGTATACTGGACATGACCATAATTACCTGACGTGTATTATCCAGTATTGTGTAGTCATAGGAGATATCAACATCCTCAGAACTGTTATTTAGTACGTTATATGCGGTTACCTGTGCTTTGTTTAATACGCTTATCAAGAAGTTCTTAATGTTATCCTCTACCATCGGAATGAGTGTCACATCAAAAGTAGGTGTGTCGACCTCAATCATTAGTTTCGTATAATCTACGGCTTCCTGCTCGTGGGTGTCGGCCATGAGATAAGGGAGCGTTTTAATGTTGTTCTGCTTGATAACACTAACATACTCCGTTGCGCCCACCTTATTCAATAATGTAACAAGCCCCTCATCCCTCAGTTTGTTATCATCTATGGCGCTTGAAAGAAGCTGAACTATCTTGAGCTCCACGGATTCCAGCGCGAGGGGGTTACTTGTTTCATTCTGATACTTTAGGTATGCTTCATCGAATGAAGCCGCCCCAACCGATACAGGTTGGGACGTCATCACTATTAGCATTGCAAGCAGGAGATTAATAACCCTTTTCATTATATTAACTCCTCCAGTTGTGTTTAGAGTTAGGGGGTCGACTCTGAAAATTCATTAAGTCCTTCTTCCCCAGGTAGTCCTACTTTAGCAGATCCCCCAGTAGACTCAGACGCTGGAGTATAGCGGGCAGGCTCTTGATATTCGCCATCAGTTCCCGGCTTCTGATCCTTATTTATCGTAGATATTCGAAGCTCATCAAGTGTCCAGCTATCTTTCCAGTCATTCAGGCTCGTTCCCTCGACGTTACGCGCATAATAGCCCGCACCTTTAGGAAATTCTGATACCGTACCGTTCGCAATAATCAAATCTTTGACGATAGCTGTCTGATACCTGATCTCTGTATGATTCGACGTTGTCTTACCAGCGAGCTTTTGGTATGCGTCTTCGTTCGCTTCATATCTGTTGTAATTTGACACCGTGCCGGTCGAGGTAAACGCGATATTCTCAATATACAAGGTTGCTGAAGCGGCAGCGGCGCCAGGTGGTAAATAAATGGCTGTACGATTCTTCTTAGTGGAAACATCCACTTCCTTTGTCACCAGAACATGAGCGTCGACCTTGCACAGAACGTTTGAAACCTTTACGTCCACATGCTTGAACGATACAATGACATTACACCAGCTCGATGTTTCTGGAGTTCTCGGTGTACTTACATTGATGTCACTCACTGGGAATGAAAATTGTACAACTCTCCACGAAGGGTCCAAATTATCCATGGTCATGTTGTTGGGCTGATTGGGTACAACTGAGACCTGCTGACTCATCCTGAATTCGTCATGACCCATT
>Ga0153948_1000354_pt1 | contig 24760 bp, 43 predicted proteins | sample TSNJ032MetaG_FD_104696 | JGI IMG/M metagenome (GOLD analysis project Ga0153948, IMG submission 104696) | Attine ant fungus gardens microbial communities from New Jersey, USA - TSNJ032 MetaG | ecosystem: Host-associated > Fungi > Mycelium > Unclassified | place: USA: New Jersey, Wharton State... | reverse complement strand
GCTCGTGCTCGTGTGGTTCCTGTTTCTCCAACTCGTGATCAATCTGAGTATCCTCGCTTCCTTGCGTTTCCACATCCAACAATATACTCTCCTGCGTTGCATCTCCGGTCACAACATCCATCAATGTTGGAGTAGCTTCAAGTAACTTGACCTGTATTTGCTGCTGAGCATCATGGCTCTGTTGAGTATGGTCAGTAGTATCAGTAGCCACCCCTGTTGCTGCCCCGCTTTTAGATTCCATACTATAGAAAAAAAAAGGGTGCGTGAGTCGAAAAATCAGATGATACAACATCAAAGACGGACACAGATTCACTAGCTATCGCGCCAGTTGCAGCTGCAGCAATAGCATGAGTCGTTTCTGACGCCAAAGTGACAGGCACAGATGACAAGGAGACACCACTATTCACAGGAACAGGCAGAGAAACAGAACCGGAAATGGAATTCAAGCCAGTTGCCTGCCCAATAGGAACAGGACTGCCTCCAGCGGCCACAGAAGAAGTCGGTCCATCTGACTTCGAGACATTTCCAATAGCAGTAGCTACCTCGATTTGAGAAAGCTCCCTCGCATCTGGACGAGAGGCAGACTGTTCATAAGCCATAGTCGGCAATGGAGGTGCAGGATCAGACGGAGGACGAGCGATGGAATCGTTCTGTACCGTATTTCCATCAACTGCACTTTGTGCAGAATTTCCATCATGGCCGTCGTGAGCATACCCTTGAAAAAAAAGCATTCACGTCAGTCTCGTGCGGCGGGAGACAACCCCATCGGCAGCTGAAGCGTTTGGAGCCGCCGGGACACACGATGGGGAGATTTCAAAGGCACGATCCACCAATGTCATTGATCAAAAAATATGCTCACCATCATCCTCGTCCTCGTCATGATTTTGTTTGACAGGGACAAGTTGATCATAAAAGTCCAGCTGTTCATTGACATTTTCCTCGTCATCGTGAGGAGGCCGAAGAGCGCCTTCGGCTTCAGCTTCTTCCTCACCTTCGACAATGGCAGCCATGAGCCAATCCTCGCTGAGAGTGTCTGGCAAGCTCGGTGCGAGACTTGCGGGGACACTGGACCGATCGTTATCGGTTACAGAAGCAGCATTGTCGGCATTGCCAAAACCATTAGTATCCATCTGAGGAGGTGGCGGTGGGGCCGCACGACCTTGCTCAATATCTCCATCATCATCCTCAAGCTTCTTGCGCTTTCCCTTCCTGACGTCTGAAGTTGAAGAGTCTCCATAATAATTGGAGGAGTGGGGAATGGGACGGGCGTCATCGGGCGTGACGGGAGTATGAAAGTAAATTCGCATTCTGGAGGGAGGAGGGGAACTTTGATTAGAATGAGAGGCTGTTTGAGGTTTTTCATCGGTAGGAGACTCGGTAGGATGGTCAGTGGGAGCCTCGGTGGTATCCTCTCCAAGAGTGTCAATGACCAAAGGTTCCTGTTTGATGTCGGACGAGTGTTTGCCCCAGGCCCAAGAGATTTCGGGAATTTTGAGTCCGACGATTTTGAAATCGGTGAGTGTGCGTCGGTTTTCCTTACCGGTGTTGGCAGATGCTGAACCATCTCTAGCGTTTGAAACGGGGTCTTGTCTCGCTGAACGGTTGGAATGTTGGTTGCGATTGCGAAAGTTGTTCTGGTAATTGGAGCCCGAGTTGAAAGAACCGCCTCGGCGGTTGTGGAAATCCTTGCCGCCGAAATTTCTTTGAGAACCGTGGCCTCTGAGTGAAGCGGGCTGGTTCTGGGAACGACCGCCGCCTCCTGGAAAGCCGCCGCCGCGACCACGGGGTGCTGAGCCGCCTCTTGGGCCGCCTCCGGAGGGACCACGACTGAGACGGGTTCCACCGCCGGTCGCTGGATTCCTGGCGGATGGGCCGCCTCGTGGGCCACCAGCAGAGGAGTTGGAGGGATGGGGGCCTCCTGGAGGACCGCTGCGGTTGGCAGGATGATTGGGGACGGAGAACGATGAGTGGTGGGCTGAAGAGGAGGGCTGGTGGAGGTGGCGGTTTGAGTTGGGGGCGGATTCGAAACGCTGGCGCTTGGCGGGGGGAAGATGCTGGGGAGAGGGGTGCTGGACATGGCGGTGCTGCTGGGGGGTGTAGAAGGAGGGCTGGGGCTGGGGTGGGTGTATATATTGCTGAGGGATGGGCTGGGGCTGGACGTGGGTGACGTACTGCTGGGGATATGGCGCGGTGGGCTGGTAGGGATTGTAGGCGGGCTGAGGGGGAGGAGGAGGAGGAGGAGGGAGCGGGGGTTGGACGGGGGGTGGGTGGTAGTTTTGGTGCTGCTGCTGCTGCTGCTGCTGGCGTTGCCACTGGGCGCCGTAGCCATAGTTGGCGTAGAGAGCGCTGTGCTCTGGCGGTGGACGTGGAGGAGGCTGGGGAGGAGACCAGGAGTAGCCGACGGGCTGAGCCTGGACATGGGCGTGCTGAGCCCAAAAGGCATAGTCTGGGTTGGCTGGCTGGGGCGGAGGAGGGCCGGGAGGGAGTGGGGGCTGCTGAGGAGTGAACGACGGCGGCGGCACAAATGGATTTTTGTTCATGGCAGAACACTGGAAAATGCACTTTCAACTCCGACATATATTCAATCATCTATCTACCCGGCACTCGTGGCAGACGCACTCCAAGCACCCTTGCCTGCGCTGCCTCGCGTCGTCGTCGGTGTTCTGCCCGGCGCACTGGGGCTGTGAGCAGGATCGAGGGAGGGAGTACTTACTGGAGAAAAAGTCGCCGTGGAGGATATACTGTTCATGTTTAACTTGAAGAGATTCAACTTGATTTACTTGATTTACTTGAGATTCAACTTGTCCTTGCTTGACTTGAGATTGTTCAACTGATTGTTCAACTTGTCCTTGCTTGACTTTTCCTTGTTCAACTTGCTTCACTTTTCCTTGTTCAACTTGTCCCTGCTTCACTTTTCCTTGCTTCACTTGCCGCTCTTCCCATTCTCGCTTCACTTCTGCAATCGCCTCCCCCGTCACCTTGACCTTGCTTGCAAAGTTCGCATCCTCCAAGTGTCCGTCACACGTGTACAAAAAGTCCTCGCTCTTCATCGTCGCAAGCACCGTCGTCGTCGGCCGCATGCACACAAAACATCCCTTGGCTGTCCCTGCAGTCTGCCAGTCTAGTCAGTAGCCTGTTCCCACGCAGCAAGGCTTCCGCACTCGTTTGTAATAGTGATTCTCAAAGGACATAGCCAACCGCTAGATAAATTTTCCCATCGATGACACAAGTCTCCCACCATCTTTTCACATAACCCCCATGTCCACTATCAGATGCAAAGCCGCCGTATGCTGGGGCGCTGCCCAGCCTCTCAGAATCGAACAAGTCGACGTCGCCCCTCCCCGTCATCACGAAGTCCGCATCCAGATCCTCTGGACAGGTTCGTCTCACCTGCTCTTCCTCTTCATCCCTCACTTCAGACTAGGCATCTGCCATACCGATGAATACACCCGTAGTGGCAAAGATCCAGAGGTATCCATATCACTCGTGACATGTTCATCTACCCATCAACCCATCACAGGGTCTATTTCCTGTCATCCTCGGCCACGAAGGAGGAGGCATCGTCTGTCTTGTTTCTCCTCCACAATCTTGCCCTTATCCCATCTACAGGTCGAATCAGTCGGTCCAGGCGTTACCGACGTCGCCGTTGGTGACCATGTCATTCCTCTCTACACTGCTGGTCAGCCTACTCCTTTCACTCACCATCCACCTCACACCCATCTAGAATGTCGCGAATGCAAATTTTGCAAGAGCGGCAAGACCAATCTCTGTGGCAAAGGTCTGCTCCTCTCCTCCATCTCAACATTCACCAACCCTCTTCAGTCCGTACCACTCAAGGCCGCGGCCTCATGCCCGACGAAACCACCCGTTTCTCCATAAACGGTCAACCAATCCATCACTTTGTGCGTTCATCGAAATCCTGAGACAGACAACCTCAATCGTATCTAGATGGGTACTTCAACCTTTTCCCAATACACTGTCGTAGCAGACGTTTCTGTTGTCGCAGTCGAAAAAATAGCTCCCCTTGACAAAGTTTGTCTTCTCGGCTGTGGAATCACCACCGCCTGGGGTGCAGTCACAAAACAACCAGGAGTTGGTGCGTCCCAGTCCCTCCCTAACCAACCACTCTAACCCCTCTCATAGGCGGCTCGTCAGTCGCAGTGTTTGGATGCGGTGCAATCGGTCTTGGCGTCATCGCTACTTCCTCTCTCGTCGGCGCATCCCGCATTATAGCGGTGGATGTCAACCCAGATAAAGAATACTGGGCTAAAAAATTCGGAGCCCATGAGTTTGTCAATTCTGCAAAACTTCCAGAGGGAAAGAGGATTCAGGATTATCTAGTTGAGATCACGGATGGTGGTTTGGATTTCACTTTTGACTGCACTGGCAATGTACGTGTGTGTGTGTGTGTGTGTGGATATGGGGAAGACTGATGTATATATAGGTTCATGTCATGAGAGCTGCGTTGGAAGCTTGTCATAAGGGATGGGGTGTATCTACTGTTATCGGTGTCGCTGCTGCTGGCCAGGAAATTTCGACTAGACCGTAGGTGCTGTTTCATTTCACTGAACACATTGTAGGATGAATTTTCAAGGTTCCAACTCGTCACGGGTCGTGTCTGGCGAGGAACGGCTTTCGGAGGGGTCAAAGGCAGGACCGAAATTCCAGGACTTGTCCAAGGTAATGTCTAAAATTTGATTGAGCATAGGGGGTTAACTCTTTCTTTCTTTCCAAGATTACCTTGATGGAAAAGTCAAGATTGACGAATACGTCACTCATCACAGGAAATTGGACGATATCAACCAAGGTTTCGATGACATGCACGTAAGTTCTCCTCTTTGCTTTCTCAACTTTTTCTGAATTGGAACAAAGGGTGGTGACTGTATTCGTTGCGTTGTCGATATGTCTTAAGTGGCACGTAATATATGCACACGTGTATCACATTACAGAAAAAAAAACACCTTGGTAAGAATTCGTCTCTTGTAAAAACTCCTTTCCCAAAGAAACAATAAAAAAAATCAACCCATCTATCTATACACCACGGTCTTGTAAGCTTCTCATCAACGTTCTCGTTCCAACGATCGCTCTCCAGAGCACAACAAGTGCAATTTTGACGTCTCCTCTCCAAAGTCGACTCTTTTTCCATAGCGCACGAAGAAGGACGAGCAGACATACGAGGAAGGAGATGTCCAAACTCAACCTCCTCATAACCACCATCACAGGCGATCGATTCGCAGCATCATCACTCGCCAAAAACAACCACGCCAACCGTCGCAGACCCGAAACGAGGCGCGCTAGAGGGTTGAGCACGTGGGACCACAATCCCAAGTCGTGGTTCGAATTGGGATCCCATTCTCGATAGGCGTGTGAGGGTGATGAGGATGACGATCGACCGTGAGCGGTGGTAGATGCACCACCACCACCACCTGCTGCTGCTGCTGTACTACCGAGAAACAGAAAATCGGGATGAGTCGTGGTTTTTGGTGGTGAGCGTTTGAGGAGGAAGCTCGATGTGGATTTGGGAAGAGAGGAGGAGGATTCTAGGATGTCTAAACGTTCAGTGAGAGCGGCCAGGTGGGCTTGTACGTTTTCGATGGTCGTTTCAAGCGTCGTTTGTTGAAGAGCTGGGTCTGAACTCGGTCCATGAAGAAGAGGGTGGTGGTGGTGTTGGAGACGATGTGATTCGGTGTCTTGTCGTCGGGATGGGGTGTTGGTGATGAAGCGAGGAGAGTAGGGACGTGGGTTGGGTACGGACGTGGAAGGAGGTCGTGCGTACCCGGAGGCTGCTGGTGCTGAAGCAGAGGAAGGAGCGGGGAATGCAGAAGGTGTTTTGAAGGAGGGTAGAGGTTGTGTGTCTGGTATGCTTCCCATGCCGGACGTTTGGGATAGAACAGAACCGGTGATGGGGGTTTGGTAGTGATGAGTGGAGTGTGAGGAGTGTGGTCGAAGGGATGATTGATATGGGGGGTGCACTTGTTCGTTTTCGGTTTCGTTTTCTGACAATGACTCGTCGGAGAGGGTTTGAGTGATAGGGTTGAACTGATGAGGAGTTTGTGATGATGCAAGTGGTGGTGGTTGTGGTGGTTGTAGTGGAAAGGTGGTTATTTGTGATCTTGTGGATCCAGAAGATTCAGACTCGGTTGATCGCATTGAGATACCTATTTCCATTGGAGAGGTATTGGAATTGGATGAGGGAAAAGAAAAGGTGGGTGCGCACGACTCAAGACCAGGTTTGAGGGATCACCAGCGTAAGATTCGAGTTCTTGAACTAGATTTCGGGCGGTGGTCTTGTCTGAGTAACGTCTCAATACCTAGAGGAGATAGACGTATATTATCAACGAAGAGGAAAAGGTGAGAGAGAGAGAGATGATACCTTGAGAAGCGTTTCGACATACAACCATTTGGCTTCGTACTGTTCCATATCCTTATGTTTAGCCCATGCATCCCTGACTCCCCATTCACGTCAGAATATTCTTTGAGGAAATGAATCGGGGAGGGTATTGACCATTTTGCTCTCCCAAGCACATCTAAGAAAACAGGACGGGCAGATTGAACGTTTCCGACGGTAGCTAAGTCCAAAACCCAGATGAGATTTCACACATGGTATGTTTGAAGCTTGAAGCAAGTTTTTAGAATTTACCTTGCTTGTACAAGCTATTTTACGATCAACATTGAGAGCTGAGAGTCGAGAAAAGGAAGGGAAGCTTTACCTGTACATCTGTAACTTTTCTTCATAGTCTGTCTGGATAGGTCCGGTTTGAGGCAAACTCTGGACAATCTCAACTGCGCGATCGAATTGTGCGTCAATCAGGTGGTGTGTTGTTGACGCCATTTCGGAGGAGTATGAGTGCCTGTTCCTGTGATACTGGATATAAGGAAAGGGGAAGGGTTAACTCAACAATGGTGATTTACCACGTGAAATTCGACTCTAGGTCTTGATTTCTTGTGCGTGAGCGTCGGCCGGAGTTTTCCGTTTAAACGCCGGTGTGTGTTTGGGGATCTGCCAAACCAAAAAAAGAGTTTTCTCATTTAATGTCAATCTAGTTCTCTAACGCTCATCACCCATGATGGCCACGGAAGAGAAAAAGCTTCCCCAATTCGTGGATGACTATGTTGCGGATAGAGGGAAATCAAAGGAACGGATATCACGCTGGAAGTTGGTTCTCTTGGGATTCTTGGCTGCTTTCGTCGTACTTTGTTACAGGATCGGCGCCGTCCCTTTTGTTCACTGGCGTCAAACTGGTCAGCAGCTGACCCGACCTCATCGTATTTCTCCTGAAATAGCCGAACGAGCCTTCCTGTGAGTCTCTACTGCGACTATACTCGCAACTTATTGAACGACCTTGTATATCATCAGCCACGTTCCCAACTCTGAAAGCGCATTCCAAATTTCGAGGAAATATGCAACCCATCCCCATCTCGCGGGGTCCAATGCCGATTTTGAAGATGCCAAAACCCTCCTCTCTCTCTTCCAGAACGAATTCCACATTCGCCCACCTCACAAGGAACCTGTATTTCCAGCTGGATCCAAGGAATCTCGCGATGCGACGTTGGGGTTGACGTCGAAGCATGCGTCTGGGTTTAAGAAGCGTCCTACGGCTTGGATCGACGTGTATTATCCTGTCTTGAACACGCCGTTGAATCGCAGTCTTTCGATCGTGAATGATCAAGGTGTAGTTGAGTGGGAAGCTGATTTGGAGGAAGACGGGGATATGAGAGATCCAGAAGCGAACAAGTATCGGACTTCGGTCCCTGCGTGGCATGGACTCAGCAAAGATGGCGATATTACCGGCGAGCTCATCTACGCTAATTACGGAGACCAAGAGGTGTTTTTTCATGAAGACGGGTTTTTTCGGGGCTGGGCTGACGCTTTCTTTCTTTTTTTCCAAACAGGATTATGCACAACTTGTTGCCGCAGGGACGAACTTTACGGGTAAAATTGTTCTTGCGCGTTATGGAGGTCTCTTCCGTGGTCTGAAGGTAGAGTTGCCCTTTTGCTTTCGAAAACATGATCAACGTGAAAACTGTTTTCCTCTCTCTCAAGATCAAAGGTGCACAGGAACTCGGAGCTGTTGGCGTTCTCATCTACTCTGATCCTCGCGATGATGGTTATGTCACGATGGCAAATGGGTATGTTGCATACCCGGGAGGTCCTGCTCGTAACCCGACATCCGTTCAACGAGGTTCCGTCCAGTATTTGTCCATGTATCCTGGCGATCCGACCACACCTGGATATCCGTCGTATGAGGATGCGAAGCGTACTGAAGGAACCAATATCCCCGCTATTCCCAGTCTTCCAATTTCCTGGGCCAATGCCCGACGCCTTTTGGAGGAAATCGGTGACGTCTACTTGGAGGATGAACAAGGCAACAAAAAGCTCACTGGAAAGGCTAGCCAAAAGCGTGTTAGACTGGTCAACCATGGTGAGCACGACCAAGGGTCTTGGCGAGGATCGCGCCTGATGTCCAGGGCAAAGTTGATAACAAGGTCACTCCCATCTGGAACACAATGGCCGCTATCCCTGGGCATATCAAGGATGAAATCATTGTCATTGGTAATCACCGTGATGGTGCGCACTAGGCTTTCTGCTTTCAAGATATCGTTTGGTACTTAATCTGTTTCAGCATGGGTCATGGGTGCTGCAGACCCCACGAGTGGTACGGTATCCTTGCATGAGATTGTCAAGGGACTTGGGCATCTGCTAAGAATAGGTTGGACACCTCTTCGAACTAGTAAGCTTTCTGGTGGTCGAATCTGAGGGCGCAAGCTGACCTATTTGGCCAGTCGTCATTGCGAGCTGGGATGCGGAGGAGGTTGTATTCTTCAATTGATCATCGAGTCATGAACTGACCCAGTCATGCTAGTACGGTCTTATTGGTAGTACGGAATGGGCCGAGGACTTTACAGATTGGATTGCGGAGAATGTGGCCGCATATCTCAACGTTGATGTCTCCGTCAGCGGCTCACGATGGAATGCTCAGGGATCACCTTCTCTTGCTCATCTCATCAAAGAGGTCGCCCTGGCTGTTGACCATCCAACTTTCCCTGGGAAGACCTTGTGGGACGCCAGAGAAGATGAAGGACCCTACAAAGGCTTCGATTCGATGATTGACAAAGAGTTTGCAATGGGGTACGGTAAATTGGAGGCAGAACGACAAGCACATGGAACGAGTGTCGCACCCCTTGGAAGTGGAAGTGATTTTACCTCATTCCTTCAACATATCGGGGTATAAATCGATATCCGTAACCTTTTATGATGTGTTGATGGTTATTGTAGGTTGCAAGTGCTGATCAAGGTTTTGGTTATACTGCTTCCGATGCTGTCTATCATTACCATTCCATTTATGACAGTCAACACTGGCAAGAAGTGTATGGTGATCCTGGTTTCTACCGCCATGTATGCCATCTTTCAAAAGGCCTTTTGCTGGTGTGCTGATAGTTTCAGGTCGCTGTTGCTAAACATCTGGGTCTTATGGGGCTGAGACTATCTAATTCTTTGTTGATTCCTCTGAATACGACTCAATATACCTTGGAACTAGGCGATTATCTTGCCCGGTAAGATTGGTCCACCCCTCAGAATATTGATCAACTAACTGATACCGCTTCAGGGTGGAATCCCTCGTCGAAGCTAATCTTGATTCCCAACCTGATTTCTCCCCTCTCAGGCAAGCGATTTTCAATGTTCAAACTGCCAGTACGAAGCTGGACAAGGAAAAGCAAGAAGCCCTTGAAGCCTTTGAGAAACTTCTCAGGCACCTCCCTCCTATTCCGTCCACCCTTCTTCATGATCGACACAGGCGCCGTCATACCTGCAAACGTCGGCTCAGTAACTGGAGTCCGCCCCCACAGACATTTGGACGTCGTTTCAAGGATGGGGTCAAGTCTATTTTTGGATTTCCCTCGACCGGCATCACAGCTGCATCCTGGGATGTGGCTAAGCTATTCGGTGATGATACTTGGGAGAGTGTATTGGAATATGCTCATGCCACTTTGAACGACGATCCCGAGTTTCCGCCCTGGTTGCCTGGACCTGTGAGACGATTTATTGAAGCTGCTAGGAGGCTTGGAAGATCGAACAAGAAGCTGATTGCATTTGAACGTGGATTCATTTCAGAGGGTGGAATCAAGGACAGGGAATGGTACAAACACTTGGGTGTTGCGCCTGGAAAATGGCTAGGTAAGCCGTTGTAGTTAAAAAAAAAAATTTTAAGTTCTACGTTGATTGATTTGCGCCCAAGGTTATGGAGCGACGACGTTTCCGGCACTCACAGAAGCGATTACGATTGAGAAGGATTTGAAATTGGCTGAATATGAAGTGGGGAGGCTTGTCGAGTTGATCAACAAACTTGCTGAGACTATTGTGCCTGTTTGAAGTATTACTTTGTGATTATGTATTAAGGGATTCAAGTGCTAAAGGAATTGGAACTTTTGATCTTATCTGCCACTTATTTCTCGAGATTGGAAACAGGTGATTTTTTTGAATCTGCTCGCGCTTAGATGAATACCACGTGACCAATGGAAACGCGTCAGCCTTTACGATCCAATCTGGCAGTGCTGCTTGTACACTCGTAAGTTCCCCTTGACACATCGTTCGTATCATGGTGCGTCTAGTTCATGCAAATTTTTGCTCGCAAACTATAGATAAATACTCTTCGAATCTAGTTTAGAAACACATACGACTCTGATAATACGGTTTTTTCACCTCAAGGTCGACTTCATCAAGTCGAGTATGCACTAGAAGCTGTGAAACAAGGATCTGCGGCTGTTGGTCTAAGGTCGAAGACACATGCAGTGTTACTGGCTCTCAAGGTTGGTAATGATCGAAGGGTTTGAATGTATTAATGAATCGTTGATGTGTATATAGCGATCAACAGGAGAGCTTGCGTCGTACCAGCAAAAGATGTTCCGGATAGACGACCACGTCGGAATTGCAATTGCTGGTTTGACTTCGGATGCTCGTGTATTGAGGTAGGGTCCAACGGTCTTACAGTTTATCTGAATGTGGACCGTTTTTTTTCCAGCAATTTCATGCGACAACAAGCTCTGTCGTCCAGGATGCTTTTCAATCGTGCTGTGCCTGTCAACCGTCTTGTGAATGCCATCGCAGATAGTGTGTTTAATTTTCCTTTTGTTCCGGGGTCAACTACATCATTTCGAATAAATAACTGATCTACCCCCTTTATGGTTTCTTAGAAGCACAAGTAAACACACAAGAGTACGGGCGTAGACCCTACGGTGTTGGTTTCTTGGTCATCGGATTCGACGAGTCTGGACCACATCTTTTCGAGTTCTCACCTTCGGGTAACTCGTATGAATACTACGCGATGTCGATCGGAGCGAGAAGCCAGAGTGCTAAAACTTATCTGGAAAAACATTATGAAGAATTTGCGGATGGTGGGTTTGGGCCGTGTCTACTAGGAAATATATCCAATGACTTCCTCTCAATCTAGCATCACTGGAAGATTTGGTTCGTCATGGACTCCACGCCCTTCGAGAAACGCTACAGCAGGATAAGGAGCTCAATGGGAACAATACTTCAATCGGCCTGATTGGTCCTAGGTGTGAACATGAGACGAAAAGTACACAGCTGCCGGATACTTTCAGGATCCTCGAAAATGGCGACGTGGACCCCTTCTTGCAGACCATGATTGCTAAAGATGCCGTGCCGGCTGCTGCTACTGGTGCAGCTGCTAGCGGGAGTAGTGACGTACAGATGTCGGGATAATCATATGAGAAATTGTATTGCTAGTGATTGATAGCTGTGGTTATTCAGTCTCACATATCGACCAAACTACAACAAGTATATCGAAGCAATTATGGAGAATAGGGAATCTTATTAACATCAACTTCTATTTTCCAATGGATCATCCAACTTTCGGACCCTGTGTAGACCGCATCGTGAACTGACGCCAGTATCTTGCTGCTGTGCTTGGTCGGCGCAGCGTGATAAGAACATGGACCATAGCACTCAACAAAACAACACTACCAGCCTGATGTGAGGCAGCAAGAGGAATGGGAACCAGATACAACAAGGTCGAAATTCCTAGCAGAGCTTGAAGATTGACCATGCCAAATGCAACAGTGGTTGCTAGGCGTGTAAGGGGAGGTAGAACTGTGCGCATCGCAGGACTGCGAGAGTGAAGCCATAACAAGAGGGTAGATGTATAGGTTGTAATCGCCTACACGAAGGAAGACATATTGTAAACGCTTGCGAGGTGGGTGTTCGAAGAACGCACCAGGACGCGGTGGTCAAATTGAACAGTAGTAGGATTTTCAAAGATATTGCGCCACCAAGTATCTGATTTGTCGGAATTCTTTGCATAAGATTCTGAAAATAGCTCATCTGCTGGCGGAGCTAACCGGCCGCCCATGAGAGGAAATTCGTTATAGAGCAATCCAGCATCAAGGCCAGCGACAAAGGCGCCTTTGTCCGATCTATATAAGCAATGGAATGGGTGGCGCGCGCAAGGTTGAAGTCGCACCGGAAAGAGCTGTTAAGAACACCAAACCAGTCAAGCCCCATGAGAGCCGTTTGAACCTTGTTACTTTCGGATCCGCCAGAACTTGGGTGAGCGTCTTGATACCATCTTTGCCATTCTCAATCAAACCACTCCAAGCCTTTCCGTTCGCAAACTTTGAGTCCTTCACAACTGCCATTCCATGCCAGAACATACCGACATACAGCAAGAACGCGGTTCCTAGATGTGCGGCAAGTCGGTACTGTGACACTCGGGGAACAGCTCCTGTAGTTAAAATCTCATCCTCGAGCCCAGATTTCACCATGTACCATCCCAATGCTCCCTGTGCTCCGATAAGAAGCGAAAGTCCAGTCAAAGAATATGTTAGACGTTTTGGAATCTGACGTTTGTAGACAAAATAGGCGAGGGGAAAGATAAATGTGAGGCCAATCACGCGGCCTAGAACACGGTGACCCCACTCCCAGAAGAAGATGGACTTGAAGTCAGAGAGGGTAATAGAATGGTTCATACTGCATCTCATAAATTGAGCAGGAAGCACACGAGGACATATGTGACATACATCTTGAATTCCGGAGTAGTCTTGTATTTCTCGAATTCCTCCAACCATTCATCATGAGATAGTGGAGGAAGAATGCCAGTGATAGGACGCCATTCGGTAATGCTAAGGCCAGATTCTGTGAGGCGTGTTACACCACCAACAACAATAACAGCGAAGACGAGTGTGGATGAGAGAAGGAGCCAGCGACCTACGCCGGGCATTGGGAGGATTGGCACAGAAGTTGAAGAATTTACTTTTGGTAATTCTTTAGGAGAGGGTGAAAAAGCTACGGAAGAAAATCTGTGGCGGAAGGTAGAGACATGCGAGATTGGAGAACTTGGTGAGCGCCTGAAGGCATGGCGTACCGAGTTGAAAAGATAACCACGGGCTGACGGTGAACCAGCAGCCAGCGCCCTGGCAGATAGTCGGGTATTCAAGCAAAATGACCTCCCGCACACCGCAGCCAACATGCTAGAGGAAAATAAAACCAGGGCAAACTTGAAATTCTTTAAATCTTTTATCCCCATTAGGGATCCAGCGCGAATGCGCTGACCAATCCCGCCCTTGCTTTCTCGAAATTCACCTGAAATGCTGCAGTTTACGCTAGCGGCCCGACGATACGTCGCTCGTGGCAGAATTTCTGGAGCCGCAATGCGCTGGTATTCAACACCTACACCTGGCCTCTCCGAGGGTGAACGGGAAATACACCAGAAACTGACAGACAGATTCTCGCCATCTGCTCTCCGTGTGCAGGATATCTCGGGTACACTTTCTCGGAGTGGTTTTTATAATGTGGACTTGACTAATATTGTAGGTGGATGTGGTACCTTCTACGCCATTGCGATCACGAGTGAAGCATTCCGAGGTCTCTCAATGGTGAAACAGCACCAACTAGTCAATAACACGCTCAAGAGTGAGATAGAGACAATACATGGGCTCCAGGTCAGTCATTTAATCTCTCACAATCCTCTTGTTGATTTTCTGTATTTAGCTTCGGACGACCGTACCTGATGCAAATGCAGAGTAAACCGAATTCCTGCTTGGTATCCTTTGGTGGGAGTACAAATGAATTAATTGCCTGGAACCCAATATCTCGCCCTCATTGACCTGTTCCATCTTTGACGGCATCCTGCTCATGCCTATTTAAAGTACCAACCTTCAATTGTTCGTGATGCGGCAAACCCTTGCAACGATATCATATAGGATGGATAATTGATTTACAGCGCGACACCCCGTTTTTGCCAGAATGTAATATCTCAGAGTTGCCTTTTCTTCTCTTGCACCAGATCCCGTTCAGGTATCTTCTGAAGGCTCAAGAGTGTTATTGCTTCCCTGTTGTATACCTGTCGATTTGGGTCGTCAACTTGTATCCAAGTAAACTTCTTTTTGAGCAACGAGAAAAAACGTTTATCAGCCTAGTGAAGTTGAGATACAACTGTATGGCAAGGAATCGCACAGACCAGGCATACCTTTCTACGCTTCTTGTAACAAAACAGAATAGAAGTAGTTGTGTTTGACAGATCCACAAGCGTTTGCACTAGCAGCGGAAATGCGGGTTCAAAATATACACAATCAGCCGCCAGGATAATGTCAGGTTGGGACGGAAGATTTTGAGGTATTGATTGTCCCCTTCACGTCTGTTGTTTCAGGGACTGTGCTGGAAATGACAACAATACTAACCAGTTGAGTTCAGCGGCTTGAACATTTTCTTCCAACGAATTGAGTTTAACATTTTGGGTCATGGTGCCGAGTAACGGTCTATGCAACAATAATGGAAAAACCTTGAGTAAACCAGCCAGGTAAAGAAGAGAAAAGGGAATGACAGACGCTTGGTCCGTAATGTACACTTTGCATGATGCGTCTAATTTACCTGCGATAAGACCAACGAGTCCTGTCCCACTTCCGAGTTCTATTATCGACCTGCCTGCCAACGGATTGGTGGTTCTATGTGTTTGTGTCAAGTAGCTAGATAGGACCTTATAACATGATCGCTCCCAGTTGACTATAGTCTCAGTGCACAAAGAGAGGACGGACCTGTCCAGCTGGCCAAGCGATTCCGCCGCATCCTGGTGCAGAATCCACAGCAAGTTTCACAGAAACTTGTGGCTCTCTCATTTCGTCAATGAAACCGTTCATCTCCCCATGGGGTAAAGAGAAAGTGAGATCTAGAATGCCGTCCGACTCCGAGAAGTGTTGGTGCGGCAATACGGCAAGTAACTCTGATTTGGATTTTGTTGACCTGGGAGGCTCTTCGTCCTCGCCTATCCCTGCTTCTGGCTGATACACAGGATCAAGAGTGATGGAAGCCACCGCAGGAAGTTCTGAACTAGCGAGTGATGAGTTATCTGTGGCCATGGTTCCGGGTATAGATTATAGATTACGATGACCATTCTATTCTATCTTATCTTTCTAATCTTGAGTGTTGACCCGTTGACTATTTTGACTACATGGTTTCTATTTGTCTACTATGACTACTGTCTACGATGACTACTGTCAATCTTGAGCAGTGTCTACTTTGTGTGCTTCGACAACCACCACTAGCTGGTAAGACCTCTATTTTGTGTGTATCTATGCATCACTCATATGTCAGTGTATGGGCAGCTCAGATGCAGTATGTTGCATTGGGTACGGGGGCCTGAAGAGTATGTATAACTGACTAGTGTGCGGCAAATGCCCTATTGTGGGTGTTGAGTGGTGGGCTAGACATTCTGTTGCTGGTGGTCGTCGACAGGAACCTGATCCAAGTGGTCCTAGCCTTTGTGGTCTTGCCAGTTAGAGACGAGGCTGGGCCCGGGCACACTGGTGTCGCTTTGAGGGAACAGGTTGCATGTGTGATGTAGCCTACGGGACATGCGAGGAGACCAACTGGAGCCTGTGTGCTTGTGGGATGCCTTCGGATCGTGTGCAAAGCTGCGGTCAGGGTAGAGTCTACTCGAGGGCAGAAAGCTTAGCACACGGTGCTGACCTTTTCCTAACTGATGCTTGTTTGGCTCTTGCTGCGCCATCTGCTGAACACCGAACCGGATACTTGCCTCAAGTGATTGTTCCGGACTTCCCCATAGTTATCCGGGCTTTGATTTGTACGCTTTCGGTGAAACAGCTGACGACGGCGGCAGTAGATCCTAGCCAGAGGATCCAGTGGGTGTTGCAGGAAGATTGCTAGCTTGACGTTAGTGTTGTACTTGAACATATACCTGGTACATGGAGTTGTGCCTGAGGACGGTTAACATATATCTGGCATGATGCAGGTTCCATGGTGTTGTTCTTTGCTGACAGTACTTACCGGGAATTTGTCAGTTGTTTTTGCGGTCTCTAGCTTGCATTGAGCTGACTTTGGTCTGTAAGTTGTGTCTTGTACTGTTGTTGTGTCTGACAGTCGTCTGGTCTAGTCAATGATTCTTGCATGTGGATTCTGCTTCTCGCAGTGACCCGATTGCGCTTTTGGTGTCGGCCTCTACTCTCAAGTGACTAAACATTGTCTCACACGTTTCTCCTGTGGTTATGTGGATGTCATCTCCTGTCTGTTGGGATTTCCTCGCTGAAAATCATTTTCTTTTGCCATTGTCTTTGTGTATGTGACGTGGACCGCCTTGTGCATGTCCAAGTAGTTGTAGACTTGTTTGTGCCGAATGTCAAATATGCCCAAAATGCAAATTACGCCAACTATGAATTATTAGCCTGATGTCTATATTTTGTCCATCTAATCGGTCCACTGCCCCACTCACATTTTGCAAATTCTTCGCCCCCTGAGTAGTCCCATTGTTTATGGATTCTTCCTCATGATCGGTGCCATTTCCTTGTACCGACTGTTCTGCCTTGTCCTATCATCCTATATATTCTTATCTCCCTCAGCATCTGATACTCCGAACACAGGTTCGCGTCTTGTTGTCTCACAATTAGATCATCCCTGTAATATGAGGACGAATCTGAATTCAGGAATGGATCCCATGTCATGTGGAGGCTCTTGAATGCTGGTAACAAGGCGGAATACTACTAGTGGTCATCAGCCTCAGGGTCGACAATGATCAAGTCTCTGTGCCAGTGCCAGAGCCATAGTTTGGTGATGGCAGACGAGATGAGATGGATCTCAGTCAGGGCTAAAACACAAAGTCCAGCGGGGCCTTTCGGTTCATAATAATATGTCGTGTACATGCTCCACTGTTATCACGACGCCTCGTGCATGTTGCATGTGGAACTGTTAAGGGTTAGTCTGAATCTTCAAATGCCAGCAAACTCTAACTTTGAGAATTGTTTTGTGCGATGGAAACCGCTGGAATCTCCATACTCTCGATACCCCTGTATACTCAATACAATGTTCAGTTTCCTATATCTTGGCGTAGCGAGGTCGGACTTGGAGAGAGCGTCTCGAAGCTATGATAAGGGGACGTAAACCAGCTCAGGTCAAAAGACTTATTTACGGCTTCACTAAGCGCTGCTGTATTTAAACACAGTACCAGAAGAAGTCCAGCTTTTGGAGCAGCCCTCTCTTCCTTCTTCCTTTATCATACAACCCCTGTGCTAGCTCCCCAGTCATCTTCGGCTCCATTCCAAGATTCTTACGGCCCACGCAAATTAGCCCACCTCGTCCCAAGTCTCGACGGCTGATCATGAGTGAATTATACGAGTTCATCGTTGAGTGGTATGCTTCTGAATGCATTGTCTCCTTCACGTTCACTGGATTTTTCCAGGCCTTCGACGACTGCCCAATCCGTTATTGTAACAGGCGACTTTGACAAATGGTCTAAATCCCTCTCGCTCTCCCGGTCTGCAAAGACACCTTTACGACTACCATCAAGGTGCCATACGGTCGCCCTACACGGTACAAGTTCATCGTTGATGGTGAGTGGGTGGTTCAACCAGACCAACCCACAGAGCTTTCGCCTGAGGGATACCTGAACAACGTCCATTATGTACCACTAAAAGCATCATCTGAAACCAACCACTCTGCGAGCAGAACACAGGATATGTCTCTTGATATCACTTCTTTGAAGGATACAATCGTTGCCAGTGCCGGTACGTCAGGTGCTTTGGCCTATGTTACATCTGGTATCGGTGAAACAGTGCGTAGTGTTGTCGGGGTGGACCCATTCAACTCCGGCCAGGTATGGACGGTTAAATACCTACTCTGATTTATTGTTCCGTGCTGATCACATCACTAAATGCTCTCAGATTGCCATCCCGACGCCGATCACACCAAGTACTTCCATCGGCTTCCCTCCTGTAAATGCATCTGGCGACGCAAGGGAGTTAGCCACCTCTGCAGCTGCCTCTGTGGTCAGTTCGCCGGGATCTACTCCAATTGAACCGGTATATGCAGCGGAAAATCACACGACTGATTCATCCGGCAATGAGGAGGATACTGGCACCTTCGTCGGTGCGCGTCCGGTTTTGAAGAATCATGTTCAGGTGGAAGAAGAAGGGATGGACGCGGAGGCTAGCCAAGAGGTCTCTACCTCACCACCCAGTAATACCTTCAATGTTGCTGGACCATCTACGGGTGCAAAAGAAGCGGCGAAAGTCGAGGTTTCGGATGAGAAAGACGAAGAGAATGCCGTGGTCAAAACTTCTGTACCTATCACTGAGGTCGATTCTCCTCTCTCGACTGCACCAATAATTGTTGCAGCTTCCGAGCCCATAGGAAATAAACCGGCTTTTTCTGTAGGGAAGTCGTTCAAGGATGAGGTGGCTTCCTCTGCTCCTACTTCTCGTAGAACACCGGAGAACCCTTCTGAATTTACAGCAACTCAAGATCCTTCCTTCGCTTCTACTCGAATCCAACAACCATCTCGCCCAACAACGCCTCCAGGTATCGCTGCCCCAACAGAGTCCGCAACATCGACTCCTTCAGTCGTCCGGAGATCCAATATTTTCAACCTTGGCAAGAAATCTCCATCCAGGGCCTCAACCATGGATGGAAGGACGGATGAGTCTGGTGTTCAAGATGGGAGGGAAATTGTTGGGAAGAAAAAAAGAAAGTCCTCAATCTTTCAGAGTCTGAAAAAGTTGTTCCATCACGAACACCACGAGATGGACAAGGAGAACTCTCGTTAGCTTCTCTAGGTTGATTTTCTCTTATTTTTGATTCGCTTTTGGATTGTTGGATGTCGTTCTGGTTTGTTTTCTTTCTCGCCTCATACCCACCCTGGACATACGGATACATTTGTAGTCTCCACCCATCAACTCTATTATTTCAATCTGTTCACAGCCTAACTATGCATGTATCCCTTGGATAACCTCTACTCGTTGGACTTCTGTACACATTCCCTGGCTCTATTCTACAATGATACTTTTTTTAATTGACCAACAATACTCATTATCCAATAATTTCTAGAACAATGCCTAGAAATCAGAATTCAGAACGAAAAACAGGGACAGATCGATATATCAATGTACCTGCTGCTATTGTCTCCCCGCCTCTTCGCAGTAAGACTCTTCCCATATCTTTGTTAGTTGAAAATTGTTCCAAGGGAATACCTTTCAGTCCCGCAGTGTTTCCTGCACTTCGTAAAGATATTTCTACCTCTGCAGAGGCATTTTTCGTAAGAACACTAATGCGCAACTTCAGCAAACGGATAAACTCAAACCAGGCTAACAAAATTCACCGAGGATTCTTTTTCTTGACCTCTCCTGTTGTCCGATCGATTAAGGAAAGGAGCTTGCTGGTTGTCGCAGGGACATCTCTCGACTGATTGAACAACTCCACCTGGACATAAGACCTAAGTAGCCGTAGTTCTGGGGTACAGCAGCCGACCTACAGAAGTACCAGCGGTGATCGGTACTGCGATATCGAACACAATTATCCGCGCCGTAAATACAACAGCCAACGGAACAGCTTCGCCAGGGAAACACAGCACGCTTCCTATGTTCAGGTTAATGGGGTCAATGTTCGCAAGAGCAACTGTGACATTGGTTCCTGCCATCGCCCATTTCACAGAAGCCTCTTCTACTTCAATCGCTGGTCAAGTAAAATGAGCTTGATTAAGCAAGGGAATCGATATGACGTACATTGAACAATGCCGGTCACAGAATCATCACCTGGCATAACACGCACTTTTTCCCCTATTTGCACGATACCGCCCGCGATACGGCCAGCAATGTACACGCCAGACATACTTCGTGTTTTGAAGATATTGGAAATCGGCAACCGAAAGGGACGAGTGTAATCGCGCGCCGGCGGCTCCATTTTATCTTCGGGACAAGCTCTTAGACAAGAAAAGTAAGAAAAACGACAAAAAACATACCGAGACAGTCGACGAGTGTGGGCCCAGAATACCATTCGTTGAGATGTTTGGCATCGGAGCCCTCACGCCCGATGAGATTCACGCCAAGCGTTGCGCTCACCGGTACAAAACTGGTTTTTGAAGGAGAAATCCCTGATTGCGCAAGGAACGGTCGCAAAGTTGATTCGATCTCCTCATAACGCACTCGAGTCCATCCAACCTAAAAGATATTGAATTACATGCTTGATCAATGGACACGGTCAACCTACTTGATCGAGTTTATTGACTGCCACGATAACCTGACTGACACCCAGACTTCTCACCAATAAAACATGTTCTCTCGTCTGACCGCCCCTCTCAAAGCCGGCCTCGAATTCACCAGTCGCAGCATCGACAACAAGCAGCGCGCAGTCGGCCTGAGAGGCACCTGAAATCATATTCGGAATAAAATCTTTGTGACCTGGTGCGTCAAGAACTGTGATCTGACGATGGCGTGTATTGAAGAATTGCTGCGCGATATCCATTGTAATACCACTGTTCGTAGTTAGCTTGTTGAAAAGGGTATAAGGTGTCAACTTACCGCTCGCGTTCTTCGGTCAAGCCATCCAGCCCCCAAGCCCAGCTAAAGCTGCTTTTGCCGGCTTTCGAGCTACCACGTTCATTCGCCCGCCTAGTCTTTTCGTCAAGTCTTCCCAGCTCGTACAATAGTCTTCCCATCAATGTCGATTTTCCTGCATCCACATGACCTAAAAACTAGATCTACGCCATCATTACATGAAACGGAGAACGATAACTCACCAATAACAACGATGCTGACTGCCTTTTTCCCATCAATCGAATCAATAACGGCTTGCTGAGCCTCCGACAGCAACTTCTCCCTCACCAGGCCAGCCTTTGGAACCTCAGGTGGTTCCTCGATTCCTGCTGTTATTATATCTAACTCTCTCTGATCCGAAATTCCACCCTTGATTGGTGCTGTGATCTTGTTATTTCCGCCAGTGCTAATACTAGTGTTAATGGTGATGTTTGCGTTGACATTATTTTTCTTCTTGGATGTTACAGTGCTTGAAGGCGTCGGTGCTCTTCCGACTGGACCTGCAGTGGATCGATGTGATACATTCTTTTGCACCTTCCCTCGTTCTTGAGCGACTGTCAGAGTGAACATTAGTAGCCATAGGAATTCAAATCTAGAAATAACGAGATAAATGAATGAAGAACAAGAATGGATAAACATGGATGTTAATGTCAAGATTTGGAGCTTGATAGCGATGTGTTAACAGGTTTGATATGTTTTGACTGAGAAAGAGACGTTCCACGACGAGCATTGAACACGATATCATCTGGACTGGGACTGTCAAATGTGAAAGTGGAAGGCGATGTGAGGCTTGAGACAATGGCATCTCTCTTCCTGGCATGCGAAGGTGGTTCTGACCCAGATCCTCCATTCCGTCTTTCTGACTTGATTCGTTGGGAAGGCTCGCAATACAGCGAGTCATCATCACGCACAAGGACAGAAGCAAAGGCAGAAGGCAAAGCCCTCGAGTGTGATACACTTTCAAAAATGGGGGAAAGGGAAGTGGCAGAGGGCTCTTCAAGCTCTGGGGGCGTTCTGATCATGGGCTTCTCGCCGTTCTTCCTGACTTTCATAGCAAGCTTTGATTTGCTTTGCACCTGAGTAGCTGTTGCACTTGGAAGAGGAGTGACATCTAGTTTCGGAATGAAAGCGGGACGTTTTGGATCGGTAAGAGTGAAGAGGCTCTGGTAAGACGTCGTGATGGCAGTTGTGGCAGTGGCACCATTAGCTGTGGGGACAAGATATTCCGTCTTGGATGCCGGTAATTTCGGTGCCTTGCTTGCAGATACTTTTTGTTGTGCCAGAAGAGCAAGTTTCGACAGTGATTTGGCAGGACCGGCCGGTTCATTGGACACGTCAGCTGCAGGGGCAAGAGATGAAGCAGGGGAGTGAGGCCTAGGCATGATGGTGGAGATCGGTGCCTTGCGAGCCGATGCTGAGTTGACTCCCTCAAGAGTAGGTCGCTGATTCTGTGCAGTAAGTATCGGTGACTGCTGTGGAGAGGAGCGGGTTGACTGTATGGATCGCAGTGGCACGCCTTTGGCTGGAGCAGGAGATTGAGGTTGCGCCAGAGTCAACCTGGGTTTTTCGGATGGTGTGGCATCTTGGTCCATGGCCTCCAGCTGAAGAGCAGCTTGGATTGCTCTCTGCACTTGAGCAGTGATTTCAGACACTTGGGAGGGTGCGTCTCTTGATGTAGCAGAAGAAACAGAATTGATTGCAGTACTTGGCGCAATATCAGAAAGTGGGGAAGGTCGAAGGGCAGGAAACGTCTTAATTGAGCCTGATAAGGAAGTACCATCATCCCGCGAACTACCCGGGAGAGAACTAACAGCGATGCTCAGACGAGAGTTCACCAATGACGCGAGTTTTGACTTCTTGGACGCAGTCGATGGCGGCCGGTCAGGGAGTGGTTTCTCCTGTGGAAGGGCATCCTCAGATAAAGGAATTATAGGCGTGGTAGATGACGTCCGAATTGAAGGAACAATACTAGACTCAAGGGATACTGGCCTCTGGCGAGGAGATCCTTCATTCAAGATGTTCGCGAAAAACCGTTGAGTCTGAGAATTGTCAACTATCAACTCATCAGCAAGAAATGAAGACACTAAGATAGTATGGCATACTAAGTTCCTCTCCATATGAGGTTGTTCTGCTAGAATCTGCTCCACCTCTACTTCGACACGAAGTCTGCAATGCCTGAGATTGCCTACTGGGTGACGGAACCGTCATGTGCTCAGGCTGCTCAGTGAACTCAGTCTTTTCGGTAATTGTGCTCAGCTCCGTCCAATACTGACGGGCAATGAGCGATTCTGCCCTTTCTGGATCCTCTATCGTGAGGTAAGGTTGCCCTTCGTATGCCCCTTCTTGCTCAGCCAGTTTCTTAGCCTGCTGCTGGGCGAGTATAATTTTGGGAACGCGCGAAAGATCTTCATTGACACCCATATTACGGCTTTTCCAATACTCTAAAGCCGAGTCATCCGTTTCTGTTGAGAAGGTCCGGTAAGTAAAAGATTGAGGTCCACTAATTGGAGGGGAAAAGGAGGTGTAGACAGGCACCTTCTAGTGGCAGCTGAAGATACGAAGAACGTTATGTAGGAGAAGCAAGGATATGCTAGGATGCAAGGAAGGAGACAGTAAATAGCTTGATCAGCTCACCTTTCCGTCCCTGCGCAACACGTTGACGGTCTTGTCTCTCTATGATTCATTTACATTATTCTTCATGAAACAGAACAATAGAACACGTATATCTCGCACCAAGTGCCCAATCTACAGCCTTCTGAACATCGTAGTATTCACGCCAGAGACGATCCTTGAGCTCTTTGTCGGAGAGACCTGATGTTTGTGCACTTCCTATAATTTCTCGAACCTGGTCGAGGGCATCATATAATTGATCTGGTATAGTATATCAGGATCAGTCCGACTGAAGATAAACGATCAACACACCTTCTTCTTCCTGTGTCATTGGCTCCTCGCCTCCATCAGATAAGGCATCATCGTCAAGTTCATCTAAGAAATTCAGTCTATGGAAATAAGAGTTCTGAAGCCAACATACCCTGAATATTGAGATTGCGGATATCCCTGTGTCTGGACATTATTGAAGGCGCTCGAGGGACGTTTGATGAACCAGCGGATCGGTAGCCAAATATATCATAATAAAGCGGGTTCAAAGCGGGTGCGCGTTTACTCTGTACATTTTTTACTACGCACATTATGTTCACCGCTTTCCGTGTCCTTAAATCGTCCTCTCTTACAAATGCCTCTAGGGTGAAACGCGTTCATCTCTTCAGTATGTTGACAGATTTAACACGTACTCATAGGCCTTCTCAACATCACAGCCCCGCGCGGTAGCTCAGTTGACTCTCATTGGAAATGTCGCGCAAGATGCTGAAGTCAAGGTCTCAAAGAAAGACCAAGAGTTTGCACTGTACGTTTCTACAGTTTCTATTTCTATACTGTTTGAATGCCGCCGAAGGTACACCGTTGTGACAAACAACAATATCAATCAAGACGGCGGTGAGCGGGCGACCTGATTCAAGTCTAGTCTGAACAATAACTTTGCTCTTAGAGTATCGCTCTGTGCCTACTTTCCACCGGATCATTTGCTTCGATGTGACCGACATCGAGCGCCTCCGCAATCTGAAAAAAGGCACCCAAGTTTTCGTCCAGGCAGACTTCAGCATTAAGGAACCTGAACCTAATGCAGATCCTACGAGTCTCCAAGGACAGAAGCAAATTAGCCTGATGCATAGTATGTCTTTCAAGTGTTTTTGATATATGGAATTATTTTTCATCTTTCATTTCAGGCTCTTTCAAAGTGCTTAGGAACCCCAGACCTCAACCTTCAGAGTCAGAGTCGATGAAAACTTCTGATAATAGGAACTTCTTTTGATAAAGTGAAATAATTCAGTGTTTATTTATTCTTTACACTCGTCTTCAATTTGCTCGTGAT
>Ga0153948_1000344_pt1 | contig 25217 bp, 19 predicted proteins | sample TSNJ032MetaG_FD_104696 | JGI IMG/M metagenome (GOLD analysis project Ga0153948, IMG submission 104696) | Attine ant fungus gardens microbial communities from New Jersey, USA - TSNJ032 MetaG | ecosystem: Host-associated > Fungi > Mycelium > Unclassified | place: USA: New Jersey, Wharton State... | reverse complement strand
CCTGATCGGCGCGAAGTTTCGGCACGCTGGCTTGCCGGCACCTTCCTGACTGGCGTCACCTCCTGCATGCTGATCGGCGTTGCCCTTTTCGCCGCCCTTGACGGGCGCGAGCAATTGGCGACCCCACCCGAAATTCTGGCGCGCAACGATATGCCAAGTGCAGCCGAGGAAAGCGCCGTCACAAAAGGTGGCCGTCTCGTCAGCACGGTTTCGGCGCAGCAGCCGCGCGACCGCCGCCGCTTTGATCTTTCCACCATGCAGAAAGTCGGCGAGCGCGAAGTGATCCGCACCCGCCCCTTCGAACTGGTAAGCATGGCGCTTGCGGTCGATCACCCGACCGGTCGCAAATATCCGGCATTCGATGCGCTGACTGTGTTCTCTGAAGGTCCCACCGCCCCACTACCGGCAGACACCGGGCAGATCTACGGCGCCAAGGTTGAAAGCGAAGTCAGCCTCCACGTCGTTGATTTTCCGCTGAACAGCGCAACTTTCGATGCCTCAAGCGATCTGTCGGTCGATGAGGTTGAGAAAGTCGTTCGCGACACGGGCGGTTTGCTGACCGATGGCGACGTTCAGGTCGCCTCGCTGCATTATGTCGATCCGGCCCGCTTCGGCGGAAACGATTCTCCCTATGCGCTCGGCCCGGCACTCGGCGTGAAGATCACGCAGGAAAATGTCAGCGTCGCCCCGAAGGCGAATGACGAGCAGACCGACGATGGCTTTTCGGAAGAATTGATTCCCTTCCGGCAGACTGCAGATCTCGCACAGGCGCTCGAAGATGCGGGCTATACGGGTGATGACACATCAAACATGGTCGATGCACTCGCCAAGATGATGAATTCACCGCGCCTGAAGCAAGGCAGCGTTTTGCGTGTGGGGACTGAAACCCGCAACGGGCAGGACCGCATCGTGCGCGCGAGCATATATAATCGCACCACGCATCTCGTGACGGTCACACTGAACGACCGCCTGCAATATGTTCCGTCGGATGAACCCGAAGAAACGCCGCTTTTGCAGACAGCTTTCGACGGTAATGCAGTCCCCAGCGCCATCCGGGGCAATCTGCCCAATGTCTATGATGGTATCAGCCGCGCGGCCCTTGCCTATGGCATGACTGAAACGATGCGCGAACAGCTGGTCAAAATGCTGGCCACTGACGTGGATCTTCAGGCGCAGTTGACGGCAACCGACAATATCGACGCCTTTTTCTCGCTGCCAGACGGGCCCGATGATCCGGACAAGGCGGACAGCGATTCGCAGCTTCTCTATGTTGCGGCAACCTTCAGCGGCACGACCCGGAAGTTCTACCGCTATCAGGCGCCAGATGGCGGCGTCGATTACTTTGACGAGGGCGGAAAGAGCGCAAAGCAGTTCCTGCTGCGCAATCCGGTGCCCAATGGTGTGTTCCGTTCTCCGTTCGGCATGCGCCGCCACCCGATTCTTGGCTATAGCCGTATGCATACCGGCGTCGATTGGGCAGCGCCTCGCGGTACGCCAATCATCGCAACGGGTAACGGGGTTGTCGAAAAGGCTGGCTGGACCAATGGTTATGGCAATCAGACCCTGATTCGTCATGCCAATGGTTATGTCAGCAGCTACAGCCACCAGAATGCAATTGCCCGCGGTGTGTCCGCCGGTGCAAGGGTGCGTCAGGGTCAGGTGATCGGCTATGTCGGTTCGACCGGCCTCTCGACCGGCCCGCATCTCCATTATGAAATGATCGTCAACGGCACCAAGGTCGACCCACTTCGTATCCGTCTCCCAGACAACAAGGCTTTGAAGGGCAAAGAGCTTGAAGCCTTCAAACAAGAGCGGGATCGCATCGACACGCTTTTGAACAGCGACGACAACAGCACCAAGCTGGCAGCCAACGCATCGAGCAAGGGTTAAATAAAAAAGCCGGGAAAGCAAAATGCTCACCCGGCTTTTTGTATGCCGTGTAAAGGTCGAACTATTCGGAAAACTCGACGGTCACGCCAGCCTTCACGAGCTTGGCCAGTTCTTCCGCATCCCAGTTCGTCAATCGCACGCAGCCATGGCTCGACGTCTTGCCGATCTTGGACGGCTCAGGCGTTCCATGAATGCCGTAAGTCGGCTTGGAAAGAGCAATCCAGACAGTGCCGACCGGCCCATTCGGACCCGGCGGGATCGTCAGAACCTTGTCATTGTTGCCCTGCTTGAAGTTGATCTTCGGATTGTAGGTGTAGTTCGGATTGATCGCGATGCGCTCAACCTGCACGATGCCGGACGGCGACGGATTGTCCGATGAGCCGATGGTCGATGGATAGGCCACGACCAGCTTGCCGCTTTCATCATAACCACGGACCTGCTTGCGTCCCTTGTCGGCGATGATTCTCGCCACCTTGGCGCGCACCGGCTTGCCGAGATTTGGCACCTTCACCACGGAACCGGGCTGATTGAAATTCACGCCCGGATTAATTTCCTTCAGATAGTTTTCGTCGATATGGAACTTCTCGCCGAGCATTTCCGTCACCGACGTATAGGCCATCGACGGAAGCTGCGCCTTATGGGCGTAATCCTCGGGGATCGACGCCACATACTGTCGACCGACATCCTCGTTGGTGATTGTATATTCGAAGAAGGCCGCACCGCCGGTTGCTTCCAGCTCGGCATTGACTGCCGCATCGTCCTTCGGGCTGATGGATTTGCCGGTCAGTTCACCATAGGCAGCGGCAGCCTTGTCGACATTGCTGCCGGAACGGCCATCAATGACGCCGGGCGATGCGCCTGCGCGATCCAGCAACACCTGGAAAGCTGCAATTTTGGCCTTGGCACCCTCGCCTTTCGGCATTTCGATTGCGGGGGCCATGTCGCTGGACTTCGGCACATTCTGCGGTTGCTCATAGCCGGGCTGGCTGTAATCCTGCCCGTTATAGTTCTGATCAATGCTCGCGGAATTGGTGCCTGTATTGTCGGGATAGTTTTCGCCCGACGGCGGCAGCTCCGAACGCTGCACCTGACCGTCCTGATTACCGCGATAGCTCGGATCAGACGGGGCGGCAGGATAATAATTCGGGTCTTCCGGCACATTGCTGAAGCCGTCATAGGGCGAACCGCCATCGACCGGGCCGTTCAGCGTCCAGTTATCGTCTTGCTGCGGATCGCGACGGCTGTTGTGACCGCCATAGCTGTTGCGATCATAGGTATTGGCATCCTCGACGCTGACAATGCGACCACGACGATCCATCGTCACGCGCCGACCATACTGGTCGATGTACACGCGCACGCGTCGGTCATGATAGACCTCTTCGCCCGGATCGTAGAGCTGCGCCAGTTGCACCGGAGCTTCCGTGAGCGTGGTGTCACGGTTTTCTTCTGCAAAAGCACCGGCACCCGTGGCGGGAAGAGCCGCAGACGCAAACAATGCGAAACGAAGCATGCGTATGGAATGCGTCATGGAGGAAGTCCCAGGTGCCCGTAATTTCAGACGTTCAATCGGATCGTCAGATCATGGATGCCGTGAATATGGTTAATAACTGATTATCCGAGTAACAGCAGATGCCAGATGAACTGGACATGAAAATGGCCAAGTGACGACAAGTTTTATGAAATTTGTATCTGCAAAATTTCTTCGAGCATTGTGATACATCCGGCCAGAATTGATTAATGCCAATAAAAAGCGCCGCAATCTTGCGACTGCGGCGCTTTATTAGAACAAGTGGAACGTCAGGCTTCGACGCTTTCGTTCTTCGGATCAGGTTCCAGAGCACCGCGAACCGCGCGGAAATTGAGCCTGTCCGAACCGGCGGTAATCTTGACCAGCGAGCCGTCCAGAATATCGCCCAGCAGAATACGCTCGGCGAGCGGGTCCTGAACTTCCTTCTGGATCACGCGCTTCAAAGGACGTGCGCCGTAAGCCGGGTCATATCCCTTGTTGGCAAGCCATTCGCGGGCGTCCTCTGCCAGCTCCAATGCGATCTTGCGATCGGTGAGCAGGGTCTGGAGACGCTGCAACTGGATATCGACAATCGCACCCATATCCTCGCGGCGCAGCCGGTGGAACAGGATGATTTCATCGACACGGTTCAGGAATTCCGGCCGGAAGGCCGCCCGAACCACACCCATGACCTCGTCACGAACGCTCTCGACATCGTCCTTCTCGCCCAGATTGACGAGATATTCAGCGCCAAGGTTGGACGTCATGATGATGACCGTGTTCCGGAAATCGACCGTGCGCCCCTGACCGTCGGTCAGACGTCCATCGTCCAGAACCTGCAACAGCACGTTGAACACATCGGGATGCGCCTTTTCGATCTCGTCGAACAGGATCACCTGATATGGCCGACGCCGCACAGCTTCCGTCAGCGTGCCGCCTTCTTCGTAACCGACATAGCCGGGAGGCGCACCGATCAGACGGCTCACGGAGTGCTTCTCCATGAATTCCGACATATCGATACGCACCATCGCGGTATCGTCCTGGAACAGGAACGAAGCCAGCGCCTTGGTCAGTTCGGTCTTGCCAACGCCCGTGGGGCCGAGGAAGATGAACGAACCGATAGGCCGGTTTGGATCCTGAAGACCTGCACGTGCACGGCGAACAGCCTTGGAAACCGCCTGAACGGCTTCGCCCTGACCGATAACGCGCTTTGCAAGCTCGTCTTCCATGCGCAGCAGCTTTTCGCGCTCGCCTTCGAGCATCCGGTCAACCGGAATGCCTGTCCAGCGGGAAACGACCTGCCCGACATGTTCCGGCGTAACCGTCTCTTCCAGCAGAGAACCCTTGTTCTCCTGGCTTTCCGACTGGGCAAGTTCCTTTTCAAGCTGTGGGATCTTGCCATAAGCAAGCTCACCAGCCTTCTGGAATTCACCATTGCGCTGTGCAGTGGCCAAGGCATTGCGTGCTTCCTCAAGCTGACGCTTGAGATCGGCAGCCAGACCGAGCTTCTGCTTTTCCGACTGCCACTTGGCGGTCAGTTCAGCGGATTCTTCTTCCAGATCGGTCAGCTCTTTTTCAAGACGCACCAGACGATCCTTGGAGGCGGCATCAGTTTCCACCTTCAGGGCTTCGCGCTCGATTTTGAGCTGCATGACGCGGCGGTCGATCTCGTCGAGTTCTTCCGGCTTCGAATCGACCTGCATGCGCAGACGCGATGCAGCCTCATCGACAAGATCGATAGCTTTGTCTGGCAGGAAGCGGTCGGTGATGTAGCGATTCGACAGCGTTGCGGCTGCAACCAACGCCGAGTCCGATACCCGCACCTTGTGATGCTGCTCGTATTTTTCTTTCAGGCCGCGCAGGATCGAGATCGTGTCCTCGACTGTCGGCTCGTCCACGAAGACCGGCTGGAAACGACGCGCAAGTGCCGCATCCTTCTCGACATATTTGCGATATTCTTCCAGCGTGGTCGCGCCGACGCAATGCAACTCACCGCGAGCCAACGCAGGCTTGAGCAGGTTGGACGCATCCATCGCGCCATCAGTCTTGCCTGCACCAACGAGCGTGTGCATCTCGTCGATGAAGAGAATAACCTGACCGGCAGCGGTCTGAACTTCCGACAGGATCGCCTTCAGGCGTTCCTCGAACTCGCCGCGATATTTCGCACCGGCAATCAGCGCGCCCATGTCGAGCGCCATCAACTGCTTGTCCTTCAGCGATTCGGGCACGTCACCATTCACGATGCGCAGCGCCAGACCTTCGGCAATGGCCGTCTTGCCGACGCCCGGCTCACCGATCAGCACCGGATTGTTCTTGGTACGGCGCGACAGAACCTGAATCGTGCGACGAATTTCTTCATCGCGGCCGATCACCGGATCAAGCTTGCCGTTGCGAGCGTCTTCGGTCAGATCGCGCGCATATTTCTTCAGTGCGTCGTAATTGCTTTCGGCAGAAGCGGAATCGGCAGTGCGGCCCTTACGCATATCGTTGATGACCTTGTTCAACGCCGTCGGTGTCACACCGGCTGCGGCAAGAATTTCAGATGTCTTTGCGGATTTCTCGATTGCCAACGCCGTCAACAGCCGTTCGACCGTGACAAAGCTGTCGCCCGCCTTGCTGGCAAGCTCTTCGGCCAGAGCGAAAACCTTGGCCAGCGGCTGCGAGAGATAAAGCTGGTCGTTACCGCCCGATACTTTCGGCAGCTTTTCCAATGCGCTCTGCAAACCAAGGCGCACATCGGCAATACGTCCGCCAGCCCGCTCGATCAACGATGCGGCGAGACCCTCGTCATCATCGACGAGAATTTTCAGAATATGTTCCGGAGTGAACTGCTGATTGCCGGAAGAAAGCGCAAAGGTCTGCGCCGACTGAATGAAACCGCGAACGCGTTCCGTGTATTTCTCGATATTCATATAGTGTCTCCTTTTTCCCTCCAGCCCTGAATAGGCACCGGAAGATGTTGGGTGACGAAGCCCCCGCGAGGGCGGGCTTCATGTCTTTCCAAGACAGGATATGGGACTATGACCACCTTTCGGCAAGGGTGAACAGCGCCCGTGCGGCCAAATAAAAATGGCGCGGAAAACCGCGCCACTTTCAAATCTTATAGCAAAAGCTTTAAGCGTCGGAATCGACGGGTTCGGTTGCTGGCGTATCGCTGCCAGCATCCTGATCCTTCGCAACACGGCGCGGACGACCCGGACGGCGGGTGGCACGACGCGGTGCAGCTTCGTCATCGGCCTTCGCTTCGACGGGTGCTTCCACCGGAGCCTCAACAGGTGCAGCTTCTGCAGCCACTGGAGCAGCCTTGGCGGCCCGAGCAACCCGAACTGGTTCTGCTACTTCCACTGGAGCTTCTGCTGCAGGCTGATCGCCTGCTTCACCGGCCTGCGCTTCCGGGCGCTCTTCGGCATTGAAGCGTTCGCGCTGCGGGCGGCGTCCACGTCCAAGGCGGCGATCGCGATTGTCGCGTTCACGCGGCTGGCGGCTTTCGCCGCTTTCCTCGCCATAGATGACTTCGGCAGGGGTGCCTTCGATAACCGGCTGCGGACCGGAACCGCTGACCGGACGCGGCTCGACGGCGACTGCTGGCGCAAAGCCAGTATCGTCATCGTCAGCGCCGTCATCGTCGAAGGTTTCTTCGCGCTGGAACGGCACCGGGTTCTGCGCCATGGCAGCCATGATGATGCGATTGTAATGTTCAGCGTGCTGAAGGTAGTTTTCAGCCATCACCCGGTCGCCAGAAGCCTGCGCGTCACGAGCGAGTGTCGAATATTTTTCTGCAATATGTTGCGCATTGCCACGGATCTTTACGTCAGGTCCGTTGCTTTCGTAATTACGCGACAGAGGATTGGGGCCCTTGCGGTTGTTGTTATTATTGTTGTTATTGTTATTCCCCCGTCCGCGCATACGCCTGTTCTGCTGTGCTGGCCTCATATTCATCTCTTTTCAGATTAAAGGGCGCAGAAACGTCGCGACGAAAAAGGTCGCCTGTTTCTTGCTATTGAGCCATGGAGGAAGCACGCCCTAAAACTTCCTACACATCGACTATTCTTAAAGCGCGTCGCATTTCAAACTGTTCGCGTGACGCACATTAAGGGGTTGCTTTTATGCATGTCGTCCCCGGAAAACCGTTCCCACTTTTCCGCGACACGCTTCTCGGCTCCGCATATCCAGATGGATGGCCGGAACCTGACGGTTGCCTTGTGCAAGGTCCACGCCGAAAAGCATCGCTCTTCGGGACCATGCCTGAAAGTCGTGTACTTCCGTACGAGCCATCTCCAAAGGCTTAGACCCCGGGAGAGCATGACCTCAAATCGTCATGGAGCATTTCCGCCACGGCCCTCTAAAAAGCGGGCAAAACCATTCTGGCTGTATACGGTGGCCGGAAACTAAACGGCTTCGCGGCAAATTCCAAGTGTTTTTTCGCGCCGTTGGGTATCAAAATTTCGTTTATGATTTTTGCGCAAAAAGCATGGCCCTTCTATGGCCGCCCAGATCACGCGCATCGTTTGCGAGTTCAAAACCCGCTTGCTCAAACAGCGCTTTCACATCCTGGAATTGTCCGGCGCCGATTTCTACGGCAACCATACCACCATCATATAGGTACTCTACTGCCTGTTCTGCAAGGGCCCGGTAGAAATCCAGTCCATCCTGACCGCCATCCAGTGCCGCAAGCGGATCATGCTCGCGCACTTCACGCGACAAACCGGCAATGTCTTCATGCGGAATATAGGGCGGGTTTGAGACGATCATATGAAACCGTCCGCTGACATTGGCGAACCAGTTGCTTCTCAATGCGGCGAAACGCTGGCTGACATCGTTGATCGCAGCATTGATTCGCGCTGTCGCCAGCGCACCCTCCGACACGTCGAGGCCAATGCCGTGCAGTGTCTCGAAGCGATGCAGGAGCGAGATGACGATCGCCCCGGTGCCCGTGCCCATATCGAGGATTTCGACCACGCCATGTTCCGCGACAAGTTGTTCAAGCGGCGGGACGACCAGCTCGATCAGCGCTTCCGTATCCGGGCGCGGTTCAAGCGTTTCAGCAGAAAGCCGGAATGGCAGTCCGTAAAATTCACGAACACCGATAATGCGATGCACGGGTTCGCCTTTGCCACGGCGTTTCAGCGCTGCACGCAAAGTTTCGACACGTTCGGCGTCGATCAGTTTGTCCGGCGCGGAAATCAGATCGAGCCGTGTCGTGCCCGTCGTCCATTCGATCAGCAGCCGCGCATCGAGGTCAGGCGTTTCCAGCCCGGCATCGCGCAACTGTCGCCGGGCCTGCGCCGCCAGAACGTCGAGCCGCTCGCCGCTCACGCTCAGGCACCCAGTTCGGTCAAAAGCGCGGTCTGGTGATCGGAAATCAGCGCATCGACCAATTCGTCGAGATCGCCTTCCATCACGCGGTCGAGCTTGTAGAGCGTCAGGTTGATGCGGTGATCGGTGACGCGGCCCTGCGGGAAATTATAGGTGCGGATACGTTCCGAACGGTCGCCGGAGCCGACCTGGCTGCGGCGCGCTTCCGAGCGTTCGCTTTCAGCCTTCTGGCGCTCCATGTCATAAAGGCGGGCACGCAGGATCTGCATGGCGCGGGCGCGGTTCTGATGCTGGGACTTTTCCGCCTGAACCACCATGATGCCGGTGGGGATATGGGTGATACGCACTGCCGAGTCAGTCGTGTTGACGTGCTGGCCGCCAGCACCCGATGCGCGCATCGTGTCGATGCGGATATCCTCGTTGCGAATCTCGATATCGATGTCTTCGGCTTCGGGCAGCACAGCCACGGTCGCAGCTGACGTATGAATGCGCCCGCCAGCTTCTGTTTCCGGTACGCGCTGCACGCGATGCACGCCCGATTCGAACTTCATCTTCGAGAACACGCCCTTGCCGGAAACCGTCGCAATGATTTCCTTATAGCCGCCCGCATCGCCTTCGCTGGCCGAGACCAGCTCGACGCGCCAGCCCTTCTCGCTCGCATAACGCTCATACATGCGGAAGAGATCGCCCGCGAAAAGCGCTGCTTCCAGTCCGCCCGTACCGGCGCGAATTTCGAGAATGGCGTTCTTCTCGTCGGCTGCATCCTTGGGCAGAAGCAGAATCTGTACTTCCTGCTCCAGCGCCTCGACGCGCTTTTCGACTTCCGGCAATTCCTCGACAGCCAATGCGCGCATTTCGGCATCGGTCGACGCATCATCGCGCATCGCGGCCAGATCTTTCGCTTCAGCGCGCGCATCGCTCAATTCGCGAATCTTGCCGACGACTTCCTGCAACTCGGAATATTCGGAAGCGAGCTTCACATAGGTTTCCGAATCCGGATTGTCGGCCATCTGGCTTTCGATCATCGAGAACCGCTTCAAGAGCTGGTCCATCCGGTCCTGCGGCAATGCGATCATGTCATGTCCTAAAAATCATCGTCCGAATGCAAATGTGCGAAACCGGGCATGCCGCATCCTGCGTCACACCCGGTCATTCTCTGCAATTTGCCTTGCTATAACGGAATATCGTTGTCTTCTGCAAATCGAAGCATCAATTCGCGCAGCGAATGCGCGACATTCGGCTTGTCCAGCTCTTCATTGAGAAGCGCATTCAGCTTCGCTGTATCCAGCGCGCCGAGCATGGCCTTGACCGGGCCGATTGCAGCAGCCGACATGGAGATCGAGCGGAAACCGAGGCCGATCAGCGTCATGGCCGTCAGCGGACGTCCCGCCATTTCACCGCAGAGCGTGACCGGCGTGTTGTGCCGGTTGCCCGTATCGACAATATGGCGCAGCGTCCGCAGGAAAGCCGGAGAAAGCTGGTCGAAACGACCGGAAATCAGCGAGTTGCCGCGATCCACCGCCATCAGGAACTGGAACAGATCGTTGGAGCCGACGGAGACGAAATCAACCGCCGTCATCAGCTCATCCAGCTGCCACAACAAGGCTGGAACTTCCACCATTGCGCCAAGCTTCATCCGCGTCGGCAGGGAATGCGCAAACCGCGACAGATGGCGAACCTCGCGTTCGATGATCTCGCGCGCCGCCTTCACCTCGGCAACTTCCGTCACCATCGGCAGCATGAGCTTCAATTCACGTCCGCCTGCCGCTTTCAAAAGTGCGCGCAACTGGGTGCGCAGCAGACCCGGACGGTCGAGCGTGAGGCGGATAGCGCGCCAGCCAAGCGCCGGGTTTTCTTCCTGCGCGGATGCGCTGAAGTAAGGCAGCACCTTGTCGCCGCCGATGTCGAGTGTGCGGAACGTAACCGGCTTGTCGCCCGACGCTTCCATGACCGAACGGTAGAGCCGTTCCTGCTGCTCCGCCCGCGGGAAGGTCGAGGCGACCATGAACTGCAGCTCGGTGCGGAACAGGCCAATGCCCGAAGCGCCCGATGCCGCAAGCTGCGGCAGGTCGACCAGAAGGCCTGCATTCATCAAAAGCGAAACTTCAATACCATCGGTTGTCATGGCGGGTTTGTCGCGCAATTCGCGATAATGCGCCTGACGACGGGCGCGGAAGCGAACCTTTTCCGCATAGGCCGATTCGACATCCGACTGCGGACGCAGATGCACGACACCCTCGTCGCCATCGACGATAGCCGCATCGTTGTTTTCGGCCATGGAAACAGCGCCCTTGGCCTGCCCCACGACAGGAATGCCCATGGCGCGTGCTACGATCACCACATGGCTGGTGGCGGCGCCGTCTTCCAGCACCACACCGCGCAAGCGCTCACGCGGATAGTCCAGCAACTCGGCAGCCCCCATGGAGCGCGCAACGATGATGGCATCCTTGACCAGCGATTCGGCCATCGTCTTGATGTCGCGCCCCATCAGCTGGCGCAGCAGACGATTGGCAAGATCGTCGAAATCCGACAGACGCTCGCGCATATAGGGATCGGTGAGATGCATCATGCGCGCACGCGTGTCGCTCTGCACCTTCTCGACAGCCGCTTCAGCGGTCAAACCGTTATGCACCGCCTCTTCCAGACGGCGCACCCAGCCACGATCATGCGCGAACATGCGATAGGCTTCCAGCACTTCGCGATGCTCGCCCTCGATGGCGACATCGCGGCGCGACAGCATGTCATCGATGGAAATGCGCAAGGAACCCAGCGCCTGATCCAGGCGGACAAGTTCGGCCTGGCTATCCTCGTTGAAAAGATTGGTGACGACGATGCGCGGCTCGTGCAGCACGACATGACCGAGACCGATGCCATCATTGAAGGCCAGCCCGGTAACGCTCATCGGGCGACCCATATCAAGGTCGATACCGGGGCGTACGAGCTTCAGCCCATCACCGGACGCGATGATTTCGGCAAGCACCATGGCGGTTGTTTCAAGCGCTTCGACTTCGTCTTCGCGATAGGCGCGCTTGGTGCGGTTCTGCACGACGAGAACGCCCATCGTACGGCCTGCGCGCAGCACAGGAACGCCGAGGAAGGAATTATACACTTCTTCGCCCGTTTCCGGCAGATAGGCGAAGGCCGGGTGGCTTTGCGCATCGGTGAGGTTCAACGGACACGCGCTCGCGGCAATGGTGCCGACAAGGCCCTGCCCCAGACGCAATTGCGCCAGGTGGACCGACTGTGGGTTCAAGCCTTCGGTGGCATAGAGTTCGAGAACGCCGTCAGCGCGAAGCACGTAGAAGGAGCAGACTTCCGCGACCATATTTTGCGCGATTTCACGAACAATCCGGTCAAGGCGCGGCTGCGGCTCAAGCGGCTCAGCCATCAATTCGCGCAGCCGCTTCAGCAGCACGCGGGGACCGGTTGTCTGATCGCGCATGATCGTCGGACACTCCTCTTGTGCAGTTTCGGCACCGAGGTGAAGCGGCTTTCCGTGCGAACTGCGGCGAATAAAGAGAAAACGGCTTTGCTTGCTCCGTACTACCGAAAGCCGTTCGGACTGGTGGCCCGCTTTCGCCGACCGATTCCCATTACCCGCCCGCGACGCGTTACGCCAACCCCTTTGTGAGCATTTTTGACACTGCCGTCTAGTGCTTTAAGCAGAAATTATGCCAGGTTCCGAAACGAAAAAATGCCGCGATCCATTCAAGGACGCGGCATTGTTTCAAAACGGTTTAATAAAAGCCGGATTTTATGCCGGCTTAATATCAGCCATCAATGGATTACGATTTGTCGAGACCGTAGACGGCGTGCAGCGTGCGCACGGCCAGTTCGGCATAAGGGCCGTCGATCAGGATCGAGATCTTGATTTCCGACGTGGTGATGGCGCGAATGTTGATGCCCTTTTCGGCCAGCGCCTTGAAGGCAGTGGCGGCAACACCTGCATGGCTGCGCATGCCAATGCCGATCACGGAAATCTTGGCGAGACCCGTTTCGGACTGGATGTTATCGAAGCCGATCTCACCCTTGACCTTGTCGAGAACGCGCAGCGCCTTGTCGATGTCGCCGGTCGGGATCGTGAAGGTCATGTCGGTCTTGGAACCGTCTTCCGACACGTTCTGAACGATCATATCGACATTGATGTGCTCTTCGGCAAGCGGGCCGAAAATGGCTGCCGACACGCCCGGCCGGTCGGCCACGCGCCGCAGCGAAATCTGAGCCTCATCTTTCGCAAAGGCGATACCTGTGACGGTCTGCTGTTCCACGATTTCATCCTCGTCGCAAATAAGCGTTCCGGGCGGGTTGATCGGATCACCCATGCCCGGCGCATCAGGGTCCGTAAAGCTCGAGCGCACAAAGGTGCGTACCTTGTGCACCATGGCGAGTTCGACCGAGCGCACCTGCAAAACCTTGGCGCCGAGCGAAGCCATTTCCAGCATTTCTTCGAAGGAAATCTTCGGCAGGCGGCGCGCCTTCGGTTCGATGCGCGGATCGGTCGTGTAGACGCCGTCTACATCGGTATAGATATCGCAGCGATCAGCCTTCACCGCTGCGGCAACAGCCACAGCCGAAGTGTCCGACCCGCCGCGTCCGAGCGTCGCGATGCGGTTATCCGGGCCCAGGCCCTGGAAACCGGCAACCACGGCAACCTGACCCATTTCCATGCGACGGATGATTTCCGAACCGTCGATGTCCTGAATACGAGCCGCGCCATGTGCGTTGTCGGTCTTGATTTGAATCTGCCAGCCCTGCCACGAACGCGCATCGACACCGACCGACTGGAGCGCGATGGCCAGAAGGCCGCTTGTCACCTGTTCGCCGGAAGCGACGATGGTGTCATATTCGCGCGCATCGTAGAAAGGCGAACTGGCGCCACATACCTTCGGCATGTTCTGCACCCAGTTGACCAGCTCATTGGTCTTGCCGGACATGGCCGAGACGACAACAGCAACCTGATTGCCCGCCTCGACCTCGCGTTTGACGTGGCGCGCCACATTATAGATGCGTTCCAGATCGGCCACCGAAGTGCCGCCGAATTTCATCACGATGCGCGCCATTTAAGGATACGTCCCGCTATTTTGAAAATTACACTCTCACCTGCCCAAACCTTATAATCTTGCGACAGGCAAACCCGGGGTCACATAGCTAATATGTCGCGGTTCCGCAAGGCCGCGATTCGCAAGAACGTCCCGATAGGGTCAGGAATGCCGGAATTTGATTTGCACCTTGACTTTGAGGCGCTACCTTGAGAGCAGGATTGCACGCTTCCGCTCCTGGAGATTGAAATGACCGAGACTGCCCGCACCACCATCGACGCTTCCGAGATCGAGCATTTCTCGCGCATTGCCGCGGAATGGTGGAACCCGCAAGGCAAGTTCCGCCCGCTACACAAATTCAATCCGACGCGCCTTGCCTATATCAAGGAAAAAATCTGCGCCAAATTCAATCGCGATCCGAATTCGCCGCGTCCCTTCGAGGGACTGCGCCTGCTCGATATCGGGTGCGGCGGCGGTCTTCTCTGTGAGCCGATGGCGCGTCTCGGCGCAACCGTGATTGGCGCTGATGCCTCGACCACCAATATCGAGGTTGCTAAAATCCACGCTGCGCAAAGCGGCGTCGAGGTCGACTACCGCGCCACCACGGCGGAAGCTCTGGCCGAGGCTGGCGAGAAATTCGACGTGGTTTTGAATATGGAAGTGGTCGAGCATGTTTCGGACGTCGATCTGTTCATGTCCGCGACCAGCGAAATGGTGAAGCCGGGCGGGCTGATGTTCGTCGCCACCATCAATCGCACGCTGAAAGCCTATGGTCTGGCGATCATCGGCGCGGAATATGTACTGCGCTGGCTGCCGCGCGGCACGCATCAATATGAAAAACTGGTGCGGCCCGAAGAACTCGAATCCGCGCTTGCCAAAGGCGGCCTGCTCCTCATCGACAAGCTGGGCGTGACCTATAATCCGCTTGCCGACAGCTGGAGCCGCTCCCGCGATACGGATGTGAATTATATGGTTCTGGCCGAGCGGCCAGAATAGTCAGATTTAACAATCAGCTTTTCTGGGCGCGCGTGGTCATCGCCACGCCAACAGCAATAACGGCTGCGCCAACCCAGGTGAGCAATGGATAATGCTCACCCAGAAACAGCGTGCCGGAAATGAGACCGAGCGCTGCGGCAACATAACCGATCTGGCTGAGATAGACCGGCCCACCCACCGCCTGTAGCCGGAAGAACAGCGCGAACATTCCCGCCGATGCAATCGCCTGCGCGGTTGCAGCCCATGGGGCAAGCGCAAATGTCTCAACCGGAAAACCGCCGGTGAACAGCAAGATTCCCGCAAAAAGCATAATGGCGGCAGCCAGATGACTGCCTGCCGCAAGCTCCGTCGGATCGGAATTTTTGGGCCAGTCGAGCGTGCGATAGACATTGCCGCAGGCAAGAAACACCGGAATAAGCAAAGCGGCGGCAACCCAGAGCGGATCAGCGGGCTTGCCGACCTCGCCGCGTGTCAGCGCCACCAGAATCGCTCCGATAAAGCCGACAACAATGCCCCCGATGCCCAGCGCATTGGGGCGGCGCAATCCGAAGCCCATTGAAATCACCAGCGTGATAACCGGCGACAGCGTGTACATGATTCCCGTGAAACCAGCGCCGAGACGCGGGATCGCCGACAGAATCAGAAGATTAGGCAAGGCATAGGAGATGATTGCCGTGCAGACATAGTAACGAGCGCGCCCGCCGGAAAAACCGAGGCTCTTTCCGCGTAAAAGCAGAACGGCGAATAGAATCACCCCAGCACTGGCGGAAAACAGAAAGGTCCACATGGCGGGCGGAATACCCGCCTGCGCGGCGATCTTTCCCAGAGGGAGAATAAGCCCCAGCAAGGTGCCGGTGGCCAGAAGCAGAAAGGAGGCGGACTCCATCAATTTCATGCGTCCGGCCTCCCCTGCCGTGCTGTCATGACGAACGGTGACCTAATTTTTTTCTTCTGGAAAAACCGGCAACGGCATCACATCGACGCCGTCTTCAAGCAGTGAATGCACGTCCTCACGCGATGCTTCGCCATAGATGCCGCGCTGTTCCGTTTCTCCGAAATGAATCTTGCGCGCTTCCTCGGCAAATTTGTCACCCACATAATCCGCATTCTCGCGGACCTTGCGGCTGAGATCGCGCATTTCTTCGAGGACCTTCTTCTGGGCCTCACCCAGCGCCATCGCAATCTTTTCCTTGGCCCTTGCCGTGGAGACGGCAGGGGCCATCAGAGCTTTCTGCACCTGATGCGAATTGCAGACCGGACAGGAGACGAACTTCATCTCCGACTGCCGATCGAAATCGGCATTGTCGCGGAACCAGCCCTCGAATTCATGGCCGTTATCGCAATGAAGCGAAAAGCGGATCATGGAGTTATGCATCCTCTTTCTGTTTTGCGGTCACCGTCTTGACGGTGAACTCGCGGGCATTCTTCAGATTCGGTACCTTGCCGCGCGCCGCAGCGCTTTCGGCCACATCTATATCGGCAACGATTACAGCCGGTTCGTCATGAGCGGCTTCCGCCAGCACCTTGCCCCAGGGCGAAACGATGATCGAATGCCCGTAGGTTTCGCGCCCGTCCTCGTGCAAACCGCCCTGCGCCGCCGAGATCAGGAATGCGCCATTTTCGATGGCGCGCGCACGCTGCAAAATGTGCCAGTGCGCCTCGCCGGTCTGCCTGGTGAAGGCGGCAGGACCGGTAATCACATTGGCGCCGGCAAGCGCCTGCGAACGGAAAAGCTGCGGGAAGCGGATGTCGTAGCAAATCGCCATGCCAAGATTGGCGAAAGGCAGTTCAGCAATGACGGTTTCCTTGCCCGGTTCATAGGTTGCCGATTCGCGCCAGCTTTCACCATTGTCGAGATCGACATCGAACATATGGATCTTGTCATAGGTCACGAGCTTTTCGCCCGATGGCGTAAACAATCCGGCGCGATTGGCAATTCGGCCATCTCCGGCATCGATGGCCGTCGAACCGATATGCAGGAAGATGCCGTGTTTTGCTGCCAGCACCGAAGCCGCCTTGAAAACAAGGTCGTTGGCTTCGTCGCGCAGGCTGGCCTTGAACGCCACCCGGTCACGCATCATCGCGCCGGTCATTTCGGGAGATTGTACGTAAGTCGCGCCCTTGGCTGCCGCATCAGCGACAAGTTTCTCCAAATCCTCGATGTTGAGGACAACATCAGTCCCAGAACGCATCTGTAGTGCGGCAGCGCGGAACGTGCTCATCGGTTTCTCCCCCGTTATAAAAATTAGTTCAGTTCGCCGGTCTTGAGCAGACCGTCGAGCTTGCCCTGACCGTCGAGCGCAAAAAGATCGTCGCAGCCGCCGACATGGACAGAACCGACGAAAATCTGCGGGAACGTGTTGCGGCCCGAACGCGCCTGCATTTCGGCGCGCAGTTCCGGTGTAGCACCTGCATTGATCTCGTTGAACTCCACGCCCTTGCGGGTCAGAAGATCGACCGCACGCGAGCAATAAGGGCAGCCGGGGCGGGTATAGATGGTGACGTCAACCATGAAAAACTCCATTCGTTGCCTCACTATATAGTCGGCAACGCTCCGCTCTGGAAGACCCTGCAGGTTTCACGACGGTGTGTGCAGGCTTGTTATTGCCCGCGAGTTTTCAATCGGGCAAAACACGGCTGAATGTCAGAACATCGACACTTTTTGCGCCACCGCGCAACAAGGCGCGTGTTGCCGCCTTCACCGTCGCGCCGGTCGTATAGACATCGTCGATCAATAGAACACGACGCCCGCGAACGTGAATTTCCTGCTCCTTCGGCACACGGAAAGCGCCATCCACATTCCGTTTGCGCTCCTTGGAGCCAAGCCCGATCTGCTGCTCGGTGCGCCGGATGCGGTTCAGGGCTTGCGGCGCAAAGGGCAAGGCGCTCGACTTTGCCAGCGCCCGCGCCAGCTCGGCGGACTGGTTGAAACGGCGCTGCCAGAAACGCCAGCGATGCAGCGGCACCGGTAGGATCACATCGCATTCATCCAGCAATTCGCGGCCAGCGCGCTGCATCCAGCGCGCCATCCATGGGGCCAGATCGGTCCTGTCGTGGAATTTCAAAGCCACCGCCATGCGTTGCGCCGCACCGCGATGCAGGACCGCCGACCGCAGACGGCGGAACGGCGGCGGATCAGCAATCGCCTCCGCACTCATAAAACCGTCACCAAAATCATGCCCGAACGGTACTCCCAGCACCGGGCAGTAAGGCCGTTCGATAAAGCGCAGTTCCGACCAGCATGTCGGGCACAAAGTTCCTGGCTGCGAGACATGCGCCTTGCAACCCGCACAGCTTGCCGGAAACAGCAGATTGGCGGCCGCAAGCGCCAGATGGCGCGCGGCAAAGCACGCGCCGCTGTAAAGCCTGCGCAAAAAGGTTTGATGCGGTGTATCGTCATCCGCCATTGCATTCGCCCCCGTTCGAATGCATCTATGCCCGCAATTACACTATACGCCGCGTAGCAAAAGAAAAGACGGTTTCCATGCCTGCCCCCGAAAGCGCGATCTTCGACCGCGATCTACAGCTTGCCTTTCGCCGCCGTGCTTTCCGGCGTGCTGAACCGGGTGCCGATTTTCTGTTGCGGCGCGTGGCCGAAGATCTTGCCGACCGTCTGGACACTGTAGAGCGCCGCTTTCCGATGGCCATCGATCTGGCAGGCCATACCGGTCTTGCAGCAGAAGCCATTGCCTTCTCCGGCAAGGCCGACACGATTTTGCGCGTCGAGCGCGATGCGGATTTCCTGAAAGGTCCGTTTCCTGCCGTCGTCGGCGACGAGGAACTGCTGCCGATCAAACCGGGCAGTGCTGATCTCATCGTATCGCTGATGGCGCTGCACGCCACCAATGACACGCCGGGCGCCATGGTGCAGATTGCCCGCGCATTGAAGCCTGACGGACTTTTTCTGGCGGCGCTCAGCGGCAGCGGGACACTCGGCGAATTGCGTGAAAGTCTGTTGCAGGCCGAAATCGAATTGACCGGCGGCGCATCGCCACGCGTTTTTCCGTTTGCGGATGTGCGCGATGTCGGCGGCCTGTTGCAGCGCGCCGGCTTTGCACTGCCGGTAACGGATGTGGAAAACGTGACGGTGCGCTATGATTCGCTCTTCAACCTGATGGCAGATTTGCGCGCCATGGGCATGCAGAACATCGTGCGCGACCGTTCGCGTCGTCCGGTATCGAAACGGCTGTTCTTGCGAGCGGCGGAAATCTACGCCGAACGTTTCAGCGACCCAGATGGACGCATCCGCGCGACATTCTCGATCATCTGGCTGTCAGGTTGGGCACCGCATGAATCGCAGCAAAAGCCGCTCAAGCCCGGCTCGGCCAAGGCGTCGCTGGCCGATGCGCTGAAGAAAGCGGAAGAAGAGTAATCAGCAGTCGCCGCGATGACTTCCATCCACGTCGATGACGCAAACCGAACTCGGGTTGGGCTGCAGCACGCTTTTGCGCACGGTATAGGTCTGAACAGCACCATGGGGCTGGGTGCCCGCATCGCGCTTGATGGAGCCGGTCATCGTCCGGTCGATGCCAGCGGGCAGAACGGACTGGGCCGCAACCTTGGCTGCCTGCTCGTTGAGGATCGGAACAATAATCAGCGCCATGGCCGCAGCAGCAGAACCGAACAACAACACGAGACGCAGGAAACCACGCCCGGCTTTTGTCAAAGAGGTAGGCGCATATTCGTTGTGATCGGCACTGAAATAATTGTTGTCGAAACTCATGATACTAAACTCCGGAGCGGCTCCCATTCGAGAATGCCGCAACGGAGTGAATCAGAGATTAACCGACTGCCTTAATCGTAAGAAATTGTCAGCTTTTTCACAGCTGTTAATAAGCAGCCCGAATTTTCGAAAACTATAGAAGATCGATGAGGAACGGGATCAAGGGTTCATCCGCCGGTGGCATCGGATAATCGCGCATATCCTTCGGGCGGACCCATTTCAGCGCCTGCCCTTCCAGCCCCCGCGCAATGCCTTCGAAACGACGGCAGACATAAAGCGGCATCAGCAGATGAAAATCATCATAAGTATGGCTGGCAAAAGTCAAAGGCGCGAGGCAGGCAACCTTCGTCGTAATGCCGATTTCTTCCTGCAATTCACGGATCAGCGTCTCTTCAGGCGTTTCGCCCGGCTCCACCTTACCGCCGGGAAACTCCCAAAGGCCTGCAAGCTGCTTGCCTTCCGGGCGTTGGGCCAGCAGCACCCGCCCATCGGAATCCACCAGCGCACAGGCTGCAACGAGAAGAATGCGACGGCTCTTCACTTCGCTCATTTCTCATTGCTCTCCCGATAGGCGTAACGATAGGCTTCCTGAAAGCCGAAACGTTCGTACAGCGCGAGACCGGCGACGTTTTGCGCTTCGATCTGTAGCCATGCCGTCTTTGCGCCAAGCTTGGCTGCCCATTTGAGCGCCGAGCCGACAATACTGTGGCCGTAGCCTTTGCGACGGGCCGCAGGCAAGGTGCCGACGTCGAACAATCCGGCCATGACGCCATCCTGCACGCACAGCACATCGGACACTGCGCGTCCGCCTTCTTCCAGCACGAACATACCCTTGTTCGGACGGATACCGTCCAGAATTTCAGACATACCGGGACGCATATCTTCCGGGCGCTCGTGAATGGACAGCGACGCATCGACAAAACGGCCAATGTCTTTCAGCGGAATCTGGTCGATTTCGCCGGAAAGGTCGGTCTCGGCCAAATTGCATGTCATGACAATGGTTTCGTCCTGGCGCTTCCAGCCGAGGCCTTCGAGATAGTCCTCAAGCTCGACGGGTGCGAGCGGCGAAAGCCGGAAGCACGGTACACGGCCATAGGCGCGGAAACGCTGGGCCGCCAGCTCCACACGGGTTGGAATATCCCGCGTGTCGCCCGGATCGAGCGGATTGATCGAGTTCAAACGCTTGGAGGAATGCGCTGCCGTCATGCGGATCGCCCAAGTTCCGTCGTAATGAACCGACGTGGCAGGCCAGGCGCGGAAGCCTACGGCTTCGAGCTGGCGGACAATGGCAAGACTTGGTTTGGTCATTGGAATTCCTGCAAGCATTTCAACACTGACGGCCGGGCCAAGGCCCGTTGAGATTCGGCGGGGCAGCGTGCCGAAAATAGTGCTCTTTGAGAACCGGAGCGGAGTGTACTTTAACGTACATGAGCACCGGAAGCGCAAAAGAGTGCTATTTGCAGGCCGCTGGAACCCGAATATCTCGGGCCTTAGCTTCGGTAGTCGCCATTGATCGCCACATATTCCTTGGTGAGATCGCAGGTCCAGACAGTGGCTTCGCCGCGACCGATGCCGAGATCGACATGAATGCGGATATCCTCGCCCTTCATATAGGCGGAGGTTGCCTGTTCGGAATAAGCAGGATCACGCTCACCCTGATAGGCAACGCGGATATCGCCGAATGAAATGGCGAGCTTGTCGCGATCAGCCGGTTCCCCTGCCTTGCCGACAGCCATGACAACACGACCCCAGTTGGCGTCTTCACCTGCCACCGCGGTCTTGACCAGCGGCGAGTTGGCAATGGACAGCGCAATCTTCTTGGCCGATGACGACGACTTGGCGCCCGTCACTTCGATTTCAATCATCTTGCGTGCGCCTTCGCCGTCGCGCACGACCTGCAAGGCCAGCGACTTCAGAACGCGCCTCAGCGCCTTCTTGAATTCCTTCAGGCGCTTGTCGGACACATCCGTGATCTTCGGCGCGCCGCGACCAGCCGCAGCGCCGGTTGCAAACAGCATCAGCGTGTCGGAGGTGGAGGTGTCGCTATCGACAGTGACCGCGTTGAAGCTCTTGTTTGCGCCTTTCGAAAGCAGGCTTTGCAGCACATCGGCCTTGATCGGCGCATCGGTCACGATGAAGGACAACATGGTCGCCATGTCCGGCGCGATCATGCCAGCGCCCTTGGCGATACCGTTGATCGTGACTGGAACCTTGCCCAGCAGCACCGTTTCGGTGGCGACCTTCGGATAGGTGTCCGTGGTCATGATGGCCTTGGCGGCCTCGGTCCAGAAATCCTCGACCGCGTCCTTGTTCATGTCGCCCAGCAGATGCGAGAATTTGCTCGCATCGAGCGGCTCGCCGATCACGCCGGTCGAAGCCAGGAACACATCGGTCGTGCTGCAGCCAACGGCCTTTGCAGCGGCTTCCGCTGTCGCCTCGGTTGCAGCCTTGCCTTTCACGCCGGTAAAGGCATTGGCATTGCCCGAATTGACCACGACGGCGCGTGCCTTGCCGTGAACGAGGTTCTTGCGGCAAAAATCGACCGGTGCAGACGGGCAGAGCGAACGGGTGAACACACCTGCGGCTTCTGCCGGACGGTCGAACACCATCAGCATCACATCGGTTCGGCCCTTATATTTGATACCGGCAGCGGCAGTAGCAATGCGCACACCGTCGATGGCAGGCATGGACGGGTAATGTTTTGGAGCGAGCGGAGAAACGGACGCAGACATGAGTGCCTCAAAAGGGTCGGTTCAGGGTGTTCGGTTCGATGGTTCATCGATAGTCTTGATTCTGGCGCATTGGAAATGTTTGCAGGACAAAATCAAGCAAAAACGCAGATACAATGAAAAACGCCCCGGAAGACCGGGGCGTTTGAGTTCTTAAGAAGTTTACTGCTGCGGCTGGTCGCCTTCAGGGGCGTCACCCGTCTCGCCAGCATCCTGTGCGGCGGCTGCATCCTTCATCGCCTTTTCGACGGCCGGATCCTTGTAGTCGATCTTCATTGCATCGCGGAGCTTCTTGACCGTTTCGACATAACGCTCACGCAGAATGATCGAACGGATCTGTTCCTTGACCTGATCGAATGCAGGCGGCTGCTTGGTGCGGCGGTCTTCGAGCTGAATGACGTGGAAGCCGAACTGGGTCTGCACCGGCTCCTTCGTGTATTCGCCAGGCTTGAGCGCAAAGGCAGCCTTTTCGAATTCCGGAACCATCTGGCCTTCGGTGAAATAGCCGAGATCGCCGCCATTGGCAGCGGAACCGTCCGTGGAGCTTTCCTTGGCCAGATCTTCGAACTTCGCACCACCGGCGAGCTTCTTGATAATGGCTTCCGCTTCTTCCTTCGTCTTCACGAGAATGTGACGCGCACGCACCTCAACCTGAGGCGGCATGGCGGCAATTTCCTTGTCGTAGCGAGCGCGAATATCGGCATCGCTGATCTTGTCGACGATGGCGTCCTTGAAATATTCGTTGTGCAGGGCGCGTTCACGCAGGAAAGCCAGACGGGCTTTGAACTCGTCGGTCTGATCGAGCTTTTCCTTTTCCGCTTCCGCCGACATCGCCTTGATGTCGATCAGTGCGGCCAGGGCTGCCAGACGACGCTGTTCAGCCGGAAGACGGGCAAACTGCGGATCGAGATCGCCAGCGGCCTGATCAACGTCGCCGACAGTGATGTCCTTGCCGTTGACAGTTGCCAGAACCTTTGCCGGATCTTCTTTTTCAGCCGGAGCGGCTGCAGTCTGTGCCGCATCCGCAGGCTTGGGCGCTGCGTCCTGCGCGAACGAGGCCGCGCCGGAGAGGCTTGCGAGGGCAACGGATGCCGCAAGAACAGCGAGAGCCTTGCGATAAGGGGCTTTGAGAATGGCTTTCATATGAGATTCTCTCCTTCGAGACCGCTTACCGGCCCGATGAATGCGGCGGAATTTGGCCCGGATACTGCCACCCTGTCACGAAAGAGCGGGATTTCCGGCCTGTTGAGCAACGTTGACATCGCCCTAAGCCCCACTTATCTGTCCTTCGGCTTTGCGTCCAGAGTGTTTCCAGCGATACCCTGCAAATCTGCCGGGGTTTGGACGCTCGGCGAGCGGCGGGGGGAAATTGTGCCAAAATTGCGCCTTGAAGGGCTGCTTTAGCGGTGTACTTTTCTTGCATTTGTTTCAATACGCGTGAATAAAGCATTCGACATTGCCGGAAGCGCTTCCGGCTGAACGGACAGGAAAGGACCAGAGATGGTCAGCTTTGGCGGCCTCGCCCGCAAGATATTCGGTTCATCCAACGACCGCCAGGTAAAGACCCTGCGTCAGCGTGCAGAGCAAATTACCGCGCTTGAGAAGAATTACGAAACGCTCACCAATGAGCAGCTTCAGGCCAAGACCGCCGAATTCCGCGCCGCACTGGCTGAAGGAAAGACGCTCGACGCCATTCTGCCGGACGCTTTTGCAACCGCGCGTGAAGCCGCCAAGCGCATATTGGGCATGCGTCCCTTCGATGTACAGCTGATCGGCGGCATGGTGCTGCATGAACGCGGCATCGCCGAAATGCGCACCGGTGAAGGCAAGACGCTGATGGCGACACTGCCCGTCTACCTCAATGCGATTGAGGGCAAGGGCGTTCATGTCGTGACGGTCAACGACTACCTCGCCACCCGCGATGCGGAGACGATGGGTCGTCTTTACAATTTCCTCGGCCTGACGGTCGGTGTCATCAAGCACGGTCTGGACGACGATGAGCGTCGCGAGGCCTATGCCTGCGACATCACCTACGGCACCAATAACGAACTCGGCTTCGATTATCTGCGCGATAACATGAAGTATGAGCGCGCCCAGATGGTGCAGCGCCCGCATAACTACGCCATCGTCGACGAAGTGGATTCGATCCTCATCGACGAAGCGCGTACCCCGCTGATCATTTCCGGCCCGCTGGAAGATCGCTCGGAGTTCTACAACCTCATCGACACTTTCATTCCGCCGCTGGCAGAAGAAGATTACGAAGTCGACGAGAAGCAGAAGACCGCCATCTTCACCGAAGTCGGCACCGAAAAGGTCGAGCAGCTTCTGGAAGCCGCAGGTCATCTGAAGGGTGAAAGCCTCTACGACATCGAGAATGTCGCCGTGGTTCACCATCTGAACAATGCGTTGCGCGCTCACAAGCTGTTCCAGCGCGACAAGGACTATATCGTCCGCAACGACGAAATCGTCATCATCGACGAATTCACCGGCCGCATGATGCCGGGCCGCCGTTATTCGGAAGGCCTGCACCAGGCGCTGGAAGCCAAGGAACACGTGACGATCCAGCCGGAAAACCAGACGCTGGCCTCGATCACCTTCCAGAACTATTTCCGCATGTATAACAAGCTCTCCGGCATGACCGGTACGGCTGCGACCGAAGCGGAAGAGTTCGGCAATATTTACGGTCTCGAAGTTCTCGAAATCCCGACGAACCTGCCTGTGCAGCGTATCGACGAGGACGACGAAGTTTACCGCACCGTCGAAGAAAAATACAAAGCCATCGTTCGCGATATTCGTGCATCGCACGAAAAGGGCCAGCCGATCCTCGTCGGCACGACCTCGATTGAAAAGTCGGAACTTCTGGCCGAGCGTCTGCGCAAGGAAGGCATCAAGGACTTCCAGGTCCTGAACGCCCGCTATCACGAGCAGGAAGCTTACATTATTGCGCAGGCCGGTGTGCCGGGCACTGTCACCATCGCCACCAACATGGCGGGTCGCGGTACTGACATCCAGCTCGG